>Ga0164241_10001535_pt1 | contig 28004 bp, 24 predicted proteins | sample OricomyardsoilBY_FD_108780 | JGI IMG/M metagenome (GOLD analysis project Ga0164241, IMG submission 108780) | Backyard soil microbial communities from Emeryville, California, USA - Original compost - Back yard soil (BY) | ecosystem: Environmental > Terrestrial > Soil > Unclassified | place: USA... | reverse complement strand
GATTCGGCGAATAGAGCTGGTACTTCAGGTTTTCCACCCGGACCCGGGGAGCGTCCCGGTCGAATTTCTTGATGGCGAGGTGACGGATCGCGACCGCGCCGTGATCGCCCTGGATCATCAGCGGGCCGAGCGGAGCTTCGTCGGCGAAACGGGCCGAGCGGGTGGGCCCGGTGACCTCGACGTTTTCCTGGACGACAAAATCATTGAGCACGACCTTCAGGAAGCGGGCGTTGGCCGTTTTCCTGCCGGCGCTGTCGAAACGCGGGGCTTGAAACTCGATGTGCAGGTGTTGCCACAGCCCGGGGGCGCGGCTGGCATTCGCGAGGGGAGCGGTGCCGTCGAAACCCTTGCGGTCTTTTTCGCGCGCTTCATCCCAGCGTTCGTAGATGCCGCCGCAATCCGCATACGTCGGCGTCGTCACCCCCCAGCTGTCGAACAGTTGAACCTCGTAACGTCCCATCAGGTAAACGCCGGAATTGGAGCCGGGCGTCATCAGGAAATCCAAGTCGATCTCCGCGTCCCCGTGCTCTGCCGCCGTGAAGAGGTGCCCGCGGGCGGAGGGCGTCGGATTGTTGATCAGGATGCCGGTGCCGGGAAGCGGGGTGAGGTTTTTTTCGGTCCGGGGATTTCCCCCGAGTCCGCCCGCAAGCTGCCAGTTTGCAGCGGTCGGCTGGAACGCGGAGAGATTGTCGAGCGATACCGGGGTCGGAGGCAGCAGGGATTGGGCTCCGGCGATCGTGGCGAGGGTGAGAGCGGCGGTCAGCATCCGCATTGCCCGGGAAAGGGAGGAGAGTGGGATAGGCATGAATCGCGGATAACCTCACCCCGGGGCTTTCGGCGGGCAATAGCGAAGTTGAACCGGTACCGGCCGGTTTTAGGCCCGCCGTTTCCAACATCGCTGTTGCGTCGCCTTCGGGACGAATTGAGCATCGCGCGATGGCCAAGCCAAAAATCAAATGCGGTGTCGCCGGCGTGGGTTCATTGGGGCAGCACCACGCGCGCATCTATGCGTCCATGCCGCACGTGGAGCTGACGGGGATCTTCGAGGCGAGCGACGTCCGGGCCGCGGAAATCTGCGCCCGGCACAATTGCCGGCGTTTTGCGACGGTCGCCGAGCTGGGCGAGGCGTGCGATGCGATCAGCGTGGTCGTGCCCACCGACAGGCACTCCCAGGTGGCGCTGCCGCTGCTCGCGAAGGGCTGCCACCTGCTGATCGAAAAACCGATCTGCGAAAACCTGGAGCAGGCCGAACAGGTGCTCGCCGCGGCCCGGGAAAACAACTGCCTCGTGCAGGTCGGCCACGTGGAGCATTTCAATCCCGTGATGAGCTTCCTCGAAAAGCACACGGGCCGTCCCCAGTACATCACCACGGAACGGCTCGCGCCCTACCAGACGCGCGGCACGGAGGTCGGGGTCGTGCTCGATCTGATGATCCACGACATCGGCATTGTGCTCGCGCTGGTGAAGTCGCCCATTCGCAAGATCGACAGCGTGGGCATCAGCGTGCTTTCCCGGACCGAGGACATCGCCAACGCGCGCATCGAGTTCGAAAACCGCTGCGTCGCCAATCTCAGCGCGAGCCGCATGAGCCTGAAAAAGAACCGCGAGATCCGCGTGTTTCAGGACAACGCCTATCTCTCGCTCGATTTCATGAACCAGAACGGCCACCTGGTGAAGAAAAGCGACATCATCGCCTACGGCGTAAAACTGAAGATCGGCCTGGCGAAGGCGGGCGACGCCAGCTCGATTCCGGTCCACGAAATTCCCATCGAAAAAGGCGAACCGCTGGCGATCGAGCTGGCGCATTTCATCGACAGCGTGGAACAGGCGAGGCAGCCGAAGGTGGGTGCCGCGCTCGGAAAATCGGCGTTGGAGGTGGCGATCACGATCACCGAGCAGATCCGCCGGAACGCGGCGAAATGAAACCGGCGGGAAAATCCCCCGGGGCCCCGCCCTTCGGCCTGCCGGCGCCGGCGGACGGCCCGGTCGATCTGCTGGTCGTCGCGGGCGAACACTCCGGCGACGAACACGCCGCCCGGATCGTGCGCGAACTCCGCGCCGCCCATCCCGGGGCGAAGGTATGCGCGCTCGGCGGCCCGGAACTGGCCGCAGCCGGCGCGCAGTTGCTGCACGATCTCACCGCGACCTCCGTGGTCGGGTTTGTCGAGGTGTTGAAACATTATTCCTTCTTCAAGGCGTTGTTCGGAGCGACGCTGCGGTGGGTGGAGGAACACCGGCCGCGCGCGATCTGCTTCGTGGACTATCCGGGCTTCAATCTGAGGCTGGCGGCGCAGTTGCGTGAAAAGCGGCTCGGCGTGAAGGGCGGAGGCAAGGTGAAGCTGCTGTATTATATTTCGCCCCAAATCTGGGCGTGGAAGGCGAAACGCCGGTTCACGATGGCGCGCGATCTCGACGCGCTGGCGGTGATCTTCCCCTTCGAGCCGGATTGTTATGCCGACACCTCATTGCCCGTGGAATTTGTCGGTCATCCGTTTCTTGCTCCCGACTATGCGCCGCCGGTGCGCTTTGATCCCGCCGGACCGGTGTTGCTGCTGCCGGGCAGCCGGGTGCAGGCGGTCTCGAGGATTTTTCCGCTCCTGCTCGCGGGCTTTGCGGAATATGCGAAAAAGGAAACGGCGGCCCGGGCCGTGGTACTGTATCCGAGTTCGGAAGTGGCGAAAGTGGCGGGCGACATCCTCGCGGAATGGCCGGAGTTGGCGGAGAGGATCGCGCTGCACCGGGTGGGCGGGGGACGGACGAGTGGTTCGGAAACAAACGCGCCCGTGGTTGCCTCCGCGGTCCTGACGAGTTCGGGCACGATGTCGCTGCATTGCGCCCTGGCGGAAGTGCCCGGTGCGATTGTCTACCGCACGAATCCGGTCACGTACCTGCTCGCGCGCTGGTGGGTGAGGATCGGGTACATCGGCATCGCGAACCTGCTGCTCAAGGAGGCGATGTATCCGGAGTTTATTCAAGGCGCGGCCAGGCCCGGGGCGCTCGCGGGGCAATTGCGCCAGTGCGTGACCGATCCGGCGCGCATCGCGCGGACGCGCGCGCAGGCCTCACGATTGCGGGCATTGCTCGGTCGCCCGGCCGGCGGAACGGCCGCCGAATGGCTGGCCCGGCAAACGGGACTTTGAGCGCCCGGAACGGAGGGTGCCGGCCGGCGCTTTCTGGAAAAAACAGGGTCGCCTTAAGCGGCAGGCTTCGCAGATTTGCCCGATTCCAATGGCGTCCCTGCAAAAACCCCTTTCCCGGCGGAGCGCGCTGTTGCCCTGGCTGGTGCTGGCGGCGGCCATCGGACTGACCGTCGCGGCCTGGTGGTTGGCGCAGCGCGAAGTGACGCGGACGGCGCAGGCGCGTTTCGACCGGCTGACGGAGCGCGTGCAAAACTCCCTGCTCCGGCGTTTCGACACGGCGGCGCTTTTGTTGCATGGCGCGGCGGCATTTCCCGAGGCAAGCGACCGGGTGTCGGCGGCGGATTGGTCGCTTTATTTGCGCAAGATCTCGACGGAACTGGGAAGCGGGGTGGTGGGACTGGGTTATGTGGAGCGCGTGGCCCGTTCCGATGCGGACGCGCTGGAAGCGAGGCTGCAGGCGGAGGGTGAAACGGGCTTCAAGGTCGAGCGCGGCGGGAACGGCGACTGGCTTTACGTGGTGCTCGGGATCGAGCCGCGCGAACACAATACGGACGTGCTGGGGCTCGACATCGCATCCGGGGTGACGCGCAGGACCGCGGCGGAAACCGCGGCGAAGGAAAATTCCCTGATTCTGACGCGGCGCATCCGGATCAACTACGACCATCGCGAGGTTCCGGGATTCCTGCTGTTCCTCCCGGTTTATGAAAAAGGCGCGGATCTGTCCGGACCGGAAAAGCGCATGGAGGGCGTGCGTGGCTGGGTTTACGCGGCGATCCGCATCGATCAGTTGATGACGGGCGTGGTGGATCGTGCGGCGGACAAGATCGATTTCGCCGTCTTCGAGGGAGGTGACGCGGCTCAGGGAAACCTGCTGTATGCCCCCGCCGGAAGCGGCAGCCGGAGCGGATCGGATCCGGCGATGCGCTCGGAACATTCGATGGAAATCTACGGTCGTCTCTGGACGATCGCGATGACGCCGCGGCCGGATTTTGTGCATTCGGGCGTCAGTTCGGTGCCTCCATGGGTATTGGGCGTCGGACTTGGCTTCAGCCTGCTCGTCACGCTCCTGACCTGGATGCTGGTCAACTCGCGCACCCGCGCCTTGAAGCTTGCCGGCGACATGACGACCGACCTCCGGCGCCTCGCGCTCGTGGCGAGCCACACCGGCAGCGGCGTCATCATCACCGATCCGGAATGGCGGGTGGTCTGGATCAATCAGGGATTCACGCGGCTGTTCGGCTACACCCTCGATGAAATCAAGGGGCGCGGCCCCGGCTCCTTCATGACCGGCCCGGACACCGACCGCGGGACCGTGAAGACCATGGAAACGGAAGCGCGCGCGCGCCGCCGTTTCCTCGGCGAGATTCTCTTTTACACCAGGGACGGCCGGAAGGTCTGGATTGAACTCGAGATCCAACCGGTCGTGCGCGAGGACGGCGAACTGGAAGGGTTCATGGGCCTGCAACTCGACATCACGGAGCGCAAGCGACAGGCGGAACAAATGCGGGAGGCGATGGAAGCCGCCGAGAAGGCGAATCAGGCGAAGAGCCAGTTCCTCGCGATGATGAGCCACGAGATCCGCACGCCGATGAACGGCGTGATCGGCATGACGAGCCTTTTGTTGGACACGCCGCTGAATCCGGACCAGCGGGAGTCGGCGCAGATCATCCGCCAGAGCGGCGAGTCCCTCCTCACGATCATCAACGACATTCTGGATTTCTCCAAAATCGAATCCGGGCGGCTCGATTTGGAGCACACGGAATTCGCCGTGGCCGATTGCGTCGAGGGCGCGGTCGATCTGCTGGCCACGCCGGCGGCCAACAAGAAAATCGAGTTGCTCTATGAAGTTGCCGACGACCTGCCCGCCATGGTGGTGGGTGACGCCGTCCGGTTGCGACAGGTGCTGGTCAATCTGCTGGGCAACGCCGTTAAATTCACCCAGGAAGGCGAGGTGACGGTGACAGTCGGCGTCGCGGGCCGTCGCGACGCGAAGGTCGAATTGCTCTTTCAGGTGCGCGACACCGGCATCGGCATTTCCGCCGAGGGAATGGAACGGTTGTTCAAGCCGTTCAGTCAGGTGGACGCGTCGATGACGCGGAAATTCGGTGGCACCGGACTTGGTCTTGTCATTTCCCGTCGCCTGGTGGAATTGATGGGCGGGAGCATCACGGCGCGGAGCGAGTTGGGGCGGGGATCGACCTTTGGTTTCACGCTCAATCTGCCGGTGGTCGCCGATGGCGCGGCGGTTCCGCCGGGCGCGCCGGGAAGTTTGACCGGACGGCGGATCCTGATCGTCGAGGCCAACGAAACGGCGCGGAGAATCCTGGTCGGACGCATGACCCACTGGGGAGTCATTCCAGCCGAAGCCGGTTCATCTGCGCGGGCCCTGGAGCTTTTGGGCGGGGCGGAAGATTACGACGCGGCGATCATCGACCTGCGCTTACCCGGGACGGACGGCCGCGCGCTCGCTTTGGCGATCCGCGAGTTGGCGGCCCGCGGATCGCTTCCGCTTATCCTCCTGTCGCCTCCGGGCCAGCGCGACAACGCCGACGGCCTCTTCGACACCGTGCTCGCGAAACCGGTGAAGCCGACGCAACTTTTCGACGCCTTTGTCGAGATTTTCTGGCCGAGCCGGGGAGCGGCCGCGACCGCCCCGGTAAAACCGACTCCGCCGCCCCCGTCCGAAGAGGAGCCGGTCCGGGTGCTTTTTTCGGAAGCGGATCCGGAAAAGCGGCGGATATTGTCCGAACAGTTTGACCGGCTGAAGGCCCGCGCGGATGCCGTCGGTAGCGAATCCGAATTGCTCGACGGTGCGAAGCACCGTGCGCCCGGGGTGATCTTCATCGGGCTGACCGCGGCCGCGGGCGGGGAATTCGAGACGGCGCGCCGAATCCGCGCCGCCTTGCCACCTGCGGCCGACGTCTGGCTGGTAGCCTGTACCGGGGACAACTCCGCACTGAACCGCGAGGCCGGCCGCGAGGCGGGAATCAACGACTACCTGGTGCTGCCATTTACCGAGGAGCAGCTGTCCGCCGTGCTGCAACGCGCAAAATGGCGGCTCCCGGGCTGAGCTCCCCGGCGGGCAGGTGGCGTCCGGCCGTGGATTGGGTGGGTTTGTCCGGGCTTTTGTCGGAAGCCGGGCCGGGGCCCGGCGGTCCCCGGGAGCGCAAATATTTGGAGTTGCGCGGGCGGGAGAGGCGGACAATCAGTTGCCTTGTCCGGCGCGAACTCGATCGCGACCGGCATTCAACTTCAACCTTCTCCTCGGACCCGAGGCTTCATCGCCATGCGAAAAGCACCCATGTTCCATTCAGGCCGCCGGCACGTCTTCCTTGTGGGGAAAACTGCGGGGGCCGCGTGAAGAGTATTCTCGATTTTACCCGCGCCAAGCGCGAGGAAACGCCGGTGGTGATGATCGCCGCGTACGATGCGCAGATGGCGCGTCTGATCGCCGCCTCGGAGGCGGACGCCATTCTGGTCGGCGACAGCCTGGCCATGGTCGTGCACGGGTTTCCCTCCACGGTCCATGCCACGGTTGAAATGATGTGTCTGCACACGGCGGCGGTCCGGAGGGGCGCACCGGAAATGGTCGTCGTCGCCGACCTGCCCTTTCTCAGCGTGCGGCAGGGCCGGGACGAGGCGGTTCGAGCCGCCGGCGCCCTCCTGCGGGCGGGAGCCACGGCGGTTAAGCTCGAAGGGATCGTGGGTCACGAAGATGTCGTCACGCACCTGATTGGAAGCGGCATTCCCGTGATGGGACACCTCGGACTGACGCCGCAGTCGGTCAATCAACTGGGTGGGTTCCGATTGCAGGGGCGCACCGTGGAAGCCGCCGGCCGGATCAAGGAGGAGGCGAGGACGCTGGAGAAACTCGGGGCTTTTGCCCTGGTGTTGGAGTGCGTGCCGGAAGCGCTCGCGGCCGAGGTCACGCATTCGCTCGTTATTTCGACGATCGGCATCGGCGCCGGATCGCGGACGGACGGTCAGGTATTGGTGCTGTCGGATCTGCTGGGCTTCGACGCCGGGTTTCGTCCGCGCTTTGTCCGGCGTTATCTGGAAGGGCACGACGCGGTTCTCGGCGCGGTCAATGCCTTTGCCCGCGATGTCCGTACCGCCCGGTTTCCCGCACGCGAGGAGGTTCTCGCATGATGCGTGTCATCAATCGGATCGTCGAGTGGCAGGCCGTGCGGTCCTCGCCGGATTTTGCGGGCCACACGGTGGGCTTTGTGCCGACGATGGGCGCCTTGCACGCCGGTCACCGCGCCTTGCTTGAACGGGCGCGGTCGGAAAACGACCGGGTGGTCCTGAGTATTTTTGTCAATCCGACGCAGTTCAACGACCCGTCGGATCTGATGCGTTATCCGCGGACCCCGGAGGCGGATCTCGCGTTGGCCGACGGTCTGGCTGACGTCGTCATTTGTCTCCCGGCCTCCGATCTCTATCCGGACGACTTCCGTTATCGCGTGACGGAAAACGATCTGAGCAGGCGCTGGGAAGGAGCGCAGCGTCCGGGACATTTCGAGGGAGTGCTGACGATAGTCATGAAGCTTTTGAACCTCGTGCGGGCCCATCGCGCCTACTTCGGGGAAAAGGACTGGCAGCAGCTCCGGCTGGTGAAGGGAATGGCACAGGCTTTTTTTCTGCCCGTTGAAATTGTCGCCTGTCCGACCGTGCGCGCCGCCGACGGGCTTGCCCTGAGTTCGCGGAATGCCCGCCTTTCGCCCGCCGGCTGCGCCCAGGCCGCGTCCTTTTCCAAAATTCTTCGCGAGGCTTCCACGCCCGCCGCTGCCACGATGCTTCTGGAGGCCGCGGGCTTCGAGGTGGATTACGTGGACGACCATGAAAAAACCCGGCTGGGCGCCGTGCGCCTCGAGGGAGTCCGGTTGATCGACAATGTCCGGCTCTAACCTGCTTTTCATCCTCACGGGATCCATTGCCGGTTTCAAGGCCTGCGAGGCGATCTCGCAACTGGTGCGGCGCGGCCACCGCGTGCGCACGGTCGCGACGGCGGCGGCGCTGCGATTCACCGGCGCAGCCACGCTCGAGGGTCTCACGGGTTCGCCGGTGCTGACTGACCTGTTCGCGGCGGGTGCCGCGTTGGAGCACATCAATCTGACGCGGTGGGCGGACGCGGTGATGGTTTGTCCCGCGACGGCGAATACCCTCAATCGTTTTGCCGCCGGCCTGGCCGACGATCTGGCCGGTGCGCTGTTTCTTGCCCACGACCGGTCGAAACCCTTGCTCATCGCGCCGGCAATGAATCCCGCGATGTGGTCCCATCCCGCCACCACCGCCGCAGTTGAAAAGCTCCGTCAATGGGGCGTGCGCTTCCTGCCGGTCGGCGAAGGCCGAACCGCGTGCGGCGAGGTGGGGGAGGGACGTCTGGCCGAGCCGGCGGAGATCGTCGCCGCGGTCGAATCCTGTCTCGCCAGGCCGGTGCGGCGCCTGCGCGTGTTGGTGACAAGCGGCGGCACCGCCGAACCGATCGACGGCGTCCGGGTTCTCACGAACACCAGCACGGGCCGCACCGGCGCCGGTCTCGCGTCGCGGCTCTTCCGGTCCGGGCATGAAGTCGTCCTGTTGCGCGCCCGCTCGGCGGAACCGGCGGCGGCCGGGATTCGCGAGGAAACCTATTTCACGTTTGCGGAACTGGACGCCGCGCTGCGACGGCTGCTGGGCGCGGGTGATTTCGACGCCGTGATCCACGCGGCCGCCGTGAGCGACTTCGGAATTGAGTCCGTGATCACGCCGGCGGGCGCCCGCGGGCCCGATGGACGGAAATTGGAATCCGGCGACGGACCGGTGACGCTGCGCCTGCGCGCCCTGCCGAAGCTGGTGGATTCGCTGCGCGCCCGCAGCCGCAACCCCAGGCTGCGCGTCATCGCCTTCAAGCTGACCAAGGGCGCGACGGCGGTCGAGGCCGACACGGCGATTCGGGCACTTCTCCGAAAAAGCGGCGCCGACTGGGTGGTGCACAACGATTTGTCCCAACGCGACGACGACGACGCGTTTCCCTCCACGATCCACGGTCGCGATGGCGCGTCGCCGGCGCATTGCGCGACGCGGAGCGAACTGGCCGTTGCCCTGGGCGATTTGCTTGTTTCCCAACCTTGACCTCTTTTTGTCATGCTCCTCTGTCTCGACATTGGTAACAGTCAAATCCACGGCGGCGTTTTCGACGCCGAGACCTTGCGCTGTCAGTTCCGCAAATCCACGCAGCCGCTCGTTTCCTCGGACGAGCTGGGGATTTTCTTCACCGCCGTGCTGCGGGAAAACGGCGTGGATCCCGGCGCGGTCAGGCGCGTCGCGATCTGCTCGGTCGTGCCCGCCGTCCTGCACGCCCTGCGCGGGGCGAGCGTGAAATATTTCCATTGCGAGCCCTTCGTCCTGCAAGCCGGGGTGAAGACCGGATTGAAGGTTCGTTATCGCAATCCCCACGAGGTCGGCGCCGACCGCATCGCCGGGGCGATCGCGGCGACGCGCCGCCATCCGAAGCAGGATTTGCTCATCGTCGATTGCGGCACGGCCACGACCATCGAGGCGGTCACGGCGGACGCCGACTATCTCGGCGGCGTCATCATGCCCGGCGTCAGCGTGGCGGCGGCCTCGCTCGCCAGCAACACCGCCAAGCTGCCGCGCGTCGAGATCGCCCCGCCCGACGCGGCGCTCGGCCGCACGACCGTTGAAAGCATCCAATCGGGACTCTATCACGGGCACGTCGGGGCGATCCGCCATGTCCTGGCAACGCTGCGGGCCGAGGCGTTTCCCGCCAGCCAGCCGCGGGTCATCGGCACGGGCGGTTTCGCCCGGATGTTCGAGGCGGAAAATCTCTTCGGCGAGATCGTGCCCGAACTCGTCCTGTGGGGTTTGAAACAGGCCGAAGCGATGAACCGCGAGCCGGCGCCGGACAAGAAATAATTCCCGCATGCAACTGACCCTGCTGAAGACAAAACTCCACCGCGCCACCATCACCTCGGCCGATATCGACTACGAGGGTTCGATCTCGATTGGTCGCGATCTGTGCCGGGCCGCCGGCCTGCTCGAGTTTGAGCGGGTCGATATCTATGACGTGACCAATGGCGCGCGGTTCACGACCTATGTCATCTACGGCGGAGACGGCGAGGTGCAGGTCAATGGCGCGGCGGCGAGGCTCGTGCAGACGGGTGACCGGATTATCATCGCGGCCTACGTGGCGCTCGCGCCGGACGAGGCGCTGCGCCATACCCCCCGCGTCGTCCTGCTGGGTGAAAAAAACGCGATTCACTCCGTGCGGGATAAATGCATTAGTCAGCCATGATTGCCGCAGATACGCCTTCCTTTACCCCGACCGAAATCGATGCCGAGACGGAGCGGCTGTTTCGCGCGCTCCTGAACGTGGATTGCGAGCCGGGACGCCGTTGGGATTATCCGAACTGCCAGAAGATCGCGCCGCTCACCCTTGAGATCAACCGGCTCAAGCGGGAACAGGACGCGGTCATCCTGACCCATTCCTACGTCGAGCCGGAGATCGTCTATGGGGTGGGGGATTTCAAGGGGGACTCCTATTATCTCAGCCTCATGGCGCGGGAATCGAAGGCCAAGAAGATCGTGTTTGCGGGCGTGGTCTTCATGGCGGAAACCGCCAAGATTCTTTCACCGGAGGCGACGGTCGTCGTGCCGGATCGCGGCTCGGGTTGTTCGCTGGCGGATTCCATCACCGGCGACGAGGTCCGCCGGCTCAAGGCCCTTTACCCCGATGCGGCGGTCGTCTGCTACATCAACAGCACGGCCGACGTGAAGGCCGAATCCGATGTCTGTGTCACTTCGTCAAATGTTTATGCCATCGTCGCCGGCCTCCCCGAGCGGCGGATCCTCTTTGTCCCGGACCGGCTCATGGCCGACAATGTTCGGGCCGAATTGAAGCGACGCGGCGTGGACAAGGAGATCATCGCCTCCGACGGCACCTGTATCGTGCACGATCAGTTCGACGTCGGCGATATCGCCGAGGCGCGGGCCCGCTTCCCGGGATTGAGGGTGGTGGCACATCCCGAGTGCACCGCCGAAGTGGCGGCGGCGGCCGATTTTGTCGGCAGCACCGGCGCGATGATGAAATACGTGAAGGGCACGCCCGCGCCTTACTTTCTCATGTTGACGGAATGCGGGCTGGTGAGCCGGCTTCAGGTCGAGGATCCTGAAAAACGTTTCATCGGCGGCTGCCGGTTGTGTCCGTACATGAAACTCAACTCGCTCGGGAAGGTGCGCGACGCCCTCCGCGCCCCGCGCCCCGGTCAGATCATCACGCTCGAGGAGGACGTGCGGGTCCGCGCGGCGCGCTGCATCGACCGGATGTTCGAGCTCACGCCGAAGAGTTGATCCGGCACGCCCCGTTTGCCGGCGGGCCGAACCCGCCGCGCCGGCACCGAAACCAAAATCCTTTTTTATGATCACACCTCGCACCGACCATTTGATCGATCTGGCCCTGGAGGAAGACGCCGGACTCGGCGACGTTACCAGCCGGGCCGTCTTTTCCGCGGACCATCACAGCCGGGCGGTGATCGAGGTGAAGCAGCCCGAGTTGGTGGCATGCGGGTTGGAAGTCGCGGCGCGCGTTTTCGCCCGCGTTGATCCTCTGCTCAGGACGAGGCTCCTCGTGCGCGACGGCTCGCGTTTGAAATCCGGGACGGCCGTCCTGCGGATCGAGGGACCGACGGCGTCGCTGCTCACGGCGGAGCGGACGGCCCTGAATTTCATGCAGCGTCTCAGCGGCATCGCGACGCTGGCGCGGGCCTTTGCCGATGCGGTCAAGGGCACGGGCGTCCGCATCGTCGATACGCGCAAGACCACGCCCGGTTACCGCGCGCTGGAAAAGTACGCGGTGCGCTGCGGCGGTTGTTTCAATCACCGCAGCTCGCTCGGCGAGCACGTCCTGATCAAGGACAACCACATTGCCGCCGCCGGTTCGCTCGCCGAGGCCGTCAAACTTTGCCGGATCGCCGCGCCGCACGCGGCCAAGGTCGAGGTGGAGGCGACCACGCTGGCGGAAGTCCGCGAAGCCTGCCGTGCCGGAGCGGGGGTGATTCTCCTGGACAACATGAGCCCGGCCCAGGTGCGCGCGGCGGTGGAGGTGATCGCCGGCCGCGCGATCGTCGAGGTTTCCGGAGGAGTCCGCTTCGCGACGGTGCGCAGCTTTGCGCTGCCCGGCGTTGACGTCATCAGCATCGGCGCGCTGACCCACTCCGCGCCGGCGGCGGACCTCAGCCTGACGATCCAGCCGGCGCGGGCGGGCCGCTGAATTCTCCATGAAGATCGTTCGTACGGATTGTCTTGTTCTCGGAGCGGGGCTGGCGGGATCGGCCTATGCCTTGCACGCCGCCCGGGCCGGGTTCCGGGTGGAACTCCTTTCGCTGGGCGAACCGCTGCAGGCCAACAGCGACTGGGCTCAGGGCGGGATCATCTACGACACGGACCCGGATCCGGCGAAACTGACGCAGGATATCCTTGCGGCGAGCGACGGCACGGCCAGCCTCGCGGCGATCGGGCAACTCGTGCGCGAAGGTCCGGGGGTGGTGAAGGAACTCCTGCTGGAGGAACTGCACGTCGATTTTGACCGCGACAAATCCGGCCGCCTCGATCTCGCGCGCGAAGGCGGGCACCATGAACGCCGGATCATCCACGCCAAGGACGCGACGGGCCACGCGATCATGGCCTCCGTTGTCGGCCGTGTGGACCATACTCCCGGAATCACGCGCCGGCGTAATTTCGCCGGGATCGATCTCCTGACGCTTTCGCACAACGCGGCGGATATCCATGATCGCTACGAACCGCTGACCTGCTTCGGCTGCTATGCGCTCGACACCGCTTCCGGCGAGGTGACGGCATTTGTCGCGCGCAAGACGGTTCTCGCCACCGGCGGGTTGGGCGGGGTTTTCCTGCACACCACCAATCAGCCGGGAAGCGTGGGTCACGGAGTCGCGATGGCGTATCGCGTTGGCGCGCGGTTGATCGATCTGGAGTACGTGCAGTTTCATCCGACCGTGTTCATCCAGCCGGGCGTCCAGCCGTTCCTGATCACCGAGGCGTTGCGCGGGGAGGGCGGGGTGCTGGTCGACGGGAAGGGTCGGAAGTTCATGGACGGGGTTCATCCGCTCGGATCGCTGGCGCCGCGCGATGTCGTCGCGCGCGCCATCAAGCAGCATTTGGCGGAGACCGGGGATCCCTGTGCTTATCTCGAGCTTTCCGCGCTGGCGCCGGAATTTGTCCGCGAGCGTTTTCCCGGCATTTACGAGCATTGCCTGGCCGGCGGAATCGACATCACGCGCGAGCCCATTCCGGTGGTGCCTGCCGCGCATTTTTCCTGCGGAGGCGTTCACGCCGATCTGCACGGGCGCACGAATGTCCGGCACCTCAACGCCATCGGCGAAACCGCCTGCACCGGCCTGCACGGGGCCAACCGCCTCGCCAGCACATCGCTGTTGGAGTGCCTGGTCTCGGCCAAATCCGCGGCCCGGGCCGATGCGGTCGATTTGAGGACGGGCGTTTTCCAGCCATCCGAACCGCGGGAGTGGACCAGTCCGGAGCGGGAAGCCGACCCGACGCTGGTGCGACAGGATCTGCAACTCGTGCGCACGACGATGTGGAATTACGCCGGAATCATCCGTTCCCCCCGGCGGCTCGCCCGCGCCCGGCGCATCCTCCTGGAATTGCGCGAGGACATCCAGGCCTTCTACCGGGACTGCCGCCCCACGCGCGAACTCATCGAGCTCCGCAACGCCGTCCAGACCGCGCTGCTGGTCGTCCACGCCGCCACGCTCAACCCGGTGAGCAAAGGGTGCCACTACGTGGTGACGGAGACGTAGGCTGCGGGGGCAAATCCATGCGGGGTCGCGGCCGGACCGGGTATCCCGGATGGTTTTTGATCCGCTTGACCGTTACGCACCTTGCGTCCTTCAGACTTGGCGTCCCGGGAGCGGCTACCGGGAGGGAATCACCGCCTTCAGGCCGGCGGCCACCGCGAGTTGACGTTGTCGTTCATCGAAGGTGACGAATCGTTTCAAGCCCAGTTCGACGGCACTGGCGACATGCAGGACATCAAGCGAGCGCGTCCCAAGCGCAGGCGTGTGTCGCCGGGAAAAATCTGCGGCGCGCTTGAGCACGGCGCGCCAGAGCAGGTCGGCGGGGCGGTAGCGACCCTGTTCAAAGTCATCGTCGAGCGCCGCGAGTGCGGATTGGAAGGCTGGCGCGGCAAGAAAGCCGCGATGGGAAGCGAGCGCGAGCCCGTTGATCATCTCGACGCGGCCATGATGGGTGACGGCGAGTGGGGATGATGTTTTCGCGCGCCATGCGGCCATTGCGCCCGATTCCGACTCGTGCAGATAGAGCTTCAGCAGCGCGCTCGGATCGACGTACGGGAGGTCAGCGGTCGCCACGGTTGTCGTCGTGCAAGGCGCGGGATTGGGCGGCGGTCAGCGGCGTGGGTTGGTGCGCGGTGAGCCGGGCCCAGTAGTCCACCGGCGCGGGGGGCTTGGCGGCGGTCTCGTGATGCAGGACGAGGCGGTACTTGGTGCGACCACTCTCGGAGATCAATACCTCCCCCTCGGTTTCAACGAGTTTGCGGATCTTGGGAAAGTGATTGCGCAAGTCACGAATGGAAGCAGTGGCAGACATCGTGATACACATCTGTATCACCAATTGGCAGGCGTCAAGGGGTGGATTGGGCCTCGTCGAATTATCGCTCCGGGTTTCCCCGGCGAGGTCCTGCGCGCCGCTAACCCGACTTCCGCTACTGGAGAGCAAAAAGCACTTTCTTCGGGCGGTCTGGTCACGCAAGTACCTGATTTAGAGCAGCTGATTTTTCCAAAGTACGCGTAGTCCCGACCTTTTTTCTTAACTCACCGCTAATTAGAATAGCCTGCCTTCAAAAATACCCGAGGTGCGGAAGTCGGCCAAGTGGTGATCTTCAAGCGGGACGACCTGTGGAATACGAAAAGAACCCGCGAGGGATTTGCGCGGGTCTTCGGGGTGGTGCGGGCGAAGGGAGGCAAGGCGGGGGTTGTCGTCATCGCCGATTCATGCGAGCATGCGGTGGAAAAAATGCTGCAATCGCGGCAAACTCCGTCCAATTAAGCCGGCAGTGTCCGGTCCTCGTAGCTCAACTGGATAGAGCACCTGCCTTCTAAGCAGGCGGTTGTGGGTTCGATTCCCGCCGAGGACGCCATCTCTTGGACGGACATCCGGGACGGAACGGGCAATGGGTGGAAGAAGGCTTTTCCGGAGTCGGAATTAGGAAGGAAAAGGGCTTGCCTCAATCCGGGGCATTAGTCTTCTTCGCCCTTCCGATGAGTCATCGGGCTGTAGCGTAGTCTGGTAGCGCGCTTGCATGGGGTGCAAGAGGTCGTGAGTTCGAATCTCACCAGCCCGACCATTTTCCCCGAAGCGCGATGATGGTGCGCTTGCCTTGACCATTAACGGCATAAAGCATCCCGCGATGTTTTGCACGAAGGGGAAACGCGGATGGATCTGGGCCGGAATCGTGGCCGGATTGATCGTTTTTGCTTCCGGCCGCAGTCAAGTCGCGGCGCCGAACATCGTGGATATCGACAAATTCGGGCATTTTCTGGTTTTCGGCCTCCTGGCCACGCTCGTCGCGCGCAATGGCTTTGTCCCGGGCTGCTCCTGGTTGCCGATCCTGATGGTTTCGCTTTTTGGCATCACCGACGAATGGCATCAAAGCTTTACCCCCGGCCGCAGCGTCGAGGTCGCCGACTGGATGGCCGATACCGCCGGAGCGGCGTTGGCGGTTACACTCTACGCTTACTGGGGTTGGTATCGGCGCCTGCTGGAAATGCCGCTCATTCGCCCCGCGCCTTCGATCAAAGCGGAAAATCCGATCGTTTCCGAACCGAACGCAGACTATCCTCCGGGTCGCCAAAGGGTGAATCACCCCGGTCAAGACGCGCATTGAAAATCGTCCGGAGATGAGCCCACATGCTTTCGCCGATGACTCCCGCTGAAGCCGCCAAACGAATCGCCGAACTGCGCGCCGAGGTCGCGCGCCATGCCGAACTCTATTACCGGCAGGCCAAACCGGAAATCCCGGACCGGGAATATGACCAACTCGAACGCGAGTTGGCGGATTTGGAAAAGCGGTTTCCGCAATTTGCCGTCGGGGAGTCGCCGACGGTCAAGGTGGGGGACGACCGCTTGGAGGGTTTTGAAACCTACCGCCATCGCCTGAGGATGCAGAGCCTGGACAACACCTACTCGGAAACGGAATTGCGCGAATTCCACGGCCGGCTGGTCAAGCTCTTCGGTCGCGAGGCGCTGGGCTATGTCGTCGAGCCGAAGATCGACGGTTTGGCGGTGAGCGTGACTTATGAGAAGGGAAAGCTCGTGCGCGCGGTCACCCGCGGCAACGGCGAGGAGGGTGACGATGTCACCGCCAACGCCCGCACCCTCCACAATTTGCCGCATGAGTTGAAGGCGGACAAAGACCACCCGGCGCCCGACCTGATCGAGATTCGCGGGGAGATTTATTTCACGCTCGCGGAATTCCAGCGCATCAACCGGGAGCGCGAGGAAGCGGGCGAGGCGCTTTACGCGAATCCGCGCAATCTCGCATCGGGCACCATCAAGCAACTCGACACCCGGGAGGTCGCCCGGCGGAAGCTGGAGATTGTCCTCTACGGGATGGGATTTTGCGAACCCAGGGTCGCGGATCGGCAGAGCGGTTATCACGAACTCGTGAAATGCTGGGGTTTGCCGGCCTTGGAGCTCTATCGCAAGGCGACGGGGATCGACGAGGCGTGGGCGGCGGTGAAGGAACTCGACGACAAGCGGCACGCGTTTGCGTACGCGACCGACGGTGCGGTCGTGAAGCTCGACGATTTCCGCCTGCAGCGCGAGGCGGGCAGCACCGCGAAGGCCCCGCGCTGGGCGATCGCCTACAAATTTGCCGCCGAACGCGCGGAAACCCGCATCAACGCCATCACGGTGCAGGTCGGGCGCACGGGGGTGCTTACCCCGGTGGCGGAATTGGAACCGGTTCTGCTCGCCGGCACGACGGTCGCGCGGGCGACGTTGCACAACCAGGACGAGATTGCGCGGAAGGACATCCGGGTCGGCGATTATGTGCTCGTCGAAAAGGCGGGTGAAGTCATCCCGGCGGTGGTCGGGGTGAACCTCAGCCGGCGTTCGCCGGAATGCGTGGCGTACAAGCTGCCGGACAAATGTCCGGTCTGCGGGACGGCCACGGTCCAATTGGAAGGCGAGGTGGCGACCCGTTGTCCGAATGTGAACTGTCCGGCTCAAGTCCGGCGCCGGCTGGGGCATTTCGTGTCGAAGGCCTGCCTCGATATCGACGGACTGGGTGGCGCGATGATCGACGAGTTGGTGGAGAAAGGATGGGTGAGGGAATTGCCCGATCTGTTTCGGCTCAAGCGCGAGGACCTGATGACACTCGGCAAGAATGTCGGGAAGTCCACGGACAATCTCCTGGCTGCGATCGAGTCGGCGAAGCAACGCGAGTTGTGGCGGGTGATTCATGGCCTGGGCATCCCGCATGTCGGCGTATCGGCGTCGAAGGATCTGGCGATGCATTTCCGCGATCTCGAGAAGCTCGCCGAAGCCGGGATGGACGATTTTATCGCCAACAAGGAAACCGTCATTTCCGGCATTGGCGAAACGATGGCCCGCGCGATCATCGGGTTTTTCGGCGTGAAGCGGAACCGCGAGGTGGTGGATGAACTCCTGAAAGCCGGCGTGAGACCGCAGGCGCCGGAGAAGAGGGCGGGCGGAAGCACGGTTTTTGCGGGGAAGACCCTGGTCCTCACCGGGACGCTGCCCACGATGACGCGCGGGGAGGCGGGGGCAAAAATCGAGGCGGCCGGCGGCAAGGTTTCGGGAAGTGTCAGCAAGAAGACCAGCTATGTCCTCGCCGGGGCCGAGGCCGGCTCAAAGCTCGACAAAGCCCGGGAACTTGGCGTCCCGGTGATCGACGAGGCGGAACTGTTGCGACTGCTGGCCGGTGGATGATCGGCTCATCTTGAGCGCGACATGGAATCAGAAACCCTGCCGTTGAAGCTGCGCCTGGAGTTCGCGTTGGAAGGCCTGCACGTCCGGTGCGCTGGGCTGATAGCCCTTTTGCGGGGTGTCGAGCATCAGGCGCCCATATTGGTCGAGCGCCCATTTGCCGGATACGCCGTCGCTGAAGGTGACGGTGCCGCTAACCGCCGTGCCGGGACGCATGATCCGATCCAGTTCCAAGGTCACTCCGCCGGGACTGCCGGGAAGGCCATCCGCGGCGTTTTCAGACGGATTATCGAGGTCATCGTCATTGGCACCCGGGTCCATCGCATCCTCGGGAGATCCGTCGAAGGGGGTCTTCCCGGCCATGCCGGGGGCCGCTTGCGCCGGAGCATGCTTGGTCACATCGGAGGCGTCCGCCTTGGGCGCGGCGTTCTTCAATTCGAGGCCCAGATCGTCCACGAGAAAACGAACGTCCATGTAAGTCAGTGAAATCTTGAATTCGTCGACGAGCTTTCGTTGGACGGTGGAAAGATTGTCGCCGGCGGTAATCCAGGCGCCGATCGTTTGCTTTTGTTCGGGAGTGAGGGTCATGGGTGATATTCGATGATGACCGTAACAAAGAAAAAGGGCTTGGCAACTCGCCAAGCCCCAAAGCCGTCGGGAAAAGCGGACGATCGAGGCCGCGGCCGGGCGCGTTATTTGGCCAGTTGCGTCTTGAGGAAATCGACGCTGCCCCGGACGGAGTTGTCCTGTTCCATCATGTTTTCCACCGTCTTCACGGCGTGGATGACGGTTCCGTGGTCGCGCCCGCCGAACGCCTCGCCGATTTCCTGGAGGGAATGGCGGGTGAGCTGGCGGCAGAGATACATCGCGATCTGCCGGGGAAACGCGATGGCGTTGGGCCGGCGTTTGCTCGTCATGTCGGAATGACGGATCTGGAAATGATCGGCGACGCGTTTCTGGATGCCCTCGATGTTGAGCCGGTTCTGGGCTTCTTCCATGAGGACATCCTTCAACAGGAGTTCCGCGGTGGGGAGGTCGAGCGGCTTGCCGGTCAAGGCCGCGTAGCTGGAGATCTTGATGAGCGCGCCTTCGAGCCGCCGGATGTTTTTCGAGATATGCTTCGCCATGAACTCGATCACGGGCATCGGCAGGTCGATCCGGTGGTTCGCGGCCTTGGTCTTGAGGATTGCGACGCGGGTTTCGAAATCAGGCGATTGAATGTCGGCGGAGAGGCCCCACTGGAAACGCGAAACGAGGCGGGCTTCGAGTGTCGCGATTTCCGACACGGGCCGGTCGCTGGAGATGATGATCTGCTTCTGCGACTCGAAGAGGTCGTTGAAGGTGTGGAAAAACTCCTCCTGGATTCGCTCCTTGCCCGCAAGGAATTGCACGTCGTCGATCAGGAGCACGTCCACGCTGCGGTAGCGCTGGCGAAACTTGGTCAGCGCGTTTTCCTGGATGGCGTGGATGTACTCGTTGGTGAATTTCTCCGTGGAGAGGTACGCGACCTTCGCCTCGGGATTGCGGTGGAGGATGCTGTGCCCGGTGGCATGCATCAGGTGGGTCTTGCCCAGTCCGGTCGCACCGTGGATGAAGAGGGGGTTGTAGGCCTGCGCGGGGGCCTGGGACACGGCGAGGGAGGCGGCGTGGGCGAGCTGGTTGTTGGCGCCGACGACGAAGGTCTCGAAGGTGTTGCGCGAGTTGAGCGAGCCGGCGGCGGCCGTGCGTTCGTCGTAGCGAACCGCCGGACGCTTGGCGGCGGGCCTGGGTTTGGCCTCGGGTATCGGTGCACGGGAGGTTCCCGAGCCGTTGACACCTTCCGCTTTCCTGAGATTCACGTGGACCAGTCGCCCGGCGGCCATGCGCAGGCGCTGTGAAATCAAATCGAGGTAGTTGTCATGAATCCAAATGGCGGCGAAATCATTTGGCACCCCCAACGTCAGCGAATCCTCGCCCGCCTCCACGCAAACGATCGGCTCGAACCACATCTGAAACACATCCTCGGGAAAGAGTTCCTTGAGATCGCACTTAACGGTTTCCCAGAGACTGGTCTGGAGGGTGGGTTGGGACATGGACGGATCGGATAGGGAAGGTTTATTCACATCTCGGCAACTGCATTTGCGAAAACATCCGCCGGGCCTGACTGGAAACCGTCGCTTGGGGGGGAAATTGGAAGTCCGGCCAACACCGGGACAGCAGCGCGAAGCTGCTTGCCAAAGTGATTTGTGACCAGCGTGTAGGGAGAGCCCTGGGGGAGCGGGGAGACGAGGTGCGCTGCGGAGTTGGCAAAGAACGGTCGGGAGGGAACGTTTAAAAATTACTTTGCGAATAACGTGAATCAAAAAAACTCTTTCAAGCGCAACTTTCCGACATGTTGTTCACACTCTTTTCGCGCATAACTTTTCGATTTTTGTGTTGCGAAATGAAACGCGGATGCTGGCCGCGTTTTCCCCTCTGGAGCGCCGGGATTCAGGCGTTCGCAACCTGGTGCGGCTCGGGATCGGCCCACTTTCCATGTTCGCGAATCAGCGCGATCAGCCGCGCGTCCGCCTCGGCCTGGGGAATATTATACTGCACGCAATTCTTCCCGACATAGAGGTTGATCTTGCCCGGGGCGCCGCCGACGTAGCCGAAATCGGCGTCCGCCATTTCGCCCGGACCGTTCACGATGCATCCCATGATTGCGATCTTGATCCCTTTGAGATGTCCCGTCTGCGCGCGGATGCGCTGCGTGGTGGATTGCAGGTCGAAAAGCGTTCGTCCGCAGCTGGGGCAGGCGACAAACTCGGTCTTGGAAATGCGCGCGCCGGCTCCCTGCAGGACATTGTAGGCGAGCTTGGTGGCGCGCGTGACATCCGTCTCCGTTTCGATGCTCAGCAGATCGCCGATACCGTCGCAAAGCAGTCCGCCGGTGAGGAAACTCGCTTCCAGAAGCTTTGAAAGAAAACCGGTTTCATCCCGGATGGCCGTTCCCCCGGTATTGCGGATCCAGATCGGAGCCCGCGACCCGATGCCCTTCAAGCGCTCGGCCAACAGACGATAGGCGCCCGTCGCATGCGCGGTCGCGGCGGAGTTGTCGCGCCGGGACAGCGTGAAGACGAGGGCGGCGTCGCCGAGTTCACGGAGGACGCTTTCATACGCGGCGAAATCGGCGGAGGGAATTTCGGCGGCGAGAACGTGGCCATGGGCGCGCACGAGGGAGGCGAATCCGGCGAGCACCGGGATTTCGCCCGCCGGGAAACGCCGCAGAATCACCAGGTCTTCCCGGCTCGCGGCAATGAACCGCTCCGCTTCCCGGAGCGAAACGCCGGAGTCGAGTTCGAGCGCGATGAACTTCACGGGCAACGTCCCGGCGGAGACGAGTTCCCCCAGTTGTTCGAGTTCGGCGCAATTATCGATCCCGACCAGCAGTCCTTCGGCGGGCGTATCGATCAGGCGGGGACTCGACAGCTGCCGCGCGGCCTCGGGGAAGCCTGCGAGCGTGGTCCGGGCCACGACACGCGGAGGTTGCTCCGGTCCGACGGAGCAATGGTTCCCCAAGGACAGGAAGGTGGTTTCGCGGCGTTCAAAATGAAAGGGGTCGATCGAATCCGCGCCGGGCTGTCCGCCCGGTGCGGGAGACGGGCCGTTCCAGAGCAGCATGGCCTTTTCGGCAATCGCGCGGGCGACGGGAATCTCGTACACGGAATCCTCCGTCAGCGAAACGCGGAGGGTGTCGCCGAGCCCGTCGAGCAGCAGGCTGCCGATGCCGATGGCGGACTTGATCCGTCCGTCCTCGCCGTCGCCCGCCTCGGTGACGCCGAGATGCAGGGGATAATGCATGTCCTCTTCCCGCATGCGTTCGACCAGCAGGCGGTAGGCCTGGATCATCACCTTCGGATTGCTGGCCTTCATCGACAGCATGATGGCGTGATAGTCGTGGGTGCGGGCGATGCGGAGAAATTCGAGCGCGCTCTCCACCATGCCGAGCGGCGTGTCGCCGTAGCGGTTCATGATGCGGTCGGACAGCGAGCCGTGATTGGTGCCGATCCGCATTGCGCGACCGAGCTCCCGGCAGCGTTTCACGAGCGGGGAGAACGATTCGTGCAACCGCTGCAACTCGCGATCGTAGTCGGAGTCGCTGTATTCCTTGACGGCGAATTTCTTCTTGTCGGCGTAGTTGCCCGGGTTCACGCGGATCTTCTCGACGTGTTCGACCGCCTCCATCGCGGCCGACGGCAGAAAATGAATGTCGGCCACGAGCGGGATGTGGCCGAAGCCCGCGGCGGAAAATTGCCCGCGGATCGGCTTCAGGCATTGGGCCGCCGCGACGTTCGGGGCGGTGATGCGGACGATTTCGCAGCCCGCCTCGGCCAGGGCGATCGACTGCCTGACGGTGGCCGCGACATCCTGGGTGTCGCTCGTGGTCATCGACTGGATGCGCACGGGATTCGCGGCGCCGACGCCGACCGAGCCCACCATCACTTCGACAGTGTGGCGGCGGACAGTGTGAAAGCGGGAAGCACAATACGGCATCGCCTCTGATTCAATGGAAGGCCGGAATTTGCGCCAGCATCAAAACCGGCCGGCGCGAAGCGCCGGCTACGGTGCGGCCGGCTCGGCGGCCTTCTCCGGGGCGGCGGTCCTGGCCTTGGGCGGCGGTTCGTCCCGGTTGTCCCGGACGATGCGTTTCACGTCAAAGACGCTCACGTAGAGAATCATCGAAAACAGCAGGACAATGAAGACGCTTTGGGCGGTGGCGATGAAGTTGACGGGAAGGGCGCGCCCGCGGATTTTGCCGATCGTCGCAAAAAGCATGTGCCCTCCGTCGAGAACGGGAATCGGCAGCAGGTTGAAAATCGCGAGATTGACATTCACGACGATGGCGATCCAGAGCACGTAGCGAATGCCCGCCTGCGCCGCATCCCAGTAGATTTTGCCGATTCCGACCGGGCCGCTCAGCTTGGAAAGCCCGATGTCGGATTTCGGCTGGATCAGGCTCCACAGCACCCGGAAGGTATTCGAGACCTGGGTGGAGAGTTGTTTAAACGGGTTGGTATGGACCAGGCCGTAGCTGGTCCGGAAGCCGGCGCCGAAAAGGGCGTCGGTAGCCTGGGGACGTTCCGCCGGGACCCTGATGTCCACCATGCGGCCGGCGCGCTCGACAGTGAGCGTAAAGGCCCCGGCCGGCTTCGCCCGCATGAAATCGACCAGCGTGAACGGGCTCAGCAGCGGCATGCCATTGATGGCCTTGAACCGGTCGTCCACTTTCAAGCCGAGCGTTTGGGCGAACGATTTGTCCGGTACGTTGAGCACGATCAGGGATTGGGCGGCGATGATGCCGACCTTGCGGATGTTGTCCTCGCCGGCGAGCCGCGGATGGACGACGATGTCCAGGGGGTGTCCGTCGCGCTCGACGGTGAAGATGGTCTTGCGGCGCCCGTCGTTGGTGCGACCGGCGCTCGTGATCAACGTCTGCATCAGGTCGGGCCAGTCGGATACCTTGGTGCCGTCGAGTGCGCGAATCGTGTCGCCGACCCGGAGGCCGGCCTCGACTGCCGGACTGGTGACGGCGGATCCGTCGGCGAGGTTGATGGTCTTCGCGACGTAGCCGATGCGGGTGGTGGCCATGTCCTCGCTCGTCGGCTGGCCGATGTACCAGAGGACGGTGCTGAGAAGGAGCGCGAACAGGATGTTGAAGAACGCACCTGCCGCGAAGACGATCATGCGCGTGCCGTAGCTGACCGGCGGCAGCGCCGCGCGCCGGGCCTCGGAATCTCCCTCGATCGCCGCCATGTCGGCGAGTTGGGGCAGGGCGACGTAACCGCCCAGGGGAAGCCAGGACAGGCGGTATTCCACGTCGTCCTTTCCGCGCCACGAGAAAATGGCAGGACCGAAGCCGATGGAAAAGCGCTCGACCTTCAGGCCGCGGCGCCGGGCGGCGAGAAAATGGCCGAGCTCGTGGACGAAGATCGAGCCGCCGAAAAACAGCACGATGGTGAAGATCGACCATACGTTGCCAAAAAGGGAGTGGAGCAGGTTGGGAGGCATCAGGAGGAAAGGAAACGGGCTGCGGTATGCCGGGCTTCGGCGTCCGTGGCGAGGACTTGTTCCAGCGTGTGAGGTTCGAAGTTGGCCACTGCGGCCATAGTCTGTTCAATAATCCGCGGGATCGCAAGGAACGCGGCCTGGTTTTGCAGAAATGCCGCCACTGCAACCTCATTGGCGGCGTTGAAAATCGCCGGAGCCACGCCGCCTGCGCCCATGGCTTCCCGCGCGAGCCGGAGGCAGGGGTAGCGGCTTTCGTCGGCCGGCCGGAAATCCAGCGAGAACATCCGGTCGAGCGGCAGCGCGGCGTCGGTGCTTTGCGCGGCGCGGTCCGGATAGAGCAGGGCATGTTGGATGGGAAAGGTCATCGACGGCGGACAAAGCTGGGCGATCAGCGAACCGTCGGTGAACTCTACGAGGCAATGCACGGTGCTTTGCGTGTGGAGGACGGCATGGCATTGATCGGCCCTCAGGCCGAAGAGACACTGCGCCTCGATCAATTCGAGACCTTTGTTGGCGAGCGTCGCCGCATCCACCGTGATCTTGGGTCCCATGGCCCAGTTGGGATGTTTCAACGCGTCCGCGGGCGTGACCTGCGCCAGTTTTTCAACCGGCCAGTCGCGCAACGCGCCACCTGAAGCGGTCAGGATCAGCCGGCGCACGTCGCTTTTGCGATGGCCTTCGAGGCATTGAAAGACGGCATTGTGCTCGCTGTCCACCGGCAGGAGCGGGCTGCCGCTGGATCGCGCGGCAGCCATGATGAATTTTCCGGCCAGCACCAGGATTTCCTTGGAGGCGAGGGCGATGGCTTTTTTGACGGCGATCGCCGCGAGGGCGGGTTGCAACCCCGCGGTGCCGACTACCGCGATGAGCACGATGTCGGCTTCGGGCAGGGTCGCGAGTTCGACCAGGCCCGTGGCTCCGCCATGGAATGTCGTCCCCGCGGGAAACGCCGGGTTCGACCGGGCGGCGGCATAGGCAACGGGATCGTAAAGGCCGACGTGGCGCACTCCCGCCCGACGCGCGATTTCCGCCAGGCGCGCGTGATTGCCGTGGGCCGCGATTCCGACGAGTTCAAGGCGGTCCTTTTGGGCCGCGATCACGCGCAGGGTGTTTTCGCCGACGGATCCCGTCGCGCCCAGGAGTACCACGCGGCGTCTTGGCGTGGCGTTCATGCCCGGCGGATACCCTCGCGGCATCCGGTCAAGATCGGCGCGGCAGCCGGGGTCGGCGACCTGGGGCGACGGGCTCGAAACCCGGCGCAATCGGGACCGGCTGCAGCCAAACCGAAGCATTTCTTCCGGCGGCGGATTCCGGGTGGCCGGCTTGCGGCGTCGGGAGCGATTGACGCCCATGTGCGGGAAGCGGCCATTACTCGACGAAAAGGAAAATGAAGTACGCGACGGGGGCGGCGAGAATCAGGCTGTCCGTGAGATCGAAGGCGCCTCCGATTCCGGGAATGAGCGCGCCGGTGTCCTTGGCATTGGCGCGGCGCTTGATGGCGGATTCCATCAGGTCGGAAATGATCGTCACAATCGCGAGCGGAACGGCGATCGCCGCGGCGGCAAGGGGTGTCATGTCTTCGGGCAGATGGGCTGGAATGAAATGAGCGATGACCGCGCCTACGCCGCTTGAAATCAACACGCCGCCGACCGCGCCCTCCCAGGTTTTCTTCGGGCTGATGTGGGGAGCCATCTTGTGGCGGCCGAACGCCATGCCGCTCAACAACGCGCCGACGTCGCAGAACTTGGACACGGCCACGACCCAGAGGCAGAGTCCGAGGTTGTTGCCGGTGTCGGATTCGCGCAGCAGGATGCCCACCAGGAATTGCAACATGAACGGGACGTAGAGGACGCCGATCACCGTCGCGACGATGGTCTCGACGCGGTCGGTGTTGTCGCGCTCCGCGAGCGAACGGCCGCAGGCGAGCAACAGCGCGAGCACCAGCAGTCCGGCGGGAATGCGCAGTCCGATTTCCGGAGATTCGAGATACGTCGCGAGGTAATACGGGACCATCGTCATCAGGACGCTGATGACGATTCCCATCCAGCGAAACGGACGGAGGCCCATTTTTTCGGTCATGCCGTAGAATTCGTACAGCGTCAGCGCCGAGAGCAGCGTGATCAGGACGATGGCGGCGTTCGCGCCGAAGAAATAGAGGCTGCCGAGGACGACGCTCCAGAGAAGCAGGGTGCTGAAAATGCGGGAGGGCACGGGGAAAGGGGGCGGTCGGATCAGGAGCGGGTCCGGAGCTGTTCGGTGGTGAGACCGTAGCGGCGCTCGCGTTTATGGTAGTCTTCGATGGCCGCTTCGAGTTCCCCCTTGCCGAAGTCGGGCCAGAGGACCGGCGTGAACACCATTTCCGAATAGGCGCATTGGAGGAGGAGGAAATTGCTGACGCGCAACTCGCCGGAAGTGCGGATCAGCAGGTCGGGATCGGGGATTTCCGCCGTGTAAAGGTAGCGGCTGAACCGCTCCCACGAGGAACCGTCCGCCTTTTCCCGCCCGTCCCGGATCGCGCCGGCATAGGCCAGGGCGGCGTCGGCAACCTCGGTCCGGGAACCGTAATTGAGCGCGAGCACCAGCGTCCACTCGTTGAAATCCCTGGTGGCATCGGTCACGCGATCCAGTTCGCGTTTGACGTTGGCGGGCAGCGCATCGGTGCGGCCGATCGTGAGCAGGCGGACGCGGTTCTTGATCAGATTGTTGAATTCCCGCTTGAGGAAGTGGTCGAGCAACCCCATCAGGCCGGAAACCTCGTCGGCGGGACGTTTCCAGTTTTCCGCGGAAAACGCATAGAGCGTGACGTAGCGGATGCCCAGTTCCCGCGCGGCATCGACGACCGTGCGGACGGTTTCCACTCCGCGGCGATGGCCTTCGAGGCGGGGAAGCCCCCGCTGGCGCGCCCACCGGCCGTTTCCGTCCATGATAATGGCCACGTGTTGCGGAACTTTGGCGGAACTGGAGGGAGGCATGCGGGAGGAGGATTTAGGTCAGCGCCGACAAATTTGACAAGGGGCGATTCGGAGGATTGTTTTGGCGCATGGCGAAACCACTCTCCCCGGCGGAAATTGCCGATGCCCTGAGGACCTTGCCCGGTTGGACGCTCGAAAGCGGCGCGCTGGCAAAGGGTTTCAAATTCGGCAGCTTTAAGGAGGCGCTTTCCTTCATGGTCCGCGTGGGCTTCGAGGCGGAGGCGCTGAACCATCATCCGGAATGGACGAATGTCTATGACAAGGTTTCGATCCGGTTGAACACGCATGACGCGGGGAGCCGGGTGACCGCGAAGGACGTGACGCTCGCGCAAAAGATCGATGCGATCTGCTGGGTGAAGTAGGCGGAGGATCAACGAAACGGTCGCCATGAGAGTCGCCTTTATCAGCGGAACCAGCATCGTTAACTCGAAATTTTTCGCTGAGTGGGACGCGCGCAAGATTGTGACGCCCTACGGCGAGGTCGCCTACAGGACCAAGGGGGAATTCGCCCTGATCAACCGCCACGGCTACGCGGCGCCGCTGCCGCCGCACTCGATCAACTACCGCGCGAACATCCGGGCGCTGGCCGATTTGGGTTACGAGGACATTGTATCCCTCAACTCGGTGGGCTCGCTTAAAAGGGATCTTCCCCCGGGAACGTTCGTTTCATGCGGCGATTACGTCGGGCTGCAGCAGGGGCCGGCGACCTATTTCGACAACGAACTGAAGGGGGGCGCGCCATTGATTGCCAATAATCTCATTCCGCGCCTGATTGCGCAGCTTGCTCCGGAGTTTGTGGTGCATCCCGGGAAGGTTTACGTGCAAATGCGCGGACCCCGCTTTGAGACGAAGGCGG
>Ga0164241_10001534_pt1 | contig 28020 bp, 19 predicted proteins | sample OricomyardsoilBY_FD_108780 | JGI IMG/M metagenome (GOLD analysis project Ga0164241, IMG submission 108780) | Backyard soil microbial communities from Emeryville, California, USA - Original compost - Back yard soil (BY) | ecosystem: Environmental > Terrestrial > Soil > Unclassified | place: USA... | reverse complement strand
GCCGTAGTCGGTGAGCGAGCGGACCTTGCCGCCGATCTTGTCGCCCGGCTTGTACTTGTCGGTGAACAGGCTCCACGGATCCGGCTCGAGCTGCTTGAGACCGAGGCTGATGCGCTTGGCGCGGGCGTCGACCTCGAGCACCTGGCACTCGATCTCGCTGCCAATCTCCATGAGCTTGGACGGGTGCTTGACCTTCTTGGTCCAGCTCATCTCGCTCACGTGAATCAGGCCTTCCACGCCCGCTTCCAGCTCCACGAAGGCGCCGTAGTCGGTCAGGCTCATCACCTTGCCGCGGACGCGCTTGCCGAGCGGATACGCCTCTTCGACGTGGTTCCACGGATCTTCTTGCGTCTGCTTCAGACCCAAGCTGACGCGCTCGGTTTCGGCGTTGTACTTGAGCACCTTGACGGTGACCTCGTCGCCGACCTTGAACACTTCGCCGGGGTGATTGACGCGACCCCAAGACATATCCGTGATGTGCAGCAAGCCATCGATACCGCCGAGGTCGACGAACGCGCCGTACTCGGTGAGGTTCTTGATGGTTCCGGTCACGGTCATGCCCTCTTCGAGGGTCTGCAGCGTCTTGGTCTTCAGCTCGTCGCGCTCGCGCTCGAGCAAGACGCGACGGCTCAACACGATGTTGCCGCGCTTCTTGTTGAACTTGATGACCTTGAATTGATAAGTCTGGCCGATCAGCTTCTCGAGGTTGCGGATGGGCCGCAAATCGACCTGAGAGCCCGGCAAAAAGGCTTTGACGCCGCCGCGGATGGTGACACTCAGGCCGCCCTTCACGCGTTGGCTGATGGTGCCTTCGATGATCTCGTCACGCTCGCAAGCGCTCGAAATCTCGTCCCACACCTTCATCTTGTCGGCCTTCTCCTTGGACAAGGAGATCAGGCCATCGTCACTCTCACGGCTCTCGATGAAGACATCGACTCGATCGCCGGCCTTGACGTTGAAGGCTCCGACGGCGTCGACGAACTCGCTCTTCGAGATCACGCCTTCGCTCTTGCCGCCGATATCGACGACAACGCTGTCGCGGTTCACTTGCACGACCAAGCCGCTGACAATTTCGCCCTCGCCGCCCATTTGGCCGTTCGGGGTTGCAGCTTGCGTGGCTTCGAACATAGCGGCGAAACCGGAAAGGTCCGCGCTCTTGTTCTGGTTGGTGGTTTGAGTATCAGTCATTAGTGGTAACAGTGCCTCCTTGTGTCCCGCAGACCGGGCGCTTCGTCACTGGGAGAGCCAGAAGACGGACGCACGCCTCGCGACGGACGCGCTCTGGTAGCGCACGGAGCCTCGCGGGTCAAACAGCAATAATGAGGCGTTTCAGCCGTCGGTCTCGGGGCTCGGCGGGTCGCGGTCCCGTGGGTCGGCCAGGCCTCCGCCCGCCTCCGCCCTTTTCTGGGCCCACACTGCTGCCACGTCTCCGTAGCTATGACACGAAGATCAGGGGTACTTGGCGGACAGACGCTGCACGAGCGTCGAGACCTCGCGTCCGAGCTCACTCACCTCGGGCGCCGCGCCGCGCACCGATGGCCCGGAAAAACCCAAGCGATCTCCGAGATCAGGCATCGCCAACAGCCCCTTGATGAGCTCCGCCCGACTCGCCACCACCACCGCCCCGTCCGGCGTCCCTCCCACCACCACGCCATCCTCCAACTGACAGCCGGTATCGGTCGGCTGCGAGCGGATTCCGTCGCCAGCCAGCACCTCGCACAAGGCTTTTGCCGCGGGTAGGCCAGTCCCGGCCTGCAGCTGCAGGCCCAGCACCAGCACGAAATCGAACGGATCCGGCCCGACCCCGAACGCCATTTCGTGGGCCGCCCGCTTCAAGGAGACGCCCAGCTTCTGCTCCAGGGCCGGCACACGGGTGTGACGTGGATCGAGCGCGTTGAGCAGCGGCTCGACCGCCGCCACGCGCTGGGCGTCCGTCAAATCGACCCGCGCTCGGTAGCGCACCGTGGGGGGCACGTGCACGAGCGCCAGCGGCCGGTAGCCGCCGTAGCGCCTGTAGATCTGCCGGCCGGCCACGAACGCAATCACTGCCAAGCCGAGCGCAATGCTCATCAGCAGCCGGAACGACATGCGTACGCTGGGCCGCTCGACGGCGTCATTCATCGCGGCCGACGCTACCACGGGCAAGCGAGCGCGCTAGCCGTCCCACCCCAAACACAAGCCAGCACCGGCGCCAGCTGGGCGCGCGTGAGCCGCGCCGACAGCACGACGCGGTCGCTCTCGGCGCCGAGCGTGACGTCCAGCACCGCATCGCCCAGGGCGCGCGCCAGCACGAGCTTGCCCGCGCTGGCCAACTGTCGTGCCTGCTCGGCGCCCGACAGCAGCAGCTCCAGTTTCAGACGCGCGCCGTCCGATTCCAGATCGGCGACCGCGCGCAGCGCTTTGGCGTCTTCCAGCAGCTCGCGCAGCGTGCCGTGGCCGGCAAGGCGCCCGAGCAAGCTCGGCCGCGCTGCCAACGACAGCGTGCCCTCTTCCGGTGGCTCGAGGCGCCGCGCGGAGCCCCGCCCATCCAGCGTGCGCTCGACGGCGTCGAGCTCCGCTTCCGAGACGAACGCGCGAACGCGGTCACCCAGGGCGTAAACGCGCGCCACGCCCCCGCGGCTGCTGGGCGCCGAGCGACTATCCCAATGACGCAGATCTCGTCCCAGATCGGTGGCCCCCGAAAAGCCGCGGGGCGGCCGCAGCGGCTCGAAGTGCCCCTGCATCGCCAACACCCGGTCGAGCGGTGCCCACAACGGGCTGGGCCGATAAGCGAGGTACACCTGCTCCGCGGTCAGCAAAGAAGCCACGACCAGCTCGTCCGGCTCTTGCCCGCCGCTATCGTGCGCCAGCACCTGGCGGGACAGCGCCGTGAACGCGGTCACGCCCAGCGCCGCCTTGACCCGCGCCAAATCGAGCCGCACCACGACGTCCAAATCGGGCGGAATGAGCTCGAACGCCGACGTGACGGCGGGCGCCGATGGCAGCGCGGGCGCGGCCTTGGGGCCGCACGCAACGGCGCTCAACCCGAAGAGCAGCGCGCGGCGCCGCATGTCGCTACGCGCCCGCCGCGAGCTGCCGCTCCACCGTCTTCACCGTCGCCACGATGAGCTCCACCACCTGCTCGATAGAAAGCGCGGAGCTGTCGACCAATATGGCGTCCTCGGCTTGGCGTAGCGGCGCCACCGGCCGGGTGCTGTCACGGCGATCACGTTCGCTCACCTCGCTCAGCACTTCGGCGAGCGTGGGCGGCGTTCCGCGCGCGGCCAGCTCGTCACGCCGGCGTTGGGCGCGCACGTTCACGCTCGCGGTCAGGTAGAATTTGGCTTCGGCGTCCGGGAAGACGACCGTGCCGATGTCGCGGCCTTCCAGCACCACGCCCCCTTCTCGCCCCTGACCACGCTGCAGCTCCAACAGGGCGTCGCGCACGCCCGGGTGAGCCGAAACTTTGCTCGCGCCCTGACCGATGTTCTGGGCGCGGATCGCCAAAGAGACGTCTTGGCCGCGCAGCATCACCTGCACCGCGCCGTTCTCGCTGCGGCGAAGCTGCACGGCGGCTTCGGCCACCAGCGCTTCGGCCAGCTTGGAGGCGCCCGCCTCGTCGTCGAAGCTTACTTGGGCCCGCTCGGCCGCCAACGCCACGACCCGGTACAACGCGCCGGTGTCGACGATGATGTAGCCCAGCCGCTCCGCCACCTTGCGCGTCACCGTGCTCTTGCCGGCGCCGGCGGGTCCGTCGATGGCCACCACCGGTCTGCTTCTGCGCGGCTTGCTCACGACTCCACCTCGATCTCGGCGCCCAGCGCGCGCAGAGTTCCCACGAAGCGCGGAAAACTGACGGCAATCGGATCTGCGTCTTCAATCACGCTTTGGCCATCGGCGGCCAGCGCCAACAACACCGCCGCCATGGCCACGCGATGATCCCCGCCCGAGCTCACTTTGGCGGCGGAAAGCGGGCGATCGGGCTGACCTTCGATCACCAAGCCATCCGGCTTTTCGCTGACCGACACGCCAAACGCGCGCAACAGGCCGGCCAACGCCAGCAGGCGATCGGGGCCTTCTTCGCGCAGCTCGGCCACGTCGGAGATCTCGGTCACGCCCCGGGCGCGGGCGCCCAGCACACAGGCGACCGGCACTTCGTCCATGCCGCGCAGCGCCAGCTCGCCCGAGATTTTGATGCCGCGCAACGGCGCGCCGCGCGAGCTGACCTCACCGAACGGCTCGCCCAACGAATCGCCCGTCGGCGTGATCCCGGTACGGCCGCCGAACAAGCGAATCATGTCCAAAATGCCGGCGCGCGTGGGATTCAAGCCGGTGCGGCGCGTGCTGACGCTGCTGTCGGGCACCAGCTGCGCCGCCGCCAATACGAATGCGGCCGCCGAAATATCGCCGGGGATGTCGGCGTCGAAGCCGCGGATGGCCAGCGGATCCGCCGGCGGATGCAAGCTCACCATCGAGCCCGCGGCCTGGACCGGCAAGCCCAACGCGTCGAACATACGCTCGGTGTGATCGCGCGACAGCACCGGCTCGTGAATCAACGTGGGGCCAGACGCGAACAGGCCCGAGAACAACAACGCGCCTTTGGCGTGATCGTTCGAGCGACTCATCACGTAGTCGATCGGCGCGAGCCGCTCGGTCGTGAGCGGCCCAATCTGCAGTGGCAGGCTCAGCTCCTGCGGATCTTCGGGGTGCACGTGGCCGCTGATCTGCGCGCCGCGCCGGACCAGCGGCTCGGTGACGGCGCGCATGCGCCGAAGCGAATTGGTCGCGCTGCCCACGAGCTCGGTCTTGAAAGGTTGGCCCGCCAAAACGCCGGTCAGCAGCCGGGCGATCGTCGGCGAATGACCGCAATCGAGCGGTTCCTTCGGCGCGGTCAGGCCGCGCAGGCCGCCGCCGCGGATGCGTAAGGTGCCCTTCTGGTCGTCTTCGTAGCGCACCCCCAACGCGGCCAAGGCGCGCAGCATGCCCAAGTTGTCGCTGCCGTAGGCAAAGCCACGCAGCTCGCACGGCCCATTCGACAACGCCGCCAACAGTAACGCCCGATGCGTAATACTGCGATCACTGGGTACGGGTACGCTGCCGCTGAGCGGCTTACGCGCGGGAGTGACTAAGAGACGTGACGGCATGCTCGAGCGCTATTCATTGTGACACGGGCTGGGGCTGGGCTTTGGGCAGAGCGCCCAACAAGTCGTCGAGGCGCGACAGCAACGCCGAGATCGCCACGGCGTCGAGGCCGGCCACGAAGTGACCTTCCTTGCCCACGGCGTCGGCGTCCAGCTTTCGCACCGGCTGAGGAATGCCAATCAAGGCGAGAAATGGCGTGTAACTGTCGAGCATGGCGCGGGTTTCGGCGACCTTGCCGGCCCCGGTTTTCGCCGCCGTTTCGTCAGGATAGACGAGCGTGCCGGCCAGGTTCACCCCCGGCGGCGCGAAGTTGCCGACCACGGCCAGGGTTTCGACCCCGTCCAAAAACGGCAGCTTGCTGCGCAGCGCGTTGGGCACCGGATTCTCTTTCAAATTCGAGCCGAACGCGAAAGGGGCGGCGCCCGGATTCAGCACCTTCGTCGCCCACGGCGGCAGCTCGCGCTTGGCCGTTCCGCCCTTGATGCGATCGAGGGCGCGACGAATACCGGTTTGGTTACCGAACAACGCGGTGCGCGTCGTCAGGACCGTGAAGCCGATGCTGTCCGCCGTGTACAGCGCGCGACCGGCATACGTCGACTTGGTGACGGGCACCCCGAGCGGCGTCCGCTGAATGCCGTCGGCCGCCGCCTCGATCTTTTTCGGATCGAAGGTGCCGACCGCGACGCCGGCCACGTCCGCGCCCTGCATCGAGTAGACGCCGAAGTAGACCTTGCTGATGTCACGCTTCGAGTCGAAGCCGGCCGCCTCCGGCACGGGGGCGCGGCGCTTGGCGACCTCCAAGAGCTTGTCGCCGAACTGCGAGGCGAACAAAGCGTTCGCATCCAAGACCCCGACCGTGATCGCTCCGCCTGGCAGCAGCGCCAATGGATCCGCGTCGATTTCGACGGCGGTCTTTTCCTTGCCCTGGCCGGTGTGAACGATGACGTCTTCGGTCTTGGCGCAGCCGCTGAGGGCGAGGCCCAGCGCGCCGACCGCCAAGAGCACCCGACGCGCCATCATGAGAGCACCTGCCCGAGAGCGTTCAGAAATCGTTCGTTCTCGCGCTCCGTGCCGATGGTGACGCGCAACGACGTGGGTAGGCTGGCAAACGGTCGCACGATCACCCCCTTTTGCAAGAGCGCCTCGTAGACCGCGCGGGCGGGCCGCTTCACGTCGACGAGCACGAAGTTGGCCTGCGAAGGCGCGACGTTCAGGCCCCGCCCCACGAGCGCCTCGGTCATGAGCGTGCGCTCCCTTTGATTGAGGGCTCGCGACGTTTCGACGTGGTCCTGGTCGTCCAGCGCGGCGGCGGCCGCGGCTTGCCCGAGCGTGCTCACGTTGAACGGCGCGCGCACGCGATTCATGTAGTCGATGAGCGGGCGCGGCCCCACCGCGTATCCGACCCGAAACGCGGCCAGGCCGTAGATTTTCGAAAAGGTGCGCAGCACCAGCAGTCGTTCACGCAGCCCACGCAGCTGCAGCGAGTCCGGGTAATCCGGCGCGTCGGCGTATTCGAGGTACGCCTCGTCCATGACGACGATGACGTCGGGTGGCACCTCGCGCAGCAGCTTTTCGACAGCGGTGCGACCGACATGGGTGCCAGTCGGGTTATTGGGGTTCGCGATGAACATGACGCGCGTCTGGGGCGTGACGGCGGCGGCCATGGCGGGCAAGTCGTGAACCAAGCCGGCCGCGAGCGGCACGGCCGTGAACGGCACGCCACAAGCCATCGCTGCGATGCGGTACACGACGAACGCCGGCTCCGCGAACACGATGTGCTCGGCCGACGTACAGAACACTCGTACGATCAGATCGAGCAGCTCGTTCGAGCCGGCGCCGAGCAGGAGCTCGTCCATGCCCACGCCGTGCTTCTTGGCCAGCTTGGCGCGCAGATTGTAGGCCGCTCCGTCCGGGTAACGGTGCGAGTCGCTCAGCACCTGGCGCGCTGCATCCAAGGCGCGCGGGCTCGGTCCCAGCGGGTTCTCGTTCGAAGCCAGCTTCACCGCGTCGGTGATGCCAAGCTCGCGGGCGAGCTCTTCAATCGGCTTGCCACCCTCATAGGCCGAGAGCGCCTCAATCGTCGGAATCACGAGTGCCATGCGGCGGGCAGCCTACATCAAGCCGCTCGTTCGTGCCCGACGAGAGGGAATCGACGACGAGCCAGGGACGGTTTCTCGCCCCGCTCGAGACGTTATGCTTCTTGCGGAAACGAGCCGAGGACACGCAGGTAGCGGGTGCTCTTTTTAACCGCTTCCAAAGCCGTAATGACGGAGCGCTCGGTCGCGTGGCCCCCGATTTCGACGTAGAAGACGTAGTCCCACGGCTCGCGGCCGGCGGGGCGCGAATGCAGACGCCGCAGGTTGATGCCGCGCTCGGCGAAGTGCCGCAAGATGTCGAACAGTGAGCCGGGCTTGTCGTCGAGGCTGAAGAGCAGACAAGTCACGTCGGCGCCCGAGCGGCTCGCCGGACGCGGAGCCGCGATGGCGAAGCGCATTTTGATCTCGGCCACATCGCCCACGTTACCGCGCAGCACGGCCAAGCCCTGCTCGCTGCCCGTCGGCTCCGGCAACAACGCCGCGCTCGTTGCGTCTTCTTGCGACAGCTCGGCCGCCACCTTCATCGAGCGCACGTCGATCACGCTCACCCGCGGCAGCTCGGAATCGAGAAAGCGCTGACACGCCGCGTGCCCAGCCGGCGTCGTGTACACCTTCTCCAAGTCGGACAAAGCCGGGGCGCGGCTCATCAACTGGAACGTCACCGGCAGCGTGCGGGCGCCGACGATAACCAGCTCGGTATCGGTCAGCGCGGTGACCGAAGCCTGCACCAAGCCGTCGGCCGATGATTCGAAGGGAAATACGGCACAAGCGGCGCGGCCGCGCGCGACCTCTTCCAGCGCCTCGCGCACCGACGGACATTCGATGAACGCGCCGCTGACGCCGAAGTGCGCGCGCCCGAGCACGTGCGAAAAGCCGCCCTCCGGCCCCAAGTAGGCGACGCGCGGTGCCTGCTCGAGCGCGCGCGCCGATGCGCGAATCGCCGAGAAGATTGCGTACAGCGACTCGCTCGGCAGATCGCCGGTCGCGGCCGCGCTGAGCGCCGTGAGCGCGTCGCGATCGGTGACGTCGGGCGCCGGCTCACTCTCGGCGCGGGAACGAATCTCCTTCGAGGCGCGAGCGCGCGCTTCCAGGCGCTCCAAAATCTCGCGATCCAGCCGCGCTATCTCCGTCCGGAGCTCGGGCGTGCTGCGTCGCGGCTCCATGTTCAGCTACTCGCCGCTCCCGTAGAAGGGCTCTTGGCGGGAGCCGCCGGAGCGGCCGTGCTGCTCGACGTGTCCGTGGACGTCGTCGTCTTGGTTTCGGTCTTCGGCTTGCTGTCGCTGGTGCTCGAAGACGTGCTCTCGGTAGTTGCCTTGGCCGCGCCACTGCTGCTGTACAAGTCCGCGTACCATCCACCACCCTTGAGGATGAAACCGGCGCCACCGGAGATTTGGCGCTTGGCGTTGGCTTGATGGCAGTGAGGGCATTCCGTGAGCGGCGCCGCGCTGATGGACTGCTCCGCTTCCCAGGCGTGGCCGCAGGCGGTGCAGGCGTACTCGTAAGTCATTTGCTCTGGTTTGAAATGATTCCGCGCCGGCCCGTTGTCAACTAGGGGTTTGGTTTCCGTCCGGCGGCCCCAGCGTCCCGCGCCCCCCACGTGTATCACCGCGGGTTTTGCGCCGGCCTCGCCGGGGCTGCGTGCGCCTCGTCTCAATCGCGTCAATCGCGGATCGTGATCTGCTCGCGCCAAGGTCGGTTGACGACGCTCCAGCTCGGGCGCGAGCGCGCTTCGAACCTCTCCGCTGTTTGCCCCAGCATCCCGGCGGAGCGCCCCTCTTGAACCGCCGCCAGCCCCTCGCAGGGCCCAAGGGGTTGGGGACCCACCCGCTTATCTAACAACCCACCCCCAACGAATGGGGCTGAACGTGCGACCACTGCCCAAACGGTAGGGGTCCAGCGAAATTAGCCGAAAACTTGACGTTGGGCCTTGTACGCATGCGTTCAGGGGCGTAGATCCGTAAAGAAGCGACGTGACGATACATGTAGTGACGTACGTTGCCACGGCGGCCGACCCGGTCGGAGCGCCGACCCGCTATCTCACTTAGCGGGGTACCATAGACCATCTTTCGAGTCGTCGAGGACAGCCTGAATGCACATTAAGAAGCTCGAGATTACGGGATTTAAGTCCTTCGTGGACCGTTCCGTCATCCACTTCGATCACGACATCGTCGGCATTGTCGGTCCAAACGGATGCGGCAAATCCAACATCGTCGATGCCATCCGCTGGACCCTGGGCGAGCAGAGCGCGAAGCACCTGCGCGGCCGCGCGATGGAAGACGTCATCTTCAACGGCTCCGAATCACGCGGTCCCAACGGCATGGCGGAGGTGACCCTCACCTTCGACAACACCAACCCCGAATACGCCGAGACGCTGCCGCCCGAGTACCGCGACTACCCGGAAATCGCGGTCACGCGCCGCCTGTACCGCGACGGTACCAGCGAGTACATGCTCAACAAGACGCAGGTCCGCCTGCGTGACGTGACCGAGCTCTTTCTCGGCACCGGCGTCGGCACCAAGGCGTACTCGATCGTCGAGCAGGGCCGCATTGGACAAATCGTCAGCTCGCGCCCGGAAGATCGCCGTCTCTTCATCGAAGAAGCCGCCGGCATCACGAAGTACAAGCAGCGCCGGAAGCAAGCCGAGCGCAAGATGGAGCTTACGCGGCAGAACCTGCTGCGCATCAGCGACATCGTCTCCGAGATCGATCGTTCGCGCGCCTCGCTCAAGCGCCAGGTCGCCAAGGCCGAGCGCTTCATCGAGTATCGCAAAGAGCTGGACGACCTGTCGCTGCACGACGCCAGCCATCGCCTGCTCGAGCTCATCGTCACCTTGCGCGTCGAGACCGACGGCTTGGCCGAAGCCAGCGAAAGTGCCGGCGCCTCCCGGGCCGCCTTGCGCGAGCGTGAGACCGAAATCGAGGTCGTTCGCGAGCAATCGGGGCTCACCGAGGCTCGCACCGACGAAGCGTCGCGCCGGGCTTTCGAGGCCGACAACGACGTCAGCACCCTGCACGCCGAGATCGAGCGTTCGCGCGATCGCCTCACCCACTTGGGCGATCGCATCGGCGCGGGCCGCACCGAGTTGGAAGACATCAAGACCCGCGTCACGAGCCTGAAGACGGAGCAAGCCGACTTCAGCTCGCGCATCGAGGATCTATCGCAAGACGAGCGCGCGCGCGAAGCCGATGCGCTGGCCGAGACCGAAGCTCTGTCCGAGCTGCAAGGCGAAGAAGCGCACGCCAGCGACGCCGTGCTCGATCTCCGTCGTAAGACCGGCGAGCTCACGGCTCTGGCCGCGGGCGCCGAAGCGCGCATCGACGGCGTGGCGCAGCGTGTCGAAGACGGCCGCACGCGTCGCGACAAAGTGTCGACCGAGCGCGAAGCCCTCACCGTCGAGCTGGCGGATCACGTCGCTCGCAAGCTGGCCCTGACCCAGAGCGTGCAAGAGTTTGCCGAAGGCAAAAAGCTCAGCGTCGAGGAGAAGTCGCAGCTCGAAAAAGAGCTCGAAGGCTTGCGCGCGGGTCAGCTCGAGAGCGAGCGCGCCGTCGACACGGCCAAGAACGAGCTGTCGTTGAAGCGCAACCGCCTGCGCGCCCTCGAAGACCTGCATCGCCGCCTCGAAGGCGTCGGCGCCGGTGCGCGCGCCATTCTGGGCAAGGGCGACGCGCGCGTTTTGGGCTTGGTCGCGGATCGGCTGGAAGCGCCGGAAGAGCTCACCTTGGCGGTGGCGGGCCTGCTTGGTCGCACGTTGCAGGCGGTCGTGGTCAGCGAGACCACGGTCGGGCTCGAGCTGCTCGCCGAGCTGCAGAAGTCGTCGCGCGGTCGCGCCGACGTGATCGGCCTCGACGGCTCCCGCCCCGCGAACGAGCCGAAGACGGTGTCGGACGAGCGCGTGCTCGGTCGTCTGGCGGATCGACTCACCTTCGCCGAGGGTGACGAGTCGTTGCGCGCGCTGGTGGGTGATGCGGTGTACGTCACCAACGCCGCCGACGCGGTGGCGGTTTCGCGTGCGGCGGGCGTGATCGCGGTGGCGCTCGACGGCACCGTCGCGCGTCCGGACGGCGTGGTCAGCGGCGGCAGCGGCGACGACGTCGCCAGCGCCATGATCGAGCAAAAGCGCGAGATGAAAGAGCTGCGCGCGGACGTAACGCGGCTCGAAGCCGAGCACGCGCGAGTGCAGGGCGAGCACACGGCGCTGCGCGCGCGCTTGACCGAGGTCGGTACGGCCCTCGAGCGCGCTCGCGAGCAAGCGCACGTCGGCGAGCTGGCGCACATTACCGCCGAAAAGGACTTGGCCCGCGCCGTCAACGAAATCGACCGCGCCGAGGGCCGCATCGCCAAGCTCGGCTTGGAGCTGACCGATATCGACGCCTCGCTGGCCCAAGCGGCGGTGCTCGAAGCCGAATCGCGCGCCCAGCTGGACGGCCTGCGCACGCAGCTGGAGCTGTTGAATCAGGAGCTGGCGCGTGCCGAAAGCACGGCCGCGGCTTGGCGCGAGCGCGTCGCGACGCAGCTGTCGTTGGTCACCGAACGCAAAGTGCGCTTGGCCCAGGTCAAAGAACAGGTCGAAGCCGCGCGCGCCGCCCTCGAGCGCGTCGCCACCGCCCTGATCGAGCTAGAGGCACGCGGCAGCAAGCTCGACGAAGAGCTGAACGAAGCCTCGGCCGCCTACGGCGACACCGCGGGCCGAATCATGGTCGCGCGCGAGCAGCGCATCGAGGCCGTGTCGACGGCCAAGCTGGCGCACGTCGAGCTCGACGAGGCGCGCACGTTGCTGGAGCAAGTTCGTCAGAGCTTGGCCGGACAAGAGGCGGAGCTGAAGACGCTGCGCGACGCGCTGGAAGTGCAGGACGAAGCCGTGCGTCGCCACGAAATGGCGGCGCAGCGGATCGGCCTGGAACGCGAGCACTTGCTGACCAAGGTGCGCGAGCGCTTCCGCGGTTTGGATTTGCGGCGCGTGGTCGGCGATTACCACATGCGCATGCCGCCCGACGCGGAGCAGCGTCGCCGCATCGACGAGCTCACGCAGCTGATCGACCGCATGGGTCCGGTGAACCTGGACGCCAAGGCCGAGCACGACGACGCCGAGCGCCGCTTCAAAGAGCTCAACGATCAGAAGGTCGACATCGAAAAGGCGCTGGTCGAGCTCGAGCACGCCATCAAGCACATGAACAAGGAGTCGCGCCGTCGCTTCAAAGAGACGTTCGACGCCGTCAACGACCTGTTCAAAAAGACCTTCATCAAGATGTTCCGCGGCGGCAAGGCCGAGCTCTCGCTCACCGATCCGGACGACTTGTTGGGCAGCGGCGTCGAAATCATGGCCCAGCCGCCCGGCAAAAAGCTGGGCAACATCGAGCTGATGAGCGGCGGTGAAAAAGCGCTCACGGCCGTGTCGCTGATCTTCGCCATCTTCCAGCATCGTCCTTCACCCTTCTGCATCCTGGACGAAGTCGACGCCCCGCTCGACGAGGCCAACGTCACTCGTTACAACGAGACGATCCGCTCGATGACGCACAGCTCGCAGTTCATCTTGATCACCCACATCAAGAAGACCATGCAAAGCGTCGACGTCCTGTACGGCGTCACGATGGGCGAGCCGGGCGTGTCCCGCATCGTCAGCGTGAAGGTGAACGAAAAGGCCACCAGCCGCAGCGATTCGCTGGCCCACGGCGGGCGCGAGACCGAGAAGCCGGCGTCGACCTCGGGCTCCGAGGGCGAGTCGTCGACCGCCGTCGCCTGAGCCGTCACGGCGTGCAGTTGCGCACGCCCAAGTCCGAAAACGTATCGACGCCGAGCGTGAGCCACTCGGCGTCGATTTCGAACGGCGAGCTACCATCGCGCCGCCCGCTCACGACGTCGCAGCGGCGGCGCAACGTGTGATCCAGCGTCGCTCCGACACCCCACGAATCGCCCGGATCGACGCCAATTTGGCCGATCACGTCGAGCAGCTCGCCGCCGCAGCTGAGCGCCAGGGCGTCGTTGCCGTTGAAGATCAAGCTGGTAGAGCGATCACAGGCGTTCGGCTGCGCCGTGGCCAACGTCGACGAGCACAACACCTGCACCGCGCCGGCCCCCAGCTGACCGTGCAGCGCGAGACGCGAAGGCTCCAGCTTGCCGTTCGAGTAAGTTCGAAGCTCGCACCCCTCCAATGACGAGGCCGCGAGAGCGTAGATCTCCAGTGCCTTCGCGCTACCCGACCCCTCGACGTATTCACTGAACAGCAGCGACGGTGGTCCAGCGTCGTCGGCGCCCCCTGCGCCCGCGCTCGATTCACCGGCCGCGGTTCCGCCCGCGCCCTTGCCACCGGTGGCTGCAGTTCCGCCCGCGCCCTTGCCGCCGGTGGCTCCGGTTCCGCCCGCGCCCTTGCCGCCGGTGGCTGCAGTTCCGCCCGCGCCCTTGCCGCCACTAGCGGCTTGATTCGGTGCGCCGCCGCTGGCCCCATCACCGGCCGCGTCGCCCCCCGCCCCGCCAAACGTCGTAAAGATTGGATCGGTGGGCACTGGCAGCCGAGCGCTCGGGGCGGTCTCGTCCGCGACCCCCCCCGCCCCCGTGAAACCTTCACTCGGTTCATCGGTCGCCTTGCTCGGCGGTTTGTCCGGTAGCACCAGCTCCTGCCCGCACGCCGCCGCGCCACACCAAACGAGCCCCATCCAAACCCGCCATTTCCCTTTGGCCCTCATGCCACCCCCTCGGCCACCCGCAGCGCGAGTTGCGGCTTTTTCGGGTAGGCCCAGTCTCGTTCGTCGCGACGCCGCCCCGCTGGGCGGCGAGCCCGTCTTCGATGGCGACCTCAATCCAGACTTGGAGGGCCCACCTTGGGCACGAGCTCGGCGGCGCTCGTCGATTGCCGCATCGGCAAGCTCCTGCACTCGAGCAACGCAGCGCGCGGTGACGCACAACCCGCCGCTTACGAGCACAACCCGCCGCTTACGAGCACAACCCGCCGCTCACGAGCACAACCCGCCGCTCACGAGCACAACCCGCCGCTCACGAGCACAACCCGCCGCTCACGACGTCGCGACTCGTTCGCCGCCTACTCGGCGTTGCCCATCCCCCCTTCTGCGTCTTCAACTCGACTTGGCGACCCAATCCAAGTACGCGCGAGAATGGAGGCCATAGACGTCGGTGTGGCGTTTCGGCGGAGCTTGTTGGATTGGGTCGCCAAGTCGAGTTGGAGAGGTAGAGGGTGGTCCCCTGCGATGAATTTCCCGTGCCGCGACCGAACTGAGGTCGCTCGGTTTGCGAAATGAGCTCGGATCCGCGGCTCCCAACCGGCGTCGGCGGCGCCAATCGAGGTCGTCTTGAGGCTGACGACGTTATTCCGCGGCGCGAGGCCCTCCCTCGGGATGGGTGCTGGCGTCGGAGGGGGGCCGCAGGGGGGCGGCTGCGCTAGTGGAAATCGCGGGAAACTTTGGCGATGTCGCGGCCGGGTACGTCGAGGCGTACGAGGGCTTCGACGATGACGTGAATCACCGGGGCGACGTCGGCGGCTTCGTCGACGAGCGGGTCGTGGGGGGCATCGACGCGCACACCGGGGGGACGGCCTTGTCGTTCGATGGTGCCACGGGCGAGCATGATGGAGGCGTGGCGGGCGGGCAGCCGGTACTGTTCGTACACACGGCTCCACAAAACCAGGTTCAAAAAGCCGGTTTCGTCCTCGAGCGTGATGAACACGACGCCGCTCGCGGTGGCCGGCTGTTGCCGACACGTGACGACGCCCGCTACCTCGACTCGCTGCCCCTGCCCGCAATCGAACAGCTCTCGCGCCGTCACCACCCGGCGCGCCCGCAGCTTGTCGCGAAAATGGTGCATCGGGTGATCGCCGACGGACAAGCCTTTGTGTCGATAATCGAGCAAAAGCCGCTCGCCGGCGCGCAGCTTGGGCAGGCGCTCGAGCGGCTCTTCGACGGTGCGCTCATGGAACAAGCCGGGCGAGCGCGGTAGGCGGGCTTGCCACAAAGCGGCGCGCCGCGACGAGGCCAAGCTCTCGAAAGCGCCGGCTTCGGCCAGCGCTTCGACGTCGTCTCTACGCAACTCACAGCGCCGCGCTACGTCTTCGACGCTGGCAAAGCGCCATTCACGGCGGACGGCTTCGATGCGTTGAGCGACGTTTTCACCGATGCCTTTGACGAGCCGTAGCCCAAGCCGTAACGCGGAGCCGGTCGCGGCGTCTCCCACTGCGCGCCCTTGCGCGTCCGTCAAGCGTTCGAGCGTGCTGTCCCAGTTGCTACGCGTAACGTCGACGTCACGCACGGTCACGCCGTGCCGCACGGCGTCTTGAATGATGGTCGACGGCGTATAAAAGCCCATTGGCTGCGAGTTGAGCAGCGCGCAGGCAAAGTGGGCCGGAAACCTGAGCTTTTCCCAAGAAGAGGCGTAGACCAAGAGCGCGAACGAAGCCGCGTGCGACTCCGGAAAGCCGTATTCGCCAAAGCCCTTGATCTGCTCGAACAACGCTTCACCGAACTCGCGCGAGATGCCGTTCTTCTCGAAACCCGACAGCAAGCGCTCGCGATGGCGCAGCAAGCGCCCGTTCTTCTTCCAAGCGGCCATGTCGCGCCGGAGCTGATCGGCTTCGCCCCCCGTGTAGCCAGCGCCCACGATCGCAATCTCCATCACCTGCTCTTGAAAGAGCGGCACCCCCAGCGTCCGCGCGAGGATGGGCGCCAAGATCGAATGCGGAGACATCGCCGCTTCTTCACCGTTTCTGCGCTTCAGGTACGGGTGCACCATACCGCCTTGAATCGGCCCGGGCCGCACGATCGCGACCTCGATCACCAAGTCGTAGAAAGACTTGGGGCGCAGGCGCGGTAACATGGCCATTTGTGCGCGGCTTTCAATCTGAAACACGCCCACCGTGTCGGCGCGGCTGATCATCGCGTACACGTCGCGTTCTTCGGGCGGAATGCGCGTCATGGCCAAGATAGGGTCGAACTCGCCCGTCATGGGCTCGGCGCCTTTTGGCACCGGCAATTCGCCATCGGCGTGGATCATCGCGAGCGCTTTTCTAATCGCCGTCAGCATGCCCAGCCCCAGCACGTCGACTTTGAAGAAGCCGAGCGTGTCGATGTCGTCTTTGTCCCACGGCACCACCGTGCGGTTGGGCATGCGCGCGGGCTCGACGGGGGCCACGTTGGAAAGCGACTCGGCGCTCAGCACGAAGCCGCCCACGTGAATCGACAAATGACGAGGAAAACCGCCCAAAAGTCGCGACAGCTCGATCACTTGACGGAGCCGCTTACCTTCCACGTCGAGGCCCAAGCCGCGGGCGTGCTTTTCGCTCTGCTCGGCGTCGTCCCAATGCCCAATCGAAGCGCTCAATCTATCTACGGTCTCGAGCGGCAAGCTGAAGGCTTTGCCGACCTCGCGCAGCGCCGATTTTCCGCGGTAACAGATCACCTCCGAGACCATGGCGGCCTGGTCACGCCCCCACTTGGCGTAGATGTCTTGGATCACTTCTTCGCGGCGCTCATGCTCGAAGTCGACGTCGATATCGGGTGGCTCGGCGCGCTCCACGCTCAAAAAGCGCTCGAACAGTAAATTCGAGCGGGCGGGATCGACGGCGGTGATGCCGAGCGCGTAACAGACCGCGCTATTGGCGGCGCTACCGCGGCCCTGACACAAAATTTTCCGCGTGCGCGCCATCTCGACCACTTCACGCGTGCTCAAGAAATACGGCGCCACCTTCATCTGCTCGATGACGGCCAGCTCTTTCTCGACTTGGTCGCGCACACTGGCCGTGACGCCGCTCGGAAACCGTTCCCGCAGCCCCTGCTCGGTCAGCCGTCGCAGCATCTGGTCAGCGCTTTCGCCCGGCTCGAGCGTGCACGGGAACTGGTACTTGAGCTCGGTCAGCGAAAATACCAGGTTTTCGGCCACCGCCCCCGCGCGCTCGACCCACTCCGGGTGATCGGCGAAGCGCCGCTGCAGCTCGGCTTCGGAGCCGAGCGCGGCCTCGGCGTTGGGCGACAGCGCGGTGCCGGCTCGCTCCAGCGTGGTGCCGTGGCGAATGCAGTGCAGCACGTCGGCCAAGGCCTTGCGTGACGGTTCGTGAAACTGTGGCCGCGCGCTGGCTACGACCGGCAGCTCGTACTGCGCCGACCAAGCTTCGACGGCGGCGATGCGCTCGCGGTCGAAACCGTCACGGTGCCGGTGCGCCGCCAGGTACCCTCGCTCACCAAACACTTCGCGAACCGCTTGCAGAAGCGCGGGCGGTGGCGTGCTCGCGTCCCCCGGGCGCCGCGGCGCCGGCACGATTGCGACCAAGCCTTCGTGGTGGCGCTCGAGCCAGCCGAGCCGAAGCGCGCTCGTTCCCTTTTCGCGCCCGGCGTGCGCGAGCGTGAGAAGACGGCACAGGTTCTGGTACCCCCGATGGGTTTCGACCAACAGCGCCAGCACTGGCGGCTCGCTCGTCTTGGGATGCTCCCGCTCGCCGACGGAAAGCTCGGCCCCGACGATCACGCGTTGCTCTAGCTCACGCGCAGCCCGCAACGCTCGCACCGACCCATACAACCCATCGCGATCACACAACGCGAGCGCCGACAGTCCCAGCTCCTTCGCGCATGCGACCATCTCTTCGGGATGAGAGGCTCCGCGAAGGAACGAAAAGGAAGAGCGGGCGAGGAGCTCGGCGAACAAGAGGGGTTAGGAGTGAGGGGTTAGGGGGTGGGGCGAGCAGTGACTGAACACCCTATCAGTAACCGTCCCGACTCCAACAACCATTCAAATAAGCTATTAGTTACAATACGTTGCTAACAACTTGAAATGTACCACCTCACCCTCGCCCCTTCGGCCGGCTCACCCCTCACCCCTCATCCCAGCCGCTCACCCCAGCCGCTCACTTGCCGTAAGCGTCGGCCTGATACTCGTCCCAAAGAGTCAGCACGTCTTTGTTGAACGTCGTTTGAATCAGCGCCGCGACGGCGTCGAACGAAGCGTCGCCGCTCTTACCCGCGAGCGCCTTGTTCATCTTGTACGGAAAGTCGAGATCGTGCGCCGAGTACGACTCCGTGTGGAACGAGCACGGACCGGTGAGCCACGAGTAGAAGTTGCCGGAGGCCGTGTACGCGGTCTTCCAGTCGCCCTCGCTCCGCCAGCGGCTCTTCGGGTAGTAACCGGTGCGGGCGCGCACGAGATCGGCCAAGCCCTCGCCGGTGCCGGCGGTGCCGTAGTTCTGATACAGGTGCACGGTCTCGTGCTGGAGCACGCCCATCATCTCTTGCTTGACGACGGCCGGATCCTTGCCCTTGTAGCCAGCAATGTAGGTCAGGTCGAACTGGATCTGGTTACCACCCGCTTGCGCCACGCCACCGTGGTCGTCGAGCACGATCCTGATCTTGGCCGGGTGCTTGTTCTGCGGAATCTCGTCCGGCGAGCGGTACAAAATGGAGCAGGCCGTGCAGGCAATTTCTTGTTCGGTCTTGGTCACGTCGGGAATGACGTCCGTAAAAACCTTGCCGCGGTCGTCAGGATCGCCGTTGACGAGCTCGATGGGTGGCTTGCACGCGACCTCGAACGCCGGCTGGCAAGACGTGATGCCAAAGGGCCCAATCGTGGAGCCGCCCGCCGAACCGCCGGAGCCGCCAGAGCCGCCGGTCGCGCTACCCGCGCCACCGCCCGCGCCACCCGCACCGCCGCTGCCAGCCCCACCGCCCGTACCGGTGCCACTCGTGCCGGTGCCGGCGGTGGTGGCCGTGCCTGCCGTACCCGTGCCGCCCATCGACACGCTGCCGGAAGCACCCAGGTTACCGCCTACGCCGGCGCTGGTGCCGGCAGTCGTGGCGACACCCGCACTGCTCGTTCCTGCGGTACCGAGATCACCCACCGAGCCCACGTCGTCTCCGCAAGCGACCGACGCGGCCGCGCTACAACCGACGAGCGTTACCAACCAGAGCGAAAGATGACGTTGTTGCTTCATTGGAGCTTCTCCAACCGCGCGAGTTACGAAGCCTGAATGTGGCGCGCGCGCACTTTCGGCTCAGGCTGCCGCGAAAATTCCCCGAGATGACGCTCATCCACCAGGGATGAAATAATGCCGCTTTACGCGCCTGCTGCTCGGGGGCAAACCCGAAGCATGGTGGAGCGGCACACGCAGCGGACTATCTTCACGGGGTTAGCGCGCTCGTGAGTACCTCGTCATTGCCGCCGCCGACGCTGCGCGGCCGGGTGATCGAGTCCGACGTGCAACCGGGCGTTCGCTACCAGCTCGATCGGCATGTCGGCGAAGGCGGTATGGGCATGGCGTACCTGGCCTGGCGTGAGGCGCCCGACGGCGTACAGCCGGTGGTGGTGAAGGTCGTCACTCCCGGGGCCTATGGCGACCAGGTATCGCCCGAGCTGGTGGCGCAGAAGGAAGCGGTCGCGCTCGGGCGCTTGAACGAGTGCGTGCCGACCTGCCCGTTCGTGGTGCGCTTCGTCGACACCGGCAGCACCAAGCTCTTTGGCTCTCGGCCTACGCCGTGGATCGCCATCGAGTACGTACACGGCGGCGTCGAGGGGACGACGCTCGACGACCGGCTGATGTACTCGCTGCACAAGACCGGCTTCGCTTTCGACTCGGCCCGCGCTGCCCACGCACTGCGCTGCTTGGCCGCGGGGCTGTCCGCCATTCACGGGGTTGGCGTCATCCATCGCGATCTCACGCCCGGCAACGTGTTGTGCTGCGGCTTCGGTGAGAGCGAGATCTTCAAGATCTCCGATTTTGGCTTGGCGCGACCGACCGGGCTCGGCCGCACCTTCGCGGGGCTGGGCCTGGGAACGCCCGGCTTTGCGGCCCCGGAGCAGGTCGTTCAGGGTGAAACGGCGCTGGGCTTTCATACCGACGTGTTCGCGCTCGCCAGCATCTTGTTCACCATACTGACCAACGAGCCGCTTTTCGAGGGCGACTCGCCGTTGTTGGTGTACGAGCTGACGCGCAGCCGTGAGCGCCGCAGCATCGTTTCGAGCGCTAATTTGAGCCCGGAGCTGCGCGAGCGGCCCGAGGCGTGTCGCGCCATCGACGCGGCGATTGCGCGCGCGACGGCGCTGGAACCTTCGTTGCGCCCGGCCACCGCCGACGAATTCGCGACCTCGGTGTTGCCGTGGCTGGCCGATCAACTTGGTCCACCGCGTTCGAGCCGCCGGTTGATGAGCTCGATGCTGAGCTTGGCGGCGCCGGCGGATTTGGCCGGCTTCGATTGGAAGATTCGGCATCGGCCGCGCGAGGACATGATCATCCAGAGCGCGTCGTGGGATACCGACGGGCACTGCTTTGCCTTCACGCCGCGCGGGCCGTTTTTCTGGAGCGGTGAAGCGTGGTTGGGCGCCAAGAGCGCGCTTCGCGATCTGCCGCGTGGCATGACCTTCACGCGCCGCTACGAGGCGGGGGGCTGGCTGGTGGGCGGCTCGGGTGGCACCCTGGCCGTGTGCACCACCGCGGGCGTGCGAGATCTGGTGCTTTATCCGGATTCTTCCCTCGAATTTTTGGACGCCAACGGTCGCTTCGATGACCTGATCACCGCTGTCGGCCGCCGGCCGGGGCAGCCGCCCATGTTGCTGGCCATGTCGTCGCGGCGCTGGATGAAGCCGTTGGTGCTCGAAGGCGTGCAAAACGTTTCGGGGCTCTTGCGCTTGGACGATGCGCGGTGGGTCGTGTGCGGACGCTTGCTGAACGGACACGGCTTTGCCGCCATTTACTCGCCGATGCAATGGGAGCTGATGGCGTTGAACGTGCCGCAAACACGCGCTTTCGTCGGTGGCTCCAGCAGTGTCGAGCGCGAGCTTTCGTTGGTGGTCGGCAGCGACGGCGTAGCGCTGCACATCGAGCGCGACCAGTGCGTGTCGACGGTCGTACAAGGCGCGCCGGATCTATCGGCCGGCGCCGTGGACGTGCTCGATCGCGAATGGGTCTCGAGCTTGAGCACGATCTGGACGCGCGACGCGCGCTCCGGCCAGGCGTACATGCCCGCCTGGAAAGACGACAGCTTCCGCGCCCCCTTCGTTAGTCTCATGGCCGATGCGGGACTGATCCGCGCCATGAGCGCCGACGGCGGCATCGTCGAAGGGCGCCGAGGCCTCACCGTCGAACGCAAACGCTAGCCTTCCCCGCCTCCTTGTTAAGCTCGCTGCTCGTGCTCGGGCTCAGTCGCCGACGGCCTGCAGAAAGCGGCGGCCGGAGTGGCGGTCGACGTAGACGAGCGCTTCCATGCCGCCGGATTCGCTGTGGAGCCAGAGGCGGAGGTAGTCACGGGCGACGGGGCGGCTCCACCACTCGACGGCGTCGAGGCGCTGTTCGAAGCGGAGGCGTTCGATGGTGTAGAGCGTGTGACCGAGCACGAGCGTGCTGCCGGCGCTGATGACCGAGCTCAGCTCGACGGGGTGCGGCAAAAGGCGCGTGGGGGGACTGGGCAAGCGCGACCAAATCGGCGGCTCGGTCTTGCGCAAAGAAGACTTGGGCGAAGCCGGCGCGGGCTCTGCCCTGCCCTTTCTTCGGTGCCGTTTGCCGGGGACGGTTGCCGGAAGCGCGGCGCTCAGCGTGCTTTGCGCTTCGGGTCGGTGGGCGTCGACTAGGTTGAGCACGCCCAGCTGATTTTCCCCGATGTCCGCCGAAAGCTCGGCCAGCACCAGGGGCAAGTCTTCTTCGCCGCTGGTGGTGTCGCCTGCTAGCAGCTCGGAAAGCGACAGTTGCCGCGTGACCAGGGGACCCAAACGCGGCACGGTCAGCCGCATGCCCACCGTGGGCGCTCCCAGCTTCAGCCGTTCGAGCCGCGAAGCCACGATGCGTCGCAGCTCAGCCTCGCGATGGAGCGGCTGGGACAGCTTGAAATGCAGCACGGTTTGGGTCGGCACGCCGCGAAACCGCGCGATGACGGCGTCGTGCAACAACGTGACGTCCAGCACTTCTGCCGCTTCGCCCCGCGCGCACAAACGCGCGGAAATGCGCGCCGCCAAGCCGCGCAACACGAAGCCGAGCGGCTCGGTACCGGTGGCCGCGTCGTCCCACGTGCTCTCTTCTTCGAGGATGCGCGGCGGTTGATACGGCACGAGCGGCGCGTTGTCTTCACCTTCGCACAGCTCGAGCACGCGCGCGGCTTCTTTACCCAGGCGGGGGGCGAGCGCCGAGCGCGGTTGGCGTGAAAGCTCGCCCCAAGTGAGCAGACCGAGGCGCGTGAGATAACCCAAGTTGTCGGGCCCGAGCGGGAGCGCGTGAATGGGCAAATCAGCCGCGGCCAGCGCGGTGCGCGCCGGCGGTACGAGCACGACGGCCCCAACGCCGCCGCCTTCTTTGCGGCGGGGCGGCGCTGACCAGCGCGCGAAGGCTCGCGCCAAGGCCGGACCGGCCGAAACCGCGACTTTGGCGCGATGGCCTAGCTCGCGCACCCGCTCTGCCAAGTCTTGAGCCAGCGCTTCTTCACCACCGAAGAGGTGGGCGGAGCCGGTGATGTCGACCCACACCGTGTCGGGAGCGGCCAGCGCCACCGTGGCGCCGTAGCCGAGCGCGACTTCAGCCAGCCCGCCGAGCGCTCGCTCTACCTCGATGAGCTTTACCTTGGTGACGATGAGCTGAGAGACCAGGGCCGATGCTTCGGCGATGGTTTGCTGAGCCCGTACCCCAAAACGTTCGGCCTCGCGATTGACCGCCGCCAACGGCTCTGATGCTGGCAACTCTTGCTCCGGGGCCAAGGCTTTGCCCGCCACGGTGAGCGAGAGCTGCTGAGGCTCGGGCTTTTCAGCCTCGTTCACCAGCACGACACCGAGCGGCTTGTGCGCTTCGGCATGCAGCTCAGGAGCTACGACGAGACGTTGGCGCAGCGCTAGCTCGACCAGTAAATCTGGCAAAATAAGCGCCAGAATGCGGCGGTTCCGCGGGTCAGGCGAGGCGCCGGACATGGGCTCCTTGCGGTGGAGGCAGAGCTGGCGAGCTGGCGTCGTTCTGCGGGGTGGCAGAGCTCCAAACACTGGGGCGCGACCACGCGACCGGACGTGGCGACGCAACACGCCCGCGTTGATCTTTAGCGACCCGCACCATCAGCTTGTCTGCCGCGGGGCGCGATACTTCGAGTCGTTGAGCGACCGGCAACGGTAGTGGCCGGCGATCTCCCTCACGGGTGAGGAGCAGCACGCTGTGGCCCGTACCTTCTATCGCCATGGCCAGACGACGGACGACGCGCGGCCAGGTGCCGAGCGGGACGGACACCCGCTCACCCACGACGCCCGCCAAATCGACCACCACCACCGCGAAGGCTTCGGACTCGGCCAGGCGCAAGGCGACGCGCGACAAGGCAGCCAACGGAGGGCGCACCACGAGCAGCCGTGACAGCTCAACCCCGGCGGCCGCTACCCCAGGCCCGTACAGGGTGCTGGACGGATCGATGAAGGCGCACCACGGGGTGTGGCCGCCGCGAGCGTGCGCTTCAGCCTGGGCTTGGGCACAGGCGGCCAGGCCCAGCGAGGTGCCGAGCGCCCCCTCACCAGCCGTGCACAGCTCGATGACGCTGCCGCGCAAAAGCCCACCGTCCGGCAGGAGCGCGTCGAGCTCGGGGATGCCGAATGACAGTCCCTGAGAAGGCCCTTCGGCCGGACGGGCAAAGCGAACCCCCGCTTGCGCCATGGTCGGAGAAAGCTGCTCGAGGAGGTACGCCGGAAGAGCCATGTACTGAACATAGTAGCAGCCGCGAAAAAGGGAAGCCAGGAGGCCGCTTTTTAGGCCTGTGATCGGACAATCAATGTCCGCCTTCGGGCCGCGTAACTCGGCGCGGCGGCTTGCCAAACGGGCGATGGTCGGGGACAACCTGGGTCCGCGCCGTCCCTTGGGCCGTGCTGGAGCTTGCTTTGAAGGGTGCTCAGTTTGCGTCCCGTGCGACCCCGTCCCTGCTCCCAGGTCTACGCCTGCGCGTGAGCATTCTGGCGTTCGCTTCGACTTTGCTCGGCGTCTCGATTGCCAACGCCAGTGCCTCGAGCGCGGCCGAGATCCCGCCCGAGTGCGGTACCCGCGCCGCGTTCGACATCGAGCTGTCCAAACGCCTCGGCGACGACGCCAACCCCAGCCAGGTGCGCGTCTCCATCACCCAAGCCGCCAATCGCTTTCGTCTGCGCGTGCAGATCGGCCGTGAAGTGCGCGAGCTCGACGACGCTAGCTGCACGGAGCTATTTCGCGCTTCGGTCGTGGTGGCGGTGGCGATGCTGTTGCATGAGCCACCACCACCTGCCGAAGCCGCGCCGCCTCCGCCCGCCCCCGCGTCGCCCCCGCGCGAGTACCCGCGCTTCAGCGTCGGAGCGGGCGCGGGAGTGAACGTCGGCACTTTGCCGCACCCCGTGTTGGCGCTCGAGCTAGAGGGCAAAGCCTTCTGGCAATACCTGGGGGTGAGCGTGAACGTGCGCTACTTTGCCCCCACCCAAAAGCTGGACGCGCAACAAAAGGGGGTCGAGCTGCAAGCGCTCGGCGCGGGCGTCACGGGCTCGTTCCGCCCCTCACGGCGGTGGGAAGCGCGGCTGGGCTTGGCGGCACAGCGGCTGTCGGGTCACGGCGTCGGCATCGCTCAACGCCACGACGACACGGTTTGGGTGGCTGGCCCCACCCTGGGCCTTGCCTTCATTCCGGTTCAGCAGCGACTGTTTTGGGCCGGCGTCGGGGCCGAAGGGCAGCTGAACGCGCTGCGCGGCAACTTCCAAATTCTTCATTATTCTCAGAACGTTACGGACCCGCCGCACGAAATTTACCCAGTGCCGTGGATAGCCGGCCAGGCTTTCGTACGCTTAGGGCTGGTCTGGTAGACGGATTTCCGGACCTCGCCGGATAAACGTCAATGGTCGCCGAAGCGCTGGGACGCCGCCTGGTCCCGCAGGGTTCGCCTGCGGACGACCTCCGCGGCGCGGCCGCGCCCACGCCCGACCTGGCCGCCGTCTACGAAGCGCATTTTCGGTACGTGTGGCGTTGCTTACGCAGCTTGGGTGTTCACGACGCCCAGTTGGACGACGCGCTGCAGGACGTGTTCGTGGTCGTGCAGCAAAAGCTCGCCGACTTCGACGGTCGCGCAGAGCTGCGCACTTGGCTTTACGCCATCGCGCTCCGCATCGCGCGCAAGTGCCGGGAGCGGCGGTGGCGCGCGCACGGGTCGCTCGACGCCGCCCGCGAGAGCCAGCCGGAGCTGGTGCTCACCAGCAGCGGCGAAGGCGCCGTGCTTTCGAACGAGCGCCTGGCCCTCGCCCACGCCGTCTTGGCCACGTTGAGTGACGAGCAACGTGAGGTCTTCGTGCTGTCGCGCGTCGAACAAATGTCAGCGCCTGAAATCGCCGACGTGATCGGCATCCCGCTCAACACCGTCTATTCGCGGCTGCGCGCCGCTCGCCTCGCCTTCGAGACCGAGGTCGCCGAGCGTCGCGGCAACACCAGGAACACGCCATGAGCAACGAACCCGAAGACGTGTTGGAAGAGGCCCTGCGCGGCGACTTGCCGACGCCGGACGTCGAGGCTCGCGTGCGACGGCGGTTACTGGCGGCAGGCGTGGCGGTCGGCAACGGCGTCGCGGCCAGCACCGCGGCCGCCTCGGGCGCGGCCGGCGTCGCGGTGAAGGCGGCGGGGCTGTCCTGGGGCCTGAAACTAGGCTTCGTGGCGCTCGTTGGCATCCCCACCGTGGGTCTTTGGCTCGACGGTCGCGCACCGCGCGGCGCGCCGGCCCCCGTCGCCCGCTCGGCGCAACCAGCTCCGGCGTTGCCGCAACCGACCGTCGAGGCCACGCCCAACGCGCCCCGCACCGTGACCGCACCGGCGACCCCCGCGACGGTCGAACGACCGCTCGCGCGCGCGACCAAGGCGCCGACCAACGACTCGCCGAGGCCGACCAACGACTCGCCGAGGCCGACCAACGACCGCCCTTCGCAAGCAGACTTCGCTGCGGCCGACCATCTGGCTCGCGCGCCGCAAGCCCCGAGCACGCTGGCGGAAGAGACACGCCTCTTGGATGCTGCGTTTGCCGCGCTGACCGCCGGCAACCGGGCGCGGGCCGCAACACTACTGCAAGAGCACGAACGGCGCTTTCCGGCCGGGTTGCTCCAGCACGAGCGCGAGCGCGCCAAAACCAGACTTACTGAGTTGTCTCGGGGAGAGTGAGAAGGAGAATCGCCATGTCGAAGCTTAATCATCGAGGTACGTCGCAGGTCGTTTCACGGCATTGGGCCTGGCTGCTGCCGCTGGTGGCCCTCACCTCGCTGCCGCTCGCGAGCAGCGGCTGCAACAACTCGGGCGTGATCGGCGACGACTGCCCGACCATGAAAGATTGCGCGACGGGCGGCTCGGCAAGCGCCGGCAACACCGGCAACACCGGCAACACCGGCAACACCGGCAACACCGGCAACACCTGTGGCGGTCTGCTCGGCACCACTTGCGCCAAGGGCCTGTACTGCGATTTCCCGAGCTCCAGCTCGTGCGGCGCCACCGACCAAACCGGCGTTTGTAAAGCCACGCCCGACGCTTGCGACGCTGTGTACGCGCCCGTGTGCGGCTGCGACAACAAGACGTACGGTAACGATTGCTCCGCGCACAGCGCCGGCATTCCCGTCGCCAGCAAGGGTGAATGTCAGAACGGCAGTGGTGGCTCCAGCAGCGGCGGTGGCTCCAGCAGCGGCGGTGGCTCCAGCAGCGGCGGTGGCTCCACGTGCGGCGGATTGCTCGGCACGGACTGCCCCGCCAGCCAATACTGTGCTTTTCCGACGAGCGCGATGTGCGGCGCGGGCGATCAGACCGGCGTCTGCGCGACCAAGCCGCAAGCGTGCGATCTCATCTATGCGCCGGTGTGCGGCTGCGACGGCAAGACGTACGGCAACGATTGCGCAGCGGCTAGCGCTGGCGTGTCGGTGGCCAAGACCGGCGAATGTGCCAGCGGACCTGGCCCGTCGTGCGGTGGGCGTGGTGGCGGCACCTGCGCCGCCGACGAATATTGCAACTACTCACCGGCGGCCATGTGCGGCCGCGCCGACGCGACCGGCACCTGCGCCAAGATCCTCGAAGGCGGCTGCACCGCCGACTTCGACCCGGTGTGCGGCTGTGACGGAATGACCTACGGCAACGACTGCGAGGCTGCCCGCGCGGGCGCGGCCGTCGATCACGCCGGGGCGTGCGCCGCGACCGGTGATACCTGCGGCGGGCTGATCGGCGCTACTTGTAAAAGCGGATTCTTCTGCAACTTTCCGCAGGCGATGGCCTGCGGAAACGCCGATGGCACCGGCACCTGCACCGCTATCCCCGATGCCTGTGACGCGGTCCTCCAGCCCGTGTGCGGCTGCGACGGCAAGCCGTACGGCAACGCCTGCGAAGCCAACAGGAATGGCACGTCCGTCGCTTACAGCGGAGCCTGCAAGTAGCCGAAGCTCGAAGCGTACTGAGCTCCAATTGGTCGTCGTCGACGGGCTCGCCCGGGCGAGCGAAGTAGTCGCTCATGTTTGCCGCGTTTGGCAGGTGATGAGGGCCCGCGAATGGCCAAGTCGATCGATCTCGCGGCCAATGCATCCCGCCTGGCTTCGTTGCTGCTCAGTTACATACTGCAGAATGCGCCTTCGTCGCGCCTCGCCATCCGGGCGCCTCGACCACGATCTTCGACCGACTTAGCCATTCGCGGGCCCTAAGCAAAGCGATCGCCGTAGCAAGGAGGCAGCCCGAGGCGAGCCATACGGTGAGACCGAGCGACGTTAAGGAAGCTTCTGCAGGGGGGCTGCGGATGGGCAGCCCCATGCCGGGGGGTGGCGTTACCACCACATGTTGGCGGAGAGCGAGATCATGTCGGCGTCGGGGTTGATGCTCGCGTCGTCTTGTAGCGGGTAGCCGCTCTTG
>Ga0164241_10001533_pt1 | contig 28071 bp, 26 predicted proteins | sample OricomyardsoilBY_FD_108780 | JGI IMG/M metagenome (GOLD analysis project Ga0164241, IMG submission 108780) | Backyard soil microbial communities from Emeryville, California, USA - Original compost - Back yard soil (BY) | ecosystem: Environmental > Terrestrial > Soil > Unclassified | place: USA... | reverse complement strand
CTTCGGCCGCATCGGTCGCATGGTTTTTCGCGCTGCCATTGGCCGTGGCGATGTCGAGATCGTCGCGATCAACGATTTGCTCGAGGTCGAGTACCTCGCATACATGTTGAAGTACGACTCGGTGCACGGCCGCTTCAAGGGCAGTGTCGAAGTTTCGGACGGCAAGCTCGTCGTCAACGGCAAGGCAATCCGCTGCTCCGCCGAGACCGATCCGTCGAAGCTCAACTGGAGCGCCGTCGGCGCTGATACCGTCGTCGAATCCACCGGTATCTTCCTCGACAAGCCGGGTGGCGAGAAGCACTTGGCCGCTGGCGCGAAGAAGGTCGTCTTCTCGGCTCCGTCCAAAGATGACACACCGATGTTCGTGATCGGCGTGAACGACGAGAGCTACGCCGGCCAAGCGATCGTCTCGAACGCTTCCTGCACCACCAACTGTCTCGCGCCCGTCGCCAAGGTGCTCAATGACAACTGGGGCATCAAGCGTGGCTTGATGACCACCGTGCACGCCACGACCGCTACCCAGAAGACGGTCGACGGTCCCTCGAAGAAGGATTGGCGCGGCGGCCGCGGCATCCTCGAGAACATCATCCCGTCGTCGACGGGCGCGGCCAAGGCCGTGGGCAAGGTGATCCCGGAGCTCAACGGCAAGCTCACCGGTATGGCCTTCCGCGTGCCGACCTCGGACGTGTCCGTGGTCGACCTCACCGTCGAACTCAACAAAGAAGCCAGCTACGACGACATCTGCAAGGCCATGAAGGCCGCCTCCGAAGGCAAGATGAAGGGCGTGCTCGGCTACACCGACGAAAAGGTCGTTTCGACCGACTTCGTGGGTGAGGTCAACACCTCCGTGTTCGACTCCGAAGCCGGCATCGCGCTCGACAAGACCTTCGTCAAAGTCGTTGCCTGGTACGACAATGAGTGGGGCTACTCGAACAAGGTCATCGACCTCGTGAAGCGCATCTCGGGCTGAGCCCGAGCGCAAAGCGCCAAGCTTTGCGATTGTAGAAGTGCCAAACACCGTCGTGGACGCCCTCCTCGCCCGAGAGGAGTGGACGGTCCGCGGCGGTGGCGCACTTCTTTTTTGATTTTGGGTAAGCGGGCGCGGAGCGCGCATTCCGTCGCGTAGCCCAAAGTTCCATTCAGCCACCGCATCCGCGCGGACCAAGAAGCTGAAGCGTGCGGGACGCGAGTTCGAGCTTTGGGCTACGCGACGCGATGTTCCGAGCCGCGCCCGCTAACCCAACCCAAAATCCGAGCGTCTCGCCTCGGCTATGGCAGCGTGTGCTTCTTCAAAATCGGCCACGCGACTTTGGCGTTGCCGGCCTCGTGTGAGCCGCCCTGTTTCGTGCACAAAACGACGTCCACGCCGTCCTTGCACGACGAGTAGCTCGCGCAACCCTGCGCGTCTTCGGCCGACGCCGCACCGGTGCATTGATTGAGCTCGGCCCACTTCGCGAACGTCGCTTTTGCGCCCAAAAACGTGATCGGCATGCCCGAAACCACCGATGACGCGCCGCCTGCGTACGGGACGATCGGATCGGAGGTGCTGCGGAACGAGACCACGCTCACCGGCCTCGCTGGCTTACAATCATCGACGTTCTCTTTGAGCAAATCGAACGCGGCGGGCGCCACAGCCGCGAACACATCCGAGGCATGACAGGCCAGATAATGCGACATGCCGCCGCCCATCGAGAAACCAACCGCATACACGCGTTTGGGATCGATGCAGGCGAGCGTCTCGACCTCGGTGACCAGTGCTTTCGCGAACGCGACGTCGTCAGTGTCTTTGACGCAACACGGACCCACGTTCCACGCGGCGCCAGAAGGGCCCGAGAGGCCCGTCGGGAATGCCATGATCACGCCGTCGGGATCAGTCTGAGCGGGGTAGGGAGAGCTGGTGCGCTCATTGGGCCCGGAGCCGCCCAAGCCGTGAAAGTCGATCACGAGCGGCACTGCCTTTTTACCGTCGTAGCCCGAGGGCACGTGCAGCACGTAGTTGCGCGTCGCGCTGCCGATCTTCAGCGTCTTGTCGGTGTTGCCCGCGGCGAGCACGGTGCTCGGACAAGTGACGGCAGAGCCGCCGCCGTTGCCGCTGCCCGCATTACTGCTGCCACCGTTCGCGCCGCCTCCGCTACTGGCGCCTGCGGTGCCTGCGCCCGCCGCGCCGCTGGCGCTCACGGTGCCGGCTGTGCCCGGAGCGCCCGCGGTGCCGTTGGACGGGTTGCCGCCGCTCCCGCCAGTCGCTGCGGGCGACGAGCCCGCGACGGGTGCGGATCCGGCGTTGCCTGTTCCGGCAGTGGCGGCATTCGGTGCGCCACCTGAGCCGGCGGATTGCGTCGGTTTGCCGGCGCTGCCCGCGTTTGCGGAGGACGCAGATGTCTCGTCACTGCAGCCCACCAAGGCGGAGGTCGTACTGAGGGCGACGAGGCAAAGGGTGCGGGAAATCGTGGATGAATGTCGCAACACATCGACTGACATGGCAGCGACGGTACCGACACGTTCCGTTGCTCACGAGAGGTCGATTTTGTCCCCCCATGTGCAGCGATGATCGCACTGCCCGGCGTGGATTTTCGCAGTGTGCGTGCAGCGGCGCAAACGTCTCAAAAGCAACTGAGCAAATTGCCCGTGCACGAGCCGCACGACAATCCCTCGGTGGCGCAAGCGCCCTGCGGGCGCGCGCTGATCACATCCGCTTCGCAGCCCCAGCTAACGAACAGAATCGTGCAAGTGTCGAGAGCTCGCGCGACGCCCTCGCAATTCGGGAAATCATACTTTCCGAGACAGAGTTCGACGCAGCTCGTTCCGAAGTCGGCGGGTGTCTTCGCGCAGTTGGCGGCCACTTCAGCTGCGCATCTTCGCTCACACAGTTCCTGTGGCGTCAGGTGTGAAAGGCTCTCACCCTCGTTCGATTCATCGGTATCACCACAACCTGCCGCCAAAAATACCGCAAGCAAGCTTGCCAGAAACAAAGCCCCAGTAGCTCTCATTTTTCCTATTTGCCCCACGTATGAACGACCTTACCCCTCGGATCACGGGCAGCAGACCCTATGGCGCTGCCGCCTCACGCCACGCTACCATGAGTCGGTGGTAGAGCGAGCTTCCCGCAAGACGATCAATGGCTGCTGAACCGCCTTCTTTCGTTCCGCCTCCGTCGTCGGATCGGCCGCGGCCTGGGGCGTCGTCGTATCGCTCCTCGTCGGCACCGACGACGTCTGTCGCGCCGCCGCCGGAGCCGCCGAGCCTCATTGGGCCGGTCGTGCGACTGTGTGTTTCTGCGGCCATGTTGCTGTTCGCGTCGCAGGCCGCCGCCAACCTGGATCCCGAAGCCAAAGGGGTGCTCGCCAACGCCGTACCTTGCGTGTTGATCGCGTTCGGTATGGCCGTCCCGCCCATGCTCCTACCGCGCTACCGCTCGCTGCGCATGTTCAGCTGGCTCCTCCTGATCGCCGCCTTCTTCCAACTCTATGCGCGCCGCGACGGCCTCTTCGGCAGCTCCGTGCGCGCCGCCGTTACGAGCTCTGGCTACTCGAACAAGCCAGCGTGAATGGGGGCGACCCACGTGCCGAGCGTGATGTTCATGGCGCGCATTTTTCCGCCGTCGTCCCAGACGGCCCAACCGATTTTGCGCTTTTCAGCCTCTTTGCGGACGATGCGTAGCCACTCCTCACGCGATTTGGGATCGGCGTTGTCGCCCACGCCGAACTCGCCCATGTACACGCGGCGTTTGCTGCTCTTGATGTAGGCTTCGACCAGCTTGAAATAGTCGAAGATGGCGTTCGGGCCGTTGCTGTTCGTCGCGATCGGATTCGTGTTGTACGACGCGAACCACTTGCTCACCCACTCGGTTTGCTGGCCCATTTCGACGGGGGTAACGGGCTCCGCGGGTGGACCCGGGAACACGACGCCGCGCGTCTGAAATTCGCCGGGCATGAACGGCATGTTTTGATGCGTGAACAAGATCGGCTGATAGTCGTGGAACGAGGCGATGACGTTGGGATCGGCGGGCAGCTCGAGTTCCTTCAAATAGTCCGCGCCGGCCCAAAAGTAGCCATCAGCGATGATCAGGCGCGTGGGATTCGTCGCGCGAATTGCTGCGATCGCGCGCTGCTGAAGGGGGTTGAGCAACGCTGATTTGAGCTCGTTGCAGGGTTCGTTGATCAGCTCGAACGCGACGCTTGCGGGGCGATTCTTGTAGTGCTCCGCGACCTGCTTCCAGATCCCTACCAGGCGATCGGCGTGCTCCGCGGGTCTTTTCATCAACTCTTCGTAGTGGTGCAAGTCGACGATGATCGACAGGCCATGAGCGGCCGCCTGATCGAGCGCCCAGTCGACTCGTTTGAAGAATGGTTCTTCGATGGTGTAGGGCGCTTCCTTCTTGGCGTGCGCGCTGAAGCGGACCGGTAAGCGAATGTGATCGAGCCCGGCGGCCTTGGCCATAGCGAAGTGCTTTTCGTCCAAAGTGACGCCCCAGGCACCTTCTTGCGGAGCGTCGAGCGCATTCCCCAAGTTGATTCCACGCATGAAACCGGGGATGGGTTCGCTCATGGCATCCACGGGGGGCGGCTCGATTTCCGACACTTGGTGGATCGCGACCGGCGGCGGAGGAGGCAGCGGCATGCCGGGTGCGCTCGGTGCGGGCGGCGGGGCGCTGTTGTTCGCGACGGGCGCCTTCTTCGGAATGCACGAGGCGATCAAGCAAGTCGAACCCAGGAGCAGATGTAGGAGGCGCATCGCCGGGCAGCATACTGGGGCTCGCGCCATTTCCGTGTAATTCTTAGCTGCCCACGGCGATCGATCCTTGGGCGAAGAGCATTAGTAAATCAGCCGGATGAACGTTCGCCCTGCCTCGGTCTTCGCGCTTTCATGCGCGTTCGCGTTGCTCGTCGCGGCGGCTTGTTCGGGCCTCCCGGTGAGCTTGGGCGACAAAGTTGCTGGCGCGTCGGGCGGTCCTGATCTTGCTTCCGGGGGGACCGATGCGGCGGGTTCCCCGGGCAACTTGATGCCCGACCCCGATCCCAATGCGGTTTGCCCGGCTGGCAAGAAGACGAGCGTCAGCGGCACGGTGTACGACCCCGCGGGCCAGTGGCCACTCTACAACGCCGTGGTCTACGTGCCCCGCGTGAACGGCGAATTGCCGGCGTTTCGACCTGGTGTGGCCTGCGAAAAGTGCACGGACCCGGTGCCGGCGCGTGCTGTCGCGTTGAGCGGCCCGGATGGTAAGTTCGTGCTCGAGGACGTGCCCGCGGGCAGCGTCGATCTGGTTGTGCAAGTCGGTAAGTGGCGTCGCAAGCAAACGATCAGAGTCGTGCCCTGTCAGGACAATCCGCTCACGGAGGCGAACCTCCCCCGCTTACCGCGCACGCGACTCGAGGGAGACATTCCGAAGATCGCCCTGTCGACCGGGCACTCCGACGCGCTCGAATGCTTGCTGCGAAAGATCGGCATCGATGACTCCGAGTTCACGACGGCTGCAGGCGATGGTCGGGTCAGCATGTTCGTCGGCTGCCAGGGGGATGACGGCGGTAACTTTGGTGCCAACAAGTTCGCCGAGCGCTTGGGCGGCCAGGCGTTTCCCTCGACGAACGAGCTTTTCGATTCGGGCAGCTTGAGCCAATACGACATGGTGATCTTCTCTTGTGAAGGTCACAAATGCGACACGATTCAAACGCCTGAAAATGTCGCACAATTGGTCGATTTCGCGAACCGCGGCGGCCGCGTGTTCCTCGATCACAACCACTACAATTGGCTCAATCACGCCGACGCGCCGATTGAGCGTGCCGCCCAATTCAGCTCGAGTCCGAACGACATTCAGAGCCCGCTCTCGACCCGCATCAACACCACGAAGTTCCCCAAGGGTGAAGCCTTCGCGCAGTGGCTATTGAACGTGAACGCATCGCCGACCCTCGGTGAATTGGACATTTATGCGGCCAAGACTTCGGTGCAAAGCTTGAGTTTGAACCGGGCGCAGCCTTGGATCTATCGCGACGACGACCCCAAGGGAGATTTCTATTTCACGATCAGCACACCCGTCGCCGTCACAGACGATGAGCCGCCGCCCGAAGCCTGTGGGCGCGTCGTGTTCACGGATCTACACGTGAGCAAGAGCGGCGGCGGCGATGCGATGGACTTTTCCGATCAAGAAACGCCCTTCCCGGAGGGGTGCACGAGCAGCATCCTGACGCCTCAAGAAAAAGCGCTCGAATTCATGCTCTTCGATCTCTCTTCGTGCGTGCAACGAGAGACGAGTGTGCCGGTGACGCCTCCCGTCAAGTAGTCTCGCTTTCAGCGCGTGGACTGAGGGTAAGCATTTTTCGCCAAATTTCCGAGCGCAGCGTGCCGCCGAGTGCAGTCTCGATCTGGCAGAGCTCGAAATGAGCCGATCTTAGGGCGGTCTGATAGTCCGGTAGGCGCGTGTGTTCGAGACCCGTGAGCGAACCGATCGTGACGTACAAGACTCGGAGCAGGAGTTTGGCGACGGGCGTCCAGAACGGATGACTGGGGATTGCGAAGTCGGACACGAGCCAGATAGCGTCCGGGGCGAGCGTGGGAGTGACGCGCTCGATCACGCTGGCGATGTCTTCAGTCGTGAAGCAATCGAAGAAGAAGTGGCTGACGACCAGGTCGTAGCTTTCGTGGGGCACGGGCCAGCAGCGGATGTCCGCGCATCGGAGATCGAGCTGTGCGTTCGGAACCTTGGCGCGCACGCGACGCTCGAGGTGAGCGAGCATTGGGGCGCTCACATCGACTGCGGTCACCTGGGCGGCGGGATTGCGCGCGAGTAGCGCGGCCGTGAAACGGCCGTCACCGTCACCGAGCACGAGCACGCGCTCCGCCGTGGCAACTTGCGGATGAGCGAGAAAGCACTCGCGCCTGCGCGAGAGCGCACGGCCGAAGCTCAGCCACTCGACGGGCGCATACGCGAGCGCAAAGCGGCCAAAATTGGCGGGTGGGGTGAGGGGCCGCGTGACCGCTCGAGGTTGCATCAAGTCGAGATTTTGGCTGCGAACCAGAGCAGGGGGGTGAGCAGCGCGACGTCAGCGAAGATGCGCAATGAATCGACCGACAGCCGCTGGCGGAAGCGTTCGAGGGCGGCGAGCAGCATGAACGCGCAGGCGAGGTACGGCGCAAGCGCTGTTGGGCGGCCCGACGCGTGTCGCCAGACCGCGAGCGCGGCCGCGGCCAAGGCACTGGCGATCAGCAATGCGCTCAGGTGACGTGCCGCCCATTGGGTCGACGGGTGCGCGCGCAGGCTCACGATGCCTCGACCTTCCCAGCGCTCGATGGCGACGCAATTCAGCCAGCACAAGAGCCCGAACAGCATGCCCGCGGGCGCCAATTGGAAGCGCAGAAAAGTCGATGCGCTGGACCACGCTGGCAGGATGCAACCCAGCGCAAAGATGATCGCGACGGCAGCCTCTTTGGCCAACACGCGTGCGTTGCGTTCGCGACCCGTGTGTACCCACGCAAAGTAGAGCAACGAGACGAGCGTGAGCGCGACGTAATCCACGAACAAAGGCAGCGAGAGTCCGAGCAACCCCGTGATCGCACAGACGATCGCGACCACGCTGATCAACGCGACGAGGGAAGCGCGGCGAGTGCGCCACCAAGTACCGTAGAAATGATGACGCGCGCGCAGCTCGGACGCGTCGCCCGCCGAACGCGCATCTTGAATACGGTCGCCGAGGTAGCAGAGCCACGTGGCGAGACACAAAAAAGTGACCGGCCAGTGCGCTGACGGCCGTGACAACGGAACCCCGATGACACTCATGAAAGCCGCACACCAGGTCGCGGCTACCGTCGGCGCATCGAGCGAGAGTAGGTGCCAGCCGCGCACCAGGCGCCCTGCGCTGCGCAGTACCGACAAGCGCCGCGGTCCGGGTTTCGGCGAAGCCGCGGAGGCTCCTGGCGGGTGGATCGCTTGCACGGAGCCGAGCCTAGCTCACGGGGAGCAGTCAGCAACCGCCCTATTTTGCGGCTCTCCGGTTGATGCTCTACTATCGCACTTGGTCGACGCGATGCATGGGCGCACGTTTCGCGATTTGAGCGCTTGCGCCGCGCTGAGCGTTGCGCTCTTGGCATCACGCGCCGTGCGAGCGCAAGAGTCTGGGTCCACGTCGATCGCGTATCGAGTGCCCGAGGGTTGCCCGAACGTCGACGAGTTTCAACGCAGCGTGCAACGTCGAACGGCGCGCGTGCACTTCGTCAATGATGGCGCGCACGATCGCGAGTTGTCGATCGTGATCCGCAAAGAAGGCGAAGCCACACTGGGAGCGCTGCGCCTCGTGGAACGTGACGGTCGCGTGAGTCAACGCAACGTGCGCTTCACGACTTGCGCTGAGGCCGTCGAGGGCTTGGCGCTGATTGCCGTCGTGTCACTCGATCCGCAAGCGCTCCTCGAGCCTGCCCCTTCACCTCCACGAGGCGCGCCCTCCGAACCCGCCGCTGCTGCGAGCAAGCCGCCGGAGCAGGTGACGAAATCGCAGCCGAGGCAAGATACAGCCTCGCAAGGCGCTGGCTCCGCGCCGCCGTCGTCGAATCCGCGATTTGCGCTAGGGGCCGCATTCAGCCTAGCTCCGAGCGCATTGCCCGAGACGGCGTTCGGCGGCTCGCTGTTCGTTGACCTGGCTTCGACCTCGGAGTCGCCGTTCGCGCCGCTGTTCCGCGTCGCCTTGAGTCATGTCGAACGACGCGGACTGTCGTCCGATCACGGCGCTGAAGCGAACTTCACGCTCACCTTGGCTACGCTGTCGGCATGTCCGTTGCGCATCGCAGGCGGCTTTTTGGACTTGCGTCCCTGCGCGTTCGTCAGTGGCGGCGCTCTCTACGCCTGGGGCGCTGAGACGACGAACTTACAGCAACGCACCCGACCCTATGGCGCCCTCGGGGGCTCGCTCCTGCTCCTGGCCCACGCTTCCCAAGCCATCGACATAGTTGCAGATCTTCAGGTAGGCGCGACCTTGGTGCGGGACACCTTTGGTTTCGAGCAAGATCAGCCGTGGAAAACCCCCAGTCTGTACCTCTCGAGCGGAATTGGGGCTCGTTTCGTGTTCCGGTGATCGAAATCGCGCCCCCGCGCATTACGGCTCGAGTGCATGAGCGTTATCCTGCAAACCGTGGTCTCGAATCCGACGGAGCCGATGCGCGGTGAAGCCGACAAAGCGCGCCTCGAGCGGATGTTCAATGAGCACCACGACTTCATCTGGCGGCTGTTGCGGCGGCTCGGCTTGAGCACGGGCGGTGCTGATGATGCCGCCCAGCACGTGTTTTTGGTGGCAGCGGAACGAGTTGCCGACATCAAACTGGGCAGTGAGCGTTCGTTCTTGTTTGGCACTGCCTTGCGCGTGGCGCGCTCGCAGACTCGTTCCGATCGCCGCTGGGTGCTGGAAGAAGACATGGACGTTCGGCGCGCAGGCGAGGGACGCGCGGAAGAGCTCATCGATCACCAACGCGCGGTCGACTTGATGGGCCGCATTCTCGACGGCATGACCCTCGATCTGCGTACGGTGTTCGTGCTCTCCGAACTGGAGGGCATGACCATGCCCGAGGTCGCTGCGCTCGTAGAGATCCCGGTGGGAACCGCGTCATCACGCCTCCGCCGCGCGCGAGAAGCTTTCCGAGCAACCGCCGCAGAACTCGAATCACAGCTGAAATCAGGGCCGAAAACGTCATGAGCGATCTAAAACTGGTCCCTTCCGATCAGCCGACTCCGTTCGAGCAACGCTTGCTCGACGCAGTTGCACAGGAGTCGCCGTCCGCGGAGCAGCGTGCGCGTGTGCGGTTGACTCTTGGTTTGCCCGCTGTTGCATCGCCCCCCGCGGTTTTGCTGGCCCCGGCTGGGCGTCGAACGTTGCTATTGAAGGCGGGCGGCGGTTTGGTCGTCGTTTCTGCCGCCGTGCTCGCGCTGCTTTTGGGCATGGGTCAGAAATCGAGTTCGAGCAATCCTCCACCTGCGTCATCCGTAGCTCTCGAAACCGCTGCGTCGCCCTCCACCGTTGCTTCCACGGCTCCGTCGTCAGATCTGCCGACCACGCCCAGTTCACCACTCGCTGACGAAGCGCCGAACGCGCCGAGCAGCCCTGAAGCGTCGGGCAATCCTGAAGGCGCGAGCGCATCCAGCACATCCGCGGGCACTCCGCTCAAGCGATCGAGCAAACCTGCGCTTGCGGACGGCGCCACCGATCTCAGTGAGCAACTGCGGTTGATCGACGCCGCGCGTGCAGCCGTCGCTGCGCGCAACGTAGCGGCGGCGTCGGCTGCGCTCAGCAGCTACCGCACGCGTTTTCCGCGTGGCCCCTTCGTGCAAGAAGCCGCGGTGCTGCAGATCGAGACGCTCGACTTGCAAGGCAATCACGCCGCTGCCGCTGCCCAGGCGCGCAGCTTCCTCGCGCGCTATCCGAACAGCCCACATGTGAGCGTGGTACGGCGTATCGCGGGTCTTTAGTCGCGATCGCCGATCTGAAAGCTTTTGAAAGCGCTTTTCCCTACTCGCAACGAACGTTCTCGTCGCACTTTTCTTGGCGCATTTTGTTTCGGCAACTCGTTCCAGTTGCGAAACTATGAGCTACGCTCCAGAACCAGCGTCCCGTTCGAGTGTTGTGGAGAATAGAGATGAAGCGGTGCTTTGCTTGTGCGTGTGTTTGGCTCCTTGCGATCGGCTGCAGTACGAGCAGCGACCCGAATACAGGGCTGTCGAATAAAGGTGGTGCTAGCGGCAGTGCGGGCACGCCGGCTGCGCAGGCGGGTGGCGGCGCAGCGAGTGTGGCGGGTGGTCCGTCGGCTGGCGGAGCTGGCAGCGGCGCCGGGGGCACGGTCGCTAGCGGCGGCGGAGGTAGCGCGAACATTGCAGGCAGCGCGGGCACTCCAGGGACTGCGGGCAGCGCGGGCAGCTCGGGCAATCCCGGCACTGCAGGCAGCGCGGGTACGGCTGGTGGCTCGAGCGGTGGTGGTGGCTATAAGTGCCCCGCGGGACCTTTCACGTTCACGCCGCCGAGTGGCATGGCAACCAAAGTCGCGGGGACTCCGCCCGCGGACTCCTTCAACAAGGACGCTTGGACCAATGTCGAAGGTCCGGTCTGGATCGGTGACTCGCTCTACTTCTCCGAGATGACCAACAGCAACATGATCCCCCCGTCGCGGATCTTGAAGATCGCTTCTGGCGGAACGGTCTCGGTGTTTGCTCCGGACGCAGGCAGCAACGGTCTGGCGGTGGATGGCAGCGGCAATTTGATCGCTGCGGTGCACAAGGACGGCTCGATTTCTCAGATCTCGCTGAACGGTGGCGCAGCCACGCCGCTCGTCAGCATGTACATGGGCAAGCGTTTTACCTCGCCCAATGATTTGGCGATCCGCAGCGATGGCAACATCTACTTCTCCGACCCGAGCTATCAGAACAGCGCCAATCCGCAGGGCGCCGAGCGTTTGTATCGCGTATCGCCGGGTCCGACTCGTACCGTCACCGCGGTGACGGGCGCGCCCATGCCACCCAACGGGGTGACGCTCTCGCCCGATGAGAACACGCTCTACGTGAGCGCCAACAACGGCGGGTTGAAGAAGTTCGCGCTGATGGCAGATGGCTCATTGGGCGCGGCTGCAGACTTCGTTGCCGGCAGCGGGGGTGACGGTATGGCCGTCGATTGCGCGGGTGATCTGTTCGTCACCGGTAATGGCGCGACGACCGTGCGCGTGTACTCGCCAGCTGGCGCGTTGCTCACGACGATTCAGCTCGCGAGCGGAGCCGGCAATACCACCAACGTCGCTTTCGGCGGCGCCGATCACAAGACGCTGTACATCACCGCGCAGGGCACCGAGGGTCAGCGTGGCGTGTACTCGATCGCGATGAGCGTCCCTGGATTCCCGTATTGAGCGCGCTCGCGCGAGAGTAACGCGCATGACTCGGCTCGCTTGGCTCGGTGCAGTAGCGGCGTTCACGACGCTTGCCGCCTGCACCCAGCCACGCGCCGACGCTGGGCCGGATCACCTCGCGCGAAATTTCGAAGATTCTGGCCAAAATTGGGCACTGTCGTTCGATGGCGTCGACGACTACGCGACCAGCGCGACCGCACAGTTTCCGGACGGTCGCCACGAGCAAACTTTGTCGGCCTGGTTCATGGTCGACACGCTCGCCGAGCGCGTCGCGCTGATCACCCTGCGCAAGGACTTCGACAGTGGGATTGAGCTCGGGATCCGTCAGGGCTTGGTTGGCGCTTGGCGCGTCTACGGCGATCGACAACAAGTGATCGCCAAGAACGCGGTGAGCACCGGCAAGTGGCACCACGCCGCGTACACCTTCGACGGCAACGCGAACCAGCTCTATATCGACGGCGCTCTAGTCGCGAGCTCCGGTGATCTGCCCGACAAGCGCACGCCAACCACTTGCTGGCTCGGATCGCTCGACGGCACGCGCGATCTCTTTCAAGGCCGGATGGATGACGTGCACGTGTTCGAAACCGCACGCAGCGCGGAGCAACTCGCCGCTGAATTTGGCGGTAATTCCCCGGAGAATGAGCCCGGGCTGGTGCTCGATCTGACGTTCGATGAAAGCGCGGGCAGCGTGATTTTCGATCACTCCCAGCGCGACAACGACGGCCAACTCGGTGACGGCGTGCCCCAGCGCATGCCCGAGCGCGTGCGCGCCAACCTGCCGCAAACCGAGCGCTGAGCGCACACGTCAGAAAGGCTTACCGGTGCGTGTCACGCGCACCAAGCTGATCGCTGCGTCATCCAAGTACAACACCGGCGGTGCAGGTTGAATGTCCTCACCGATGTTGCACGGATTCCAGATTACGTCGTCCGAACCCGTGGTGCGCCGACCCTCCAAATCATAAACCAGCCGATCGTCGAGCCAGACCAAGATCTTGCCAGTTTCGTCGGTGCGCGGGCTGTAAAATGTCTCGAGGTGAAACCAGGTTTCGACCGGGACGAACGCAGGCGGATCAGAGAGCGGCGCTTGCAGATACGCTGGGTCGTGACTGAAGACGTAGAGCACCACTTGCCCGCCCGGCAGCGTGCGCAAATTCAAATCATGCCCATGACTGATCGCGGTCGGATCCAAGTCCGAGCGTGAGCGAAACTTTTGAATCGTCCATTGGGAGTTGGTTTGATAGAGCCGCGGCAGGTAATACCAAGCGCTGTAATAGGCGTCCGGCGGCGACAGCAGCTCTCGGTAGACCCCGGCGCCTTCAGAGTCACTCATCGCCAAATCGGTGAACTCGAGGGAGTATCGACCACTGTGCGCGGGGCCGTCGGCGATCAAGACCGTGCTCTTCTGGTCGGCGTCCACGAGCAGTTGCCCCTTGCCCCCCGCATACCAATCATCGAGCTCGCCCGACTCGTGATCCGTCGCCCACAGCACGTTGCTGCCGAGGTCGAGCGTTGGGCTACACCCCGTGCTGAATGCACCGAGCAGCAAGAGCGCGTTCTCGAGCGCAAAGCGTAAGCGGAAGCACGTCATCTACAATCCGAATGATACGCCCGCAGCGCCGCCGAGCCAGAAATAGGGAAGATTACCGATTACGCCTTGGGGCAACGTCGACAGCTCGCTCGGGCTCGGAGAGAACCACACGAACGCACCCACGAACGGCGCGAAGTGCGGCCCGAATCGACGCGCGATTTGCACGCCCCCACGCAGCCCGAAATTCGCCGAACTCTGAGCTTGCGAGGCGAGTAGATTGGTCGCGTGGACGCGCTCGGCGACCACCAGCAGGCCCAGATCGCCGGCCAATGACCACGAATCGAAGTCCTTGCGCAACCGCACGCCGACGCTCAGCGGAACCCGCGAAAGCTCGCCCTGCACGCCGTCGAGTTCGAACTTTGCGCGAGTAACGTAGGCCACGGACAGCGTGCCCGATAGCGCGCCACGACCGATCGCAGCGCGCAACTCGCCGCCGAACGAATGCATACTCGGCGCTTCGAGGATCGCCGGCGCGTAGGCATAGAGAGCGCTCAGCTCGAGTCGCGCAAGCGGCGGCAAATCGGGTTCGTGCGCCGGTGCAGGTTCCGGTGCGGACGCGGGCACCGGTGCGGCCTTTGCCGGCTCGGGCTTGGGCTCGGGTTCAGGTTTGACGATCGGCTCGACGCCGAGCTCCGGCGGCATCAAGGTGAGCACGGTGAACACGGCCGCGAAGCGGGCGCGTCCGTCGCATTCGCGCGCGGGATCGGAATAGCTCTTCTTGACCGAGGCGCCTTCTTTCCAAACCGTGACCCGATAACTGTCACCCAAATCTTCCAGTTCTACGCGCACGCCGCGCGCGAGCAGAGTGTGACGCTCGGGCGGAATCAGGTTCAAAACAGCTTGCTGTACCGTTTTGGGATCCGGGCAATCGACGCTGCCAAAGACGAACGGCGACAGTGGCGCGGATGGGGACGGTTCGCGTTTGTCGGGTGTTTGCCCCTGCGCGTGCGTTCCCCAAAGCGCGAGGCAAAGCCCGACCGAGCGGGACGAGCGCGACAAGAGTAAGCGCAGAGGGCGAACACGCATGGCAGTGCGAACCAGAACAGGATACCCTGAGTGGAACGCGAGCGTCCCACGATCCCCATCGTGTCGGACACTTTACCTTTTCTGAAAGGTCCGCTTGAAAGAGCCCCTTCCCAGAGTGATGCCGGGTACCAGCCAGGCCAAAACGTGGCTCCTAGAAAGCGCCGAACGGGCGGTCGTGGAAACAGCTCCAGGCCCCTCGCTCGAATTCCGCGTCATCTACGAGCGCTGGTTCTCGGAGGTCTCGCGTTGGATCCGCGCCATGGGCGGTCCGGAAGCCGAGCGCGAGGATCTGGTGCAGGACGTGTTTTTGGTCGTCCATCGCCGGCTGCCGGACTTCGACGGGCAGAACGTAGCTGGCTGGCTTTATCAAATCGCGCGTCACCGCGTGCGTGATTTTCGGCGTCTGCTTTGGGTGAGGTATCTGCTCTTGGGTCGGGTTCCGTTGGCCGAGAGCCTGAGCACCGGCGGCGCATCGCCGGCGGACTCACTCGAAACGAACGAAAAGCGTGCGCTACTCGAACGCTTACTCGACAAGTTGAATGAATCGGAACGCGCGGCGATCGTGCTATTCGAAATCGACGGCTACAGCGGCGAAGAGATCGCCGATATCCAAGGCGTGCCCGTGAACACGGTTTGGGCGCGCATCCACAAGGCGCGCAAGAAGTTGAAGGCCTCGCTCGCCAAGCACGAAGGCAGAGAGCAGAAGAGGCCCTGATCTTGAAGCGCCTAGTCGAGCAAGAAGGTTTGGACGATAGCGATCGCCAGTTGTCCGAGCTCTTTTCGAACGCCGCGCCGTTCGAAGACGATCCGTTTCGCAAGCGTCGGATTTGGGTGCGCTTGGAGCGCAAGTTCAAGCTGCCGATGCGCGCGAGCCGCTTTTGGGTTCGCCCCATCGTGATCGCGGCGTTGCTCGTCAGTGGCACCGCGATGGCCGAGCTCGGTCACCGCTACGTGTTGCGTGGCTCGGGCTTCTTGGGTTTCGGTGAGGCGCCCAGTGCGCCATCGTCCAACGTCCCAGTCGCGCCGCGCGCGACCGCGCGAAGAGTCGCAGCACCTGCTTCGTTCGGCTCTTCCGAAGAGCTCGCGCCGATTGCCAGCGCCGCACCGATTGAGCCTGCGCCGGCGGAAGTTGCGCCCGCAGAGCCCGCCGCTGGTGCGCGTTCGACAGCCAAAAACACGCGCCCGCGCCCCGAAGCGGGGGAAGACGCAACCCGCGTGGTCGAAGCCATTCAAGCGCTGCGCACCGAGCGCAACCCCACCCGCGCGCAAGCGCTCTTGAACGACTACCTCAAATCAAACCCGCGCGGCTCGCTCTCGGGTGACGCGCTCGCGCTCTCGATCGAAGCCGCATCCGCCCAGCACGACCCACGCGCGGCCGACTACGCCCGCCGCTATTTGGCCGCATACCCCAAGGGCAAATATCGCGAACTCGCCAAGCGCGCGCTCGAAGCGCAGCGCTAGCTGCTCTTCCTCTCCCTCGTCCGCGACGCCGAAGGCTGCGCCGCAGCACGCCGTAGCGCGTGACCATCAAACCCAACCAATCCCCTGGGTAAGATTTGACCTCACCCGGGGTGCGGTTTTTATAATCCCTGGGTAAGATTTGACCTCACCCGGGGTGCGGTTTTTGGTTAGCGGGCGCGGTGCGGCGCGCGTCGGCGCGTAGCCCATTGTCCGTTTGCGATGTTCGTTCGAATTCGAACCGGTGTTCGACCGCGCGAGGCGCTTGCAAGCGGTCGCCCCAAGTGAGCGCGATCAGTGTTTGCGATATGCGCTCAGTCCGAGCTTGCCCTCGGCCACGCCGTCGGCGACGAAGCCGGCCATCGTGCGGGCGCCGTTCTCTTGAAAGTGTGTGCCGTCGATGGTTTGGTCGGCGTTGATTTTGAAGAAGCCCTCTTGGGCGGCGGTCATGGGTTTGGGGCAAATCGCTGTGAGATGCGCGTGGGTTTTGAGGCCCAGGTCGACGACGGCGACGTTTTTGGCTTTGCCGAGTTCGAGCATGGCTTGCCCGTAGTTGCCGAGCGAACGGGGCCCATTGCAGTACGCGGAGTTGCGCGGGGGCGGCGTCACTAGGACTGGGATCGCCTTTTTTTCCAGCGCGCTGTCGATGTATTGCTGCAAGTAGGTTTTGAAGTCGGTCTGCGCGTCGGCGAAGTAGGGGTATTCGGTGCCGTCGAGAGTGTACTTGGCGGTGGTGTTGCTGTCGTTCGTTCCGAATTGTACGAGCAGATAATCACCCGCTTGGATGAGCTTCAGGATCGCGCTGAGCGAGCCTTCTTGAATGAAGCGGCGTGCGGTGCGGCCGCCCACGGCCTTGTTCGAAACTTTGACTTTGCTCTCGTAATTCGGCGCGAGCATCTGTCCCCAGCCGGCTTGTGATTTTGGATCTTGTGGGTCGAGCGAGTAGTCCGAGACCGTCGAATCACCCGCAATGTACACGCTCAGGGTGGGCAAATTGGCGGCTCCTGCTGCACCGGCAGCTGCGCTCGCGCCTGCGGACGCGCTCGCGCCGGCAGCGCTCGAACCAGCGCTGTTTGCGCCTGTACTCGCGCCGGAACCTCCGTGGCCGCTCGTGCCACCGCTGTTCGATACGCCGCCCGCGTTCGACGCGCTGCCCGCGTTCGACGCGCCGCTCGAGTTGCTCGAGCCGCTGCTGCCCACGGCTCCGGCACTGCCCGCGTTGCCTCCCGTGCTCGCGCCAGCGGCGCTGCCCCCCGATGCAGAGCCCCCCGCGTCTGCGCTCGAACCCGCGGCGCCCGCGGTCGCTGCGGGCTGCACAGTCGCGTCGCTCGCGCTCGAACAACCTGCCAGACAGACCGCCCATGCCGTCGCGTGTGTGAGTGCCAACGCGCGTTGGTAAATGCGGCTTCGCATGCTTGAATTGGGCTTCACCACCCCCGGATCAGGGGACAATGCTCGATCGCCTTGTCCTAGTCGCGATCCGGACAAGCTTTTCCTGCCGACCGCCCTTTCATCGCACATGAGAAACGTTCTCGGCGCCCCGGTCATCCGTCGTTGCATGCTCGCCGCAGTTGGCGCCGGTTGGGTCGCTGCCTGCGGCACCGCGTCGCAGCCAGGTTCGACTGGCGGCGGCGGTAACGATGGCAATCTGGCGGCTGGGGCCGCCAACCGAGCCGGCGCTGCGGGAACAGCAGCGTCGGTTGCCGGCTCGCTCGGTACTGCAGGCGCGAACAGCGTCGGCGGGAGCAGCGCGGGAGCCGCGCCGGGCGCTGGCGGCGCGAACAGCGGCGCGACGGGCACGAGCAGCGCGGGCACCACAGCGAGTGGCGGCGCGCTTGGCGCCGCAGGTAGCGGCGGTAGCTCCACGAGCACGGGTGGAAATACCGGAGGCAGCGGTTTCTATCGCATGGAGCGGCTGAGTCGCGGCCTCGTCGCAGTGACCACGAGTGGCGGCGTCTACGTCGGTTGGCGCATGTTCGGCTTCGAGTACGACGCGACTACGCCAGCCAACGTTTCGTACAACCTGTATCGCGACGGCACGAAGATCGCGAACGTGACCGACAGCACGAACTATCAAGACGCCAACGGTAAGAGCGCGTCGACGTACACGGTGCGGCCGGTCATCGGCGGTGTCGAAGGCGCAGTTTCGGAAACGGCGAAGGTGCTGGCTCAGCAGTACTTGAACGTGCCGCTGCAAGTGCCGGCGGGAGGAACGACGCCCGCGTCGTGTCCGACCGCGAGCGAGGCCTACACCTACAGCGCGAATGACGCGAGTCCCGGTGACGCAGATGGCGACGGCGTTTACGAAATTTTCCTCAAGTGGGATCCGTCGAACGCGAAGGACAACTCGCAAGCCGGCTGCACCGGTAACGTGTACATGGACGCGTACAAGGTGGACGGCACGCGGCTCTGGCGCATCGATCTCGGGCCGAACATTCGCGCTGGCGCCCATTACACGCAATTTTTGGTGTACGACTTCGACGGCGACGGCAAGGCCGAAATGGCCGTAAAAACCGCGCCAGGAACCAAGGACGGCACGGGACAATTCCTGCACTTGGGCCCCGCTGCCAACGACACCGACAGCATGATCTACCGCAACGCGGACGGGTACATTCTGAGCGGTCCCGAATACCTGACGGTATTCAACGGGCAGACCGGCGCTGAGCTCGCGACGGTGGACTTCGATCAAGCGCGCGGCACCGTGAGCTCGTGGGGCGACAACTATGGTAATCGAGTCGATCGCTTTTTATCGAGCGTGGCGTACCTCGACTCCAGCGGTTTGCCGAGCTTCATCATGGCGCGCGGCTACTACACACGAGCCACGCTCGGCGCATGGAATTGGCGCGACGGCAAGCTGACGCAACTGTGGAAGTTCGACAGTGACAAGACGCCCAAAGACGCAGCCGGTAAGCCATACACCGGCCAAGGTTCCCACAGCATGACGGTCGCGAACGTCGACGAAGATCCGGGGCAAGAGATCATGTACGGCGCTGCGGCCATCGACAATGACGGCAAAGGGCTATGCTCGACGGGCTACAACCACGGTGACGCCGAGCACGTGGGTGATTTGATCCCGTCTCGTCCGGGGCTCGAGTTCTTCATGTGCAATGAAGACGGTGATCACCCCGCGTATCACGTGCGTGACGCCAAGACGTGCGCGATCATTCAAGAAGGTCCAATCAACGGCGCCGACACCGGGCGCTGTGTCGCCGACGACGTGGACGCGGCCAATCCAGGCGCAGAGATGTGGGCATCTAGCACCAGCGGGTTATTCTCGGCGACCACCAACATGAATGTCGGCGCGGCTCCGGGCTCACAGAACTTCTTGGTTTGGTGGGATGAAGACGAGACGCGCGAGCTCGAGGATTCCAATCACATCGACAAATACGCCGCGGGTAAGACCACGCGTTTGCTGACGGCCTCCGGGGTCACCTCCAACAACGGCACCAAGTCGACACCGGCGCTCACCGCCGACCTGTACGGTGATTGGCGCGAAGAGGTGGTGTGGCGCACGACCGATAGCAGCGCGCTACGCATCTACACCACCACCGCGCCGACGAAACGTCGCATCTACACTCTGATGCACGACCCGCAGTATCGAATGCAGGTCACGTCCGAGCAAACTGCGTACAATCAACCGCCACACACCGGCTTTCACATTGGGAGCGGAATGGTCGCGCCGCCCGCACCCAAGATTATCGTAAAGTAAGGGTGAGCGAATGGAAGCGCGGCGCGTGTGTTGATGGGTGTGCGTCGAGTCGCAGTCACGGCGGGCGTTGCGCTGGCGCTTGCTGCACCGGCTCGCGCAGGCGCACATGATCCGTTCGAGATCACGACCGATGCACACATCGACGTCTACGGGCTGAACCTCCATACGACACTGTCTCTGGACAGCGCAGCGCGCATTTGCCTTCCTTCTACGCCACTCGCGCATCGCTTTGCGGTCGCCGAATTTTCGCAATTTCGCCCGCAATTCGAGCGCTGCGGCCGCGAATTCTACGCGCTCACCGCTGGCGGCGCGCCGCTGAGCTTGCGTTCGCTCTCGCTGCAACTGAGCCTTGAAGACGACCTGGAGCTGCGCGTCGTCTATGATCGACCGAGCAAGAGCCCGCTGTCGTTCGACGCGCTGGGGCTCAAGGGGCTCGCCTCGGGCGCGGGCATAGTGCTGACCGTCACCGGGCAACACAGCTTCTTGGGTCAAAAGCTGCTGACGCCGGCTGACTCGCGGCTCGACCTTTCAATTTCACCGGACGCTGAAGCGATCGGCACTCCGCCGCTGGTGGGGCAAGCTCTTTTGGTTCCGCCGCGCGAGCACCCGGCGCTGCGCGCGCTTGCGCTCGGTGTGCTCGCGCTGTTGGTGGTCATGGGTGCGCGGATGGTCCGTTTCAGCCCCGGCTGGCGTGGCAAATCGCAGCAGATCGACGACCGAGAGCGGTCCTGAAATCGTTGCGCATTTGCGCGAAAATACCGTATCTCGCAGCTCTAAATATCGAATTTGCGGCGACCGTATGTGGCCTGATAGGAGGCCTGAGAACTTGCCGATCGTGCTGCTCAGCGAGAAGAAAACCGAACGAGACGCTCTGGCGCGAGCGCTCGAGCCGTTTCGCGTGGAAGCGGCTCACGACGAGGCGACCGCGCTGAAGGTCATCGCACGACAATCGCCAAGGGTGATCGTCTTTGCCGTTCCTGCGAAGGGTGGCCCGGATCTCGCGCGGCGATTGCGCGCGGCTGATGCGTCGGGACAGGCATTTCAGATCGCCATCTTGGAGGCGGCGTCGTCGGGCAAAGAGGTCGCGCACTTGGTTGCGGCAGGCGTGCACGACTTCATTCGCCGGCCCGTGATCGAGAGTGATCTGGTCGAGCGCATCAAGGCGCCGGCCCGCCTGATTCGTTGGGCACGTTCGCTGACCAAGCCTTCCGCGTTCGACTTTTCTGGCAAACTCGACCTGACTCAGTTGCGCGCCTGGAGCAACCTCGGCACGATCGTCTCGGAAGAGCTGTCGCAGATGGTCGGGCAAACGCTGGTCGTGGCCGACGGTTGGCCACAACACTTCGAAGGCCCGCTACACAGCGCCACCCTGCCGATGTCGTTGGCAGGCGATCAACTCGAGGTCCGCATCTCGATCGTCGCGGACACGCGAGCGCTCGGATGGCTTCGCGAGACGCTGCTCGGCGACCCCGACGCCGACAAATCCGCGGTCGATGACGCTTTGCGCGAGCTCGCCAACACCGCTTCCGGTGCTTTCAAACGCGCGGCGGCCGTCGAGAACATCGTGCTGACGACGGGGCTACCGGTGAGCGACGGCAATGAGCCCTTCCCCGGACAATGCACGTGCTGGTCTCTATCCCTCGGGACGGACGGGGGGCATTTGGTGTTCGCAGCCGAGATCAAAGAGCGTGAAAACCAGCGTGTCCCAGCGTCCAAGCTGACCGAGGGCATGGTGCTCGCGCACGACCTGCGGAACGATGGCGGGATTTTGCTCGTGCCCGCCGGTTCTCGCTTGTCCGGTACTAGCGCTGCCAAGCTCGCCAAAATGTTGGGCGACAGTATCTACCTCGAGGTCGCGCCCGCAGCGTGAGCTGCGCCCGCTCGCGACGCTTACTTGAGGTAGGCCGCGAGTCCGAGCTTTTGCTCGCGCACCGCTTGGGCGATGAGGCCCGCGATCTGCACCGCGCCCGGCGTATCGAAATGCGTGTGGTCATCACAGAAGAATGCGCCCACCGCGCCGGTCGTCGTATCACTGACGTCGCCACCGCCGGGGATCGGGCAAAAGCCGAGCGACTGGTAGAGGGTCGTGCTTAACGAGTTCAAGTCGATCACCGGCACTCCGTATTGCGTCCCTGCTTCTTTGGTTGCGGTGACGTACGGCTCGCGCGTTCCTTTGCTGACCGTGCTTCCCGAACAAAGAATTTGGCTGACGGGTGTGACGAACACCGGCTGCGCACCGCGATCCTTCGCGGCCTGTGCGAGTAGCCCGTAGGTCGTCTTGAAAGCACTGCTTCCAACGTGCCGCGGACATGCGGAATCGCCGTCGTTGATGCCGAATTGAATGAACAGATAGTCCCCGCTCTTCATGCCGTTGAGTATGGAGGTCCAGCGCGCCTGCACGGTGGGGTTGCCCTGCGCGTCTTTGGCGAGATTGCACTCGCCCGCGCTGTCCTTCGTATCCTGCACACTGTATAGCCACGTGCGCACGCTGCGTCCGCCCACTGCGCTGTTCGTTACCGCGACTTTAGGGTTGAACAGCGCCTTGAATTGACCGCCCCAGCCGATCGGGCAGGGCCCGCCGTTGGCGACCGTCGAATCACCGGCGATCCACACGGTGATGTTGGGTTGGCTGCCGCCGCCCGAACCGCCACTGCCGGTGTTTCCCGCTGTGTTCGACGCTCCCGCGCTGCTCGTCATACCTGCCGCGCCGGCTGTCCCCGACTTTCCGCCTGTGCCAGTTCCGCCCGCGCCGCTGCTGCCACCGCCGGTTTTGCCCCCTTGCCCGCTCCAGCCGCCGGTCGCTCCGCCGTTTGCGCTCAGACCCGCGCTGCCTGCGCTGCCCGCACCGGTTCCAGCTGAGTTCGCACCCCCCGTACCCGCTTGGGTCAGTGCACCGCTCCCGCCGCCTTGCACCGCACCGCCATGGGCGGTGAAGCCCGCGCTCGCGCCCCCGCCGGCCGGTGGCATTTCGTCGTCCGCCGGCTGATTCGAGCCGCAGCCCACGTATGCGCCGGAAAATGCCGCCAGAAACAGACAAGTCGCGAACCGAGAGCTCATCGACCGTTGAAAGGGGACGGCCAGGCGTGGCCTTGTCACTTCGCCGCGGGGGCTGCCGCGTACGCCTCACCGAGGGCGGTCAACGCCCCCGAGTCATCGTTCAATTCGCAATTCGTGGTCCACGGGTACCAGGCATAGCGCTCGATGCGAGGATGCTTGGCGAACACCGCGAGCGCGCCTTTATAGAACGCGAGCACGCCTTCCTTCGTCGGCGCACTGTCGTGTAGGCATGACCATTCAGTGATCCAAATCGGCCGATTGCCGGCAAAGCCTTCGGCGTACTTGATGTAGCTCTCGAGTTGAGACGCGCTTGCGTCACAAGAGCCCGCGTTCCAGCCGTACCAGTGAATGGCAATGAAGTCGTTGCGCAGTGACGGATCGGCGGCGACCTTGGCCATGTAGTCCTTGAACCAAGTCTGACCGCTGGTATTCGCTTGCGTGGCTGGAGTGCCGACCTTGAGCGACGCGACATCGAAGCTCGGCAAGAGCGAAAGCGCGGTGGCCGTCGACAGGTTGGATTGGCCAGTGTTGTCCGGCTCGTTGAAACCGAGCACGTAGCCATAGCCCTTCTCGACGATGCTCGCGATCGCGCTCTGAATGCCCGAGGCAGATTGCTCGGCGCCCGTGTGACCCCAAATCATGGGCACGAACTGACCGCCTTTGCCGTCTTTGCAGGGCTCGTTCTCACTCTGCATCCAGTTGTAGTACCAGGACACATTGAGCGCGGTGCGCGCCGCGCATGGTGAATTGGCGACGCCCTTGAACGGCTTGCCGCCCGAGTTGCTTGCAGCACCCGCGGCGCCCGCGCTGCTATTTGCGCCGGCACTGCCGCTCACTCCATGACCTCCGCCGATGCCCGCACTACCACCGATGCCTGAGCTGCCATTGCCGCTGTGGTTTGCGCCAGCACGCCCGCTTGAGCCGCCGTTGACGCCGTCCGCGCCGCCTTCGCTCGCGCCGCCATTGGCGGTTCCACTGAAGCTGGCCCCTGCGTCTTCGTTCATGGAATGCGACGTTCCGCTCGCGCCGCCGCCCGCGCCTCCGCTTTCCGGATGCAACGGCGTGCCTTCGCCTCCGCTTCCACTACATGCGGACAATGCGAGCGCGAGCGCATATGCGCTGTGCAAACCAGTCCTGAGCATTGGCCTCAGGCTATCATGTGTGGCTGGCTACGCGCAGGGGAACTCGCGACCTCGACCGCACACCTTCGGCTAAGCTCGGCGCTTTGCGCTGGAGATTTTGCCAAGGTTCTCGCGCCTCCGCCCCTTGAGCTCAGCAGCCGCCAAACGTGCACCAAACCGACAAAGAGGTCGTCTACGCAACCTCGGCCACCATCAATGGTGACTACGAGTATCAGGGCGCGCTGACCAACGCGAGCGGCGCCAAGGCCGTGCACAGCGACATGAGCGCGTTGGTCGACGCCGATAGCAATCCCTACGTCATCACCGAAAGCGGCCACGTCTACAAGCTCGCGAGCGATTGCCCCAGTTGGCTCTCGGACACCGCATACGGAGCATGGGTGGAATGGAGTCGCCAGCCGCGTTCAAAGCCGGTGATTCGTACTTCTGGATCATGTCCAACAAGACCGGCTACCGCGCAAACGACAATGAATACGCGAGCGCCCCGTCGATGACCGGTCCGTGGACGAATCGAGGGCTAAGCGCCCCTGCGGCCGCGCGCACGTGGCTCTTCCAGAGCACGTTCGTCTTGCCCGTGGTCGGCACGAGCGGCACGGGCTACGTCTATTTCGGCGACCACTGGCAGAACACCGACGATCAAACCGGCAAGGCCACCGGCAAGACCAACTCGCTCGCGACGCTCGTCGTGCAACCCCTCGTCATCGAGGGCACCAAGGCCTCGATGCCCAAGTTCTATCCGTCTTGGAAGCTGGACATTGCCAAAGGCACTTGGTCACCCTGAAGACGCCGCGGTAAAGCGACACAATCCGACATTGCACGCCAAACGCCGCAAAACCTCGCGTGAAAATCGCGCAAACGAGGCCATCGTGGTGGCGATTTTTGCCGAAAAAATCTGGGTAGCGCGCCCTTCGTCCGCGATCGTGTTAGCTTTGAGATGGTGGACTCGTCCGGTTCCGGCTCATCCAAGAACGGCCCTCCGCGCAACAACCGTTTGCTGCGGCTCAAGATGGGGTTTCGCACGCTGCTACTCAGCGCGGGCTCGATCACGATTGGCCGCAAATCTACCTGCGATCTCGTGCTCGATGATCCGCAGATCTCGCGTGAGCACGCGCGCGTGATCGTCAGTGATGCGAGCGCCGCAATTCAAGACTTGAGCAGCGGCAACGGCGTGATGGTCAACGGCAAGCGGATTCAAGGCCTGCACCGCTTGGTGATCGGTGACCGCATTCAGATCGGTGTGCACACCATCGAGGTGATTGGCCCGAGCGACACGGGGCCAACCGTGCACGACGAGAGCGAGATCACGCGCATCGGCAAAGTCCCTGGGGACTTCACGGACGAGCGCCCGACCGGCATCAAGAATCCGCCCCGTAAGCCGTGACAGTGAGCGCGTGCGTAACCGCACGCAGGCACGAGCAGGCAAAAGATCGCATATTTGCGGCTGTTCCCGCGAGCGGGAGGAAGGCTTCCCTTTAAATGGATCTCAAAGCGGGAGCAAAAATCGGCACTGGATTTTTCCAGCGACAAATCTTGTTCGCCTCGACCGCATCCAAATGATACCGAATTCGGATGCTGGTCCCCAAGCCGCGCCATGTCCTCAGCCTTGCCGTCACCGGAGTGCTGTTCGTTCTGCCTCTGAGTTCGTGTGACAGCGGTAGCGTGGCGGATAGCGCGGGTGGTGCGACGTCCATCGCCGGCGCACCCGTGACCGTGGGGACTGCAGGCGCGGCGGTCGGCGTGTCCGGCGCGCCGACGACTTCATTTGCTGGTTCCGGCGGTGCACCTGCTTCGGCGGGCGCGCCCCCGTCATCGTCAGGTGGAGCGAGTGTCATGGGTGGCAGCGGCGGAACAGGCGGCGCGGCGCCGCCTCCGTGCACCGACGTTCAAGCTCCTGATCATCCTGGGGAGCCCTGTTCGCAGTGGCCTGAGTGGGACGCCACCAAGGGCGCCAGCGAGCCCAAAGATTGTGATGCTTCTTGGTTGACCGGCGCGGGCTACTGCTTGGAGAGCTGTGGCAAGTGCAAGTCCAGCAACAGCTCTGGCGGCAACGGCGCGGGCGGCGGCAGCGCAGGCGGCTTCAGCACCGGTCTCGGCCCAGGTCCTGCCCTGCCGGACGTGCCGACGTCGAACAAAGTCATGTGGGCGAGCCGCTACTGGGATTGTTGCAAGCCGCACTGCTCGACCAACGGCAACATCAAGTCCTGCGGCGCTGACGGCGTCTCGCAGAACGGCGGTGGCAGCGCGTGCAGCGGTGGCTCCGCATACACTTGCTACAGCCAAGCGCCGCGCGCGATCGGCGACAACGTTTCCTACGGCTACGTCGCAGTGCCCAATCCGCAATGCGGCACTTGCTATCACCTGCAATTCACGGGCACAGGTCAATTCAACGCCAAAGACCCGGGCTCGGTGGCGCTCACCGGTAAGCACATGATCGTCAAGGTCAGCAACACCGGCGGTGACGTCGCGGGCAACCAATTCGACATGATGATCCCGGGCGGCGGCGTGGGCCAAAACGCCAACACCTGCCCCAATCAATGGAAAGTGAGCTCGTCGGATTTGGGCCCCGTTCAAGGCGGGTTCCTCACGGGTTGCACGGGCAGCTACGCGGCCAAGCGTGATTGCGTGCGCCAAAAGTGCATGCTCCTCCCCGACGGCGATCTACGAAAAGGCTGCATCTGGTTCGTCGATTGGTACGCCGCCGCCGACAACCCGAACTTCCGCTACGAAAACATCCAGTGCCCGTCAGACATCTGAGCGCGTTGTCGTTCGGTTCAAAGCGCCACTGGAGCGCGCGCGGCCGCTGAGCAAATCTTTCGGATTGGGTTGATGGTCAAGCGTGCCGTCGAGACCGTCTCAGCCTTCGGCGTCGAGTAGCGGCTTCCCGTCGCGCTGTCTTGCGTGGCAGTTCGAGGCCCAACGAGGTGCGTTGCAACACCTGAGATCGCCCCTCCCACCCGAAATGAGTCGGTTCGAATTCGAACCGTGAGTTCGTTGCGCGTGGCGCTCCTCGCAGTTCGAATTCGAACCGTGCTTTGCCTGCTCAGCCCAAGATGGCGCTCTTCGCGTATTTGATCGAGCCGTTGTCGTTGAAGTCGGGGGTGAGCGTCTCGGCGTCGAGGCCGAGCGCGACACCGAGCGTCTTTGCAGCGGCGATGTGCGTGTCGGCGCGTGGGATGTCGCCGCCGCTGGCTTTGGAGGCGCCGGTTGCGCTATCGATGTCGGAGGCGACGTACGCGGCGTTGAGCGGCGTGCAGCCACCGGTGACGCCCGGCGCAACGTTCTTACCGATCATCACCATCACCGAGTGATTGCCGAAGTGATCGCGACCACTGCGGCCCGAAACCTTGGCCGTGCCCGCGAGATCGCGTCCGAATACGTTCATCGTCGCGAACGTTGCTTTGCCGGGCACTTGTTTGTCGAGCGCGTCGATCACCGCTTGAATTCCGGGCACGCCGCTCTTGTTGCTGGCGTGGTCGGTGGTGTCGTACCACTCGTCGTACAGGTCCGAGTCGTTGTGATTGTCGCCGCCGAAGCGGATGTGGACCATGATCGCCGGGCTGACTTTGGCTTGCACGAGTGCAGCTGCGGCGAGCGCTTGCCCGGCCACGCCGTCGTCAGAAATCGCGCTGAACACGTCTGCCAAATCGGTCGCGAGCTTTCGGACCTGAGCTTGGCTGTTGTGGAGTGCGTCGATGAACGCGATCTGTTCGCTGCTTCCGCTCTCTTTGAACAGCGCGTTCAGATCATCCAGGGTTTTGTCGCGCACCTTCCGCAGCGCGACCACGGGATCTTTCATGGAACCCGTGAGTAGCTGCTTGAGCTGTGTGGGTGTAATCGCCGCCAAGGTGCGGCCTTGAAACGAGATCTGCTCGAGCGCGTTGCCGCCCGCGCCGACCGAGACGGGCTCTGCCTGCACCGTGCCGAGACACGGCGCGAGTCGCTTGGCGTAAATCGAGGGCCACATTTCGCCGCCCGCGGAGTTGCCCAAAAAGCGCATCACTTTCGGGTGATCGCCGTGCACGAGGCCGCCGGTGATGTGGTGAAAGAAATTCGTGCGCGTGCGCACGCTGTCAGTCAGCGTCGACCAGACTTGCGCGGCCTTGACCTGCTTGGTTCCGAAATCGAAATCAGTCGCGGTAAACTCTGCTTGAGCAGGGTGAATGATGGCGTCCGCCTCGTACGTGCCGGGCACGTTGCACGAGATCGGATCGCCGGCGCTCGAGGTGCTCGCG
>Ga0164241_10001532_pt1 | contig 28073 bp, 23 predicted proteins | sample OricomyardsoilBY_FD_108780 | JGI IMG/M metagenome (GOLD analysis project Ga0164241, IMG submission 108780) | Backyard soil microbial communities from Emeryville, California, USA - Original compost - Back yard soil (BY) | ecosystem: Environmental > Terrestrial > Soil > Unclassified | place: USA... | reverse complement strand
CAGCGGGATGTACACGATTGCCAGCACCCGCGGGTGGCTCGCGCCCACGGTCGCCAGAATCAGCAGGCCGACCAGTTGCACCACGGCGACCCCGATGTTCCCGCCCCCGGCGTTGATGCCCAGCGCCCAGCCCTTGAGCCGGGCCGGGTAGAACGCGTTGATGTTCGTCATCGACGAGGCGAAGTTGCCGCCGCCGACGCCGGCCAGGCATGCCACGATCAGCAGGGTGCCATAGGACACGCCGGGCTGCAGCACGATGGCGATGCCGATGGTCGGGATCAGCAGCAGCAGCGCGGACACGATGGTCCAGTTGCGGCCGCCGAAGGTGGCCACCGCGAAGGTGTACGGCAACCGCAGGACCGCGCCGAGCAGGGTGGGCAGCGCGGTCAGCAGGAACTTGCCGGCCGCGTCGATGCCGTACTCGGGCCCCAGGAACAGCACCAGCACCGACCACATCGACCAGACCGAAAAGCCGATGTGCTCGGAGATCACCGAGAAGATCAGGTTCTTCTTGGCGATCCGGGCGCCCTTGACCGCCCAGAACTCGGGATCCTCGGGACGCCAGTCCTCGATCCAGTACTTGCCGTGGTGCGCCTTGGGGATCGCCGGATCGGTCGGAGTCTTGGCGAGTTCGGCCTGCACGGGGGTGATCTCGGGGGTGCTCATCAGGCGCGGGTCCTTGTTCTCGAGTGCTGGAACGGATCAGTTGGTGTACAGCACGATCTGGTCGTCGACGATGTCGACCCGCCAGGTCCGCAGATCGCTCTGGCCGCTGCGGGAGCAGCCGGTGGCCAGCTCCCAGGCGTTCAGGTGCAGCGGGCAGAGCACGACGGACCCGTCGATCTGCCCGTCGGCCAGCGGGCCGCCCTTGTGCGGGCAGATCGCCGAGACGGCATGCACCGCACCCGTTCTCAGGTGGAAGACGGCGACCTGGGTGCCTTCGACGCCGAACGCCCGACCCTCCCCCGGCGGCACCTGGGATAGTGGTCCGAGCTTGTGCACGACAGCGTCAGGGCCCGGCATGACGGCGGTCATCGCGTCGGCACCTGCGGCAGGACCTCCAGCGGGAGCGAGGTGCGGAACTGGCCGGGGGTGGCGGGCACCGCACCCTCCTGCCACGGGTCGGAGTACCCGTCGACGGCCGTCTGCATCCGCTCGTCCAGCTCGGCGGCGATGCCCAGGCTGTCGTCGACGATGACCTCGCGCAGGAAGTCGATGCCCATCCGCGGCACGAATGCGTAGGTGCGTTCCAGCCACTTGGCGTTCTCCCGGTAGTACTGGATGAACCGGCCGCTCAGCGTCACCGCGAGATCGGGGTCGTCCACGGTGGCCAGCAGGTCGCCCTTGCGGATGTGGGCGCCGGCGGCGCCGCCGATGTAGATCTCCCACCGGCCGCCGTCGATGGCGACCAGGCCGACGTCCTTGCACAGCGACTCGGCGCAGTTGCGCGGGCAACCGGTCACCGCCATCTTGATCTTCGCCGGCGACTCCAGGCCCTGGAACCGGGACTCGATCTTGATGCCCAGGTTGGTCGAGTCGCCCACCCCGAACCGGCAGAACTCCTGCCCCACACAGGTCTTCACCGTGCGGAAGCTCTTGCCGTAGGCGTAGCCGGACGGCATCCCGAGGTCGGCCCAGACGCCGGGCAGGTCCTCCTTGCGGATGCCGAGCAGGTCGATCCGCTGACCGCCGGTCAGCTTGACCATCGGCACGTTCCACTTCTCGGCCACGTCGGCGATCCGCCGGAGCTGCGCCGGGCTGGTGACGCCGCCCTTCATCTGCGGGACGACGGAGAAGGTGCCGTCCTTCTGGATGTTGGCGTGCACCCGGTCGTTGATGAACTTGGCGTCCTTCTCGTCGATGTACTCGTCCGCCCAGATCATCTTCAGCAGGGAGGCCAGGCCCATCTTGGATTTGGCGTCCTCCGCCCCATCGGGGGCCAACGCCGCAAACACCGACGACACGGACTTCAGGCCCTGCTCCAGGATCGCCCGCATCAGGTCCGGCTTGTCCATCGGGATCCCGGGGACGTACCAGTTGGCCGACGGGTCCTGTTCGACCTTGCCGCCGGCCGCCCACTCGACGATCTGGCAGACCATGTTCTTGCAGGAGCCGCAGCCCTTGCCAGCCCGGGTCTTGTCCATCACGCCGGCGACGGTCTTGGTGCCGCTCTCGACGCACGCGACCAGCTGACCCTTGGACACGCCGTTGCAATTGCAGACCTGGGCGTCGTCGGCCAGTTCGGCGACCCCGACCTCCTCGGCCGGGGTGCCCAGGTTGAACAGCATCTCCAGGCGCTCCTCGGGCAGCGGCAACCCGCGGTCGAACGCCTGGATCAGGAACGCCACCTTGGACGTGTCGCCGAGCATGGTGGCACCGATGAGCTTCTCGTCACGGATGACCAACGACTTGTAGATGCCCCTGCGTGGCTCGGAGAACACGATGTGCTCGTCGGTGTCCCGTTCCGGTCCCTGCACGCCCATCGCGGCGACGTCGACGCCGGCCACCTTGAGCTTGGTGGAGGTGCGCGAGCCGTGGTAGGCGGCGTCCGGGTCGGTGCCGGTGAGGTGATCGGCCAGCACCACGGCCTGCTCCCAGAGCGGCTGCACCAGCCCGTACACCTCGCCGCGGTGCTGCACGCACTCACCGACCGCGTAGACGTCCGGATCGTCGACGGTGCGCATCTGGTCGTCCACGATGATGGCCCGCTCGACGGTGAACCCGCTGGTGACGGCCAGGTCGACGTTGGGCCGGATGCCGGCGGCGACCACGACCATGTCGCAGTCGAGCAGCGGATGGTCGACCATCCACACGCCCTCGACCTTCCGCTCCCCCATGATCGAGGTGGTGCGGGCCTTGTTGTGCACGTAGATGCCCAGGGCCTCGACGCTCTTGCGCAGGATGTCGCCGCCCTCCGGGCCGATCTGCGCGTCCATCAGGTGCGGGCCGGCGTGCAGCACGTCGACCTGCATGCCGAAGCCCTGCAGGCCGCGGGCCGCCTCCAGGCCGAGCAGCCCCCCGCCGATCACCACGGCCCGGCGGTGATGCTCGTCCTGGGCGTACTCGATCATGGCGGTGGTGTCGTCCATGGTGCGGAACGCGAACACACCCGGCTTGAGCGAGCCGTCCTCCGTCCGCACCCCGTCGATCGGCGGGATGAACGAGCGGCTGCCGGTGGCGATGATCAGCTCGTCGTAGGGGGTCTCGTACTTGGTGCCGTCGACGGTGTGCTCGGCGTAGACGATCTTGGCGAACCGGTCGATCCGGGTGGCCCGCACCCCGGCGTACAGGGTGATGTGGTTCTCGGCGTACCAGGCCATGCTGTTGAGGAAGATGTCCGCCTCACCCTCCTCCCCGGAGAGCACGTGCGAGAGCATGATCCGGTTGTAGTTGCCGTACGGCTCGTCGCCGAACATGGTGACGGTGAACTGCTCGGCGCCGCCCCGGGCCAGGATCTCCTCGACCGTGCGGGCGCCGGCCATGCCGTTGCCGATCACCACCAGCTTCCGGCGGGTGTCGCCGAACTCCTCCTCGAATTCGGTCATCGAATCCTCGGTGACGGTCATCAGACCTCCACCAGACCCAGGTCCAGCACGACGGTGCCGGTCAGCTTGTCCGGAGCGGCGACGGCCAGTTCCAGCGCGGTGCCGCCGATGAGGTCTTCCACGACGCGCAGCGGCACGTGCACGTCGGAGCGGGCGCCGATCGGGAAGTACCGCATGGGCACGCCGTCGCGCATCAGCACCACGGTGATCAACTCGTCGGTGGTGTTGCCGCCCCGGAAGTACAGTGCCTGCGCGACCGAACCGTCCGGCACGACGTAGGTCAGCGTCTCGTCGATCGGCGCGGGCTTGTCGATGCCGGCGCCGGTGAACTGGTAGATGCCCTGCAGGAAGCGGTTCTTGGCGTGCATACGGGTGTCCTTTGACGGGGAGGGTGGGCGGGTTCGGTTGGTGCGCGGGCGGCGGGTGGGCTTGGTCGGCGAGGGGCGGGCGCGGAACGGCAGCACCTCGGGCTGGGCGGGCATCGCGAGCAGCAGTTGGTCGTCGTCGGGCCCACCGACGCGACGGGCGGCGACGGCGCACACCTTGAACTCGGGCATCCGCGAGTAGGGGTCCAGCGCCGGGGCCGTCAGCGAGTTGGCGTTCGACGCGCCACCCCAGTGGAAGGGCACGAACAGCACCTCGGGGCGGATGGCGTCGGTGATCTGTGCCCGGAACACGGCGGCGCCCCGCCTGGTGCGCAGCTCGACCATGTCACTGGCCTCGATCCGCAGCTTCCGGGCCAGGCTCGGGTGCAGCTGCACATGCGGGTCGGGCACCATGGTGCCGCCCAGCCGGCGGGTCTGGGTGCCGCTCTGGTACTGCTGCAGCAGCCGGCCCGTGGTCAGCACGTACGGATATGACGGGTCCGGGGTCTCGGCAGGCGCCTTGTGCACCACCGGGATGAAGCGGGCCTTACCGTCCGGGGTCGGGAAGCTTTCCGTGAACAGCCGCGGGGTGCCGGGGTGGTCGGTGGACGGGCACGGCCAGAAGACGCCCTGCTCGGACTCGATGCGGTCGTAGGTAATACCGGCGTAGTCGGCGATACCGCCCGCGCTCGCCCGCCGCAGCTCCTCGAACACCTCCGCCGGCTTGGCCGAGAAGTACTGCCCGCGGCCGAGCCTGGTGGCCAGCTCGACGATCATCTGCAGGTCGTCGAGCACGCCCTCGGGCGGCGGCAGGGCCATCTTGCGGCGGATGACCCGGCCCTCGAGGTTGGTCATCGTGCCCTCCTCTTCCGCCCATTCGGCGGTGGGCAGCACGATGTCGGCGAGCATCGCCGTCTCGGACGGGAAGATGTCCGAGACGATCAGCGTGTCCAGGGATTCCAGCCGGTGCCGGATGCGGTTGGCGTCCGGCGCCGAGACGACAACGTTGGACGCCAGCACCAGCAGGGTGCGCACGCCCCCGTCGGTGCCCAGCCGGTCGAGCATCTCGAAGGCCGACTTGCCGGGCATCGGCAACTCGTCCGGGTCGACGCCCCACACGCCGGCGACGTGCGCGCGGGCCCGCGGGTCGTCCAGGCGCCGGTAGCCGGGCAGCTGATCGGCCTTCTGCCCGTGCTCGCGGCCGCCCTGCCCGTTGCCCTGCCCCGTGACGGTGCCGTAGCCGGAGGCCCACTTGCCGGGCAGCCCCAGCGCCAGTGCCAGGTTGATGAACGCCTGCGCGGTGTCGGTGCCGTTGCTGTGCTGCTCGGCGCCGCGGGCGGTGAGGATCATCGCGGACGGGGCGGTCGCGAGAGTCCTGACGGTGTCGCGCATATCGGCGACGGGGACCCCGGTGACCCGCTCGACCCAGTCCGGCCAGTAGGAGCTGACGGCGGCCTTGACCGCGGCGAAGCCGGTGGTGCGCTCGGCGATGTAGGCCTCGTCGAGATAGCCCTCGCGAATGGCGATGTGCAGCAGCCCGTTCGCCAGGGCCAGGTCGGTGCCGGGCACCGGGGCCAGGTGCAGCGAGGCGCCCTCGGCGGTGCTGGTGCGACGGGGGTCGACCACGATGTGCCGGGCGCCGTTGGCCCGGGCCTGGTCGAAGTACTGCATGGCCGGCGGCATCGTGTCGGCCGGGTTGGATCCGACGAGCAGGATCGCGGCCGCCTCGGCGACGTCGGCCAGCGGGAACGGCAGGCCTCGGTCGATGCCGAACGCCTTGTTGCCGGCGGTGGCCGCGGACGACATGCAGAACCGGCCGTTGTAGTCGATCATCGCGGTGCGCAGCCCGACCCTGGCGAATTTGCCGAGGGCATAGGCTTTCTCGTTGGTGAGCCCACCGCCGCCGAAGATGCCCACCGCGTCCCGACCGTAGGTCTGCTGGGTGCGGGTGATCGCGGCGACCATGCGCTCGAACGCCTCGTCCCAGGTGGCCGGGCGCAGCGGGCTGGTTCGATCGCCGTCGACCTCGCGGACCAGCGGGGTGAGCAGCCGGTCCTTGTGGTCCAGCAGGTCGGCGGCCGTCCAACCCTTGGCGCACAGGCCCCCGCGATTGGTCGGAAAGTCCTCCTGCGGCTGCAGTGTCGCTCGGACGGTGGCCCGGCTGGGCCCGGCGACCATCGTGATCCCGCACTGCAGCGAGCAGTACGGGCAATGGGTCGCCGTCGGCACGGCGCGGGCGGTGGTCACCTCTCCGAGTGTCGGCATACATGTTTCCGCCGCCGCCACGCTCTGTTACAGCAGGATTGTGTTGTGCTCACCGACGCCCGTCATGCCTGCGGGCGGGATGTCACAATTGCCCTCGTCGGCACCGACACGGCCGGTCAGACAACGTCGAAATGTTACGACCCAATGTCTTTCGACCCGTCCCGGTGATCGACATCACAACGAGTCGTCAATTTTCGGATCGTGCGCCATTCAGGTTCGCAGTCGCCGATGGATCCGTCAACAGGCGGGTTGCACAGTTGGACGTATCTCCGGAGGGCCTGTGTCCATCTGACAGTTAGGCCAAGGCCGTCACAAGGGGGTTGATCGCATGGTCGCGACGGCGGCGGTGGCACCGGCGGGTTGGCTCGGTGTGGAGACGAAGGTCGACCGGAGCCCGGCTGGCATCCTGGGAAGTCAGACCCGCACGCCCTGGCGCGAACAGGCCCTCGCTAGATCGGCCGAGTTGATGACGCTGCTCAACTGGTTCCAGCGACTGCCCAAACCCGAGGACGGGAAGCGTTACCTGGATGACGAGGCTCGAGTCCAGCTGTGCAATGAGACCGCCAAGCAGCTTCAGGGAGTCACCACCAGCACCCACCGCAAGCGGTTCGGTGTCGCGGCGATCAGCGGGGCCGCCCTCGAACGGGCCTTCGGCTTGCTCAACGCCGCCGAGGCGAACATCCTTCGGCTGGCTCCGGCCTCCTACGTGCTCAGCGTCGTGCCCAACGTCTACGCCCAGGCCAAACTCTCGCTCGACGAATCGGATCCGCGCCTGGTCTTCCTGGACGGCTTGGCCAAGAGGACGCTCGCGCATGTGACGGGGTCCACCAACGGAAACCTGCACACCGCCTCGCCTCGCGGCATTGGCGTCTCCAGGCCCTCGACCAAGCCAAACGTCATCGCCCTGAGCGATGCGGAACGCGGTGCGATCGTCGCGGCGCTGGAGGGCGCCAACGTTGCCTTCCGGAACGAGCAGCTCAGGGTGCGCAGCTTCCGCAGTGTCATTCTGTCCACGGCCATCGCCGCGGCCGTGCTGGTGGTCCTCATCGGATTCCTCGGATTCCTGAATCCGACCTGGGCACCGATGTGCTTCGCGCCGCCGAATGCGGTGGTCTGCCCGACCTCGTCGGTCACGTACTCGGCGGAGACACCCACGGCAATTGCCGGCGTCGCCAGTCGCTGGGATACGGCCGTCATCTCGTTCATGGGAATGCTCGGCGCGGCCCTGTCGGCGGCCGCATCGCTCAAGGACATGCGAGCCAGCGCCGACCCGTACAGCCTGCCCGTCGCCCTCGCGGTCCTGAAGCTGCCGGTCGGCGGGCTCACCGCCGTCCTCGGACTCCTGCTGGTCAGCGCCGGGTTCGTGCCCGGGCTGACCGCACTCGATTCATCCGCGCAGATCATTGCCTGGGCCGTCGTCCTCGGGTTCGGGCAGCAGCTGTTCACCCGGTTCGTGGACTCGAAGGCCCGAACGGTGCTCGCGCAGACGCACTCCACGAACCCGAGCGGCTCGGAGCAGGGTACCGGGTCACCGCAATGAGGTGGCCGGCTCAGATCCCGCCCTCGCCCCGTTCCAGCGGTGCGATCCGGGTGACGGCCGCCGGGTCCAGGGATCCGTAGATGTGCGGGAACAGCTCGTCGACGCCGGGCGGGCTCTCCCGCACGACCGGCACCGTCAGCAGGTCCGGGTCGATCCGCAGCAGCACCATCGGCTCGGTGACGTCCGCGTAGTACCGCCGCAGCACCCCGTCGACCTGGTGCGCGTAGCAGGCGTGGATGAAGCCCTCCTGCTCCAGGGTCACCCCCCGGGAGGAGACGGTGTACTCCCCTGCCGCCTGCGCCGCCTGCCAGTCGGACAGCAGGCTGCAGTGGAAGATCGCCTCGGTCATACAGCCAGCACCGTGGGCACGATCATCGGCCGCCGGCGGTAGGTGTCGCCCACCCACCGACCGACCACCCGACGCACCGCCTGCGCCACCCGGTGCGGGTCGGTGATCCCGTCCGCCTCGGTGCGGGCCAGCTCGGCCTCCACCAACGGCACGACGGCATGCAGCGCCTTGGGGTCGTCGGAGAAGCCGCGGCCCGAGATCGTCGGCGACGCGACCGCCCGGCCGGTGTGGGTGTCGATCGCGACGGTGATGGAGATGAACCCGCCCTCACCGAGCACGAGCCGGTCCGACAGGGTGTTGTCGCCGACATCGCCGACCGCGTTGCCGTCCACATAGACCATGCCCACCTCGACGTGCCCGGCCACCGCGGCTCGCCCGTTGCGCAGGTCGACCACGGTGCCGTTCGGCGCCAGGATCACCCGGTCCGCGGGTAACCCGGTGGCGATGGCGAGTTTGGCCTGGGCCCGAAGATGTCGCCACTCCCCGTGCATCGGGATCACGTTGCGCGGCTTGACCGCGTTGTACAGATAGAGCAGTTCCCCGGCCGAGGCATGCCCGGAGACGTGCACCTTGGCCACCCCCTGGTGCACCACCGTCACGCCGATCTTGGCCAGCTCGTTGATGATGGTGAACACGCTGGTCTCGTTGCCGGGGATCATCGACGAGGCCAGGATCACCGTGTCCCCGGCGGTCAGGTTGACCTGCCGGTGCTCGCCACGTGACATCCGCGACAGGGCGGACAGCGGTTCGCCCTGCGACCCGGTGGAGACCAGCATCACCTGGTCCGGTGGCAGCTCCAGGACCTTGTCCAGCGAGCGGACCAGCCCGTCCGGCACCGTCAGCAGGCCGAGTTCCTGGGCGATCTGCATGTTGCGGACCATGGATCGGCCGACGAAGGCGACCTTGCGGCCGTGCCGGTACGCCGAGTCCAGCATCTGCTGCACCCGGTGCACGTGGCTGGCGAACGACGCCACGATCACCCGCTGGGTGGCCTTGGCGATGAATGAGTCCATCACCGGGCCGATCTCCCGTTCCGGCGCGACGAAGCCGGGCACCTCCGCGTTGGTGGAGTCGACCAGGAACAGGTCGACCCCCTTGTCGCCGAGGCGGGCGAACCCACCCAGATCGGTGAGCCGTCCGTCCAGCGGCAGCTGGTCCAGCTTGATGTCACCGGTGTGCAGCACGGTGCCGGCCGGCGTGCGGATGCTCACCGCGAGGGCGTCCGGGATGGAGTGGTTGACGGCGTAGAACCGCAGGTCGAACGGTCCGGACTTGCGGCGGTCGCCCTCGGCCACCACCTGCAGGCTCGGGGTCAGGCGGTGCTCGCGGCACTTGGCGGCGATCAGGGCCAACGAGAACCGGGCCCCGAGCACCGGCAGGTCGGGCCGCAGTCGCAGTAACCAGGGCAGCGCGCCGATGTGATCCTCGTGCCCGTGGGTGATGACCACGGCGTCGATGTCGTCGACGCGATCCTCCACCAGTCGGAGATCGGGCAGGATCAGATCGACGCCGGGCTGGCCGTCCTCCGGGAACAGCACCCCGCAGTCGACCACCAGCAACCGACCGTCGAACTCGTAGACGGTCATGTTCCGGCCGATCTCGCCGATGCCGCCTAGCGCGACGACCCGTAGGGCGTCCTTGGCGGGCGGCCGCGGGGGGCGCTGGTCCGGCCGGGCGGCCGGTGCGGAGGATCCAGGACCGGCCGGCCTGCTCACAACAGGGGGCCGATCTCGTCGAGATCCTGGGCGATCAGTTCGGTCTGCCGGGCCGTTGCCGGGATTTGCGGCAGCCGGGGATCGCCGACGCCGAAGCCGCGCAGCCGCAGCGCCGCCTTGGCGAAGACCAGGCCGGAGCCGCCGCCGCAGCGGGTCATCGCCCGGTGCGCGGGCATCAGGTCGTAATGCAGCTTGCGGGCCTTGGCGTAGTCGCCCGCCTCGGCCGCGTCAACCATCGCCCGCAGGTGCCCGCCGAGCACGTGCCCGATGATGCTGACCACGCCGACGCCGCCGACCGACAGCCACGGCAGGTTCAGCGGGTCGTCACCGGAGTAGTAGGCCAGATCACTGCCGGCCATCACCTGCGAACCGGCGTACAGATCGCCCTTGGCGTCCTTGACCGCGGTGATCCGTGGATGCTCGGCGAGGCGGAGCAGCGTGTCCGGCGCGATGGCGACGACGGCCCGCGGCGGGATGTCGTAGAGGATGACCGGCAGGTCGGAGGCGTCGGCGACGGCCGCGAAGTGCGCCAGCAGCCCGTCCTGCTGGGGGCGCGAGTAGTACGGGGTGACGACGAGCGCGCCGTGCGCCCCGGCCTTTTCCGCCGCCTTGGCCAGCTTGACCGAGTGTGCGGTGTCGTAGGTGCCGACCCCGGCCACGATCGTGGCCCGGTCGCCGACGGCGTCCACGACGGCGCGGACGACCATCTCCTTCTCCGCATCCGACGTGGTCGGGGACTCGCCGGTGGTGCCGTTCACCACCAGGCCGTTGTTGCCCTCGTTGACCAGCCGCTCGGCGAGCAGGCCGGTCGCGTTCACGTCGAGTTCGCCGGTGGCGGTGAAGGGGGTGACCATGGCGGTCAGCACGGTGCCGAACGGCCGGCCCGGCCGACCGGCGGGCCCCGCGGAAAGCGTCGTCATACCTGGAAACTTACCGTCACCGAGGGTGCCCGTCGGTCGGCACCCGGCGAAGGGAACGTCAGAAACCGCGCTGCAGGGCGCGCAGGGTGCCCACCGCCTCCGGGTCACCCCCGAACTCGATGTCGACCGCGTCCCGGCCGGACAGCCAGAGCACGATCTCGCCGGGTTCGCCGGTCAGGGTGACGAGCGGGTCGCCCTTGCGCATGGTGATCGCCTCCTGCCAGGGGATGCGGGCCTCGATGCCGACGTCGGCCTTGCGCAGGGCGAGCCTGGACATGCCGGAGCGGACCATCTTCGTCAGCTCCCGGGTGTCCGCATCGGACAGCTCACGGGGCCGCCACCCCGGCTGGCATCGGCGGACGTCCTCGTGGTGGATGAACATCTCGCCGCCGTTGAACAACTCGTCGATCGGCTTCCAGCCGGTGGGGTTCCACACCGGTGGGCCGGATCGGTAGGCCCGGACCAGCTCGGCCCACGGCCGGACGCGGTAGCCGTCGGCCGCCTTGTCGGTGAAGGTCTGCAGCGGCTTGACCTGGGTGCCGACGGCCCCGAGCGGATCCCGCTCCCGGACGAGCAGGTGAATCAGCAGGTCGAGGGTCTGCCAACCCTCGCACAGGGTGGGCTGGTCGGGTCCGACCTGTTCGAACAGATCGGCGAGGGCGGCGCGTTCGGTGCGGGCAAGGCTCATTGGCGCCAGCCTACGTGCCAGTCACGATTCCCAGGCCCACCTCCACCACGGCGACCGAGTCGAATCGTCGCTGCGCACAGCTGCTCACGGATGGTGACCCGCGCGGTCCACGGGGTCATCTGGTTGCCGGGATGCCACTGTCGTAGCGCGGGTCTAGGGTCCGCAATGCGGGGTCGGCACAGGCGAGAACAAGGGGTGAACCCATGAAGAGCAAGGCGCATGGTCGGGGTCAGGCAAGCCGGGCTCTGGCGGTGTCGGCGGCGACCGCACTGGCCGTCACCCTCCTGCCGGCCACCGCGTCGGCGGCTCCGGCGGACGCCGGCAACCTGACCGCGACGGCGGTGGCCGTGGCCGATCGGCAGTCGGTCGCCAAGGCCGCGACCAGCCGGCTCGCCGAGAGCGACCCGGCAGTGCTGGCGGCCACCGGCACCGAGACGGTGCCGGTCATGGTCAAGCTCGACTACGACTCCGTCGCCACCTACTCCGGCGGCGTGGCCGACCTGGCTCCGACCAGCCCGGCCGAGACCGACAAGAGCCTGGCGGACAACGCCGGGGCGGTGCAGCAGTACGAGCAGCACGTCGCCGGCGTCGAGGACGAGTTCGTCGCCGATCTGGCCGCCGCCGTCCCGGAGGCCGAGGTCGGCAGCCGGCTGCGGACCGTCTACGGCGGGGTCGCCGTCCGGCTCCCGGCCGACGAGGCCAAGAACCTGCTCGACATCCCCGGCGTCGTCGCGGTGCAGGCCGATCACCTCAACCAACCGCTGACCGACTCCAGCCCGGCGTTCATCGGCGCCCCGACCATCTACAACGCCCTGGGCTCGTCCACCACGGCCGGTTCCGGGGTGATCGTCGGCGTACTGGATACGGGCGCCTGGCCCGAGCATCCGTCGTTCACCGATCCGGGCCTGCCGGCGCCGCCGCGCCTGTCGAATGGCCAGGAGCGCGTGTGCAACTTCGGTGACAATCCGCTGACCCCGGCGACCGACGTCTTCCAGTGCAACAACAAGCTCATCTCCGGCCAACCGTTCCTGAAGACCTACAACGCGAACAACACGGGCGAGGTGTATCCGGATTCGGCCCGGGACAGCAACGGGCACGGCACCCACACCGCCTCGACCTCCGCCGGCTCCCCGGTCGCGGACGCCCAGACGCTCGGGGTGAGCCGCGGACCCATCCAGGGCATCGCGCCGGGCGCGCACGTGGCGGTGTACAAGGTGTGCGGCGCCAACGGCTGCTACGACTCGGACTCGGTCGACGCGGTGCAGCAGGCGATCCGCGACGGCGTCGACGTCATCAACTTCTCCATCTCCGGCGGCACCGACCCGTTCACCGACCCCGTCGAGCTCGCCTTCCTGGACGCCTACGGGGCGGGTGTGTTCGTCTCGGCCTCGGCCGGCAACGACGGACCCGGGGCCGGCACGGCGAACCACCTGAGCCCGTGGGTGACCACGGTCGGCGCGTCGACCCAGACCCGCGCCTTCCAGTCCACCCTCACCGTCACCGGCTCCGGCGCTCCGTTCGTCACCACCGGCGCCTCGATCACCGCCGGCGCCGGCCCGTTCCCGGTGGTGATGGCCGCGGCGCCGCCCTACAACGACGCGCGGTGCCAGACCAAGGCCCCGGCCGGGTCGTTCGCCGGGAAGATCGTGGCCTGCCAGCGAGGCACGAACGCCCGGGTCGACAAGGGCTTCAACGTCCTGCAGGGCGGTGCCGAGGGCATGATCCTGTACAACCCAACGCTGGCCGACGTGGAGACCGACAACCACTGGCTGCCCACGGTGCACCTGGCCGACGGAACCGCGTTCGTCGCCTACATGGCCGCGAACCCCGGGGCCACCGCCACCTTCACCGCGGGGGTCAAGGCGCAGGGTCAGGGCGATGTGATGGCCGCGTTCTCCTCCCGCGGTCCCGCCGGTCTGTCGATCAAGCCGGATGTGACCGCGCCGGGCGTGGAGATCCTGGCCGGACACACGCCGACCCCTGAGTCGACCACCGAGGGTCCCCCCGGCCAGTACTTCCAGGCCATCGCCGGCACCTCGATGTCCTCGCCGCACGTCGCCGGTTCGGCCGCGCTGCTCCGCGCCCTGCACCCGAAGTGGACGCCGGGCCAGATCAAGTCCGCGCTGATGACCACCGCGACCACGAAGGTGGTCAAGGAGGACACCACCACGCCCGCCAACGCCTACGACATGGGCGCGGGCCGGATCGACCTGACCAGGGCCGGAGATCCGGGCGTCACCTTCGACGCCACCGCTCGCGACATCCGGCGGGCCGGCCAGGACCCGGTCGAGGTGGCCAAGCTGAACCAGCCGTCGATCAACGTGAACCCGCTGCCCGGCGTCGTCACCGTCAAGCGCACCGCCACCAATGTCACCGGCGGGACGATCCGCTACACCACCAGCTCACTCGCCCCCGACGGCTCCACCATCACGGTCCGTCCCCGGAGCTTCACCCTGCGCAAGGGACAGTCGGTGGACCTGACTATCACCATCGATGCCACCAAGCTGCTGTCGGCCGGGACCACCGGCGCCCAGTTCGGTCAGGTCCAGTTGACCGAGATCGGCGGCAAGGCCCGCAACGCGCACCTGCCGGTCGCCTTCACCCCAGGATCGGCCGCGGTCACGCTGGCCAGCACCTGCGATCCGACCACGATCACCCTGCGCCCGGTGACGGCGTCCACCTGCACGGTGACCGCGACCAACACCGGGGCGGCCGATACCACGGTCGACCTGCGCACGTCGGTGTCCACCCAACTCCGGATCACCGGGGTCCAGGGCGCGAAGCGGGACGGCGCCCTTTCGGTGGCCCTGACGAAGGTGAAGCTCGTCGGCAACAAGCCGGGCACACCGTCCATCGCTGCGGGCCCCTCACTGGCCGGATACGTACCGCTCTCGAAATTCGGCATCACCCCCATCGCCGTCGGCGACGAGGACATCCTCAACTTCAACGTGCCGACGTTCCAGTACAACGGCCAGCCGTACACCAGGATCGGGGTGACCTCGAACGGGTATGCGGTCGTCGGCGGTGCCTCGTCCCAGGATCTCGCGTTCAAGCCGCAGACCCTGCCCGATCCGGCCCGGCCGAACAACGTCCTCGCCCCGTTCTGGACCGACCTGAACGGCACCGGCGCGCCGGGGATCTCGGCGGCGACGTTGACCGACGGGACCAACAAGTGGCTCGTCCTGCAGTGGCAGGTGAACGTGTTCGGCACCACCAGTGGCCGCACGTTCCAGGTCTGGATCGGGCTCGGTGACAAGCAGGACATCTCGTTCACCTACGACGTCAACAACCTCCCGGCCGCTCCGAACGGCCAGGGCCTGACCGTCGGAGCGGAGAACAGCGACGGCTCGGGCGGCGGCCAGATCACCGGGCTGCCGACCGAGGACCTGGTGATCACCAGCACCGCCGCCCTGCCCGGCGGTACCGCGCAGTACAAGCTGAAGGTCCAGGGGGCCACCCAGGGCTCCGGGACGGTGACCTCGACCATGACGTCGCCGACCATTCTGGGCACCACGGTGGAGCAATCGACTATCACCATCAATCGGAGGTAGCCCGTTCGCGGGCGGGGCCCGACGGACCTCAGGTTCGTCGGGTCCCGCCCGGCTTGTCCGGATGTCGCAGTTCGTCCCGGATCACCGTGCCGACCTCCGGCAGCGCCTCCAGTTGCCGCGCAAGGTCTGGCCGGATCCGGACGACGAGCCGATCGCCGCTCATCCGGCGCAGGACGGTCGCCTGCGGCAGACGGTCGGCCAGCGCGGACCGCAGCTCTTCCTCCGACCTCGCCCACGAGACGATGTACGGCACGGCGTCCACGGTGCACCCCCTGTCGGTCATCAGGCTAACGTCGCTGCAACCCCGGGGGCGCCGGCGCACGTCCCATCCCCGAGGCATCCAGCCCGAAACGGAGCGATCATGCACACCTCGGTTCGAGACTTGCGCCGGTCCTGGAGAACGACCCGCCAGCTCGTCGCGGCCACCGCCCTGCTGGCGACGGTCGCGCTCGCCGGATGCGGTTCGGACCAACCGACCGGCCCACCCACCTCTGCGACCACCGGGCCGGCCGCACCGACCACGCCGACCCGCACGCCGGGCGGGTCGCTGTCGGCGTCCCCCCTGCCCCCGGCGAGCCCGGGCGCGACCGGCACCGCCCGCGCCGACCAGACGCTGACCGGCCGGGTTCAGGAGGGAGTCGAGTCCGGCTGCCTGGTGCTGGTCGACGACTCCGGCACGGTGCTGGCCAACCTCATCGGCTTCGACCCGACCGGGGTGGACGTCAGCGGTGTGATCGAGGTGACCGGGTCGTTCAACCCGGATCTGATGACGATCTGCCAGCAGGGTCGGCCGTTCGAGGTGATCTCGGTTCGCGCCGGCTGAACCACTGGCTGAACCCGCCGGGGTCGGCCGCCGGCGATGTCGCCTCGGGTCACCCGTCGCCGACCAGCGGCGACGCGGCCACCGCGGTGCCGTCGGGGAGTTCGCTGATCCGGAAGTCGGCGAACACGTTCGGCGCCAGCTCCTGCAGTTCCCGGAGCACCGCGACCGCCAGCGTGCGGATCTCCACGTCGGCCGCCTCGGTGGCACGCATGCCGATGAAGTGCCGCCACGCCCGGTAGTTGCCGGTGACCACGATGGCGGTCGTGGTGGCGTTCGGGAGGACCGACCGGGCCACCTGCCGGGCCTGCTTGCGGGCCAGGGTGCCGTCCGGCGCCTGGGTCGCCCGTTCCTCAAGCCCGGCCAGCAGCCGGTCGTAGGCACGCGCCGACTGCTCGGTGGCCGCGGTGAAGATCGCGTGCAGCTCGGGGTCGTTGGCGATCAGGTCGGGTTCGACGACCTCTGGTCCGCTCGCCGGCCGGTACCGCTGAGACAGCTGCGAGAACGAGAAGTGCCGGTGCCGGATCAGCTCATGGGTGACCGAGCGGGATATGTCGGTGACATAGAACGTCGCGGTGCTGTGCTCGAGCACCGACAGATGACCCACCTGCAGGATGTGGTCCAGGTAACCGGCGTTGGTCGCGGTCGCCGGGATCGGCTTGTTCCACGACCGGTAGCAGGCGCGGCCGGCAAACTCGGCCAGGGCCTGCCCACCGGTCGCGTCCGTCGTCCAAGGCACGTCCGGCGGCGCCAGGAACTCGGTCCGCGCGATCAGCCGGACGCCCGGCGACCCGTTCAGAGCGCGCCGCCGGCCGCGGCCGGTGCGCCGGCGTCCGGACCGGTGTCGCCCACCGACTCGCGGGCGAGGTAGGTCTCCACGTCGAACCAGTCACTGCCGGCCCGCTGGGCCACATTCAGCAGGGTGGACATGGCCGCGACCTCCTCGACCTGCTCCTTGAGGAACCACAGCATGAACTGCTCGCCCAGGAAGTCGTTCTCGGCGCGCGCGCTGGCGAACAGATCCTTGATCTGCTCGGTGACACTTCGTTCCTGGGCCAGCGCCAGCGCAATCGGGTCGACGATCGACTCGAAATCGCCACGCACCTCGTCCACCCCGGGGATGGTGATGGCCAGGTCCCGGTCGAGCATCCACTGCACGATCATCATGGCATGATTGCGCTCCTCTACCGCCTGGCGGTAGAAGTGCGCGGCCAGCTGGGGCAGGTCATGCGCGTCGAACCAGACCGCGATCGCGATGTACTGCTGGCTGGCATTGAACTCGTGGCGGACCTGCCCTCGCAGCAAGGCGGCGAAGCGGCTCGGGTTCTCCGGTGCGGTCATGGCTGGCATGGTAATGGCTGACGTCACCTCCCCTTGAATTGACGCCATTGTGGTGTCATCATGGCGTCATGGACCTCACCCCTTATACCCAGAGCCTGCGGGACGACCTGATCACCGCGGCGTCCGTCGGCGACGACGACGCCCGTCGAGCCGCCGCCATGCTGGCCGGCGCGCTCGAGCCGGCCGCCCGGCTGGCGATCATGAACGCGCTGTCCGACCTGGCCGCCGAGGTGACCGGCTCGCTGCGCGACACCACCGTCGAACTCAAGCTGGACGGTCGAGACGTCCGGGTGTGCGTGACCGAGCATGTCGCGCCCGAGCCCGTCGGCGCGGCCGGGTCACGGACCGATTTCCTGCGCAAGCCGGACGTCGGCGCGCCGGGCGGGGACGGCGGGGACTCGCCTGAGGATCTGAAGCGGGCCGTCCAGGACGCCGGCGGGGAGCTGTCCCGGACCACCGTCCGGCTGTTCAACGAGCTCAAGTCGCAGGCCGAACGAGCCGCTGCCGAGCAGGGCGTCTCCCTGAACACCTACATTTCGCGGGCGGTCTCGGACTCCGTGCGGTCGGCCGTGCCGAGCAAGAACCAACGCGGCCGGGGCGGCAACTCCGGGCGCAACGTGACCGGCTACATCCGCGGCTGACCCCTTCTCCCTGTCTGACGAGGAACCCCATGCACACGTTCCTGACCCCTGAACCGGTCACCATCGAGATCCGCAATTCCGCCGGCTCCGTCCTGGTCGACCTGGCCGACGTCACCACCAGTTCCGTCGACGTGGTCGCCGGCCCGTCTCATCCCCTCGGCTTCCTGGACGACGTGATCCGGGCGGCCAAGGCCCAGTTCGTCGGCGGTCGTTCCGGCGGCGACGACGGCCCGGGGAGCGGCTACCGCGACGACCGACCCCTGGACGATCCCGCCGAGCGGGTCCGGGTGGACCTGCGCCAGCACGGCTCCGGCGGCGAGTCCGCGACGCTGATCGTCGACACCGATCCCGCTCGGGACGGCTGGAAGTCGTCCTTCACCGTGCACGTCACCGCGCCCGCCGGGTCGGGGGTGCGGGTACAGACCCAGTCGGCGAACACGGTGGCCACCGGGATCGCCGGCCGGATCGAGGTGCGAACCGCATCGGGCGACGTCCGGGCGGACCAGGTGCTGGGCCGCTCGGTGGTGCAGACGGCGAGCGGGGACGTGGCCATTTCCGACACGGCCGACTGCGACATCCGCACCGCGTCCGGGGATATCGCGTTGCGGCGGGTGCGCTCGGAGGCACTGGTGCACTCGACCTCCGGCGAGATCCGCATCGACACGGCCGGCGACGACGTGAGCGTACGGAGCGTGTCCGGCGACATCCGGGTGCTCGATGCCGCCACGGGGCGCGCCGAGTTGATCACCGTCTCCGGCGATGTCGAGGTCGGCGTGCACGCGGGCACCCTCGCCGCCATCAACCTCAGCACCGTGTCCGGTTCCACCGCAAACGACTTCGTGGTCAGCGAGGAGCCGCCGGTGCGCGACACGGGTGTCGACGCCGCCTACGTGGACGATCTGGTCGACGTCGGTGCCGAGCCGGTCGCGCATCAGCCGATCGGCGGTGCCTCCGGTGCGGCCGAGCCGGTGCTGGACCTGCGGGTCAAGACCACCTCGGGCGACATCCGGTTGCACCGGGCGGCGGGCGCCTGACCCGCCCCCCAACCCGAGAGTTGATCAGGCGGGGCACGGCCACTTTCAGGGGCGCAGCCGCAGGGCCAGGCCGCCGCGACGCGGGTCGGCGGCCGGCCCGTCCCGGCCGATCACCGCGACGCCGCCGAAGAAGGGCCGCTGCTCGGGCCATTGGACGACGCTCTCCCCATCGTCATTGAGCGCATCGATCACCTCGGGGGGGAACCCGGGTTCCAGGTGCACGGCATCCGGCGTCGCGGTCATCCGGGGGGCGGCCACCGCTTCCGCGGGGCTGCGACCGTCGACCAGCACCCGGGTGAGCACCTGCAGCAGGGCAGGTCGGATCCGGCTGCCGCCCGCCGCGCCGCCCGCGAACAGCAGCCCACCGTCCGGGTCGGTGACCACCAGCGGCACCATCATCGACGGCATCCGCTCCCCCGGGCTCAGCTCGCCCCGCAGCAGTTCGCCTTCGCCGAGCATCGAGTTGCCGTGTACCCCGCCGTACCAGATCCCCGAGCCCAGCCCGAGCGAATGCGTGGCCGCGCAAGCGTTGCCGCTGTCGTCGACGGCGACGACGGTGGTCGTCTCGGACCGCTTGGCCGGCGCCCGCAGCGCGTGGGCAAGATGGCGGACCCGGGCCGTCGGGTCGGCATCGGCCAGTCCATCGTCGAGGATGCTCGCGGTGCGCGCGAACCGGTCCAGATCGTTGTCGCGGACGCAGATGACGCCGGGCCCGAAGCGCACCCGCGCCACCGTGAGGTCGTGTACCTGGTAGGCGACCATGTCCAGCTCGGACAGGGCCCCGCCGTCGGCTCGCACAGCCGCGACGAAGGCCCGGCCGCGATCACCGGTGGCCAGTGCGTCCGGGCCTTGGTTCAGGTAGTCGTCCAGGGTGTCGGCCAGGCCCTCGTGATGCAGCAGTTCGCCGGGGCCGAGGTGGCGCCGACCCCCGCTGCCGTCCGGCCGCGAGTACACCGCGACGCCGTCACCGAGCACCATGGCCGCGGCGACATCGGGCAGCAGCACCGCGTGCTGCATCGGGAACGGCGTGCCTGACGCTGCGAGATCCCTTGCCTGACCTACGATCTGCGACCAGGGCAGGCGGCCGAACGCCGAGTGCAAGGCGGCCACCCCGGCCGGGGTGCCGGGCACCGCAACGCTCGGCCCGCCGACCGCATAGGGTACATCGACGTCGCCGAAGGCGACCTTGATGTCGCGCGGCGGGGCGGGCACGGTGCCGTCGAGTCCGGGAACGGCGACGAAGAAGTCAAGGCAGTGCACCCGACGGGTGGACGCCTCGTACACCGTGGCGAATCCGCCACCGCCCAGCCCGGTGAACAAGGTCTCCGACACGCATCCGGCCAGGATCATCGCGGCGACCGCGTCGGCCGCCGACCCGCCACGTAGCAGGATGTCCCGGCCGGTGGCCGCGGTGGACGGATGACCGGCGGCGACAGAGGCCGGCAATGAAGTCACCGTGGCAGGCTATCCGTCAGGACGCATTCCGGGACGGACGGCCAACGCCCGGGCCAGGCTGCCGCGCAGAACGACGACCACCTCGGTCATGCCCAACCAGCCGGCCATCCGGGTGAGCTCGGCCGCCGCCGCATCGGCCGTCGTCGACTCGTCCGCGCCGGGTTCGACCCAGGACGCTTGCACCAGCAGCCGACCAGTGGCCCGATCGGCCTTCAGATCGAACCGGCCGACCAGTGCGTCGCCGACCAGCAACGGTAGAACGTAGTAGCCATGGACGCGTTTGGGCGCCGGTGTGTAGATCTCGATCCGGTAGTGGAAGTCGAAGATCCGCTCGGTGCGTTCCCGCCGCCAGACGATCGGGTCGAACGGGCTCAGCAGGGCGGCCCCGCTCGTCCGCCTCAGCATCCGGGCGTCCCGTTCGAGGAACGCCGGCTCCCGCCAGCCGTCCACCATGGCCGGCCGTACCCGGCCGTCCTCGACGAGGTCGGCCAGCGCCCGTTTCGTGTCGGCCACGCTCATCCGGAAGTAGTCGGCCAGGTCGCCGACGGTACCGATGCCATGCGCGCGGGCGGCAATCGCCACCAGGTCACGTTTGGCGTCGGCCTCGTCCGGCGTGGGCGCCGCGGCCACCGCGGGTGGCAACACCCGGTCGATGACGTCGTACACCCGCTCGAAGCCGCGCCGTTGCGTCACGCCGATCGCTCCGGACGCGAACAAGTGCTCGCAGGCGATCTTCGTGACCGACCATTCCCACCAGCCGGCAACCCCGCGGCCGGGGGCCTCCAGCGCCTTCTCGATGTCGCCCGCAGAGCTGGGGCCCAGGTCCGCGATCGTGTCGAGCACGACGTCCAGGAAGCCCGGGTGCTCGTCGTGCAGCCGTTTGACCATCCCCCACGGACCGTCCACCTTCTCCCGCTGACGCCAGCGCAGCATCGGCTCGAGCTCGACCGGGATGAGTGAGGCCATGTGCGCCCAGGACTCCAGCAACAGCCGATCCTTGGCCCGGGCCGGCCAGGCCGCGCCCTCGAGCACGCCGATCGAGTACGGGCCCAGACGGCTGAACACCGGCAACAGGTGAGCCCGGGCCAACACGTTCACCGAGTCGATCTGGAGCACGCCGATGGTGTCCACCAGCCGACGCAGATGGCCGCGATTGATCGACCGGAGCGTTTGCGAGTGGGCGATGTCGAGGCCTTGCGCGGCGACTGCGATCCGGCGAGCCTGCGCGGCGGACAGCGGCACGGGGGCGGGCCGGGTCGGCCGGGCGTGGCTACTCGGTCCGATCGATCGGGTGCTGATGGTCACGACGGCGATGTTGCCACCCGGCACCGACAGTGCCCCGACCCTGGCATGCTGGCTGCTCGTGGCCATCAGCAGCGTCCGCCCCGCAACCGTCGACGACGCGAGGACTGTGGCCGAACTGCAGCTGACGGTGTGGCGGCAGGCATTCGCGACCGTGCTGCCGGCCGCCGCGCTGAACATCGACCCGGCAGCACATGCCCAGGCCTGGGCCGAGCGGATCGAGGGGGGCGGGCCGGTGCTGCTGGCCGTCGATGGCCGCGAACCGGTCGGATTCGCCGCCGTCGGGGCCGCCGCCGAACAGCGGAACCTGCTGGCTCCGGTGGGCGAGATCGAGGTGCTCCATGTGGTGCCGCGCTGGGGTCGGCGCGGTCACGGCGGCCGATTGCTGGTCGCGGCGGCGACCGAGCTGCGCCGGCTGGGCGCGCGGTCCGGGCGCTGGTGGGTACCGCAGGTCGACACCGCGACGGCGCGTTTCCTGACCGCCGCCGGTTGGGCGCAGGACGGAGTGCGCCGGGAGCTGGCGACCGGTGCCGCACCGATCGTCGAGCTGCGCTGGTCGGGCCCGCTGGACCTGGTGGCCATCTGAGCGCCGCCCCGGCTCTTGCGTCGGACGGAATGGAACCTCGGACATGTCGGTGTTGACCGAGGCGGGTCTTCGCGCCGTCCCGAGGCCGAGCCGGAGTCAGTCCGGCGCCGCGCCGCTCTCCAGCTCGATCGCGTGCCGCATCGCCGACCGGGCCCGCTTCCGGTCACCGGCCAGGTCGTACGCGTGGGCCAGCGTGTACCAGCCTCGCCAGTCATCGGGGGCGGCCTCGACCCGTGCCTTGACCGTCTCGAAGTGGGCGTCGGCGGCGCCCCGCTCGACCCGGCCGGACGGCCGTCGGGGCAGATCCTCGACGTCCGGCAGCTGATCCTGTTCGGCCAGTTGCCGGGCCAACCGTTGGGTCTGCCAGCCGAACCGCAGCTCCCAGAACAGCAGCAGAACACCGATGATCGGCAGCAACAGCACCCCGATGCCCAGCGCGATGCCGGCCGCGCCGCCGGTGCTGATCAGCGCGATCGCCCGCTCCCCCAGCAACACGAAGTACGCAACCAGGGTCAGCGTCAACAGCGCGACGACGATCTTGGTGCGGGTGCCCCGGGTCACACCGGCGCCGCTCCGGGACGGCTCACCCTCTCGACCGCCCCCGGCGTCGAGTGAACGCTGTGCGGGGTCCAGGGCCCGACGGACCCCGCAGATCGTTCACTCGTGCCGATCGGCTCAGGATTCCGCAATGGTCGGACCGGCCGATCAGACGACGCCGAGCAATTGCTCGAGCCCGTGGGTGAGCCCCGGCCGCGTCGGCACCGCGCGGACGGCCGCGAGCACCCCGGGCATGAACGACACTCGGTCGAGCGAGTCGTGGCGGATGGTCAGGGTCTCTCCGGCCGTGCCCAGGATGACCTCCTGGTGCGCGACCAGCCCGGGCAGCCGCACCGAGTGCACCCGGATCCCGTCGACGGTGGCACCGCGGGCACCGGGTTCCTCGATGGTCGTCGCGTCCGGACCGGGGCCGACCCCGGCGTCGGCCCGGGCAGCGGCGATGGCCCGCGCGGTGGCTGCCGCGGTGCCGGACGGAGCGTCGGCCTTGCCCGCGTGGTGCAACTCGATGATCTCGACGGACTCGAAGAACCGAGCCGCCTCCCGGGCGAACCGGGCGGCCAGCACCGCACCGATCGCGAAGTTGGGCACTACGACGACACCCAGCCCCGGCTTCGCCTGCAGCCAGTCGCTGATGGTGTCCAGCCGCTCCTGGGTGAACCCGGAGGTGCCGGCCACGACGTGGATGTTGTTGTCCAGGCAGAACCGGATGTGATCCATCACCACGTCGGGGTGGCTGAAGTCCACGACCACCTGGCTGTCCGCGTCGGCGAGCGAGAACAGCCACTCGCGACCGCCGACCGCGGCGACCAGATCCATGTCAGGGGCCTCGACGACGGCCTGGCAGGTCTGTGCGCCCATTCGGCCGCGCGCCCCGATCACGCCCACCCGCAGCGGCTCGTCGGTCATCGCGTCACCACCCTCCCGAGACGCTTCCAAGCTCGGCCGGCCCGGAGTGGCCGACGCTCCGAGGGCGCCGATGATTCGCTCGGCAACTCGGCACCACCTCGCCAGGCATCGCTGCGGTCATCTCGTGCGGTCTCCGATCCCGGCCCTCGACAGCCGACGTCCTGAAGCATTCTCCGGTGCGACCTCGACGGGTCCAACACCGGTCGGGGATTCAGCGTTCGGACCGCCGTCACGGACCCGACGGCCGGGACCGGTGCACGCCGGCTGGGCGCTGGGTCCGCGAGCGGCCCACCGCGCGGAAACACGACGCCCGAGCGCCCATGACCTCGAAGTCGGTGACCGCGCCAAGCCGAAGCAGCCATCCTGGAGCGCAGCGCCAGAGTTCGGCGGAGAACTCGTAGCGGGTGCCAGCCATCGGCTCCTCCTCCCGCGCGGATCAGCAGTCAACGATGTGCGCCGCGCGGGCGCAGTTGATCCGCGCGGGAATCAGCCGACGAGTTCGCGCAGCTCAACCGGCAGCTCATCGGCCGAACCGTACGGCCCGACCACTGCTGCGGACAGCGGGTGTTCCAGCAGGGTCCGGGCCAGGGCGCCCACCTGGTCGGCGGTGACCGATCGGATGGCCGCGACCTCGTCCTCGACCGTGCGGAACTCGCTGCGCACCAACAGGGATTTGCCGATCCGGCTCATCTTCGACTCGGAGTCCTCCAACGCCAGCGCCAGCGAGCCGCAGAGCTGACCCTGCACCCTGGTCAGCTCGTCCGGCCGCAGACCGTTGTCGGCGACGTCGGTCAATTCCTGGCCGATCAGCTTGGCCACCTGGCCGAGGTGATCGGGCGCGCACCCGGCGTACATCGACAGGGCACCCACATCGGCATAGGCGGCGGTACCCGCGTAACAGGAGTACGCGAGGCCGCGCTCCTCCCGGATCGACCGGAACAGCCGCGAGCTCATCCCGCCACCCAGCGCCGCGGAAAGCACGGCGAGGACGGTCCGATCGGGCGAGTTCCGATCACCGGAGGGCAAGCCCAGGCACAGATGTGCCTGCTCGGTGTCCCGGCTGACCACCAGCGGCCGGCGCAGCGGTCGGGGGCGACCGCGCCCGGACCGATAGCCGACCGGCGAGGCGTCCGGGTCGACCGACAGCCTGGACGCGAACGCCGACCGCACCCAGCGCAACGCGTCGCCATGGTCCACCCCGCCGGCAATCGCGACCACCATTTTCGACGGCGTGTATCGGCGGCGGTAATAGCCGGCGACCTGGACGCGCGACATCGCGTTGATTGTTTCGGCCGTCCCGATCACCGGCGCGGCCACCGGGTGACCGGCGAACACGGCGGAAGCGAACGCGTCCGCCAGCGTGTCCTCCGGGTCGTCGTCACGCATGGCGATCTCTTCCAGAATCACCATGCGCTCGGTGTCGACGTCGTCCGCAGCGATCACCGCGTCCAGCACCACGTCGCACACCAACTCCGCACCCATCCGCGCCTGATCGGCGAGAATCCTTGCGTAGTAACAGGTGTACTCGTGCGAGGTGAAGGCGTTCAGCTCACCGCCGACCGCGTCGACCGCGTCGGCGATCTCGTACCCGGTGCGGGTCCGGGTGCCCTTGAACAGCAGGTGTTCCAGGTAGTGCGACGCGCCGGCCAGGCGTGGCGTCTCGTCGACCGACCCCACGCCGACCCAGACACCGATGGTGGCGCTGCGCGCGCCGGGCACACTCTCGGTGACCACCCGCAGCCCGCCTGGCAGCAGCGACGCGGTGACGGTCGAGCCGTCGGCTGCCCGTTCCAGCACGGTCGACCGGACCCGCCTGACGGGTCCGGTCAGCGACGCCGCCACCAGGTCAGACCTGCGCGGGTTCGGGCTCAGGTGCCGCCTGCGGTTCGACGGAGGTCTCCGCAGTGACATCGACCTTGACCGGCACCAGGCTGATCTTGCCGCGGGCGTCGATCTCGACGATCTCCACCTGCAGCTTGTCGCCGACGTTGACCACGTCCTCGACCTTGCCGATCCGCTTGCCGCCACCGAGCTTGCTGATGTGCACCAGGCCGTCCCGGCCGGGCAGCAGCGAGACGAACGCGCCGAACGCGGTCGTCTTGACCACCGTGCCCAGGAAGCGCTCGCCCACCTTGGGCAACTGCGGGTTGGCGATCGCGTTGACCTTGTCGATCGCCGCCTGTACCGACGCGCCGTCCGCGCCGGAGACGAAGACCGTGCCGTCGTCCTCGATCGCGATGTCGGCGCCGGTCTCCTCGGTGATCGAGTTGATCATCTTGCCCTTCGGCCCGATCACCTCGCCGATCTTGTCCACCGGCACCTTGATGCTGGTGATCCGCGGCGCGAACTGGCTCATCGGATCCGGGGCGTCGATCGCCTCGTGCATGACGTCCAGGATGGTGAACCGGGCGTCCCGGGCCTGCACCAGAGCACCACGGAGCACTTCGGACGGGATGCCGTCCAGCTTGGTGTCCAATTGCAGCGCGGTGACGAACTGCCGGGTGCCGGCCACCTTGAAGTCCATGTCGCCGAAGGCATCCTCGGCGCCCAGGATGTCGGTCAGCGCGACGTACTGCGTGTTTCCGTCGACCGTGTCCGAAACGAGCCCCATGGCGATGCCGGCCACCGGCGCCTTCAGGGGCACACCGGCGTTCATCAGCGACAGGGTGGACGCACAGACCGAACCCATCGAGGTGGACCCGTTGGAACCCAAGGCCTCCGACACCTGACGGATCGCGTACGGGAATTCCTCGCGGGACGGCAGGACGGGCACCAGGGCCCGCTCGGCCAGCGCGCCGTGCCCGATCTCCCGCCGCTTGGGCGAGCCGACCCGCCCGGTCTCACCGGTCGAATAGGGCGGGAAGTTGTAGTTGTGCATGTAACGCTTGCGGGTCTCGGGCGAGAGTGTGTCCAGTTGCTGCTCCATCCGCAGCATGTTCAGGGTGGTGACGCCCAGGATCTGCGTCTCGCCCCGCTCGAACAGCGCCGACCCGTGCACCCGCGGCAAGTAGCCGACCTCGGCACCCAGGGTGCGGATGTCGGTCAGCCCGCGGCCGTCGATGCGCACCTTGTCGCGCAGCACCCGCTGCCGCACCTGCAACTTGGTGACCGAGCGGAAGGCGTTGCCCAGCTCGGACTCCCGGCCGGCGAACGCCCCGCCCAGGGTCTCGTAGACGCGGGCCTTGATCGCGTCGACGGCGCTGTCGCGGTCGTGCTTGCCGGCAATGGTCAGCGCCCGTCCCAGCTCGTCCCAGGTCAGCCCGGCGACTGCATCGTAGGCGTCCTGCTGATACGGCGGGTACAGCGGGAACTCGGCGACCGGCTTGGCGGCCTTGCTCGCCAGCTCGTTCTGCGCCTGGCACAGCACCCGCAGGAAGGGCTTGGCGGCCTCCAGGCCGTCGGCGACGACCTCCTCGGTCGGCGCGGTCGCGCCCCCGGCGACCAAGGCGACGGTGGCCTCGGTGGCTTCGGCCTCGACCATCATGATCGCGACATCGTCACCGGCCAGCCGCCCCGCCACGACCATGTCGAACACGGCCCGCTCCAGCTCGGAATGCCGCGGGAAGGCGACCCACTGGCCGTCGATCAGCGCGACCCGCACGCCTGCCACCGGGCCCGTGAACGGCAGGCCGGAGATCTGGGTGGACGCCGACGCCGCGTTGATGGCCAGCACGTCGTACAGGTCGTCGGGGTTCAGGGCCAGCACGGTGATGACGACCTGCACCTCATTGCGCAGCCCGTTCGCGAAGGTCGGGCGCAGCGGGCGGTCGATCAACCGGCAGGTCAGGATGGCGTCCTCGGAGGGGCGTCCCTCCCGACGGAAGAACGATCCGGGGATGCGCCCGGCCGCGTACATCCGCTCCTCCACGTCGATGGTGAGCGGGAAGAAGTCGAACTGCTCCTTGGGATGCTTGCCGGCGCTGGTGGCCGACAGCAGCATGGTGTCGTCGTCGAGATACGCGGCGACGGCGCCCGCGGCCTGCTGGGCCAGCCGGCCGGTCTCGAACCGGACGGTACGGGTGCCGAACGAGCCGTTGTCCAGGACGGCGGTGGCGCTGGTGGTGGTGGGATCCGACATGTGGCTCCTTGGTTGCCGGTCGCGAGAGAGTGTCGCGCCGGAGGTGGGAGGCCACGCCAAAGCGGGTCGAAGGGCCGCCGATGCGCGGGCGTGCGCCGGCCATCGATCGAAGCCGCCGGAACCGTCGATGACGGGTGTTCCGGTGGCCACTACCGAGGACCGGCCAGGTTGCGTCCCGCTGGCGGGCTGGCCGTTCGGGCAGGTGGAGTGGCCCTGGTGGTGTTCAGTTGTGGCCGGGCGGGGTGGCTGCCGGGATGGCGCCACCCACGCCAGGATGGTGCTAGCGACCCATTATCGACGCAGCCCGAGCCGCTCGATCAGCGAGCGGTAGCGGTTGATGTCGACCTGCTGCAGGTAGCGCAGCAGCCGACGCCGGCGGCCGACCAGGCCCATCAGGCCGCGGCGGGTGTGGTG
>Ga0164241_10001531_pt1 | contig 28117 bp, 22 predicted proteins | sample OricomyardsoilBY_FD_108780 | JGI IMG/M metagenome (GOLD analysis project Ga0164241, IMG submission 108780) | Backyard soil microbial communities from Emeryville, California, USA - Original compost - Back yard soil (BY) | ecosystem: Environmental > Terrestrial > Soil > Unclassified | place: USA... | reverse complement strand
TTCACCGGCATCGTCGCGGTGCTCACATTTATCGCTCATCAAAAATTGCCCTACCGGAGAATGCTCGTGCTGACCGGTGTTCTGCTCGGTGTCGTGCTGCTCGTCATGGTGGGCGAGGAAGCGCAGGAAATGCAGCTCGCGCACTGGATTCCGACCACGCCCATCGGCGCGCTGGCCAATGTAATTCCCGGCTGGATGGGCCTCTGGTTCGCCGTATTCCCGACCGTCGAGACGCTGGCGGCGCAAGCGCTGGCCGCCGTCATTGTCGTCGGTTCGTATTATCTCGCGAGGGCTCCTGCCGCTCAGCAGAAATGCGAGTCGGAGTGTGCGACTGACTCCGAGGTAATTTCGTCAAGCGGCCAACCCGCGCAATGCGATCCATTCTGTGTTTCCGCGACGATTTGTCATCCCGCTCGTGACGGGAAGCCGCACGAGTGATGGCGGTGCAGGCGTCAAATTGTCCTGAAGCGAAGGAAGAACAAACCGACGCGCGATGATCACCCTCCTTCAGGTGGTTGTCCTTGCGGTGATCCAAGGACTGGCGGAATTGCTGCCGGTTTCCAGTTCAGCGCACGTCATCGTTGCGGCGAAATTGATGGGACTGGATCCGTCGAGTCCCGAGATGACGCTCCTCTTGGTGATGCTGCATAGCGGGACGATGTTTGCTGTAATCGTCTATTTCTGGAAAGCGTGGCGACAGACGTTTTTTTCGTCATTTGCCGCATTTCGGCAAATTGCGCCCCTGCTGATTTTTTCTACGTTGCTCACGGGCTTGGTTGGCTACCCGATCAAACTGGTTATCGAAAAGATCGCCCTGCGGCATATTCCGAACGCGGAAATCGAAATGATTTTTGGCAACCTTGCGCTGGTGGCGGCTGCGTTGGCCGCCGTGGGTTGTTTGATCATATTTGCCGGGCTACGGCGTATTCCTGAATTGGAACGAAAAGACCGCATTGGGTGGCGCGAAGCCGGCTGGATGGGTGCGATTCAGGGACTTTGCCTTCCTTTTCGCGGCTTTTCCCGCTCCGGCGCGACGATTTCGACCGGGCTAATTCTCGGGGCGGCCAAGTCCCGATTGGAGGAATATAGCTTTGCCCTGGCCGTGATTCTTACCCCGCCCGTGGTCGCGCGCGAAGTGAAACGGATGCTCGAATCGAGGCATGAGATGACAGCTACGGCCAGTGGCATGTGGCATCTGCTTGGCGTCAATTTGTTCGGATTAGTTCTCAGTTTCCTTGCCGGGCTGCTGGCGCTGAGATGGCTCTCGCGGTGGCTCGAACACGGTCGTTGGCATCTCTTCGGTGTGTATTGTCTGGCCGCATCAGCCGGAGTATTCGTTTTACGTCATCTGGGCTTTTGATGCTTGGAAGGAACATCACACTTGACGCTGGATTTGGAAATCCGAAGGTTAGGTTTTGAACGTGCGGCGATTGCTTCCACTCTTCAGTTTGTTTCTGGCCGTCTTCTGGCTGCCAGCAACGGGGCACTGTGCCTTCTTGTTTGGCCAAACTTGCTGTGATAACTGCGCTTCCGGCCAGCCGTGTTCAAAAGACGACTGCCGCACCTTGGAAAGCGGAGCTTACAAACCTTCCATTGATACTTTGAAGGTCCCGATGCCCAGCCTGCTCGCGTGCGTCTGCTTCCTTTGCTCGCACCTGATCCAATCGGACGCGGCATGTGTATCGGTTATTTTGCCCGGTGAGTCGTTTGATCGTCCCCGGGATTGGGTTTCGACCTGGCATTTTGTGCGACGGGCTGCGCCATCTCCGCGCGCTCCGTCCCTGTCTTTCGCCTGATTAGTCCCTGCGCGGACTGATCGGCGTTTTCCTATCCGCGCTGACGCGTGCGCGTCGCGTTGTTCCGGGCCGTGTACGCCCGCATTCGTCCGCCCCCATCATTTCCAGACACATGACCGTTCCAAAATTTCCATTTTTTCTCCTCTCCCTTGGAGCTGCTCTCGGCTTCGCCCAGCCGGCTCTCTGTGCCGACGAACCGATCCCTCCTGCTGCGACCGCTGAGTCGGTAGGGGGAAACAAACTGACCCTGGAGTCGGCCATTGCCGAGGCGGTCGCACAAAGCCCGGCGGTGCGCGTCATCGAAGCCGACATCGACTCCGCGCGCGGCGAAGCGCTGACCGCCCAAACCAAACCCAGACCCGAACTCACGTTCGCGCCGGGATTGAAGCACGTCCGCGAAAGCGACAGCTCGCACAACGAATTCAAGGGCACCCTCGCTCTGAGTCAGCAATTTGTTTTTCCCGGCAAACGGGAACTGCTCGTGTCGATCGCCGAGCGCAACATCGAGCTGCGCCGGCTCGGCATCGAGGGACTTCGTTTCCAGCTCGCGGCGGCGGTGCGCAAATCCTTTTACGAGTTGCTGGCCGCTCAAAGCGTCATCGCCCTTCGCCAGCAACAGATAGTGTCGGCACAGACTTTTCAACAAGCTGCCACGAAACGTGCGGCCGGCGGCTACGCGTCCGATTTTGAGGCGGTCAAGAGTCAGGGTGATGTCATCAACGCGAAAAAACTCTTGCGTGCCGCCGAAGGGCAGATTGCGGAGGCACGGGTGGAGTTGAACACGCTGCTCGGCCGCGATCCTTCTGCTCCCCTCGAAGTCACGGGGACATTGGACACCGCGGCAACGGAACGTGCGTTGCCCGATTTGCTCGCACTCGGTCTCGCCGATAATCCCAGCCTGCGCGTGCAGGCAATGCAGGCGGAAATCGCCGGACTGAACGTGCGCAAGGCGCGGATGGTGCGAAAAGCGGATTTCTCGGTCGGGCCATCCTTGGAATACAGCAAGTCGGAACAGATTCTCGGCATCAGCGCGACCGTATCGCTGCCGAACAAGAACTACGGGCGAGGCGAAATCCAGACGGCGACCGCCGAGCAACGAAAGGTGTTGGCCGAAACGGAAGGTCTCCGCCGGGAGATTGCAGGAGCCATCACAAAATCCGCCACGCAACTCGCCACGGCCCGCAGCCAGCTCGCACTGTATTCGCCCGGCTATCTCGAACAACTCAAGGCCGTGGTGGAGCAAGCCGAACGCAGCTACGCGCAAAACGCGACTTCGCTGCTCATCTACCTCGACGCGAAGCGCACGTATTTCGACACGCTTGCCGCCTACTACGAGGCCATCGCCGGCGTCGCCACCCATCGCGCCGATCTCGAATCGGCGGTCGGTGTGCCCCTCGAATTCAAATTTTCAAAATCCAATCCCTGATCCTTTCATGAAATCACTCCTCCTTCGCAGCACCGCTGCGCTCGCCCTCCTCGTCGCACTGAACGGCTGCGGCAAAAAAGAAGCTGCCGAAAAACCGGTCGCCGAAGCCAAGACAAAGCACGAAGACAACGTCGTCACCCTGACGAAAGAAAACCTCGCGCGAGTCGCCGTCAAAAACGAAGTCGTCGCCCGTGGCAGTCTCGACATGACACTGAAAGCCGTCGGTCGCATCGGCGAAAATCTCAACAAGACCGCCAAGGTTCGGGCAACTTTCGAGGGCCGGCTCGTCAAGCTGAACTTCGATCTCAACGACAGCGTCAAAACCGGCGATGTGATGGGACTCGTCGAAACGCCGGAACTCCTGGGCAAATTACTCGAACTCAAAGCGCCGATCGATGGCCGCATCACGGAGCGCAAAAGCACCGTGGGGGAACACATCGGCAAGGAAACCGAAGTCTACACCATCAGCGACCCGACCAATCTGTGGGTGCTTGCCGAGGTCAAGGAACGCGACATCGGCGCGGTGCAGGTAGGACAGGAAGCGACCTTCACCGCGCTGGCCTACCCCGGTGAAACCTTTCGCGGCAAAGTGGTGCTGCTCGGCAACCGGGTTGAAACGGAGTCGCGCACGCTGGAAGTGCGCATTGAGGTCAACAACGCCGACGGCCGCTTGAAGCCGGGCATGTTTGCCGACGTGGAAATCGCGACGACGGCGATCAAGGACGTGCTGGTGATTTCCGATGAAGCGTTACAGACGCTCGATGACGAACAGATCGTTTTCGTCGCCGTGAGCGACACGAAGTTTGAAAAGCGCGTTGTGAAAGTCGGCCTCGAACAGCATGGCCGCGTGCAAATCCTTGAAGGGATCATGGAGGGCGAGCGCGTCGTCACCGAAGGCAGCTTCATTCTGAAATCGGAACTGCTCAAGGGCGAGTTGGGGGAGGAATAATCATGATTACCTCGATCCTCAATTTCTCCGTCCGCCAGCGAATGCTCGTCATTCTGGCGACGCTGGTGCTCGCCGGTTTCGGCATTCTCGCGTTGAAACAAATCCCCATCGACGCGTTCCCCGACGTGACGAATGTCCAGGTGCAGGTGCTCGCGACCGCCGGCGGCATGTCTCCGCCCGAAGTCGAAAAGCTCGTCACGCGCCCCATCGAAATGGGCATTGCGGGCCTGCCACGCCTCACCGAAATCCGTTCCGTTTCCAAGATCGGTCTGACCGCCATCACCATCGTTTTTGAAGACGGCGTGGACGATTACTTCGCGCGCCAGCTAGTGAGTGAGCGGCTGCAAAGCGTGCGCGGCAGCTTGCCCGGCGGGGTCGATGTGCAGCTCGGACCGATCACCAGCGGTCTCGGCGAGGTCTTTCAATATACGTTGGTCAGCCAAAACCCGAAATACGGCGCGACAGAATTGCGCACGGTGCAGGACTACATTGTGCGACCGATTCTGCGCACCGTGCCGGGCGTTACCGATGTGAATTCGTTCGGCGGACTGGTGAAGCAATATCAGGTGATCGTGAACCCGGACCGCCTGACCTCGTTCGGCATCACGCTAGCGCAGGTTTTTGAGGCGCTGGAAAAAAACAACGCCAATGCGAGCGGCAACTACATCGAACACAAATCGGAGCAATACATCGTGCGCGGCTTGGGCTTGGTGAAGGACATGCGGGACATTGAAAACATCATCGTGGCGGTGCAGAAGCACACGCCGGTTTACATCCGCGATCTAGCCGAAGTGAAAATCGGGGCGGAGCTGCGGCAAGGTGCCGTCACCGCCAATGGCAAGGGCGAAGCTGTCGCCGGCATTGTGCTCATGTTGAAAGGCGCGAGCGGTCGCGATGTGGTCAACGCGGTTAAGGAGAAACTCCCGGCGATTCAGAAGGCGCTGCCGAAAGGCGTGGAATTGGTGCCGTTCTACGACCGCACGGACCTCGTGAAGAAAGCCATTCACACGGTCACGAAGGCGCTGCAAGAGGGCGCAATCTTTGTCTTTATCATGCTCATCGTGCTGCTCGCCGATGTGCGCGGCGCGATCATCGTCACGCTGGTCCTTCCGTTGGCGGCGCTTTTCGCCTTCATTCTAATGAAGTGGTATGGACTGAGCGCGAATCTCATGTCGCTTGGCGGCCTCGCCATCGGCATCGGCATGATGGCGGACGGTGCGGTGGTGATGGTGGAAAATGTCCACCGGCATCTCACGGAGCCACCGGGCAAACTGAATCACGTCCACGCCGGCAAGGTGGAGACAGTGCTCTACGCCGCGAAGGAAGTGGGGCGGCCCATCGTCTTCGGCATCGCGATCATCATCATCGTGTTTTTGCCGCTGTTCACGCTCGAAGGATTCGAGGGCAAGATGTTCGCACCCCTCGCGTTCACGATTTCGTTCGCGTTGCTCGGTTCGCTTATTCTCTCCCTCACATTCGTGCCGATGCTCTGCACATTCTTCCTCAAGCAGGTGCCGCACGAGCATGATGTGTTTCACATCCGCTGGCTCAAGCAGCTCTATCTCGTGACGCTCAAGCCGTGCGTGAAATATCCATGGCTCGTGGCGATTGTTGCGGTGCTCGCGCTCGGTGGTGCGCTCTCGCTCGTGCCGCGAATCGGCACGGAATTTCTGCCGACACTCGACGAAGGTTCCATCGCGGTGCAGACGTTCCGCATTCCGAGCATTTCGCTGCCGCAGTCGCTCGCGTTGCAAACCGAGGCGGAAAAACTGCTCAAGCAGTTCCCCGAAGTGATCGACGTGGTTTCCAAGACCGGCCGCGCCGACATCGCCTCCGACCCGATGGGCGTCGAGATGAGCGATGTTATCGTGACCCTCAAACCGCACGAGGAATGGACGACAACGAAATCCAAGGAAGAGCTGGTGGATAAAATGCGCGACGCCCTTGCGGAATTGCCGGGCGTGGCTTCCAGCTTTTCGCAACCCATCGCGCTGCGCGTCGATGAACTGGTCAGCGGCGTCAAATCCGCCATCGGCATCAAAATCTTCGGCGAAGATCTCGATGTGTTGAAGGCGAAAGCCGAGGCGGTCGCGCGTGTGCTCGGCAAGGTTCCCGGAGCAACGGATATCAATGTCGAAAAAGTCAGCGGCCTGGCCTACCTCCAAATCGAAATCGACCGCGACAAGATCGCCCGCTACGGCATCAACGTCGCCGACATTCAGAATGTCATCGAAACCGCCATCGGCGGAAAGGAGGCAAGTAAAGTTTACGAAGGCTTGAAAGTATTCGGCCTCGCTGTGCGTTTCCCCGAAACCGCGCGGAACGATGTCGGCCCCATACGCGAAATCCTCATCTCGTCGCCCGGTGGCGCACTCATCCCCCTCGGGCAGCTCGCGAGCGTCACCGTCAGTGAAGGGCCGGCGCAAATCAGCCGCGAAATGGGTCAACGGCGCATCGTTATCGAATGCAATGTCGCGGGCCGCGACCTCGGTGGCTTTGTCTCCGAGGCGCAGGAGAAAATCGACGCTGCGGTGAAGTTGCCTCCGGGCTATCTCATCACATGGGGCGGTCAGTTTGAGAATCAGCAACGCGCGATGAAGCGTTTCGCCATCGTGGTGCCCATCACCATCGCGGCGATTTTCCTGTTGCTGTTCAGTTCGTTCAACTCGGTGAAACAGGCATTGCTGATTATCCTCAACATTCCCTTCGCGCTCATCGGCGGCATCATCGCTCTCGTCGTCGGCGAGTTTAACCTGAGCGTCAGCGCGAGTGTCGGTTTCATCGCGCTCTTTGGCGTCGCTGTTCTCAACGGCGTCGTGATGGTCAGTTACTTCAACGAACTGCGACGCGAAGGCATGAAAGTCTCGGACGCAGTGATTGAGGGTGCGGTGCTGCGCCTGCGCCCGGTGCTTATCACTGCCAGTGTCGCCGCCCTCGGCCTGATTCCGATGCTCTTCGCCACCGGCCCCGGCAGCGAAATCCAAAAGCCGCTCGCCGCCGTGGTCATCGGCGGTCTGGTCAGCTCGACGCTGCTCACGCTCTATCTTCTGCCGACGCTCTACAAGGTGTTTGAGCGCGGTGGTCAACCCGCGCCGGATGTTCGTCTCCCGGAGCCACCTTCAACCCAGGAACTCACATGAAACCCATGAACCGTCTGGGAATGGTCGTTGCCATCGGCAGCGCTTTTCTCTCGGGCTGCCTCAATCTGACTCCACCTGCGTCAACTGCCGAGGCGCGTGGTCTGACGCCTTCGGCCTCGGTTCAAGTAAACGGTCCCCGCCTGCAAATGAACAAGGGGAAGCTGGAATTTGCCGGAATCGTTGCGAAGAAACCGGGGGCAAGCATCACGGCGTTTTCACACCTGGATATACTGTTTTGCGATGCATTGGGGCGCGTTGTGCAGACGACACCCTTCGAGTTTGTTTCCGGGTCGGTGGGCCTGTCCCGGCATTCCGGACGATTGGGTTATTATTCATTGACGCTGGAACCGCTGCCCGGAGGCACGGCCCCGATTGAGGTGGTGGCCCATGATGCCGCGTGGGTGTGCCGCATACCTAACACGGTCGAAGCACGTCCGCGACAATCACCCTCCATCTAAAAATCCCATGAAACAAACTGTCTCCATCATCATCGGTGCAGGCCTTGTCGCTTTTGGTTTGATCGGTTGTGCCACGCCTTTTCGGGCTCCGCCCGATGTGGCCCACATCACGCTTGAGCACGTCGATTCTCCTGTGGTGCTAGTGGAGAAAATCTGGCTGGAGCGGGAAAGGGGTTCGCTCGTCGTGACGGGCTTTGTGGTGAAACGATTGGGCGTGACCGACACGACGCAGACAAACCTCGCGGTTACGCTCTTCGACGCGAATGGCCGCGTCTTGCGCAGTTCAACCGAACGCTTCGATCCGCCGCAAATTCCGCGCGGACATGGGATGCACGGTCATGCGCAATATCGCGTGGTGCTCGATCCGCTACCGCCCGCCACGGCACGGATAGAAGTGCGCGCGCAAGAAAGAGCCATCGCCTCGCCGAACCCCTAGAACGTCGAGGAACCGCCATGAGCAAACGGAAAGCCCCGCCACTGCCGCGTAAACCGAAATTCGCCATGACGGGTTTGGCGGTGGGGGCCGGTGCTGGCTTGGTGGCCGGCTTCATTGCCGAAATGGCCTGGCATCATAGCATGCTCGTGATGCAGGTGGGCGGGGTCGTCGGATTTACCGTCGGAGCAATGGGCGAGTCGCTTCGTTTTTTGTGGCGGCGGCACCGCTACCAAAAGTTGCACACTAACATCCACCGGTCGGAAACCGACCGACGATGAACTCTTGCTCAATCCACGTAGCGTTCCAGCACGGTCAGCAAATCGCGCAGCTTGCGCTTGGCCTCAGCCGGCGACGACGCGTGCTCGATGCAGTGTTCCATATGGGAGCGGATCAGCTTTTCGGAAAGCGATTTGATGGCGCGCCGGGCGGAGACCAATTGCATGAGCACTTCCGAGCAATCGTAGTCGTTGGTCAGCATGCCCTCGACGGCATTGAGCTGGCCTGTGATCTTTCGCAGCCGGGTCCGCAACGCCTGGGCTTCCTCCGGAGGGTGGGCTTCATGATGGCTGGGCATGTCGCAATGCTGCAAAAAAGCCGCGCCCGCGGCGAGCCGAAAATCGAACTTGCCGATTATGGGGGGAGGGGGCATATGCCATACTGATGAATTCCACGGTCCTCACCACCATCGCCCTCACGGGCTTCACAATTGCATTCCTGCACGCGGCGATTCCGACCCACTGGCTGCCGTTCGTTCTCACTGGGCGGGTGCAGAAATGGAGCCGAGGCAAGACCCTGCTGGTGACGGCCGTCTGCGGATCGGGCCACGTGCTCTTTACCGCCTTGCTGGGCTTCCTCGTCGCGTGGCTCGGCTTCGCGCTCAATGAACGCGTAGGCGCATGGTTCCCGCGAATTGCAGGCGGTGCGCTGTTGGCTTTCGGACTGTTCTACGTTTACCGCCAATTTTCCGGACATGGCCACGGGCACAGCCACATGTTTGGCGGGCATGATCACCCCAAACATGCGGAGGGCGACGATCACGAACACGGTTCGCATGGCGGACCCTTGGTGGACACAGGGCATGGTAACATCGAACTGAGCGTATTTGAAACCGGCGTGCCGCCGCGTTTCCGCCTGTTTTTCACCGATGCCAAAGCCCGCGAGACGACTCCGCCCTCGCCTGCGAGCATCAGCTTGAAAACACTGAGGCCCGACGCCACGCGGCAGGTCTTCACGTTCAAAGCGGGACCGGGCTACTTGGAATCCAACGAGGATATTCCCGAGCCGCACGAATTCAGAGTGTTCCTCGAATTGGGCCACGGAACTCATGTTCATAAACACGAGTTGGAATTCGTCGAAGATCATCATCACGGCGAACACGGTCACGACTGTGCCGAAGCCGAGGTAAAACCGCCCGCACCGGCGAAGTCGGATTGGGCGGCGATGGTCAGCTTGTTCGTGCTCCTCACGTTTTCGCCCTGCGAGGGCTTCATCCCGGTTTATGTCTCGGGCGTGCGGTACGGTTGGGGCGGTTTCGCGCTGCTGACGGCGATTCTATCCATCGGCACGGTTCTGGGCATGGTGGTGTTTACCTGGCTGACACTGATCGGTCTTGAAAAATTGAAACTGAAATGGGTCGAGCGCTATGAGAGCGGCGTGCTGGGTGGTCTGCTTTGCGTGCTCGGTTTACTCGTCATTTTTTTTGAGAAATAAGGGACGATTTTATGGCACACGAAACTTCCAAGGATGCACATGAGGAACACGGCCATGAAGAGCAAAAATGCGATCACGACCACGATCACGGGGAGCACGAGCGCAATGAGCATGAGGGTTGTGACCATAGCTCATCGAACCCGTGGGAGACGCGCAGTCTGATCGCCTCCGGTGTGCTGGTGGGAATTGGATTGATCGTTCAGTGGACAAAAGCGCTGCCGGCCATCGGTGAGAAAGTCGTTTTCACCGCCGCTATGCTCGCAGGTGGCTGGTTTCTGCTGCCCAAAGCCTGGCGGGCCGTGCTGCGGCTGCGCCCAGACATCAATTTGCTCGTCATCATCGCGGCGGTCGGGGCATCCATCGTCGGTCAATGGGCGGAGGCTGCGACTGTGGTGTTTTTGTTCGGTGTTGCGGAATGGCTCGAAGGTTGGGCGGATCGCCGTGCCCAACGCGCCGTCGAGGCACTGCTGGAAATCGCACCAAAGACCGCGACCGTGAAACGCGCCGGCCAGTTCGCCGACGTGCCGGTGGAAGAGGTGCGCGTTGATGAAACCGTCGCGGTGAAATCCGGGATGAACATCCCGCTCGATGGCGAAGTACTGACGGGTGAGTCCTCTGTCAACCAAGCGCCGATCACCGGCGAGTCCGTGCCGGTGGACAAAAAGAAGGGCGACACGGTTTTCGCTGGAACGGTCAACGGCGAGGGCTCGTTGGAAATCCGTGTCACCAAGGCGACGGGCGACACGACGCTCGCGCGCATCATCCGCCTCGTGAAGGAAGCGCAGGAACAGAAAGCACCGACGCAGCGTTTCGTTGACGTGTTCGCCCGGTACTACACGCCAGCGGTGACCGTCGTCGCGCTGCTCATTTTCCTGGTTCCTCCGCTTTTCCTCGGCGGCGATTGGTCGCAATGGCTCTATCGCGCCTGCGTGCTGCTCATCATCGCGTGTCCGTGTGCGCTCGTGATTTCAACTCCAGTCAGCATCGTCGCGGGTATGGCCGCGCTGGCAAAGCGTGGCGTGTTGGTGAAAGGTGGAGCTCATCTGGAATCCATCGCGAAGCTCAAGGCTCTCGCCGTGGACAAGACCGGCACCATTACGGAAGGAAAACCACAGGTGCAGGGCGTCGAGCCGCTCAATCAGAAATCAGAGCAGGAAATCCTGCGAATCGCTGCGGCCATTGACGATCACTCATCGCATCCGCTGGCAAAAGCCGTCGTGGAATTCGCCAAAAAACAAGGCGTCGAATTTCCGCGCGCGGAAAATTACCAGGCCCGCAGCGGTCGCGGTGCCGAGGGAGTTGTCGAAGGGCACGCTTACTTCGTCGGTAATCACCGCTTCACGCATGAGCTCGGTGTGTGCTCAGAGGATATTGAGCGTCGCCTGGCTCTCATCGAAAGCAAAGGTCAGTCGGTCATCGTGGTCGGTCATCGTCCGCACAACGACTGCAAAGGTGAAGTGCTCGGCATCCTCGCGGTCGGCGACACGGTGCGGCCCAATGCGGCGGTGGCGATTAAGGCGCTGCACGCAGCCGGCATCGAATCGGTCGTGATGTTGAGCGGCGATAACCAGCGCACGGCGGACTCCATCGCGAAGCAAGTGGGCATCGACGAGGCGCGCGGCGATTTGCTGCCTGAAGACAAGGTGACGGCCGTGAAGACACTCCGCGAAAAGCACGGCTCGGTCGGCATGGTCGGAGACGGTGTGAACGACGCGCCCGCGATGGCCTCCGCGACCATCGGCATCGCGATGGGTGGCGCTGGCACGGATGCCGCCATCGAAACAGCCGACGTAACACTCATGACAGACGACCTCGGCAAAATCGCCGAAACGATCCGGCTCGGTCGGCGCACGTTGGGAATCATTCGTTTCAACATCACCTTCGCCTTGGCCTTGAAAGCGCTCTTCCTCGTCCTGACACTAATCGGCCACGCGAGCCTATGGTTGGCGATTATGGCAGACACGGGCGCGACTCTCTTAGTGGTGGCTAATTCGCTAAGACTACTTCGTCGCTCCGAATAGCGCGAATGGTCAGGATCGGGCGACGAATCGCCAGAGACGACCGATAGCGCGGAGAAGGCGTCAGCCCGAATCCGCGCAGTGGACGATGGGTGAGCCATGCGGGTGCCCATGCAATGGGAAGCGGGGCGAACAAAACCAAGCCGTCTCCGACCGCAGCGAACGGCTGGAGCAGGAACCGTAGCGGAGCGCCGGAGTGGCGAACCCGAACGCTCGGCTAGGAAATCCCGGCGTCAGCCGGCATCCGGGCGTTGCGGGGTGCCCCGCTAGAATGGGGAGGGCGAGACGCAGACTCGAACGCAGGGAAAATCGTTTTCCCGTGCCAGATTGAGCAATTGACAACTCCCGTAAACGAACCTCGTCTGCCATAGTGAGTTTCCTTCGACGCATATCGGTGCTTATGTTGTTGGCCGTCTGGCTGACAGCAACGCAGCACTGTGCCATGGAGGCAGCGGGGGTTTGGGGTAGCGCAAATGGCGAAACGAACCATGCGTGTTTTTCCTCCGGCGGTCCTTGCGTAAACGATGGCTGTCACGTCGTCGGACGCGCTTCGATCACAGCGACAAAAGCCTCGGTGAAGGTGCTTGCCCCTAATCCTCGGGCCGTCACCTGGCTGCTCTATGTTCATCTCCTCGTGCCACGCACGATTGCGGAGCGTCCGGCTGAGTTTGATGAGAGCATAGCGCGAGCTTTGGCGTGGGTGCCCACGTGGCACTTTGAGCGCCGGGCGGCCCAGTCGCCGCGCGCTCCTTCGTTGATTCTGGCCTGAGCAGTCCCTGCGCGGACTGTCGGCCCCCTTTCTGATCCTGCGCCAGCGCTGTGCGCGTTGCGCGTATCCGGGCCAACCTGCGCCCGTGTGTCATTCACCCTCCGTCTCCATCCATTTCCAATGAAGTTATTCCTCTCGTTTATCCGTCTGTGCCCGCTGGCCGGGCTCATCCTGCTGGGCTCTGAAGTCCGCGCCCAGGCAGTGTCCTCTTCACCCCTTACCCTGGCCGGTGCGCTTCAGCGCGCGGCCGAAAAAAATCCCGCACTCGCCGCGCAACTCTACGGCGAGCGCGCTGCTGATGCTCTGATCGAGCAAGCCGGCCTGCGACCCAACCCCACGCTTGATGTGGGCTTGGAAAACTTTGCTGGCACCGGCCGCGTGCAAAGCGTCCGCAGCCTTGAAACCACCGTGCAAGCGAGCCAGGCCTTCGAGCGCGGCAGCAAGCGCGAGAAGCGCGTGACGCTCGCCAGTCGTGAACGCGAGGTCGCCGCCAAGGAGTTTGCCGTGCGCCGCGCCGAGGTGCTATCCGTCTCCGCGCTCGCCTATCTCGAAACCCTCGCCGCCCAACAGCGGCTCGCGCTCGCTGCCGAGCCACTGAAGCTGGCGCGTGAAACCGTCGCTGCTGTCGATCTCCGCGTGAAGGCCGGGGTGACTTCCCCCGCCGAATCCGCCCGTGCCCGTGCCGCGCAGGCCTCCTCGCAGGCGGATTTCGCGCGCGCCGAAGTCGGTCTGGCCGCCGCGCGCGCCGCGCTGGCTGCCACGTGGGGCGGCGATGCGACGGAGGTTCAGAGTGTCACCGGCAGCTTGCAGGTGCCGGTCGAGCTTCCCGACGAAGCGCCTTTTCTTGCCAAACTGGCCGTGCATCCGCGTCTGGATTTGCAGCAGTCCGTCATCGCTGGTCGCCGCGCCGCACTGGAGCTGGAGCGCGCGCAGGCCACGCAAGATGTCACGGTGAGCGGCGGCGTGCGCTTCCTTCGCGAAGGCACCGACGCGGCCTTTGTCGCCGGAGTTTCCGTGCCGATTCCGTTTCGCAATAAAAACCAAGGCAACATTCGCGCCGCGCGCGAGACGCTCGCCGGTGCGGAATACGGTGTGCGCGCCGTGGAGGTCGAATTGCGCGCCGAATTTACCGCCGCATGGCAAGCCCTCGCCGCCGCCCACACTGTGGCGCAAAGCCTGCGCCGTGATGCGATGCCCGCGACCGAGGAAGCCTACGCCGCCGTGCGCCGCGCCTACGAGCAAGGCCAGCTCCCGCTGATCGACGTGCTCGACGCGCAGCGCGCCCTCGTCGCCCTGCGCAAGGATCTCCTCGAAACCGAAATCGCCTACGCCGGAGCCCTCACCCGTGCCGAAGCGCTTACCGATGCGTCCTTCGCCGCCGTCTCCGCCCTGATTGCCCAACCCTGATCCGATCTCGATTCACATTTTTCCTTTATATGAAATTCAAACTTCCTCTCACGATTCTCGCAGTCCTCGCCCTCGGTGGCGGACTTGCTTACTACATCTCTGCAAGCAGTCGCGACCATGCGGGCGAAGCCGCTGGCGGTCACGATGAACACGCCGCCGAAGAAGAAGGCGAAAAAGGTTCGCATGGCGGTCGCCTCCTCAAGGACGCCGACTTCGCGCTCGAACTCGCCATTGCCGAACAGGGCGTGCCGCCCGAGTTCCGCGCATGGTTCACCAAAGCCGGGAAACCGATCACCGCCTCGGCGGTGAAACTCACGGTCGTGCTCAAACGCCCCGGCAACGTGACCGACACCTACACCTTCACTCCCGAGGGCGACTACCTGCGCGGCAACGCCGAGGTCTATGAGCCGCACTCGTTCGACTACACCGTCGTGGCGGAATACGCCGGTAGCACGCACCGCTGGGAATTCGCCGCGCCTGAAATGCAGGTGACGATCACGGCCGATGCCGCCACGCGCGCCGGAGTCGTCGTCGAGGCCGCCGGCCCTGCTACTATGTCGGAGGTACTTTCCGTTTACGGTCAGGTGAAACTCAACGCCAACAAAGTCGCCCGCGCCGTGCCGCGCTTTGGCGGCATCATTCGCGAGGCGCGCAAATCTCTCGGAGACTCCGTGCAAGCCGGAGAGGTTGTTGCGATTCTCGAAACCAACCAGTCGCTCGCCACCATCGAAGTGAAGGCTCCCATCGCGGGCATCATTGTGGATCGTGACGTGAACGCCGGTGAAACCGTCACCGATGGCGCGGTGCTTTACACCATCGCCGACCTCTCCGATGTGTGGGTCGATCTCAACGTGCCGAAGCGCGACCAAGCGCGCGTGAAGGTCGGCCAATCCGCCGTGATCCACGCCGATGATGGCGGCACCGAAGCAACGGGGAAGGTCTCGTGGATTTCGCCGGTTAGCTCGGCGGAGGCGCAGACTCTCGTGGCTCGGGTGGTTCTCGCCAACGCCGATCAGCGCTGGCGTCCGGGCCTCTTCGTTAAGGCTGCCATCAGCCTCTCCGAAGAGCCGGTGCCGGTGGCCGTGAAAGAGTCTGCCATCCAGACGCTGTTCGATTTCACCGTGGTATTTTCCCAGCACGGCGATCTCTACCAGGCGCGTCCCCTCGAGTTGGGCCGTCGCGGCGGTGGCTACGTCGAAGTGCTCAAAGGCCTCAAAGCCGGCGAACCCTACGTCACGGAGAACAGCTTTCTCATCAAAGCCGACATCGGCAAGTCCGGTGCCTCGCACGACCACTAAGCGGAGATCATACCCATGAAAGAAATCACCGCTATTATTCAGCCACACATGTTGTCGCGCGTCATGCACGCGCTCCACGCGCTGCCGCATTTCCCCGGCGTCACTCTTTTCGATGCTCACGGCCAAGGCCGTGGACGTGGGACGGGTGGAGCCTTCCGGCCTACGGAGGAGAATTTTACCTTCCACAAGAAAACCTCGCTCCTGATCGCGTGTGACGATGCGCACGCCGATTCCATCGTCGCCGCCATCGTGCAGGCGGCGCGCACGGGCAGCAAAGGCGACGGCCTTGTCACCCTCAAAGATGTCGCCCGCGTCATCCGCATCCGCACCGGCGAGACCGCCGATCAAGCCCTCTAGCACTACTCGTCATGCTCGAAAAACTTATTCAATTCGCCATCCGTCAGCGATGGCTCGTCCTGATCATCACGCTCGGGATGTGCGCCCTCGGCGTTTACAACTATCAACACCTGCCCATCGACGCGGTGCCCGACATCACCAACGTCCAGGTGCAGATCAACACAGAGGCTTCCGGATTCTCGCCGCTCGAAGCCGAGCAGCGCGTCACCTATCCGGTCGAAACCGCGATGGCGGGCCTGCCCAACCTCGACTACAGCCGCTCGATCTCACGCTACGGCCTTTCGCAGGTGACAGTCGTCTTCAAGGACGGCACCGACATCTACTTCGCCCGCCAGCTCGTGAACGAGCGCATCCAAGAAGTGAAATCGCAGCTCCCTCCCGGTCTGGAGCCGACGATGGGGCCGATCTCCACCGGCCTTGGTGAAATCTTCATGTTCACCGTGGAACCAGAGGAGGGTGCGAAGAAAGCTGATGGCATGGCCTACACTCCCACCGATTTGCGCGAAATCCAAGATTGGGTCGTGCGCCCGCAACTCCGAAATTTGCAGGGCGTCACGGAGGTCAACACCATCGGCGGTTTCGTGAAGCAGTTTCACGTCACACCGCGTCCCGATCAGTTGATGGCCTATGCCCTCACTCTCCGCGATGTCCTGGATGCGCTGGCGCGTAACAACGCCAACGTGGGCGCGGGCTACATCGAGCGCTACGGCGAACAGTATCTGGTTCGCGTGCCCGGTCAGGTCAGTGGCATTCCTGAGATTCAAAACATTGTGGTCGCCCGCCGCTCCGGCCAACCGGTGCGCGTGCGCGATGTGGCCGATGTGATTCTTGGCGAAGAGCTACGCACCGGTGCAGCAACCGAGAACGGCAAAGAAGTCGTGCTTGGCACGGTCTTCATGCTCATCGGCGAAAACTCCCGCGATGTTTCGACTCGCGTAGCGACCAGGCTCGCCGACGTGAACCGCAGCCTTCCTGAAGGTGTCGTCGCCAAGACGGTCTACGATCGCACGTCGCTGGTAGATCGCACCATTGCCACCGTGCAGAAGAATCTGGCCGAGGGCGCATTGCTCGTGATCGTGATTCTTTTCCTCCTGCTCGGCAACATCCGCGCCGCGCTCATCACGGCGGCAGTCATTCCGCTCGCGATGCTTTTCACAATCACCGGCATGGTGACGAATAAAGTCTCGGGCAATTTGATGAGTCTCGGCGCGCTGGACTTCGGTCTGATCGTCGATGGCGCGGTCATCATCATCGAAAACTGCCTGCGGCGCTTCGGCCATGAACAGCACACGTTAAATCGACTGCTCACCAAGCCCGAGCGTTTCGCACTCGCCGCCGAGGCGACCGCCGAGGTCATCAAGCCGTCCATCTTCGGCGTGTTCATCATCACCGTGGTTTATATTCCGATCTTCGCCCTCACCGGCGTGGAAGGGAAAATGTTCCACCCGATGGCGTTCACCGTCGTGACGGCGCTGATCGGTGCGATGATTCTGTCGCTCACGTTCGTGCCTGCCGCCGTGGCGATTTTCGTCACCGGCAAGATTTCTGAAAAGGACAACATCGCCATTCGTGGCGCGAAGTCGCTCTACCGTCCCGTGCTGCGCTTTGCGATGTCGGTGCGTCCCGCCGCCGCGGTCGCGGCCGTGGTACTGATCGGCCTGGCCGGCCTCGCGGCCTCGAAGATGGGCACGGAATTCATTCCGAATCTCGACGAAGGAGACATCGCGCTGCACGCGTTGCGCATCCCCGGCACGAGTCTGACTCAATCGCTCAAGATGCAGGCCGACGTGGAAACCGCCGTGAAATCCTTCCCCGAAGTGGATAAGGTCTTCGCAAAAATCGGCACCGCCGAAGTGGCGACCGACCCCATGCCGCCGAGTGTAGCCGACACCTTTGTCATGCTCAAGCCACGCTCCGAGTGGCCGGACCCGAAACGCAGCAAAGCCGACCTCGTCGCCGCAATGGAAGCGGCGACAGCGAAGATTCCCGGCAACAACTACGAATATACCCAGCCGATCCAGATGCGTTTCAACGAACTCATCTCCGGCGTGCGCTCGGATGTCGCGGTGAAGGTTTACGGCGACGACCTCGATGTGATGAACGCCACCGCCTCCCGGATCGAAGACGTGCTCAAGACCGTCCCCGGCGCAGCCGATGTGAAAATCGAGCAGACGACCGGCCTGCCGCTGCTCACGGTGCATCTCGATCGCGAGGCCATCGCGCGCTACGGCCTCGCCGTGGATGAGGTGCAGGCGGTGGTTTCCACCGCGCTCGGCGGCACGGCGGTCGGACAGGTATTCGAGGGAGACCGTCGTTTCGATCTCGTCGTGCGCCTGCCGGAAAAGCTCCGCACCGACATCGACGCACTCGGAAATCTTCCGGTGCCGCTTCCCGCCACCGATGCGGACGAGGCCCGTGTGTTGCCCGCGAAATTGCGGCCGGGTTCCGCTTTGACCACCCAACCCAGCATGATGGCGTTCGTGCCGTTGCGCGAAGTGGCAAAAATCGAAATCGCCCCCGGTCCAAACCAAATCAGCCGAGAAAACGGCAAACGCCGCGTCGTCGTCACGGCCAACGTGCGCGGCCGCGACCTCGGCGGCTTTGTCGCCGAAGCGCAGGAACGCATCAACAGCGGCGTGAAAGTGCCCGCCGGTTACTGGTTGGAATACGGCGGAACGTTTGAGCAACTGATCTCGGCCAGCAAACGCCTCCAAGTCGTGGTGCCTGTCGCATTGGTGCTGATTCTCGGCCTGCTTTTCATGAGTTTTGGCAACGCCAAGGATGCGCTGCTCGTGTTCACCGGTGTGCCGCTGGCGCTGACCGGCGGCATCGCCGCGCTGTGGTTGCGCGACATCCCACTGTCGATCTCGGCAGGCGTCGGGTTCATCGCGCTCTCCGGCGTGGCGGTTCTTAACGGCCTGGTGATGATCTCGTTCATCCGCACCCTCCGCTCCGAGGGAAAACCCATCGATGCTGCGGTAGAGGAAGGCTGCCTCACGCGATTGCGCCCCGTGTTGATGACTGCGCTGGTCGCGAGTCTCGGCTTCGTGCCGATGGCCATCGCCACCGGTGCCGGTGCGGAGGTCCAGCGGCCTCTGGCGACGGTCGTCATCGGCGGAATCATCAGTTCGACCCTGCTCACGCTCGTCGTGCTGCCCGCGCTTTACCGCATGGCCCATCGCGATGGCGACGTGACCGAAGCAGAAACCTGAAAACCAACCCCCGTGAACAATACCCCTCTTGTTACTCAGCGTGGCCGGCGGGATTCTCGCCGGCTGCGCCACACCCTTCCGGCCCCCGCCGGATGTGGCCAACGTCGCACTCGACCGCGTCGATTCGCCCCCTCGTGCGGGTCGAAAAAAATCTGGCTGGAGCGCAAGAAGGGGCCGCTGGCTGTAGTGGGGCGAACAAAACCCAGCCGTCTCCGACCGCAGCGAATGACCGGAGCCGGAACCGTAGCGGAGCGTCGGAGTAGCGAACCCGAACGCTCGGCTAGAAAATCCCGGCGTCAGCCGGCATCCGGGGTTGCGGGGTGCCCCCGCTAGAATGGAGAAGGCGAGACGCATACTCGAACGCTGGAAAAAACCTTCCCCGTTCTCCACAATCGAAACCTAAAATATCACGCAAAATGACGAAGTGCTTTGTCTGAGACACCATAGTTAACTACGCTTCGGGATTCGGACTGATTTGAAGTGCTAACTCACTAAGACTGCTTCGTTCGTCCGATTAGCGTGCGGGCGCGCCTAGAAAGTCTGAGGGTTTGGACGGGCTGGTGCGTATCACAATTGCAACTGGGTTAGTTTCAATCCGCCAATCAAAATATTATCATGAAAAGCCTCACAAAATCTCTCTTCATCGCCGTGCTCGGTGTCGCTTTTAGTGCGGCGGCCGTTGCAGGCCCCGGCCCACAGTATTGGAATCGTCCTGCGTCAACACCGGTTCCGAAAGCTCCCAAACCGGCCAACAACGGCTCCGTCCTGACCTGCGATCACATGCTGGTGCGTAACGCCGGCCCCGGTCGCGTGAGTCCTGAATGGATTTCCGTAAACTGCACGCCGGAGATGCTGCGGACCAATGAAGCGTGCCGGAGCCAATGCGGCGTGGCTGCTTCCGCCAAGCCTGAGCCCACTGAACTGACATGTGCCCATATGCTCATGCACACCACCGGTCCCGGCTCCTCACGGGTTCCGTTGAAGAGTGTCACCTGCACGCCGGAAATGCTGAAAACCAACGCGGAGTGCCAAAGCGCTTGTCGCCGGTCGTCCTGACCGCGTCGCCTCAGAGCCGTGAAATTCCAAGGGATTTTTCCGGCCACGGCGTATAGTTAAAGACAACCTCTGTTCCAAACCGCCATTACCATGAAATTCCTCGCGAAGATTCTGCTCACCGCCTCGCTTTTGACTGCCGCTTCTCAGGCCGTCGCCGGTCCCGGACCTCAATTCTGGAATCGTCCTGCGGCCAAACCCTTTGTTGCGGCAGAGCCCGCCCGCCCCGCAGTCCAGCCGGATAGTTCCGGTCTGTTGTGCCGCCGCATGTTGGTGCCGCGTGTCGGAACGACCAAGCAGTCACCCGTTACCGTTGTCATCTGCACGCCGGAGATGATGAAGAACGACTGGCGCTGTCAGCAGGCGTGTGCTCAAGCAACCAAGGATTAGTATAAACCGGATCATCCGTCGTCCGGCACCGCAAAACCGCCGGACGACGGATAAAACCTCCAACCATCATGAATAAAGACCAAGATCCAAAGCTACGGGAAGTGCTCGGTGCGTGGCAGGTCTCGCCGCCGCCGGCTCCCGGTTTCAATGCCGCCGTCTGGCAGCGCATCTCCGCCCAGGAGAAGACCAGCCCAGTCGGTTTTATGGAAACACTGCGCGAATTGCTTTTCGTACAATTACCCAAACCGGCTTATGCCTCGGTTCTGCTGGTGGTGACGGCAACCCTCAGCATCACCGCCGCGAATCTGCGTGCGGACCACATGCGCGAGCAATACCGGGTGGATTCCGCCCGCCAATACCTCGCGTCAATTGATCCGCTGGCGATGACTGCGAACTCCGTGCACGCATCCCGATGAAAAGGTTTCTCGTCTTGCTGGGCCTCATTGTCGCGGTCAGCGCGATTTCCTACTACGTTTGCTTCCATCGCGCGATGGCGTCGGTCGTTGTCGTGACGCCCGATGGCACCGATGCCGAGCTGGCCTTCCTCAAACGCGAATTTGCGCTCACGTCCACGCAATACGACAAAGTCCTCGCGCTGCACCACGCCTACAGCCCGGTGTGCGCCGATCACTGTTCGCGCTACATGGCGGCGCATCGGCGTCTCGCCGATCTGCTCAAGAGCCAGACCACGTGGTCGCCAGAGGCCAGCGCACTCATCGCGGAGCAGGCGCGCGTTCAGGGCGAATGCCACGCCTCCATGCTGAAATACGCCTACGACGTGGCGGCGTGTATGTCGCCGGAGCAAGGCCCGCGCTATCTTGAGATGATCAAGATGCAACTAATCGAAGGTGACCCCGCCGGGATGTTCGCAGCTTCCCGGTGACCGACTCAGAGACATCTCCCGATGACGGTGAATTGATGGCTCGTCTCCAAGCGGGCGATGACCACGCCCTCACGGCGTTGATGAACCGGTGGCAAATTCCGCTGCGCCGTTTCATCTATCGTTCCCTGAACAATGAAGCGGACGCGCTCGATCTCGCTCAGGAAACATTTGTCCGGGTCTATTCGCACCGCGCGAAATTCCGCTCCGGCGCGAAGTTCTCGACCTGGCTTTTCTCCATCGCGCTCAATCTCTGCCGCGACGGCATTCGCCGCCGCAAGGTCCGCCCGGCCATGCCGCTCGATGAAGCCGGCCTCGCGGCGGCCAGCGACCGCATGGCGGACACATCCGGGGCGGCACCTGACTCGGACTTACTTCGGACCGAGACCGCTCAAGCGGTGCGCTCAGCCGTCGAGGCGCTGCCCGATCCCCTAAAGACGGCGGTGCTTCTCTGCGAATATGAAGACATGTCGCTCAGCGAAGCTGCGGGAGTCGTCGGATGCTCGGCCAAAGCGGTCGAAACCCGGCTCTATCGGGCGCGGGCGCTGCTGCGGGAGTCTTTGGCCGTGTTTTTTAAGAAATCCTGAGGGTTTCTGCGGGAATCGGCGTATCACCCGCCGCAACCATAACCATTAGCTTGTTCCTCCCATGACACTCCTCTCCCGTTCCCTGCTTTTAATCGGTTTCCTTCTCGGCGTTGCCCGCCTCGCGGCAGCCGACGCGATGGACATGAAAAACGATATGAAGCCCGAAATGCTTTCGGCCTACGTCAAGGTCTCCACCGCGTTGGCGGCGGACGATCTGGCCGCGGCCAAGACTGCGGCCTCGGCTCTGGCCGAACACGCCAGCATGAGCGACAACAAGGATATTGCGGCCAAGGCCGACGCCATTGCCAAGGCGTCGAAGATCGAAGCGGCGCGCGGTGCGTTCAAAGTGTTGAGCGTAGCCATCGAACCGCTCGCGGCGGGACAAAAAGATTTGGTCGTGATGTATTGCCCGATGGCCGACTCCGATTGGGTGCAGGCGAAAGGTAAAACGCAGAATCCCTATTTCGGCAAAGCCATGCTGACCTGCGGAGGCCCGAAGAAAACAAAGTAAGCGAACGGTCGTGTGCTCGTTTCGCTTTCCTCGTTTCCTGCCGCCATGTTCAAACGCTTTTCCACGGTCTGCCTAGTCCTGAGTTCACTCATGGTTGCGGTGCGAGCGGCGGTTGCGTCCTCAACCGCGCCCCAGCCGACCGTCGAGATCACTTCTGAGTTTCTGGACGGGCTCATGCTGGAGGCGCGCTCCCATAATCCGGCAATTGGCTCTGCGGTCTCCACCGCTGACGCGGCAGCCTCGGCGGTGGCTGCCGTGCGCACGTGGGATGATCCGATGGTGAAATTCGGCTACGATCGCTTCACCAATCGCGGAATGAACCCCGCCATGATGGGTGACATCGTCTACGGCGTTGAGCAAAAGCTGCCAGTTTTCGACCGGCCCAAACTCGCACGACAGGTCGCCGCAGCCGATGCGACCAAAGAAAAATTAAATGTCGATTACGAGACAGCGAAACTTCGGCGCGATCTGATCACAGCCCTTTTAGCCTTGGCGCTGGAGGACCGCACGACCGATTTAATCCAACAAGATTTGGGCTGGCTTGAAGCCATGCTTTCCACGGTCGATCACCGTTATCGGGTGGGCAAAGCGAGTCAGGTAGAATGGTTAAAAATTCAGACCGATAAGGCCAAGACCATCGACCGCTTGAAAACGCTCAAGCTTGAGCGTGAGCACAGTCAGGTAGAGGTGAACCGCCTCCTAAATCGAGACCTTCATGCGCCCTGGCCGACCGTGGCACTGCCGTCGCTTCCAGCGCCGCTCGCTTACAACGACGCACTCGTGAACGCAGCTATGCAAGCCGAACCCAAATTGAAAATCATGCGGCAGGAGATCGCCCGGGCCGAGGCGGTATCACGAGCCACCCGTCAGCAACGCAAGCCCGAGATCGGCGTCGGCCTTGAAGGACGCAGCTACAGCGGCGACGCCGGTTTACGCGCCGGCATGGTTACGGTGAATTTCACGTTGCCCTGGCTTAACAGCCGCCGATACGACAGCGATTTCCAGCGCGACCGCGCGAGAGTGCGGGCGAGCGAGCAAGACGCGGCGGACCGCCTGTTAAGCATCCGCGAAGAACTTCACCACCTCATCGTCGAACTCGATAATTCCCGACGACAGGCGCTCCTCTATCAGGGTGAACTGATCCCGCTGACCGAGCAGACGCTCGCGAGTGCGAGCACCGCGTGGGCCAACTCACTTGGCGTCTTTCAAGACGTGCTCGATGCGCGCCGGATGCTGATCGAAAACCGGCTGACGCTCGCGCGCTCACTCGCCGAGCAAGCAGTCCAGCGCGCCGAGATCAGCCTGCTCACGGGCACGACGGATTTCTCGGCTTTCGTCATGCCCGTGACGGCGGACGAAAAATCCACGGCGATGCCCATGCTTGGAGAATCCAAATGAAACTGAAACCACTCACGTTGATCGTCGCAGCCTTTGTTGCCATTGCACTCGGCATTCTGCCCGCCTGCACCAAAGCCGACAAGATGGCCCCGCATGACGACGGCGTGGACTACTACACCTGCACAATGCACCCCTCGGTGAAATCGCATGACCCCAAGGCCAAGTGCCCGATCTGCTCGATGGACCTCGTGCCGGTGATGAAAAAGGGTGATAACATGAACAAGGCTGCCTCGACAAACATGGCGGGTATGTCTGGCGATGGGATGGCCGCGCCCGCAACGGCTCCCGATCAGCCGACTGAGTTCACCGTCCCGCTTGACCGTCAGCAACTCATCGGGGTCACGTATGCGAAGGCAACCACTGCTCCCATTCATTCCGTCATACGGGCTGTGGGCACGGTGGCAGTCGATAAGCAGCGTCATTGGGACTACGTCGCCCGTGTGGACGGCTACGTTCAAAACCTAAAGGTTTTTTCACCCGGCGAGGTCGTGGAGAAAGATCAGGTGCTGATGGACATCTACAGTCCCGACCTTACGGCCACTCAGAATGAATATCTCGATCTGCTGCGAATGCGCGACCAAGCCGAAAAGACGCACTCGACGGCGACAAAAGAAATTGCCGAGCGGCTTTTAGCTTCGGCCCGCCAGCGCCTGAGCCAGTGGAATGTTTCGGAAGCGCAAATCGACGCGCTCGGCCAATCGCGCTCGGTCGAGGGAAGCCTCCAGCTCCGGTCCCCGTTTCGGGGCTTGGTTGAGGCCATCGGGGTGGATCAAGGCCGCCGCGTGATGGCAGGCGACCGTTTGGTTGATGTCGTCGATTTGTCGGGCGTATGGGTGTGGGCCGATTTCTATCAGGAGGAATTGCCGGAGATTAAGCCCGGCATGGCCGTGTCCATCACGTCTTCAGGCCTGCCCGGCGAGAAACTCACGGGGAAAGTCACGCTCGTCGATCCGTTCATCAACGAAATGAAACGCACCGGTCGGGTGCGGATCGATGTCGAAAATCCAGAACTGAAGTTGCGACCCGATATGTATGTGGATGTGGAACTGACGCTGGATCGCGGCGAGACTCTGACCGTGCCTGCCAACGCGGTGCTTCCGACCGGCAAGCACAACATCATTTTCGTGGACAAGGGTGGCGGAAAATTGGAGCCACGCTTTGTCGAACTCGGTGGTAAGTTTGGCGATGTCTATGCAATCAAGTCCGGCCTCAAGGAAGGCGAGCGGGTTGTTTCGAGCGCCAACTTCCTGATCGACGCTGAGTCGAAGGTGCAAGGCGCCTTAAAGTCCTGGTGATGTCATGAGCCGGACTACTCCAACCGAAACCCCGACGTTGATCGAGCGGGTGATCGAGGTGAGCGCTCGCAACCGCTTCCTCGTTTTTATCCTGCTCCTGTTCGCCGTTGCCGGCGGCATCTGGTCATTGAAGCACACTCCACTCGATGCGATTCCCGACCTCAGTGATGTGCAGGTCATCGTTTACACGGATTGGGAAGGCCGCTCGCCCGATTTGGTGGAAGACCAAATCACCTATCCGATCTCCACGCGCTTCATCGCCGCGCCGAAGGTCAAGTTCGTCCGTGGCGAGTCGATGTTCGGAAAATCCTTCGTCTATGTCATCTTCGAGGACGGCACGGATATTTATTGGGCACGCTCACGTGTTATCGAATACCTCAACTCGGTTCGTGGTTCTCTGCCCGAGGGCGTGAATCCCGTTATCGGCCCAGACGCGACTGGCGTCGGCTGGGTCTACGAATACGCGCTCGTGGATGAGAGCGGGAAAAATAATCTCGCTGACCTGCGTTCGTTTCAGGACTGGCACCTGCGCTACGCCCTTGAATCCGTCAAAGGCGTCGCCGAAGTCGCGCCAGTCGGCGGCTTCGTGAAGCAATACCAGGTCGATCTCGATCCCAACAAGTTGGCGGCTTACGGCATTCCTCTCGCCGATGTCGTCGCGAAAATCCGCGTGTCGAACAATGACGTTGGCGGAAAGATTTTCGAGGTCTCCTCGACGGAGTATTACGTGCGCGGTCGCGGCTACATCAAGAGCCTCGCCGACCTCGAAACGATCCCGCTCAAGGTCGTCAACGGCACACCGGTTTACATCAAGAACGTCGGCACGGTTCATCTTGGCGGCGATCTTCGGCGTGGGGTGGCGGAACTCGACGGCAAGGGAGAAACCGTTGGCGGCATCGTTGTCATGCGTTATGGCGAAAATGCGCTCACCGTCATCGACGGAATCAAGAAGAAGCTGAAGGAAATCGAGCCTTCGCTACCGCCCGGCGTGAAGATCGTCCCGACCTACGACCGCAGCGAGTTGATCCATGCCTCCATCGATACGCTACGCGAAAAGCTGATCGAAGAGAGCATCGTGGTTGCACTGGTCTGCCTCGTTTTCCTCTGGCACGTGCGCTCGGCGTTGGTGGCGATTATCACGCTGCCAGTCGCCATCATCTTGTCGTTCCTCCCGATGCACTGGCTTGGGCTGAGTTCGAACATCATGTCGCTTGGCGGTATCGCCATCGCCATCGGCGCGATGGTGGACGCGGCGATCATCATGGTCGAAAACGCGCACAAACATCTCGAACACTTCCGGGACAAACATGGGCGCGACCCCGATAACCGCGAACGCTTCGATGTCATCGTGGCGGCGGCAAAGAGTGTGGGCCGTCCGCTCTTCTTCTCGCTGCTCGTTATCACGGTGAGCTTTGTCCCTGTCTTTTCGCTGACGGGGCAGGAAGGCCGGCTGTTCAAGCCGCTCGCGTTCACCAAGACCTTCGCGATGTTTTTTGCCGCGCTGCTCGGCGTCACGCTGGTGCCGGTGCTGATGACGCTGCTCATCCGCGGCAAGATCACCCCGGAAATCAAGAACCCGGTGAATCGGTTCCTGATTTGGGCTTACCAGCCGTTCGTGCATTTCGTCCTGCGGTTCCGCTGGCTGACGCTCGTCGTCGCGGCACTCATCCTCGCGGCAACGATCTATCCCTACCGCAAGCTCGGCAAGGAATTCATGCCGCCGCTCAATGAGGGCACGATTCTCTTCATGCCGACCGCCGTGCCGGGCATGTCGATCAACGAGGCCACCCGTATCCTCCAACTCCAAGATCGTCTCCTCAAGGAAATCCCCGAGGTCGAACGAGTCTTCGGCAAAGCCGGACAATCCGAGACACCAACTGACCCTGCGCCGCTCTCGATGTTCGAAACCGTCATCACGCTAAAGCCGCACGAAAAATGGCGCGCCGGGATGACTTGGGAAAAAATTATCGCGGAGATGAACGCCAAGCTGAAAACGCCCGGCATGGCCAATATCTTCTGGATGCCGATTCAGACCCGGACGGAAATGCTCACGACCGGCTTCCGCTCCGTGCTTGGCGTCAAAGTTTTCGGACCCGACCTCGGCGTGATTCAGGATGTCGGTGTCCAAATCGAGAAGGCGCTGAGCGATTTCCCCAACACGCGCAGCGTTTTTGCTGAACGCACCACGGGCGGCTATTTTCTCGACTTCACCGTCAAGCGCGAAGCAGCGGCCCGCTATGGTCTCACCTCGGGCGATGTAAATGACATCATCGAGACAGCGATCGGCGGAAAGACCATTGCAACGACGGTGGAAGGCCGAGAGCGCTATCCGATCAGTGTGCGCTACGCGCGGGATTTTCGCGAAGACCTCGAAGCGCTGAAGCGCGTCCTGGTGCCGACGCCGACCGGCGCGCAGGTGCCGATCTCGGTGTTGGCCGACATCGGCTTTCGCACGGGTCCCCCGTCGATCCGCAATGAAAACGGCCAACTCGTGGGCTTCGTGTTTGTCGATGTCACAACCGACGACATTGACGGCTACGTGACCGCGGCGGCGAAGCGCGTGCAGGAGCGGGTGACGTTTCCGCCCGGCTACTATATTCAATGGGCGGGGCAATTCGAGTATCTGAAAAGCGCGGAGGAGCGCCTCGCAGTCGTCATTCCGTTCACGCTGCTGATTATTTTTCTTCTGATTTACCTGAACACGAAATCGGTGGCGCGCACCGTAATTGTGCTGCTCGCCGTGCCGTTCTCGCTCGTGGGTGCGTTCTGGTTTCTGTATCTGCTGGATTACAACATGAGCGTGGCGGTTTGGGTTGGCCTTATCGCGCTCGCCGGCCTCGATGCCGAAACGGGCGTCGTCATGCTGCTCTATCTCGACCAAGCGTGGGATAAATTTGCCGCCGGAGGCCGGTTGCGCACTCCGGCCGATCTGCGCGCCGCTGTGATTGAAGGCGCAGTGCAACGCATCCGACCGAAAATCATGACGGTGTGCGCGATTCTTTTCGGTCTCCTGCCGATCATGTGGTC
>Ga0164241_10001530_pt1 | contig 28123 bp, 22 predicted proteins | sample OricomyardsoilBY_FD_108780 | JGI IMG/M metagenome (GOLD analysis project Ga0164241, IMG submission 108780) | Backyard soil microbial communities from Emeryville, California, USA - Original compost - Back yard soil (BY) | ecosystem: Environmental > Terrestrial > Soil > Unclassified | place: USA... | reverse complement strand
GGGAGCGGGCCGGTGAGAGGCGCACGCTCCGCTCCCCCGGCGTTCGCGCAACAAAAGCCTCCACCCGGCCCTCTCCCCGCAACCGGGGAGAGGGAGCGCTGATCCGCACGACCTGCGCCTATTGCGGCGTTGGCTGCGGGATTACCGCGACGGTGACGGGCGAGCGTTCGGTCGAGATCAAGGGTGACGCGGATCACCCCGCCAATCGCGGCAGGCTCTGCTCCAAGGGCACGCATCTAGGGGAAACCACCAACCTCGACGGCCGTCTCCTCCACCCGGAAATCAACGGCAAGCGCGCCAGCTGGGACAAGGCGCTCGATCTGGTCGCCCGCCGCTTCAGCCAGACCATCGCCCAGCACGGTCCCAACAGCGTCGCCTTCTACGTCTCGGGCCAGTTGCTCACCGAGGATTATTACGTCGCCAACAAGCTGATGAAAGGCTTTATCGGCTCGGCGAACATCGACACCAATTCGCGGCTCTGCATGTCGAGCGCGGTGGCGGGTCACATGCGCGCGTTCGGCGAGGATGTCGTCCCCGCCAGCTATAACGATCTCGACGCGGCGGATTTGATCGTGCTGGTCGGGTCGAACACCGCCTGGTGCCACCCGATCGTCTATCAACGGATCATGGCGGCCCGCGCCGCTCGCGGGACCAAGCTGGTCGTGATCGACCCGCGCCGCACCGAGACCTGCGAAGACGCCGACCTCCATCTGGCGATCCGCCCGGGTAGCGACGTCGCATTGTTCAACGGCCTGCTCGCGCATTGCCGCGAAGCGGGCCTTATCGATCAGGCTTACCTGTCCCGAAGCGTCGACGTCCCCGGCGATTTCTGGGACAGGCTAGGAGAGGGGAGCGACCTGTGGTCGGTGGCGCGGGCGTGCGACGTCCAACCCGCCGATCTCAGGCGCTTCTTCGACCTGTTCGCGGCCCACCCGCGCACCGTGACGATGTTCAGTCAGGGCGTGAACCAGTCGCTGCGCGGCACCGATCAGGTCAATGCGATCATCAATATCCATCTGGCGACGGGCCGGATCGGCAAGCCCGGCGCGGCGCCCTTCTCGATCACCGGCCAGCCTAATGCGATGGGCGGCCGCGAGGTGGGCGGGCTGGCCTCAACACTGGCGGCGCATATGGATTTCGCGTCCGAGAATGTCGCGCGGGTCGCTCGCTTCTGGGGCACGGAGAATGTCGCCGCCAAACCCGGCCTCAAGGCAGTCGATCTGTTCCGGGGCATCGGCGAGGGCCGGATCAAGGCGCTCTGGGTGATGGCGACCAACCCGGCGGTCTCGATGCCCGATGCCGGCGCGGTGCGCGAGGCGCTGGCCGCCTGCCCCTTCGTCGTGGTTTCGGATTGCGTCGCCGATACCGACACCACGCGCTTCGCGCATGTGAAGCTCTCCGCCGCGGGCTGGGGCGAGAAGGACGGCACGGTCACCAACTCCGAACGCACGATCAGCCGCCAGCGCCGCCTCTTCTCGCTGCCCGGCGAGGCGCGGCCCGACTGGTGGATCGTCAAGGAAGTCGCCCGCCGCATGGGCTGGGCGGGCGAGTTCGCCTATAGCCGCCCCGCCGACATCTACCGCGAACATGCCCGCCTCTCCGCCTATCAGAATGACGGCAGGCGCCTGTTCGACATTGGCCGCCACGCCGCGATCCCGAACGCGGACTATGAAGACATGGCGCCGTGGCGCTGGGGCGGCGATGCCTTCGCCGATGGCCGCTTTCCCACGCCCGATGGCCGCGCGCGGCTGGTGCCGGTCCAGCAAGCGCCCCTCCCCGCCCCGCTCGCCAACTGGCCGCTGACGCTCAATACCGGGCGGTATCGCGACCAGTGGCACACGATGACGCGCACCGGCCTGTCACCCAGGCTGGCGAACCATCGCCGCGAACCGCTGGTCGAGATCCATCCGGAAGATGCCGATGCGCTGGACATCGCCGAGGGCGATCTCGCGCGCGTTTCCACCCCGCAAGGAATGAGTATCTTCCGCGCCACGCTGAGCGAAGGCCAAAGGCGCGGCGATATCTTCACGCCGATCCACTGGACCGACCGCCAATCGACCGGGGGCCGCACCGGGCTTCTCCAGCGCCCGCTGGTCGATCCGCAATCGGGGCAGCCGGGCTTCAAATCGACCCCCGCGCGTATCGAGCGCGTCACGGTCGAATGGCGCGGATTTCTGGTCTCCCGGGAGGAGCCCGCTGCGATCGATACGGTCTGGGTGACGCGGGTACGGGTGCCTCAGGGCTGGCTGGTCGAACTGGCGGGCGATGGCGATCCCGCGCGCCTGATTCGCCAGTTGATGCCGCGCGGCGAACGCATCGAAACGAGCGACCCGGCGCGCGGCCAGATGCGGTACGCGGTGGTCGCCGGCGGCCAGCTTGCCGCCGCGCTCTATCTATCGCGCACCGGCAACCTCCCCTCGCGCGACTGGCTCATCGCGCGGCTCGCCGCCACGGAGCCGCCGTCCGCTGTCGAGCTGCTCGCCGGGCGGCCCGCCGCTCCCCAGCCTGATCGCGGGCCGATCGTCTGCGCCTGTTTCGACGTCGGGATGAAGACAATCCTGACCACCATCGCCCGGCAGGGCCTCACCAGCGTCGAGGCGGTGGGCGGCGCGCTGTCGGCGGGCACCAATTGCGGATCGTGCCGCCCGGCGATCCAGCGCCTGATCGGGCAAGCAAGGGACATCGCGCATGGCTGAGGAAATCGCACCCGGCACGGTCTGGCTGGTCGGTGCGGGCCCGGGCGACCCGGACCTGCTCACGCGCAAGGCCGAACGCCTGCTCCACGCGGCGAGCATCGTCTTCTATGACGCGCTGGTCGGCCCCGGCGTGCTCGAGTTGATCCCGCCGCAGGTGCACCGGGTGCCCGTCGGCAAGCGTTCCGGGCGGCATTCCAAGGACCAGGCGAGCATCACCGCACTGCTGGTCGGCGCCGCACAGGATGGCGAGCGCGTGGTGCGGCTCAAGGGCGGCGACCCGGCGCTGTTCGCGCGATCGATGGAGGAAGTCGAGGCGCTTTCCGCTGCCGGGATCGCAGTGCGCATCTGCCCCGGCATCACCGCGGCAAGCGCGGCGGCGGCATCGGCAGGCATCTCGCTGTCGCTGCGCGGTCGCGCGCGCCGGGTGCAGTTCGTGACCGCGCATGTTCAGACCCGTGAGGCGCTCAATCTCGATTGGGGCCGCCTCGCCGATCCGCTTTGCACCACCGCCTTCTATATGGGGCGTGGCGCGGCGGGGGAGATCAGCCGGCAATTGATCGCGGCGGGCCTCGACCCCGCGATTCCGGTGCTGATCGCCTGCGACATCAGTCTTCCCACCGAACGGCTGCTCCACACCCGGCTCGACCTGCTTCCGCTCGCCGCGGATGCGCTGAGCGACGGCAAGCCGACGCTGATCGTGGTGGGCGAGGCCGTCGCCCCCGGTTCCGGTAACGCGCGGCTGGCGATGCCCGAGGTTGCCCGTGACCTTCATTGAGCCCGTCCAGGCCAGTACGAACTGCTGCGCCGCGACGATGAGCTTCGACGCCGCACAGGCGATCCTCGCCGTCCATGCCAGGCCGTTGGGGATCGAGCGAGTGCCGCCGGCAAAGGCCGGACGGCGCGTTCTGGCCGAGCCGGTCCATGCGCGCGTCGATGCGCCGCGCTTTGATGCGGCGGCGATGGACGGCTTCGCGGTTCGCGAGGCGGATATCGCGCTGCCGCGCTTCCGCGTGGTCGGGTGCGCCTATCCCGGAGAGCCCTGCGCGGCGGATATCGGGCCCGGCGAGGCGATCCGGATCATGACCGGCGCGCGGATGTCCGCCGGTGCCGGGCGGGTACTGGTCCGCGAACAGGTCGCCGAGACCGACGGCTGGATCGCGCCGACGCATGCGCCAACGGCGAAGCGCCACGTCCGGGCACGCGCTTCGGATATGGCCGCGGGGGGCCTGGTGCTCACGGCAGGCCGCACGCTCGACTCGCGCGCCTTGCTCGTCGCTGCGGCCGCCGATGTGGACAGCGTCTCGGTCTGGCGCCGCCCGCGCGTCGCGGTTATCGCCAGCGGAGACGAACTGGTCGCGCCGGGCGCGGCGGCAAACACGCGCGACCGCTTACCCGACTGCCTTTCCGAAGCCCTGCTCTTGATGGTGCGCCAGCATGGCGGTGTTCCCGTCCGCGCGACGCTGGTGCCCGATACGGCGACAGCCATCACAGCCGCCGCGACAGCTTCGGACGATTGCGACCTATTGGTCATGGCCGGGGGCGCCTCGCGCGGCGACCGCGACTTCGCCAGGCTCGGCCTCGCGCCACTCGGACTTGAGATCGCCTTTGCCGATGTCGCGATCAAGCCGGGCAAACCGGTGTGGTATGGCCGCGTCGGCGATCGCCATGTGCTGGGCCTCCCCGGAAATCCCACCGCGGCGATGACGATCGCGCGGCTGTTCCTCGTTCCCCTGCTCAGGACGCTGGGCGGTCAGCCGGGCGCCGGCCTCGACTGGACGAGCGCCCCATTGCTCGCGCCGCTGCCCGAAACCGGCCCGCGCGAAAGCCTTCTGTGCGCGGAGCGGCAGGGCGACGGCGTGCGCGTGATCGAACGCCAATCGGCATCGGCGCAACTGATGCTGGCGCGCGCCGATGTGCTGGTCCGGCGGCCTGCGCATGGCGCGGCACTCGCGGCGGGCGCGCTCGTCCCCGTGTTGAGGTTCTAGGCCCCGATGCGCGTGCTCGGCGCAGTCCTCGCGGGTGGCCGTTCGCTTCGCTTCGGCAGCGACAAGGCACTCGCGATGGTGGAGGGTCGCAGCCTGATCGAACACGCCATCCACATCCTCGGCCGCCAGACCGAGGGACTGGCGGTGTGCGGCCGCGAGGTGCGGGGAGTCTTGTCGCTTGCCGACGAACCGGTGGCCGGGCTTGGTCCGCTAGGTGGGCTGAACGCGGCTTTGCGCCATGCGCGCCGGCAGGCATTCGACGCGGTGCTTTGCGTGCCCGTCGATGTTTTCCCGCTACCCCCGACGTTGCGTGAAAAGCTTCAAGGGCACCGCCCGAAGATTCTCGCCACGCAATATTCAGTCGGCTTCTGGCCCGTCGACCATGCCGATGCGCTACACCTGCATCTGGCGCAAGGGCATCGCTCGTTCCGGAGCTGGATCGAGGCCACCGAAGCGGCCAGTCTACCCGACCGGCATCTGGTGCTGCGCAACGTCAACCGGCCAGAGGATTTGTATGCCCGCGAAATCCGATCTCATATCAACCACGGAAAATTGATCCATTGACAGCAAGGTGCGGGCGGTGGCTTGCCCATTACCGGGGGGAAGCCGATTTTGACGCACGAAAAGATCGTCGGGGTTCAATATCTGCGCGGCATCGCGGTATCCGCGGTGGCGCTCGATCATGGCTCATATCTCGCCGGGCATCCTTTCCCGCGGCTGGAATATGGCGCGATCGGCGTCGATCTGTTCTTCCTGATCAGCGGTTTCATCATCGCGGTGGTGTCGCTGTCCGGGCCCGGTCTGGCGCCGGCAATCGGTGTGCGCGCCTTTCTGATGCGGCGCTTCATCCGGATCGTACCGTTGATGTGGATCGCGGTCGCGGCGTTCGCGCTGTTCAGTCTGATCGGGATACGTGCCTGGCCTCCAACCTCTTTCCTTACCGGCGTCGTGCTCTGGCCGTTCGGCAAGATCGCACCGGCCCATCTCTGGACACTGCGGCTGGAGGCGATCTTCTACGTCGTGTTCGCGGTGACGATGCTCGGTGGGCGGCGCTGGCGCTTCCTGCTGCTGCTATGGGCGGTGAGCCCGTTGATCGTCTGGATCACCCACCGTGGCACCGGGTTGCCGTGGAAGCTGGTGATGAATCCCGCCAACTGGGAATTCGCCGCCGGGCTTCTCGCGGCGGCGCTGTGGCTCCGCTATTCGCAGGCCCGCCGAATCCGGCTGCCGGTCGATCCCCTCTTCGTCCTGGCCCTGATGGCCAGCATCGTCATCTGGGGGATCGTGCCGGCCTTCCACCTGCGCCCGGGCCTGGTGCTGGCGTTACTCTTCCTGCCTGTCCTGTTGATCGCGATCCATGCGGAATGTCCGCCTGGCCGAGTGCGCGCTTTCGGCGAATTGCTCGGCAACGCATCCTATTCGATCTACCTGTTCCACTTGCTGGGGATCTCGGCGGCACTGCGGATTTGGGCCGCGCTGTTCCCCGCCGCGCCACCCTGGCTGGTCGTGGTCAGCGCGGCGCTGGTGGGAACGGTGCTGGGAATTGCGCTGCACTTACTGGTGGAGCGTCCACTGCTCGCTCGGCTGAAACGTCATTTTTCCGCTGTGGAGGTGGGACCTCGGGATTGAGTCCGCCTTTGCCACGGCGTCCTACTTGGGGCCGCTCTGCCCCAGCGATCAGCGCCCGGCCTTTCTGATGCAGCAATTCGCGCGGATCACGCCATTGGATCGCGGTCGCGATGCTTTCGGTATTTGGTGCTTGGCAAACTGTCACCTTCATCACCGATCCCCGGAGGGCACCGCGATGATGTGGACGTGATTGGGCATCAGGCAATAGCCCCAGATGGCAACCTGTGCCCGCCCGGCCGCCTCGGCAAGCAGATCCAGATAAAGCGCGTAATCGCCGTCCTCGAAGAAGATCTGCTCGCGTCGATTGCCGCGCTGGGTGACATGATGCGGAATGCCGGGAATGACGATGCGCGCGAGTCTTGCCATCGCTTCAGGCTAATGCGACTCCTCGCGAATTAAAGGGGTTATTGCACCTGTCACCGTAATTCCCCAATCCCACAATTCGTCATCTTCTCGTATCCGGCAAATTAATATAAATCCTTTGCTATAATCCTGACTATATCAGGATTATTTAATGGCGCGACTAAAATTAATTATCATCCAAAGAATAACTATAAGCAACATACTGCACGCTATTGCCCACGCCATCTTTTGAACAAGATACATTTCAGTTGGAAACATTCCGGACAATGCGAAATTTGTCGAAATATGCAAAGCCATCACGACTGCAACTAGAATATATCTCCTACTGCGAACAAAGGTCGTTTCTAAAAAAGAAATTAATAAATGAACTGCGATTCTAGCGTAAAATATTATAATACATAGAACTGAAATTGTGAGAGAGTTCTCAAATAATATGTTATATTTTGCATAAATTTTTAAATTTTCCAATGTGGAAAACAGTACGGAGGATATAAAGCAAATTTTAAATAATGAAGATTTTAATCTATTGGAAATGAATAGTATCGAGGCTACGCGAAATATATCTTCAACGATGGCCGATATTATTATGTTCCCTATTATAATGGGAGGCGAATTAATTATATTATTCGGAATAAATTGAATAAATATCGAAAATAATAAGAATATGGAAGCCAACGCGGCAAATGTCACGAAAAAGACAACTGGCATCTCTCTCGGAAATTTGAGTGCCGTCAAGGCTATTGGCGCAAATAAAAATAATAATATTATTAAATTCATTGCTAATCCGTCAAGGCATTGTGGGACACGAACGTGTGTTGGGAGGGCAATCGGCCTTGACCGGTAGAGTTGATCTATGAAATTCCAATTTCGGTATCGAAAGAGAAATAAGGGTGAATCCAAAAATATCTAATGACCATTCCCCGCCAATTCTGGCAGTCGGCTCCGGTGGGTCTATGATATCAACAATATCACCATTCTTATCGTAAATTATGAACTTGCAGCTGGGGATTTTGACTACTCGGCCTCCCGGAGGTGCCACCGGAGGTTTGTATCTGCAAGGATCTGCCATTCCAACAGCACTTGGCCCAGCGCCAAACCCGAAGTTGCCACCACCACCTGGTGGGGAAATTAAGCCGCCAAGGGGCTGATTATACAACGGATTGTGGATTATCTGGAAGCGTTGTCCTGCAACGGTGATGCCGATGGCTTGATCGATTTTTGTCCCGAAGTCGGTGCAGATCGTGTCGCTTCGCCCCGAAGGACAATAGCCTAAACCACTCGGATCGCGGAAGTTCACCGGATCATTCCCCACATAGGCATAGAAATTCATCCCATCTCCATATCCGATCGGGTCGCTCTGCAAGAACCGCCCGAGCGTCGGGGAATAAAACCGCGCCTTGTAGTTATACATCCCGACCGGCTGCATCAACGCCTGACCGGTATATTGGTATCGGCCCATATTGGTGCTCGCCGAAATGCCATACTCGTCATAGCTGTTGATCACATAAGCTGCGCCCGTATAATCCGAGCGCGCGACGATCGACCCGCGCTCGTCCGCGACAAGGAAGGTGCGGGTGCCGGTGCCCGAGCTGAAATACTCCACCAGCGGCTCATCGATGCCGGGACCAAACACAAACCGGCGCTGGACCGTGCCCGCATCGGTGTAAAAGGCGATCGTATTCACGCCGTCATACAGATAGCGCTGCCCGACCGGACCCGCGGTGGTCATTTTGTAAAGCCTGAGCAGCGGATCATAGTCGAACATCGTCGTGGCGCTGGATACCGTCCCGCTCGTCAGCATATTCTCCGAACTAAAGCTGAAACTGTCGCCCGTACCCGAGCTGGTGAGATTCCCGCGTGTGTCGTAGCTGAGGCTATTGGGCCCAGAGGTGGTCAGCTGATTGAGCCCGTTCGACGTATAGCCGCGATTGACGTTGGCGTGCCCGCCCCACGCATAAAGATCGTTGCTGCGCGTCTGGCTGGCGATTGCGCCCGCCGGAGAATAGCTGAAGCTCGTCGTGGTGTCGGACGTCGTCCCGACGAAGTCGAGCGATAGCGACGTCAGCCGAGAGATATTGTCGAATCCATAAGTGGTGACCACGCCATTCCCGCGCGTCAGGCTCGCCCGGCGCCCCAGATCGTCATACGCGAAGGTGGCAAGCACGCCGGTGCCCGAGGTTGCGCCATTCTCCCGCATTACCGTGGTCTCGCCGGTAACAAGATACTCATAATCGACATAGAAACTGTCGGGCCAGGTCATCCGCGTGCGGCGACCGGCAATGTCATATTGGTAGCTGACCGTGCCCAAGGGGCCGCCCTGGCTGGTGTTGCGGCTCAAAGCGTCGAAGCCGAAAGTCAGCGTGCCGACCGAACTCACCGCGCCGGTGGGTCTGCCGAAAAAGTCGTAGCCGTAGGTAACGTCGGGATCGCTGCCCGGCAGATTCTTGGCGGTTAGCTGGTTCGCATTGTCATAAGTATAGGCGATCGAGGTTCCGTCGCGCAGGCGACGGCTCGTGAGGTTACCAGCATGATCATAGGTCAGCTGCATGTAATCGCCCGAATTACTGGCTCCAGAGCCCTTGGTGGCATTCGGATAGAAGATTTTCCACAGCCGATCGTGATCGTCAAAGCTATAGTCGGTCATATTACCTTCGGCGTCGGTCGCCGATGCGATCTGTCCATTGTCGGTATAGGTCGTCGTGACTTCGTTGGCCTGAACCCCGCTTACGCCATAGCCGGTCTGCACCAGCGTCTGGCGGCCAGCAGCGTCATAGCTGTATTTTGTAATGCGGTCCTGGCCAAAGCTGCCCGGCGTATCGAGCGTGCAGGCGTCGCTGGGCAGCGAAGCGAATTCGGCGGGATTCATGCGCACCGCGACGCACTGAAGCCGCTTGTTGGAATCGTAGCTGTACTGGGTGAGGGCGTAGGGTGTGCCGCCCGCCGAGAGTGTGCGCGTCGTCACACGGTCGTCGGAGTCATAGGCCGTGGTGGATGTCTGGAGCACGGTCATGCCGCTCCAGTCGGTATCCGACTGGCTGTTGACGGTGCCGACCTCGGTCGTCGTGAGGAGGCCCGCCGACGAATAGGTGTAGCGAACCGCACGGTGCTTGAGCGCGCCGGCGCCATCGGGATCGGGCCCGACAATGCCGACGAGGCGTCCGTTCGCATCGTACCGATAGCGCGTCGTGTCGTCAGGGCCCGAAAGTGGACCGTCCTCGGTCTCTACATCGCCCGCGTTGGTATAGGTGTAAGTGGTCGTCGCGCTGATCGACGCATTGCCCGCCGCGACGGTGACGGTCAGTGGCTGAAGATTATCGACCGAACCGCTCGAGCCATAGGTATAGCTCGTTACGCGCTCGTTCGCGTTGCCGGAACAGGTCGCGGCGGTCGCGCACGTCGTTTCTTGGGTAAGGACATAAGTCGGCCAAGACGCATTGACGAGCGAGCCTGACGAGTCCTTCACCTTCGCGTATACTGAAGCGTAAGTGTAATTCACCTCGGGTCGGGTGCTGCCCGTCGGTGCCGGATATTGAACCCGCGTCACGCCGCCATGGGTCGAATCATAAGTGTAGTCGGTTCGATTATTGCGCTCATCGATCGTGTAATCGGGCTGCATGCAGTTGACGTAGATGCCGCAGGTTGATGGGTAATGTGCCTGGACGACGATATCGTCCACGCCCGGTCCGGCCTTCGACACCTGCCTTATCTCGGTGACGTTACCGCGCGAGTCGTAGGTGTACTGGACATAATTTCCCTCAGGCATCTGCTCGCGCGTCAAGCGTCCGCTGCTATCGAAGGTGCGCGTCACCGTATCCGAGGTACCGTTAGTGATACTGATGGGTTGTCCAACCGCTGGGTCGGATACGACCACGGTAGTGCCGCTGGATGGATCGGTTTTGGTGACTGTCGCGGTACCGGAGCCGCTGGACCAGCTATAGCCCGTGGTGAGACCATCGCGTGTGACCGAGGTAACCTTGCCGCTCGTGAAGGTGACACTGACGTCATCGGTCGAACTGCCCGGCCGGCGGACCGCATAGCCAGAGCTTGTAGTAAAGCGCCACGACCCGCCACGCCAGTCGGTGAAATCCTCAACGCCGCCCGAGGGTGTCGCGTACGTCACCGCTACGCCGGCGGCGCCATCGCAGTTGGAAGCTGCGGGATCGCAATAAGCGCCACTTAGATCGACAAAGCGCAGCGAGTCGCGATAAAACCAGTTGCTCGATGGATTGCCGCTGACCAAGCCGTTGGCCTTCCATTTGATCTTAATTGCGTAGCCGGCATTATTGCGGATGTCCCTCAATCGATACCAAACATTACATTCGTTTGGCTCATCGCCTTCGGGAACGTCTCCACCCACACCCACCGTGCAATGGGTGGGAATGTCCCAAGCCAACGTCGCCGTCAGTTGGTTCGGGCGGCTGACCAAGACCGGCAGGCCGCATGCCTGCGCGTTCAACGAGTTGCAGTAGCTCGAGGGCATTGCAATGGTGGGGATCGCACCTGCGGGAAGGCCGGCAAGCAGGAGTGGCGAGCGGTACGTGATCTGCGTACCGTTTGAGGCGGTGTAGAAGAATTCCATATCCGTCGTGGATTCGACCAGCGTCGCCCCATTTCCTTTAACCGACACATAGGTGCCGCTGGTCAGGGTGAACTTCTCTGCGACATTGCCGAAGCTGAGCGTCACGGTCGTGACGCCCCCGCTCACGGTCTTGCGCAACTCCCCGGTCCAGTTGTCGCGCGGCGCGCCGAGCCCACGATAGCGAATCATCGAGAGCTTGTTGTTTCCGCGCCCGATCTCACCCTCGACTACCGGAAACGTGAAGGCTCCTGTTGAAAGATCGACGCCGTTCGCATCCGAATTGTCATAGAGCGGCGCCTGCGCCAGCGCCGGAAAAGCGGCGCCTGTGGTGAGAATAGTGGTGATCGAAAGCGCGACACGGCGCGCCAGCCGGCCGCGCGTGCGTCCGTTGCCAATGATGCTCATGGATTTGCCCCCTTGGATGGGTAGTAATGATCGGTGCGGTGTGTGCGGTCAGTTCGGCGAGCCGGTAACGTTCACGGTCTCGCGGTTCTCGGCCTTGTCGTAGGTGTAATTGGCCTGAAGATTGTTGTTCACGCTGCCCGAATGGCTGACATTGGTCAGCCGCCCCCGCGCGTCATAGGTGTAGTTGATCGTCTCGTTGCCCATCTCGGGCGAGTTCGCGGCCATCGCCAAGCCGCCGGTTCCAAGCGCGAGTAAGAGTAGCCACACAATTTTCCGCATGCCCCGGTCTCCCCTGATTCGGATGGCACGCCGCCACCTTGGAACGTAATGAGAACGCTTCAAATCCAACAATGCAAGAACATCCTGAGCATAGTTGCGTCGGCAAGCTGTTCGATGGAGAATTGGCTTGCTGGCTGGCCCCTGATCCTGCGTTGCAGAACATGTAATCTGAGTTGTGAGAATTTACTGTAATTTCAACTGAGTCAATACCAGCTGCAAATTATCCACATTGATTTTGGATTATGTGTGATTCTGATATATACGTAGAACTACGTAAAGAAGTATCGTGTTTTTTATTTGCGATAGGTGCCTCAATTTCATGATTTTCCGTGCGTTTAACTCCATTTCGGCATCTCTCGCCGAACCGGCGGGTTCGCGCCCACTGGTCGCGGCGATGTCGTGGATTGAACACACGCTACTCGGCACCGTGGCGCTCACTGTCGCGGTTGTCGCGGTGGCCTCGGTCGGGTTGGGGATGCTTGGTGGCCGCGTAAAACTACGCCATGGAGCGACGGTTATCGGAGGCTGTTTCATCCTGTTCGGCGCTTCGAGCATCGTCGCAGGCATTCAATCGATGGGGAGTGCGGGCGATGATCCCCCTATGGCTGCGATCCCCGCGTCACCGCCGGTCGTGATCCCACCCCAGCCCGAACGCCCACGCGATCCCTATGCCGGCGCATCTCTGCCGCCGCGCTGAGGCGGCTATACCAGTTCGTTGAACTAAACGCCTTCTACGTGGGACATTGGACTGTTCCGGAATCCGAGATTTGATCGGATTATTGCGAGTGCTTGGTGCGGAACGCCCGAAGTCGCTACGCGCCGTGTTTCTCCTCATAGAACATCGGATTCCTGAGCCAGTCATTGATCGCCGACTCCCGCCAGCCTGAGCAGCGGGTGCTGATCTGGATATTCTTCGGGAAGGTGCCGTTCTGCATCTTCCGGTACATCGTCGAGCGGCTGAGCCCGGTGCGTTCAAGCACGCTTTTGAGGCGAAGGATGCGGTCGGGAATGTCGGTCATGGCGTGGTCCTGTTTGCGTCTGTCTGGCTCCCCGCCAACAGGATTGAGATTGGGGCGCCGGTTGCAAGGGGCGTGAGTCCGAGAGTCGCTTCTGGGCGAACCGTGGCGCGCAAAGACCTGTCGTGGCGTAGGCGCGATTTCTGAAGCGGGAATCTCAGGGCGTCTCATGCCTGCGGCGTGATCGCGCTCTACGCGCTCACGCGGCGCCGAGTCGCTCTTGGGCGTCTTGGTCCATTCGGATGACGATCGACTGACGTGGGGCGGAACTGCGCTCCAAATTCTGACATCGCGCAAGCGCGATGGCGTTGGCCTCCGGCATCGATCTGGCGAGGTGAGCGTCGCTCCCTGTAGTCCTGCCGCGGCGTGCCGCAACCCGAGCTGCGCTCAGGTCCTCCATTGCATTTCGGCCCTGCGGGTGCGGCCCGCCTTCCTCGGCACGACTGTCGGTCCGCTCCTGCCGCTCACCCCGCCATCCCGGCGCCGGTTGCGGTGTTTGAAGCAGTAAGGAAGATGGCGGGTAGGATCGAGAATGTTTGGCGGAGCCTCTACGCGGAGGGGACCGGGTGGCGCTATTCGGGGATCAATGTCCTGATCCCGTGGCGCGCTGTGATCGATGGCGGCTACCTGTTCGCCTTCGCGCCGGAGACGGCGTGATGCGCGACGGGCTCGCCGATCCCAAGACCATTTCCCGGCTGGAAATTGGCTTGCAGCGGATGCCCAGGCTTCGTCGCGAGACCTTCCTCGCCCACCGCCTCTACAGCATGCCCTATGCGGAGATCTCCGCGCGCACCGGGCTCAGCGTCAAGCAGGTCGAACGGCACATCGCCGCAAGCATGCTCACGCTGATGGAGGCGGTGGACGGACGCCCGCCGGTGCCATGGTGGAAGCGGTTCTTTCGTCGGACCACTTCGAAACTGCGCCGATGAGATCGCGGTCTCGCCGGGATGACCGGCGAGACTGTCCCAACCGTCGTGATGCCGTTAGGATCAACCGCAATGCAGACCAATCTCGATCATTTGCCCCCGGCCAAACAACGCGAGCTGGAGCGTGTCGTGCGCATCCTGTTCGAAGAGTTTGGCGACGCGACCGCTATCGCGACGTCGCCCTGGAAGAAGCAGGCGCGCATCCTCAAGGTCATCCTCTATGGCAGTTATGCGCGCGGCGGCTGGGTCGATGAGCCGCACACCGCCAAGGGTTATCAGTCAGACTTCGATCTGCTCGTGATCGTGAACTACGACAAGCTCACCGACCGCATTGAATATTGGTCGAGCGCCGAGGATCGGCTCAACCGCGAACTAGCGATTACCGAGGCGCTGCGCACCCCGGTCAACTTCATCGTCCACACGCTCGCCGAGGTGAACGCCGGGCTATCCGAAGGCCGCTATTTCTTCATCGACATCGCGCGCGATGGGATCGCGCTCTATCAGAGCGACGATACCGATCTGCCCGAACCAAAGCCCAAGACGCCGGATCAGGCGCTGGCGATGGCGCGCGAGTATTTTGAGGAGTGGCTGCCGAGCGCCGAGGAGTTCTTTGACGACTTCCGATCAAACATGGAGCGCGGGCGCTTCAAGAAGGCGGCATTCGAGTTGCATCAGGCGACCGAGCGTTATTTCCACTGCGTTTTGCTCGTCTGCACCTTCTACACGCCCCATGTTCACAATCTTGGATTCCTGCGCACGCAGGCCGAACGGATCGACCCGCGCCTGATCGAGGTCTGGCCGCGTGAGGCCAAGGCGGACCGCGCGCGGTTCGAAAAGCTCAAAGAAGCGTATGTGAAGGCGCGATATTCGAAACACTATCGGATCAGCGAACAAGAGCTGGACTGGCTCGGCGAGCGCGTCGAAGCTCTCGGCCGCGTCGTGCAGGTGATTTGCGAGGAGCACATCGCCGCACTGGAGCGCAGCGCCGCCGCCTGACCGTCAGGAGCGATCGGTTTCCGTCAACGCACCGGCGATCATCGCTCCGAGCGCTTCCTCCGCACGCGCACGGGTGGCCTTTTCCTTCGACAGCAGTTCCTGCCGTATCCAGTCGGGCGTACGCGCAATGATGGCGGTGATCGTCGCCTGCAAATCTTCACTCATGGCCGCGCTATGACGGTCTTTCGGCATCGTCGGCAAGCGCGAACGCGCGCTTGCCACGTCGCCGCCATAGCGCGAACGCCTCATCGCCGCGTTCGCTGCGCAAGGTTGCTGCGGCTTCGACCATCAGGCCGAAGATCGCGGCACGGTCGTCACTGGTGAGATCGACGAGCCCGGCCTTCGCGACGAGCCCGCCCAGCTCGATTAGCTGGCGCGTTCGCTCGCGGCGCTTCACAACCCAAGCCCGCCTGTCGTCACGCGCGATCCTGGCTTGCAGCCGGCGGCGCGCTACGGTCGATCGCCTGCTCGCGCTGTGCGTCATTACGAGCGCCGCCGCCAGAGCCGCGCGCCCCTTGAAAGAAGGCGACGCCGCGTTTGCGCCAGCACTCCTTCGCGCTGGAATCCTTGTTCTCGACGCCAGCGAGCAACAGGCCGGCCAGTTGCTCGATCGGCAGCGTGTCGGCGCCGGTTGCGATCACCAACTCGCCGAGTTGCTGGAGCTTGCGATCCTTGAGCTGTCTGGCCTTGCCGCCCAACGCCTTCAGTTCGGCATCGAAATCGCGTGGTTTGCGCATCGGTCCTTCTCCAATTGCAGAGTGAGGCCGAACTAATTATCGATGGCATCGATCAGCGACAACACCCTGAAATCTCTTGAGACTTCGCAGTCCCGAAAATGATGAAATCTTTTGAGGGCGCGCTTATACGTCGTGCCGACGTGCTGCTTTAGGTGTAATTGGATTGCCGTCATGGCGATCTACCATTTCTCGGCAAAGGTCATTTCTCGCGCCGCCGGTTCGAGCGCGCTGGCGTCGGCAGCGTATCGCTCGGCATCGCGACTGTATGACCAACGGCTCGACCGGCATCACGACTTCTCGAACAAGGCGGGCGTCGTTCATTCCGAGGTGATGCTGCCGGATGGCACGCCCGAGCATCTCTCCGATCGCGAGCGGCTCTGGAACGACGTCGAAGCCGCCGAGCTGCGCAAGGACGCGCAGCTTGCCCGCGAGATCGAGTTCGCGATTCCGCGGGAGATGACGAAGGCGCAGGGCATCGAGCTGGCCCGCGACTTCGTTCGCGACGAGTTTGTTGATCGCGGCATGATCGCCGATCTCAACGTCCATTGGGATGTCGCCGCGGACGGTCAGCCAAAGCCACACGCGCATGTGATGCTGACGATGCGCGACGTTGGCGAGGATGGGTTTGGAAGCAAGAACCGAGACTGGAACCGCACCGACCTTCTGGAGAAATGGCGCGAGCGCTGGAGCGAGCACGTCAACGCCCGGCTCGCCGAACTCGATATCGATGCGCGGGTCGATCACCGCTCGCTAGAGGCGCAGGGGATCGACCTGGAGCCGCAGCACAAGATCGGCCCGGCAGCGTCGCGCATGGCGGCGCAGGGGCTGGAGTCCGAACGGATAGGCGAGCATCTCGAAATCGCTCGCGCCAATGGCGGGAAGATCATCGCTAGCCCCAGTATCGCGCTCGACGCGATCACCCACCAGCAGGCCACCTTTACCACGCGGGATCTCGCGCGGTTCATCCACCGGCATAGCGACGGCAAGGAACAGTTCGACCGGGCGATGGGCGCGGTCCGTGCGTCACCCGATCTGGTGGCGCTGGGCAAGGACGGGCGCAGTGAGGATCGATTCACCAGCCGGGATATGATCGAAACCGAGCAGCGGCTGGAGCGCGCCGCGCTTCACCTCGCCGACCGCTCGGATCATAGCCTCCCGGCAGCGGCGATGGACAGAGCCATCGATGCCGCCGGGAGTGACGGCCTTATTCTCGGGGGTGAGCAGAAGGCCGCTCTCGAACACATTACGGGCCCCCGCGATCTGGCGATAGTCACAGGCTACGCCGGCACCGGCAAATCAGCCATGCTGAGCGTTGCGCGCGATGCGTGGAGTCGCGCCGGCTACGACGTGCACGGCCTCGCACTGTCCGGCATCGCCGCCGAGAATCTCGAAAGCGGATCGGGCATCGCGTCGCGCACCATCGCGTCGATCGAGCATCAATGGGGACAGGGCCGTGACCTGCTCACCTCAAACCATGTGCTGGTTATCGACGAGGCCGGGATGATCGGTTCGCGCCAGATGGAACGCGTCCTCTCCGAAGCGGAAAAGCGTGGCGCCAAGGTCGTGCTGGTCGGCGATCCCGAACAGCTCCAGGCGATCGAGGCCGGCGCGGCATTTCGCTCGGTTGCCGAGCGGCACGGCAGCGTCGAGATCACCGAGGTTCGCCGCCAGCATGAGGAATGGCAGCGCGATGCAACACGGCACCTTGCGACCGGAAGGACCGGTGAGGCAATCCAGTCTTATCACAAGCATGATGCCGTGCACGCCTCCGCGACCCGGGACGAGGCTCGCGGTGCGCTGATCAATCGCTGGGACCGCGACCGGAGCGCCAATCCGGAAGCCTCGCGCATCATCCTCACGCATACGCGCGACGAGGTTCAGGCGCTCAATGGCGCAGCGCGCGATCGGCTGCGGATCGCGGGTGCGCTTGGCGAGGATGTCACCATCGCCACCGAGCGCGGGGCACGCGACTTCGCGGCGGGCGACCGAATCATGTTCCTGAAGAACGAGCACAGCCTGGGCGTGAAGAACGGAACGCTGGGCACCGTGGATAGCGCCAGCGCAGTGCGCATGGCGGTGCAGCTCGATGACGGGCGCTCGGTCGCGTTCGACGTCAAGGACTATGCTCAGATCGACCACGGCTATGCCGCCACGATCCACAAGGCGCAGGGCATGACCGTCGATCGCACGCATGTGCTGGCGACGCCGGGCATGGATAGCCATTCTGCCTACGTCGCGCTGTCGCGTCATCGCGACCGCGTCGATCTCCACTACGGCAACGACGATTTTGCCGATCAGGGCCGACTCGTTCGCACGCTGTCGCGCGACCGTGCCAAGGACATGGCGAGCGACTACGCCCGCGAGCCGGAACGCCAGTTTGCCGAGCGCCGCGGCATTACGTTTCGGGACCGCGTGGCCGAGTTGGTCCGCAAGGTGCCGGAGAAGGTGCGCGGCATGTTCGACGGGCTCCGCCTGCCAGTCGAACGCCCGGTCGAACCGGCGAGATCACCCGAGGACGAAGCACGCCAGGCACGCAGAAATATCGTCCAACGTCACGCCCGCGCGGTGGTCAGTATCTTCGAGAGCTTCGACAAGGGACACGCCGCCGACGCCGGCCAGGTGCAGGAAATCAGCGAGGCGCGCAAAGACCTGAACGGGCTACGCGAGAACGCCTCGCACGATCTCGAGACCGCCTACAAGAAGGAACCCTCGATTGCGACCGAAGCGGCCGGTGGCAATTTCACTCGCGCCATGCGGGCGATGCAGCTTGAGGCTGAGATCCGCACAAACCCGACGCTGCGTGCCGACCGGTTCGTTGAGCGCTGGAACAAGCTCAGCGGTCAGGCCGATCGTGCTTACGTGACGGGCGACTTCGCGGGCCGGAAGTCAGCCCAGAACGAGATGGCGGGGATGACCAAGAGCCTGGAACGGGATCCGCAGCTGGAATCGCTACTCGCCACCCGGAAAGTCGAGCTGGGCATCTCCATCGATACTGGACGCAGACTTGGCGCTGAGCTGGCATTCAATCATGGAATCGACTTCGGCCGTGGCCGGGGCCTTGGCCGCTGAAGCAAGCATGGTCCGCTTCACGCCCAAACCTCGACCGTCCAGCCGTCCGGACGGGAATCTCGAGAGCCGACATCCGTCCCGGTAAACGCGGTCGTAACGGGTGGTTTCTGTTGAGTGAGTGTCGGGGCGGTAGCGGAGACTACCGAGTTGAGGAGCGACAGCGCCGTCCACAGATGCGATTAACAACGGCATGAAAGCTAACTCTCGCCACTGTAATTTGACAAATCCGCAGCTTGGCCCGGTGCGTCGCATCCTCGCAAATCTGCTGAGGGAGCGCTCGGCCAGGGAAATGATACTGGCGCTGCAGAGGCTGGAAAGGCCGAAACGTTCGAGGGCGCTTGAGCGGGAGATCAAGTCCCTAATCCAAGAAATGAGCGTTCACTTGGAGAATGGCAGCAAGCAGGAGGCGCTGGCGACCGCGCTGGCGGCCATTTTCGCAGATGCCGACTACGCGATTGGGAAAATGCGTAGGGACGGAGCGCTGCGCGCCTCCAAATATGGTTACAGCGGGCTGCTCATCGCCAACATCGCCAAAGCCGCCCTTAATGCACGTCAGTCGCTGGTCGGGCGCGATGAGCGGTTCGATTATCTCAACTCCGTTATCGCCCTGACGAGGCTCGCGTCGAGCGCGAGAACCCTTCACGACAGGATCGTGAAGATCCTCAGCAGCAGGGAGAACGTCGCGCTCAAGACGGTGCTCGCCGTGCTTAACACCCGTTTCTACCACCATAATCCGGCCGACGATTCGCTTAGCTCGCTAAAGCTGGACCGGTACACGATTGAGGACGTGTCCGACGCAGCGTCCCTGATCCTCGACACCTACCGCCAGCTGTTCCCGATACACGACCACTGCTGCAACCAGATCGATGCCGAAGGCGTGACCGGTCCCGCGCCGATCTATGAACGGCTGTTCCTCGCCGCGATCCGTCTCACGAAGTTCAAGGATGCGGAGGTTATGGTCGATGGCTTGCCGTTCCAGGCTAAGTGGGACCGTGGAGCGGTCCGAGTCTTCTCGATCGATCCCGACGTCGAGAAATCCATCCGCCTGGGGTACATCCAGGGCCAGGCTCAGATCGCAATCAGGGTACGGCACCTCACCGGTTCCAGTCCACCGATCTCCGTGAGAGAGATGATCGATAGGGGTTTCGAGCGGGGTGCATTCGGTCCCCTGCTCGAACTCGTTGACAAGCCAGTCAGGCGGTTGCGCCTCTTCCTTCCGACGGCTCCCGAGATCTTTAAGCTCTTCCGATCGGACGAAATGTTCCTCGACGAGGTCGAGAACCTGCTGATGATCGACGCAGACACGTTCACCGCCCTAGATCCGAACCTGGCGATCACGCCGCAGGTAACCGTGATGGATTTCCTCAAGGTCCAGCGCTACTTTAACTTCATCAGCTGCCTCTATCAGCGGAAGCTCGAGACTATCGCCGACGAGGCGGACCGGGCCTATCTCACCTTCGCATCGACCATCCCCGTCATCCCGCACGATCGGCTCTTCGAGCAGATACAACTCATTTTCGAGGACGAGTCCAAGGCGCGGGCAATCATCGACTTGCTGACGATAAACTACGAGGCCCGTCACCTCGACTTGCAATACACGCCCCTGATAGACCTCGGAAAATACTATGTCGTCGCGCCGCACGTCCTTGCCGCGTCCAACCTCGTCCGCAACGTCGTCGTTGCGAAGAATCTGAGGGACTTCGCGCTGGAGGCGGGCGACCCGATGGTCACTGCGGTGACTGGGGCGTTTGAAGCCGCCGGCTTCAAAGTGGGTGCCGACCTCAAGGTGACGGTGAACAAGAAAGAGGTTGAACTCGACTTGGTGGCTTGGCGCGACGACGTCCTGTTTCTGCTCGAGTGCAAGAACGCGTATCATCCATGCTCGGCACATGAGATGCGCAATAGCTTTGACCACATTCGCGTGGCGAGGAACCAGCTGGACCTGCGGCGTGACGTGTTCAGCGACCCCGTCAATCAGGCGAAGCTGTTCGCCAAGCTCGGCTGGGATGTCCAGCCGACGAGCCAGCTCTACACTGGCATCGTCATTGCCAATCGGGTCTTCCACGGCGCCGAGTTCCACGGCCATCCGGTTCGCCAGGCACACGAACTGATCAACGTCCTACAAACCGGAACGATCGGAGGTGACGTTGACCTTAAGTTTTGGAAGGGCGAAGCGTTCACGACGGATGACCTGATCACCTATCTCGCCGGCGACTCGATCGCCAAGAAGCAGCTTCAGGCGTTCCAACGACATCCGATCGAGATCGATCTTGGTGGGAAGCTGCTGGTCTTCGAGTCGCATGTACTCAACGTGCAGCGGCAAATGGAGATCATGGTCGAGAGCTACGGTCAGCGTGATGCTGATACGCGATCGCAGCTCTAGCGCGGCCCTTGACCCCGCCCGGCTGCTGGACGCGCCATGCTTGACCGCGTCGTAAGTCAACGATCGCCTCGGCCGGCCGGCTACAGTTTCGAGGAGGGAAGATAGGCTTCCCCGGTTTCATCGGCGTGTCGCCAGATCCGCTCAAGGACTGGAACCAGTCCCTCATCGCTCATCAGCGCACGCATCAAATGGCTGCCGTCGATGCAGACGAACTTCAGCGCTCCCTTACCATTGAGTGCCTTGATTGCGTCGGCCGAATAGCCGTTGACCGAGACGAACAGGCCCCGCGTGTCCGCTGTCTTGCCATCGAGCTTGAAAATGAGGGAGCTGAACTCGGCGCCGGCGGCCGGTGTCTTCGTCCATTTCGCCTCGACCAGATTGGCGCGGCCACGCCAGGCGAACGATCCGTCGATTTGCTCGCCCAGGTTCTTGAAAGAGCGGCGCGGGTCGAGTTCCTCAAGCTCGAACAGATCGTTGAGGAAGGTTTCGAACAAATAACCGCGCGCCTGCGCGTTGGCCTCCTCCATCATGCCGGTGAACCGGTTCCGGAGCCCATCGCGGCGAGCCGTGCGCGCGGCGCGTGCCGCTTCCTTGGCGCGCTCGTCGGCGCGTTTTGCATCGGCGGCCCCGCGCTCCGCTTCGGCGCGGTTTTCGGCTTTGATCTCGCGGTCGGTCTTAATCTTCGACTGCAGCGCATTGATTGCCGACTTGGCCGTCTCGCTTGCATCGGGCAGGGGCATCTGAGTCAGCCCGGTCACAATCGCCGCTATGATGCGATCGCCCTCGTCACCGAGCACTCCGAGCGTTTCCAGAACGATCTGGGCTACGAAGCGCTTGGGCGCTTTATCGAAGCGACCAGCGGATCGCGCTTCGGCCTTTTCGCGCACATCGGCGAGAACCGCGGGCGTGACGCCGCTGCGTTTAAGGAAAGCGTCGAGATTTGCGTGATATCGAAAGGCTTCGCTTAACGCGTCTTCCAGATGTTGAATGGTGGCTGCGTCAAATCCCATTTAGCCCTCTTTATTAAGACGCGCCTTCGCATGACCAGCCAATAGGTTGCCCGCCTACCCATTGTACCTAACGCTTAGCCGACGTCCGCACTTTTTGTGCCCTAGCGAAAGGCTGTCGGCCCGCGCCCGGCCTCGGGTTGTCTATCTGCTCGGCGTAGCCCTCACATTCCCTCGCGGTTACCTATGGTTGGGCTGTATCGCAAGGACATCGACTTGGACCGTGCCCCGCCTGTAGGGGTGAGCTGGCTGTTCTTGGCGACAACCCCAAGACAATTCGCTTAGTGAAGGCCACTTCGACCAACTTTGGCTGGTGAGTGAAGCAGGCTACCGTCTGGGGACATGGCCGTTCTGAAAGACTCGGATGTCAAAGAAAGCTAAGCTGACCGCCTATCTGGATCCAACGATCTGGCGCGTTTTTTCGCCCGACGAGCGAAAGGCGTATTACGCTGAATTGGGAGAACGGGCGAAACCTGGCAAGAAGCGCGGACAGACAAAGAGCGGGCGTGGTTCGATGCTCGTCCTGCAGGAGAGTGTCTGCCCGTTCGACGCTTACACCTATCTGCACGCGCGATTCGGCGAGCCCAATGGTCTCCAGACCTTGCTTGCGCGCGACGACTCCGACAACCTCTTTCATTGGGATTTCTACCTCAAAGCCGGCGGCGGCAATCTGAAATTTGTGGGCGCATCGGAGGAGGTACATGTCCACTTCGATTTCGACGTTTCCGACAAGGATTGCCGCACTTTCATTGCCGCCCTTCGCGCCGACTTCGGCCGGGTAGGGCAGGAAAAGGGCCGCTTCGCGGGCAAGCTTGAAAAGTGGAACATCTTTCCGAACCAATTCCTCGCGATAGCTAGCCGCTGCGCCGATCTCTATGAGGAGATCACGATCGCGCTACCTCGCATCGAGCGCAGGATTTTCGCGGACAAACACACGACTCAATCGCTGATGGCCGCAAAGCGACGCAAGTCGCATGCGGCACTGATGTCCGCGATCACGACGGCGCCGACCGAGCTATCTGTGCTCACTCCCGTCCTGTTCGAGTCATTTATCGGCCTGATTGTCGCAGTGATGATCAAGCCGGAAGTACGGCGCGATAGTGAGGCTTTCGCCGCGTTCGTGCGAAGTCCGCTCAATCAGAAGCTGACTGGTTTGGCTGATCGGTGCTGGGGCTTCGCGCGACCCCTGATTCAGGAGGATCCGATCTTTGGGCGATACTGGACGGTCGTGAACCAGCGTAACGACATCCTCCATGGCAACGTTGATCCTGTTCGCGACGCTCTTGAGGTGGTTTATTTTCACGGTAAGCGCCCCCTCTACAAGACGGGCGGCGATCGTATTAGGCAGCATTGGGTCCGGCTGATCGACAGGTATCGTCCTCAAGACGTCGTGAACAACTATCTCGCCATGCACACCTTCATCCTCGACATCCTCGACCACATGACCGCGGACGGGCGCGGTACGATCGAGATGATCATGGAGGACTCGCAGCCGGGCTGGGACAATCGGCGCAAGAAGGCCGGCCGGCTATTTCCCGATCATGTGGCGACCGCGGTATTTGATGGGATGCGATACGATTGGGAGCTTGCCGAAGAATAACAGTCGAGGGTGGTGCCTGCCCGCTTCAATCGGATTCGGATATAGGGTCTTCGCCCGCAGATGGACGCGCTTGAGGCGAGCGGGGTAATGCCTGCTTTGGAATTATACCCGACATTCCGTTGACAGCCCGCAGTGGGGGGTCCGGAAGCAATGTTTCGCGCCCTTCCAGGTCATCGATAATTTTTGGGGCTGGTTAGCCCTGAGCGAAATTGCCCGCGAGAACCTTTGCGCCATCTCGCAGAAAGTCGAGATGATCGGACCAGTGTTGCATCATGCGAACCCGCTCATCCCAATATTCGCCGCGGGTATAGGCGCGTCGGACGGCGTTTGCGTCGCAGTGCGCCAGCTGGCGCTCGATCGCGTCAGCATGCCACATTCCCATCTCGTTAAGCAGGGTCGCAGCCATCGCGCGGAAGCCGTGTCCGGTCATCTTGTCCTGCGAGTATCCCAAGCGACGTAGTGCTGCGTTTATGGTGTTCTCCGACATGGGGCGATCGACGGAGGTCCGCGATGGGAACAGGTATTGGCTGTACTCTCCATCGTGCTCGATCGAGCGGATGATAGCGACCGCCTGGACCGATAGGGGCACACTGTGAGCGCGTCGCATTTTCGTCTTGTGAGGCGGGATCGTCCAAACAGCTCTCTCAAGATCGAAGTCGGACCATTCAGCGAAGCGAAGTTCGCCAGGGCGCACGAACACGTGCGGAAGCAGCCTCAATGCCGCGTAGACCTCCGAACTCCCTTCGAATGCCTCGATAGTGCGAAGCAGCTCGCCGGCCTCCGTAGCGGTCGTAATGGCGGCTCGATGGACCGGCTTGGGAACGATCAGGGCGCCGCGTAGGTCGGATGCGACATCGCGATCAGCGCGTGCCGTAGCGATTGCGTAGCGGAAAATTTGAGAACAGGTGCTTCGGAGCCGCTTTGCGGTCTCATAGCGACCTTTGCCCTCCATCTTGCGCAGCATCAGCAGGAGTTCTTGTGCCGATATCGAGGCGACAGGGCGTTTGCCGATTGAAGCATTGATGAAGGTCAGCAGCCAGCGCAGCTTCTTCATCGTGACTGCAGAGCGGCCTTCCTTCTCGACCTTGAGTAGCCATTCGTCGGCCACGGCCTTGAAACTGTTCGAGGACGCCACCGTGGCGGCGATCCGGTCGAGCTTCAACCGTTCGGCCGGGTCCTCGCCGCGTGCCAGTACTTTGCGGGCTGCGTCACATTCGGCGCGGGCGTCGGCAAGGCCGGTGTCCGGCCAAACGCCGAAAGCCAGCGTCTTCTGCTTGCCAAGATATCGGTAATTCATCCGCCAGTAGCGGCCGCCGGACGGCGTTGCGAGCAGGTATAGCCCGTCTCGGTCGCTCAGCTTGTATGCCTTGTCCCGATTCTCTGCGGCTTTGATCGCCACGACCGACAACGCCATGATGGTATCTCCATCCGAGCGATCGGCGAGCTGCCATCAGAAATACCATCAGATTGCTGGTATGGAGTGGTATTTCGCCGATCCGACTGGGATGCATATACCACAAAAAACCGCAGAAAACAGCCATTTACGGCACATTCTCGGACGCCTTGGGATGGCGTTTTGGTGACCCCTACGGGAATCGAACCCGTGCTTCAGCCGTGAAAGGGCCGCGTCCTAACCGCTAGACGAAGGGGCCATCGAGCGTGGAGCCGCGCACTAGGGAAAGGCGGGCGGCGGGTCAAGCCGATGTCGCAATCAATCCGCCGCCGCGTACGATTTCGCCGGCGTCTGTCCGCGTCTTCCCTTGCGCGGAGCCCCCGGCTAGACCGCACGCCCATGAAGATCGCCTTTCTCGGCCTTGGCATGATGGGCTCCGGCATCGCCGGAAACCTGCTGCGCGCGGGGCATCAGCTCACGGTGTGGAACCGCACTCCCGAAAAGGCCGAGGCGCTGGCTGCCGCCGGAGCGACTCTCGCCGCCACCCCGCGCGAAGCCGCTGAAGGCGCGGATATCGCCTTCACCATGGTCGCCGACGACAGTGCGCTGATGGGCGTTCTCGAAGGCACTGACGGACTCCTCGCCGGGCTGCCGGCGGGCGCGATCCATGTCTCGCAAAGCACCATCTCGGTCGCCGCCGCCGATCGCGTCGCGGCGCTGCACGCCGGGCATGACCAGCATTTCGTCTCCGCCCCCGTGTTTGGCCGCCCCGCGGTTGCCGAGGCGGGGCAGCTCTGGATCGTCACCGCCGGTCCGGCCGCCGCGCTCGCAACCTGCGCGCCCGTGTTCGACACGATCGGCCGCGCGGTCTTTCCGGTCGACGACACCGCTTCGGCGGCGAACCTGGTCAAGCTGTGCGGCAACTTCATGATCCTCGCCACTGCCGAAGCGATGGGCGAAGCGATGTCGCTCGCGGAGCGCGGCGGCGTATCGCGGACGGCATTGCTCGAGGTATTGCAGGGCACGCTGTTCGACGCGCCGGTCTACAAGATCTACGGACCGCTGGTCGCCGAAAAGCGCTGGCGACCCGCGGGCTTTTCCGCGCCGCTGGGCCTCAAGGACATGCGGCTGGCGGGGGAAGCGGCGGACACGGTCGGCGCCACCCTGCCGATCCTCCAGATCATCAAGGACCATCTCTCGCAAGCCATCGCGCGCGAAGGCGACGATGTGGATGTCGCCGCCCTCACCTCCTCGATCTAATCCTCGATCCTGCGCTTGCGGGTCTCGGGCAGCAGCAGCAGCCCGACCACGAAGGTCAGCCCCGCGGCCACCACGGGATACCAGAGCCCGTAATAGATATCCCCCGTCGCCGCGACCATCGCAAAGGCGGTCGCGGGGAGGAAGCCGCCGAACCAGCCATTGCCGATATGATAGGGCAGCGACATCGAGGTGTAGCGGATGCGGCTGGGGAAGAACTCCACCAGCATCGCCGCGATCGGCCCATAGACCATCGTCACCAGCAGCACGAGCAGCGTGAGGATGCCCACGACCTTCGGCTTGTCGATCCGCGCGGGATCGGCCCTGGCGGGATAGCCCGCCGCGGTCAGCGCCGCCTTCGCCTCGGTCTGGAACGCCTCGATCGCCCCCTTGCGTTGCGCGGGGTCGGCCAGCTGGGCTTGATCGGGCACGCGCACCGTGACTTCGCCGATCGCGAGTTCGACCGCAGGCCCGGGCGACGACCGCCCCAGATCCTGATAAGGCACGCCCGCCTTCGCCAGGAACGACTTCACGACGTCACAGGGCAGCGTGTCGAACTTGTTCTTGCCGATCGGATCGAACTGGAACGAGCATTTCGGCGAGTCGATCAGCACTACTCTCACCGGCGCCCGCTCGGTCGCTTCGACCAGTGCCGGATTGGCCGCCTGGGCGAGCATCCCGAACAGAGTGAAATAGCTCAGCGCGGCCAGCAGGCAGCCGCTCAGGATGATCGGCTTGCGCCCGATCTTGTCGCTCAGCCAGCCGAAGACGATGAAGAATGGCGTGCCGATGGCGAGTGCGATCGCGATCAGCATGTTGGTGGTCGCGAGATCGACCTTGAGCGTCTTTTCGAGGAAGAACAAAGCGTAGAACTGCCCGGTGTACCAGACCACCGCCTGCCCCACGACCGCGCCGAACAGCGCGATCAGCACGAGGCGCAGGTTGCCCCAGCGCAGGAATGACTCGGTCAGCGGCGCCTTGGAGGTCGCCCCACTCGCCTTCATCGCGGCATAGACCGGGCTCTCCTGAAGCTGGAGGCGGATCCACAGCGACACGAGCAGCAGGATCGCCGAAGCGAAGAACGGCACGCGCCAGCCCCAGGCGGCGAACGCCTCGGGTCCGAACGCGGACTGCGCGCCGATCACCACGAGCAGCGCCGCGAACAGGCCGAGCGTCGCGGTCGTCTGGATCCAGCTGGTGTAGAGGCCGCGCTTATTGTCAGGCGCATGCTCCGCAACGAAGGTCGCGGCGCCGCCATATTGGCCGCCCAGCGCAAGCCCCTGCAACAGCCGCAGCCCAACCAGCATCAGCGGCGCGGCCACGCCGACCGCGGCGAAGCTTGGCAACAGCCCGACGCAGAAGGTCGATGCGCCCATGATGGTCATGGTGACGAGAAACGTGTTCTTGCGCCCGACGAGATCGCCGATCCGCCCGAACACCAGCGCCCCGAACGGCCGCACCGCAAACCCCGCCGCGAACGCCGCGAGCGCGAGGATGAAACCGGTCGTTTCGTTCACGCCCGAGAAGAATTGGGTGCTGATCGTCGTGGCGAGCAGGCCGTACAGGTAGAAATCATACCATTCGAAAACGGTGCCCAGCGACGATGCCGCGATCACCATTTTCTCCCGGCGCGTGGCTCGATGATGCTGGGGCAGTTCGCCCCCTGCGTCGACTGCGCCCTCGGACATCCGTCACTCTCCCCTGCACGTTCTTATAGTTAGCGCTACCAAACCACATCGCGGACGCGCTGCAAAGCCGGATCGTCACGTCTTGCTTTCAATGCGCGGCGATGGGTCCTAGAGG
>Ga0164241_10001529_pt1 | contig 28136 bp, 26 predicted proteins | sample OricomyardsoilBY_FD_108780 | JGI IMG/M metagenome (GOLD analysis project Ga0164241, IMG submission 108780) | Backyard soil microbial communities from Emeryville, California, USA - Original compost - Back yard soil (BY) | ecosystem: Environmental > Terrestrial > Soil > Unclassified | place: USA... | reverse complement strand
ATCCGCGATGATCAGCGCATTGCCAGGCCGCGCGACCGAAAAGCTGCCCTTGGCGCCCAGCGTGAAGATGCACGGGCCCTTGAACGTCTCGCCATTGCTGTTGCCGAGTTCGCAGCGCGCATTGACCTGAGCATGGGCTGCGAGCGGGCAAGCGAAGGCGAGGATCGCGGCGGCGATCAGCGCGATTCGCGTACCGGCAAAGGGGAATGGTGCGGGCATATCTTCAATCCTCCCCTGCGGTCTTGATTTCGTAGAGCAACCGGTGCCGCGGCCCGACCTCGACATCGGCGATCAGCCGATAGTCGCGGGCAAGCACGCCCGCCATGAAATCCCACGCGGCCGGATCGGCTTCGGGAAACGGATAGCCGCTCCGGGTCGCGACATAGCGCGGGCGAATCGCCATCACGCGCGCGAGTTCGCGGTGCATATCGGTGCCGAGCGACAGCGAATCGCGGCGTTCGCTCAGCAGGGTCGGGAAATTCAGGACCGTCGGAATGCGTGCGCCGCTGAGGCGATAGAGCGCGGGGTCGCCGCTGAACACGAACAGGGTTTCGCCGGGAGCGATCCGGGCCGACATGGCGCGCGCCGCGCTACCGTCGCCGCGCCGCCAGCGCAGGTCGCCGATGATCACCCAGCTCCAGACCAGGCCGGCGAGCGCCACTCCCAGCGCGACCGGCGCGAGGCGGAGCCCGAGCACCGGCTTGAGCCAGGCATAGGCAGCGCCCCCCAGCATCGCGAGCGGCAGCAGCGGGGCCAGCGCATAGTGATCGTGATAGGTGCCGAAGACCAGTAGCGAGACGAGCGCCGTCGCGGTCCATCCCCCCAGAAACAGCCTAATGTCGCGCGGCTGGTCCGTGCTCCACAGCCATCCGGCGACTCCTGCCAGCGCGGGCAGCGCCAGCCGCGTGGCGATCTTGAGCAGCCGCTGAGTGATATCGGCCTCATAGGGCGCGCGCAGGAAGATCGACTGGAAATTGGCGAAGACGAAGGCCTGCGCGTGGCCGATCGCGGCATAATAGCCCAACGCCAGCGCCGTCGGGACGATCGCCAGCACCACCCAGGCCGTGGCCGCACCCAGCACTGCCGCCGACCGCGCGCCCTTGCGCAATGCCGTCCAGATCAGCGCCAGCCCGAAGAATATGCCTTCGATCAGCACCGAATATTTGACCTGTAGCGCGAGCCCCGTCAGCGCCATCGCCGCACAGGCCCAGCCCAGAAAACGGCGGTCGAACGCCGGCCGCTCGATCGCCTTGACCACCGCCAGCGCCGCTCCCGCGACCAGGGGGTTATAGAAGACCGGCGCTTGCCCGCCGTCCCCGCCATTGACCATCAGCCAAATGAGATAGACCGCCCCGGCGAACAGCCCCCCGCGCGGCGGGGCGATGCGCCGCGCGAGCAGCGCGATGAGAAAGGCAGTCGCCGCCGCCGAACAGGCCGCGACGACCTGATACTGGATCACGCCGTCGCCCCCGAACAGCCGCGTCGCGGCGTAGATCAGGAACAGCCCGAGCGGCTTGCGGTCCCAGAAATCGACATAGGGCAGCGCGCCGCCCCACATCCGGTCGCCGACCAGCAAATAGAATTGCTCGTCGACCTGGATGACGGGATTGCCGAACTGCGCCGCCCGCAGCGCGAACGCCAACGCTACGAAGAAGGCCGCAACCGTCAGGTCGCGGCGACGCGCGGGCGTCACACCCGCATCGGCATCAGCACGTACAGCGCGGGCGACTTGTCGTTCTCGCGGATCAGCGTCGGGGCGGCGGCGTCGGCGAGGTGGACTTCGCACATATCGCCTTCGATCTGCCCCAGAATGTCCATCAGATAGCGGCTGTTGAAGCCGATCTCGAACGGCTGGGCGGCATAATCGCCGGGGACTTCCTCGGCGGCGGCGCCGTTCTCCGGGCTGGTGACCGAGAGAGTCACCTTGTCGCGATCGAGCGCCATCTTCACCGCGCGCGTCTTTTCGGTCGCGATGGTCGAGACGCGATCGACGCCTTCCATGAAGCTCTTCGGGTCGATCTTGAGGATCTTGTCGTTCCCCGTCGGGATGACGCGCGAATAATCGGGGAAGGTGCCGTCGATCAGCTTCGAGGTCAGGATCGCCTGGCCCAGATCGAAGCGGATCTTCGAATTGGAGAGCGAAACGCCGACCGAGCCGTCGACTTCGTCGAGCAGCTTGCGCAGTTCGGCGATGCACTTCCGCGGGATGATGACGTCGGGCATCGCCTCGGCGCCGTCCGGGCGGGGCACGGTGACGCGGGCGAGGCGGTGGCCATCGGTCGCGGCGGCCTTGAGCACCGGCGAGGCTTCGTCGGCGACGTGCAGGAAGATACCGTTGAGATAATAGCGTGTCTCTTCGGTCGAGATGGCGAAGCGCGTCTTGTCGATGATCTGCTTGAGCGTTTCGGCGGGAAGCTCGAACTGCGTGGGCAGTTCGCCCTCGGCGATCACAGGAAAATCGTCGCGCGGGAGGGTGCCGAGATTGAAGCGGGCGCGGCCCGCGACGATCGAGATCTTGCCCTCGGCGGCGCTCAGCTCGACCTGCGACCCCTCGGGCAGCTTGCGGACGATGTCGAAAAGGGTGTGCGCCGAGATGGTGGTCGCGCCGGGCTGGTCCACCGCGGCGGCGATCGTCTCGTCGATCTGCAGGTCGAGATCGGTCGCCATCAAGCGCAGCGTGCCCGAAGCATTCGCCTCGAGCAGCACGTTCGACAGGATCGGGATCGTGTTGCGCCGCTCAACCACCGACTGGACGTGGCTGAGCCCCTTCAAGAGTGTCGCGCGTTCGATCGTCGCTTTCATGTTCAACCCCCGAGGCCATCTGCCCGGCTATGCGTCAGCAGAGGCAATTCTCCGTTCATCATTCTCTAGCGCGAAAAAGGGCCGGGACAACCCGCCCCGGCCCTTCTTTCACAGCATTATTTGAGGGTTTGGGCTCAGAACCTCACGCCTACCCCCGCGACCACCTGATGACGGTCAAGATCGATCGAGCTGTTATTGGCCTGAGTGTAGTTCGAATAACGATATTCGCCCTTCACATAGAGGTTGCGGCCAAGCCCCAGCTCGACGCCGGCGCCCGCGCGCCAGCCGTCCAGCGTCTCCGAATCCTCGACGGTCGTGGCGCCGTTGATATAGCGCGTATCGACCTGGGCGTTGGTGTAGCCGCCCTTGGCATAGATCAGCGCGCGCTGGCCGACAGTAAAGCCGATGCGCCCGCCGACATAGAGATCGCGGCCGGCGCTGACGCGGAAATTGTCGCCGGGGACGATCACGCCGGTCGCGCGCTGCTTGGTGGTCGCGCCCGTCGCTTCGCCTTCGAAGCCGATCACGGCATGGCCGAGCTGGAAATCATAGCCGACCGCGCCGCCATAGACGACGCCATCGGTCGCTTCCGAATTCGGGGTCGAGCCGTCATCGACGCGGTCCCAGCCGGCGATCACCTCGGCGCGGGGGCCGGTGAAGCTCGAATCGGCGTCGGTATCCTGCGCGAAGGCAGGAACGGCGAGCGCGGTCGACGCGGCCAGCGCGGCGGTGAAAAGTGCGATACGCATGGTAAGCTCCTTGGGTACAAACTGGCCCGATGCTTTGGGCCGGGCGATAACATGGGGGTTCGCGGCGGAGTTTCATGAACCTCAGATAAACAAGGAAAAGCGTTGCTTTCCCGCCACAGGGACTTGAAATGGCTCCCATGGATTCCAAGCCAAATTCGCTGCGCAAGGGCCGCGACTTCATCGCCCGTCACGGTGAGACCGTCTATAACATCGCCGGCCGGATGCAGGGCGATCACCCGCATACGCCACTCACCCGCGCCGGGTTTCGCCAGGCCGACGAGATGGGCGCCGCGCTGCGCCGCCTCCTCGGCCGCAAGCCCAAGCTGACGCTCTGGGCCTCCTCGGCGGGGCGCGCGCTGCAGACGCTGGCGGTGATCTGCGAGCATCTCGAACTCGACTGGCACCAGGCGCGCACCGACGACCGGCTGGTCGAGATCGGCATGGGCGAATGGAGCGGCAAATATTATTCGGAGCTGGGCGCGGCGCTCGACGGCTTCCTCGACGCGCAGCACCGGCTCTATCGCCACGCCGCGCCGGGCGGCGAATGGTATGATTCGATCGCCGCGCGGGTTTCGGGCTGGCTGGCGGATACCGATGACGATGCGGGCGACCGGCTGGTGATCATGCACGGCATGTCGAGCCGGATCCTGCGCGGTGTGATGACGCGGCAGGAGACGCTGCCTCAGTTCGGCGCCCCCGCCGCGCCCGATCTGCCGCAGGGCTCGGTCGCGATGATCGAAAAGGGTGTCGAAACCGTGGTGCATTGGGGATCGGGCACCGGCGGGGAAGCGCCCGCATGATCTGGCTGACCGCATGATCTGGCTGATTGCCTTGCTCGCGCTGACGCCGCTTCAGCAGGGCCGCGTCTCGCTCGGGGTGTTCGACAGCTGGGGGGCGTTTCGCGATGCCTCGCCGCGCCGCTGCTATGCGATCGCGCGGCCCGTGGAGAGGCATGACCAGTCGCAGCCCTTTGCCAGCATCGCCAGCTGGCCGGGGCAAGGCCTGCGCAACCAGCTCCATATCCGCCTCAGCCGCGCGCGCGGCGCCAATGCCCGAGTCACGCTGTCGATCGGCGAGCGCCGGTTCGAACTGGTCGCGGGCGAGACCGATGCCTGGTCTCCGGACGCGCGCACGGACGCCGCCGTGGTCTCGGCGATCCGCGAGGGGCGCAGCATGAGCGTCGAGACCGTCTCGGCGGCGGGCGCGCCCTTCGCCGACACCTATGCGCTCAAGGGCGCGGCGACCGCGATCGACGCGGCGGCTTTGGGCTGCGTGAAGCGCTAGACGCGCACTATCCTTCCGTTCGCCCTGAGCCTGTCGAAGGGCATCTCTCCGCACGCGATTTCGCACGAGGATAGCTGTGCTTCGACAAGCTCAGCACGAACGGAACTATGGATTGCCTAGGACCAGTTCGCCGGCGCGGGGCGCTGCATCGGCGAGCGGCCGAGATAGGCGCTCAATCCTTCCACCAGCGCGATAAAGGCGGTGCGGATCCGCGCCACCCCGCGCTGATCCTCATGCGCGACCACCCAGGTATCGAGGTCCATCTGGAGCGCGTCGGGAAAGAGCCGCACCAGATTGCGGTCGCGCGCGGCGAGCGGGACCTGGCAAAAGCCGATCCCCATCCCGGCGCGGATCGCGGCGAGCTGGGCGAGGTCATGGTCGCTGCGAAAGCCGAAATCGTCGAGCCCCACCGCGAAACCCTGATCCTGCACCGCGCGAAGCACGGGCGAATCGCTTTCGACGCCGATCAGCGCATGCTCGCCAATCTCGTCGAGCGTCGCCGGGGCGCCGTGCGCGGCGAGATAGGAACGGTGCGCATGGAGCCCCAGCGGGATCGATCCGACCCAGCGCGCGACCAACGCCTCCTGCCGGGGCCGCACCATGCGGACGGCGATATCGGCCTCGCGGCGCAGTACGTCCTCGTTGCGGTTGGTCGGCGACAGCGCGACGACCAGCCGGGGGTGCTTCTCGCGCAGCGCGGTGAGGATCGGCGGCAGGACTTCGACCGCGATTATCTCGCTCGCGCTGATCCGCACCGTGCCCGCGACTTCGTCCGCCCCCGCCGATGCCGATCGCATGAAGGCGTCCGCCGCCATCGCCATCGCCTCGGCATGTTCGCGCAGCTGAAGCCCGCGCTCGGTGGCGATCAGGCCACCGGGCGAACGAGTGAAAAGCGGGGTGCGCAGCGCCGCTTCGAGCTCCTCGATTCGCCGCCGCACGGTCGGCTGAGCCAGCCCCAGCGCCCGCGCCGCGCCCGACAGGCTGCCTTCCTTCAGGACAGCGAGGTAGGCACGTTGGCGTTCCCAATCGTCAGTGATGCTCATCAAAACTGTCTATGCGGCCTGCCAAGGTCTGGCAATTTTATATGATTGCGCGCCGGCGCATATCGGCCTCCGCAAGGATGGAGGCTGAGATGACGAAAACGATATTGGTGCTGGGTGCGACCGGCGGCGTGGGCGGCGAAACGGCGCGGGCTTTGGTCCGCCATGGCTGGACGGTGCGGGCAATGGCGCGGCGCGTTCCGGCGGACGGTAACCCGGCGATCGACTGGCGGCAGGGTGATGCGATGGACCGCGCGGCGGTGATGGCCGCCGCCGAGGGCGCCGATGCGATCCTCCACGCGGTCAACCCGCCGGGCTATCGCAACTGGAGCAAGCTGGTGCTGCCGATGCTCGACAACAGCATCGCCGCCGCGCTGGCGAATGGGGCGCGACTGGCGCTGCCGGGGACGATCTACAATTACGATCCGCGCAGCGTCGCGGTCGCCGCGCCGGGAGCGGTCCAGCGGCCCAACACCCGCAAGGGCGCGATCCGGGCCGAGATGGAGCGGCGGCTGGCGGAGACGCCGAGACTGCGCACGCTGGTGCTGCGCGCGGGCGATTTCTTCGGACCACGGACCAGTGGGAATAGCTGGTTGTCGGGCGGGATGGTGACGCCGGGCAAGCCGGTGCGTTCAGTGCTCTATCCGGGGCGGCCCGGGATCGGCCATGCCTGGGCCTATCTGCCCGATATGGCCGAAGCCTTCGCCCGGCTGCTCGACCGCGAGGCGGGCCTGCCCGATTTCGCCTGCCATCATTTCGCCGGGCATTGGATCGACGGTGCGGGCATGGTCGCGGCGATCGGCGCGGCGGCGGGAACCCGGCCCAAGGTCCGCAAGCTCCCGTGGCGGCTGCTCCCGCTCGTCGCGCCGTTCAACCAAACGATGCGCGAAATGATCGAGATGGAGGGCTTCTGGTGCCACCCGCTGCGGCTCGACAATGCCAGCCTCGAAGCCGAAATCGGCGCGGAACCGCACACGCCATTGGTGCAGGCGCTGTGGGTGTCGCTGGCGGCGATGGGGTGCTTGGCGAAGGAGGAGCAAGGCGGAAATCTTGACTTTTTTACGTATAGCGCGTAAATAATCGCCATCCAGTCCCCGGTTTGCCGTCTTGAGGCGCTCGCAAGAGCAGATATCAGCTCAAGGCCGCTCCCGGGGACAACTTTTTTCTAGGCGTCTCGATGGCAACGGCGATCCTGATCGACGGCGCGTTTTTTCTTCGCCGTTTCAAAAATTGCTTCCCTGATCATGATCGGGACGACCCCAAGAGTGTTGCCCACGGGCTTGGGATGCTTGCCTACTGGCATTTGAGCCATCGGATCGGACCGCATCAGCTCATGGAGCAGATCGCAAAGTATAATTTGCAGGTCGGGGAATCGGGTGAGTTCTACCGGATTTTTTTCTACGATTGCTCGCCGCTCACCAAGCGGATGCACAAGCCGCTGTCCAACAAATCCGTAGATTTTGGAAAATCGCCTGAGGCTGTTTTCCGACTGCAACTCCACAAAGAAGTACGCAAACTTCGGAAAGTAGCCCTTCGCCTGGGGCGGCTAAATGATACATCCAAATGGCGCCTGACTGAACGAGCTACTGCGCGCCTAATCCAATCTCCGAGTGGCTTTATACCGACGGATGACGACTTCGAGATTGATACCAAGCAGAAGGGCGTCGATATGCGCCTCGGTTTGGACGTAGCGTCGTTGGCGTTCAAACGGCAGGTGGACCAGATCGTTATCGTCGCTGCCGACGCCGACTTTGTCCCTGCTGCAAAGCTTGCTCGACGCGAAGGGATCGATGTCATTCTCGATCGCATGGGCGATCAGCGTGCCGCTCAGGATTTGATCGAGCATGTCGATGGGATTCGGGACTGTTTTCTCCCCAAGCCCAAGCGTTCGGAGTAATAATAAGTGCAGATTCCCGGCCACATCGATCCCGTGCCCGTCCCGCGCGCCGCAGTGCCGCGTCCCGATGGCCGGATCGACTTGCTCGGGCTTTCGAGGTTCGACCTTCGCGTGGCGCTCGAAAGCTCGCAGCTCGAGCCCAAACAGGCGAAGCTGCGCGCGAAGCAGCTGTTCCACTGGATCTATAATCGCGGCGTCACCGATTTCTCGCTGATGACCGATATCTCGAAGACGATGCAGCCCTGGCTGGCCAATCGCTTCGTGATCAGCCGTCCGCAAGTGATCGAGCAGCAGGTTTCGACCGACGGCACCCGCAAATGGCTGCTGCGTTCGCCCGACGCACAGGATTACGAGATGGTGTTCATCCCCGACGCGGATCGGGGGACGCTGTGCGTGTCGTCGCAGGTCGGCTGCACGCTCAATTGCCGCTTCTGCCACACCGGCACGATGCGGCTGGTGCGCAACCTGACTCCCGCCGAGATCGTCGGACAGGTGATGCTCGCGCGCGATTCGCTGGGCGAATGGCCGAGCCAGCCGGAGGGGCGGATGCTCACCAATATCGTGATGATGGGGATGGGCGAGCCGCTCTATAATTTCGACAATGTCCGCGACGCGCTCAAGCTCGTCATGGACGGCGACGGGCTCGCGCTGTCGAAGCGGCGGATCACGCTTTCCACCTCGGGCGTGGTGCCGATGATGGCGCGGGCGGGGGAGGAGATCGGCGTCAATCTCGCGGTGTCGCTCCATGCGGTGACCAAGGAAGTGCGCGACGAGATCGTGCCGCTCAACCGGAAATACGGGATCGAGGAGCTGCTCCAGGCCTGCGCCGATTATCCCGGCGCGAACAATGCCCGGCGGATCACCTTCGAATATGTCATGCTCAAGGACAAGAATGACAGCGACGCGGACGCGCGCGAGCTCGTCCGCCTGCTCAAACATTACGATCTGCCCGCCAAGGTGAATTTGATCCCGTTCAACCCCTGGCCCGGCGCGCCCTACGACACCTCGACCCCCGAGCGGATCAAGCGCTTCTCGAACATCATCTTCGAGGCGGGCATCTCCGCCCCCACCCGCACCCCGCGCGGGCGCGATATCGATGCGGCGTGCGGCCAGCTCAAAACCGCGGCGGAAAAGAAGAGTCGCGCCGAATTGGACCGCCTTGCCGAAGAGAAGCAAGCCGCGCTGGGATAAAACCCCGGTTGCGCCTCCGCAACATTGCCATATGCTGCGCACCATGTGGCTCCTCGACAAGATGCTCCGCCAGGTCGTCCGCAAGGGCGAACTCACCGTGATCGACCATGACGGGAAGGAGTATCGCTATGGCGCGCCCGATCCGGCGCATGGCCCGGTCACGGTCAAGCTGACCGACCGCCGTGCGGCCTTCGACATCGCCACCAATCCGCGCATCGGCACGGGCGAGGCCTATATGGACGGCCGCCTCGTCGTCACTCAGGGCGACGTCCGCGAGCTGATCCTGCTCTTCCAGTATAACGCGCCGTTCGAAAGCGCGGGCGAGATCAAGCCCAAGGGGTTCCTGCGCCAGGCAATCGATCATGTCGGCGGCCGTATCGACCAGATCAACTGGAAGGCCCGCTCGCGCAGCAATGCCGAGCACACCTACAACCTCACGCGCCGCCTCTACGAACTGTTCCTCGACACCGACCGCCAATATACCATGGCTTATTACCGCGACACGTCGAACAGCCTTGAAAAGGCGCAACTCGACAAGAAGGCGCATCTCGCCGCCAAGCTCTATCTCAAGCCGGGCATGAAAGTGCTCGATGTCGGCTGTGGCTGGGGCGGGCTCGGCCTGTATCTGCACCGGCATTATGGCTGCGAAGTGCTCGGCATCGCGCTGGCGCCCGACCAGATCGCCTTTTGCAAGGAGCGCGCCGAGGCCGAGGGCGTGGCCGACAAGGTCAAGTTCGAGCTGATGGACTATCGCGACCTGACCGGCGAGTTCGACCGCATCGTCAGTGTCGGACTGATCGAGCATCTCGGCACACCGCATTATCCGGGCTTTTTCGAGCATATGCGCCGGCTGCTGACGAGCGACGGGCTGATGGTCTCGCATTGCTGCGGGCGGATGGGCACCCCCGGCACCACCGATCAATGGACGCGGAAATACATCTTCCCGGGCGGCTATATCCCTTCGCTGTCGGAGCTGGTGACCGAGGCCGAGAAGCACAAGATGATCGTCACCGATGTCGAGGGGATGCGCTATCACTACGCGCATACGCTGCGCGAATGGTATGATCGCACCAACCTTGCCGAGGACGAGATGGTCGCGATGTACGACCGGCGCTTCTTCCGCATGTGGCAATTCTACCTGGCGGGGGCGGAGGCGGCGTTCCGCTATGGCGGGCTGGTCAACTGGCAGGTCCAGTTCGTCAAGCACCGCTCGGCGATCCCGATGACGCGCGACTATATGTACGAGGAATCGCAGCGGCTGCGCGACAGCGAGGATGCGCCGGAATGGCATCTGGCCGCTGCCGAGTGATTGGAGGTTTCGGGCATCCCCGGGGGAGCGGCAGCGGGTAGGGAAGCGGCGTGATCGATCCGGCATCCATGGCGCTTGCCGCCGGCGCGGGGCTGCTCGGCGGGGCGATGAACGCGCTTGCCGGGGGCGGGACCTTCGCGACCATGCCGACGCTGATCGCGCTCGGCCTGCCCTCGCCGATCGCCAATGCGACCAGCAATGTCGCACTCCAGCCCGGGGCGATCGCCAGCGCCTGGACCTATCGCGCGGGGCTCGGCCCGATCGGCGGGATCGCGGTGCGGACGCTGGTGCTGGTCACCTTCCTGGGCGCAGTGGCGGGGAGCCTGTTGCTCGTCTTCACCCCCGCAAGCACTTTCGACATCGTCATTCCGTGGCTGCTGCTGGTGGCGACGCTCGCGCTCGGCTTCGGCCGGCGCGCGGCGGACTGGCTCCATGCCCGGGTGACGATCGGGCGGGGCGCGATGATCGGCGCTCAGCTGCTGCTCGGCATCTATGGCGGCTATTTCGGCGGCGGGGTCGGACTGATGATGACCGCGGCCTGGGGGCTGCTCGCCGGGGCCGAGCCCCATGCGCTGGCGGCCAACCGCACGCTGATGCTCGCCACCGCCAACGCCGCCGCGACGGTCATCTTCATCGCGTGCATGATGGTGCGCTGGGAGCTGTGCGTGCCGATGCTGATCGGCGCGGTCGCCGGGGGCTGGCTCGGGGCATTGGCGGGTACGGCGCTGCCGCCGGTCGCGATCCGGATCTGGACGCTGCTGATCACCGCCGCGACCACCGCCGTCTTCTTCGTGCGCGCTTATGGCTGATGCGCTATCAGGGGGCATGGACGAGGATGCGCCGCCGCCGAAGACCATCATGCGCCACCGGCTGGTCACGCGCGTCTGGCACTGGATCAACGCGCTCGCGGTGCTGGCGCTGATCGGCAGCGGGCTGACCATCTCGAACGCGCACAAGTTTCTCTATTGGGGGCAGGCGGGGGCGAACCCCCGCGATGCCTGGCTGCATGTGCCGCGCTGGCCAAGCTGGGCGACGATCCCTTCCTATTACAGCCTGTCGGCGGCGCGGACCTGGCATCTCTTCTTCGCGCTGGTGCTGGCGTTCGGGCTGCTCGCCTATCTGATCTGGAGCCTCGCCAATCGCCACATCCAGCGCGACCTGCGCGTGCGCCGGGCCGAGCTCAAGCCCGCGCACCTGATCGCCGACGCCCGCGCGCATCTCGACCTGCGCTTCCACGATCCCGAGAATCCGGCGGCGTACAACAGCTTCCAGAAGCTGAGCTATGTGGCGGTGCTGTTCGTCCTGCTCCCGCTGGTGATTTTCTCGGGGCTGGCGCTATCGCCGGGAATGGACGCCGCCTGGCCCTGGCTGACCGATATCTTCGGCGGGCGGCAATCGGCGCGATCGGTGCATTTCATCTGCATGGCGCTGCTCACCTTGTTCATCGTCGTGCATCTGGCGCTGGTGATCCTCGCCGGGCCGCTCAACGAAGTGCGTTCGATGATCACCGGCAAGTGGAAGGTGCCCGAGGCATGATCACTCGCCGCACGCTGCTGGTCACGGGCGCCGCCGGGCTGCTGACCGGATGCGATTCGATCGGCCGCAGCGGCGCGGGCAAGTCGATCCTCGAAAGCGGCGAGGATGCGCACCGCTTCCTCCAGCGCTCGATCATGGGGCGCGACACGCTCGCCCGCGAATTCCGCGCCGACCAGATGAGCCCCCGCTTCCGCGTCAATGGAAGTGCTACCGCCGACACCCCCGAATATGCCGCGCTGAGCGCCGGCAAGTTCGTCGACTGGCGGCTCAAGATCGACGGGCTTGTCCGCCGCCCGCTCGCCATCTCGCTCGCCCAGCTCCAGGCGATGCCTCAGCGCGCGCAGATCACTCGCCACGATTGCGTGGAAGGATGGAGCGCGATCGGCAAGTGGCAGGGCCCGCATCTCTCGCGCATCCTCGACCTCGCGCAACTCAAGCCCGAGGCGAAGTTCATCGTCTTCCACTGCGCCGACAGAATGGGCGACGGCAGCGCCTATTATGAATCGATCGACCTGATCGACGCCTATCATCCCCAGACCATTCTCGCCTGGGCGATGAACGATGCCCCGCTGAGCACCGGCCATGGCGCGCCGCTGCGCCTCAGGGTCGAACGCCAGCTGGGGTACAAGCACGCCAAGTTCGTGATGCGGATCGAGGCCGTCGCCAGCCTGGCTGGAATCGGCGGGGGCAAGGGCGGCTATTGGGAGGATTCGAACGGCTACCAATGGTACGCCGGAATTTGATTCGCCCGTCCCGGAACCAGGCGGCGGCCCCGGCGTAGAGCCGGAGTGGCGTTGATCGACCAGTTCTTTTCGCGCGCGGTAAAGCGGGGGCCCCTCACCGTCGTCCATGCCGACGGTGGCACGCGCCGCTTCGGCGCGCCCGATCCCGCGCTGAAACCGGTGACGCTGCGGCTGGGCAAAGGCGTCGCCGGCCGCATCCTGCGCGATCCTGCGCTCGGCGCCGCCGAAGCCTATATGGACGGCGGTCTTAGCGTCGAGGGCGGCGACATCCTCGACCTGCTGATGCTGATGACCGCCAACAACCGGTGGGAGGAAAGCGACCGCAACCTGCGCCCCGGGCCGTTCCGTCGCGCCGCCGAGGGCGTGCTCCACCGCGTCGGCCGCATCAACATGCGCCGCGCTTCGAAGCGCAACGTCGCGCATCACTACGATCTGTCGGCGGGACTCTACGACCTCTTCCTCGATACCGACCGGCAATATAGTTGCGCCTATTTCACCGACGCCGGGAACAGCCTCGAACAGGCGCAATCGGACAAGAAGGCGCATATCGCGGCCAAGCTCGCGATCGAGCCGGGGATGCGCGTGCTCGATATCGGCTGTGGCTGGGGCGGGATGGCGCTTTACCTCCACGAGAAGACCGGCGCCGATGTGCTCGGCATCACGCTCTCCGAGGAACAGCTCAGGATTGCCCGCCACCGCGCCGAAATCGCGGGGGTGGCGCGCAAGGTCCGCTTCGAGCTGGTCGACTATCGCGATGTCGAGGGGAGCTTCGACCGGATCGTCTCGGTCGGCATGTTCGAACATGTCGGCCCGCCAATGTACCGGACTTTCTTCGCCAAATGCCGCGAACTGATGACCCCCGAAGGCGTGATGCTGATCCACACGATCGGCCGCGCCGGCGGCCCGGGCGTCACCGACCGCTTCACCTCGAAATACATTTTCCCCGGCGGCTATATCCCCGCACTGTCGGAGATCGCGCGCGGTTATGAGGGGATGCGCTTTTTCCTCACCGATGTGGAAGTGCTCCGCGAGCATTACGGCCACACGCTGCGCCACTGGTACGACCGCACCACCGCCGCGCGCGAGCAGATCGTGGCGCTTTATGACGAACGCTTTTTCCGCATGTGGCAATTCTACCTGGCCGGATCGATGGCGAGCTTCTTCAACGGCGGGCTGGTCAATTACCAGCTCCAGTTCGCCCGCTCGCTCGCGGCCTTGCCCTACACTCGTGATTATATCGGCGAGGCCGAGGCCGCGCTGCGCGAGCGGGAGCCTCGCTTCATGCTTCAGTCCGGATAGCGGCGGCCCATCTCTTCCCAGCAGCCGCGTGCGATTGATTCGACCGCGTCCATGTCCACGTCCGCCAGCTTCTTGATATAGAGGCAGCCCTTGCCGGCCTTGTGCTTGCCGACCCGCGCGAGATCGTCCTCCAGCCCCGGCCGTCCGGCGAGCACATAGAGCACCAGCTCGGCCTTGCGCGGGCTGAAGCCCATCCGGCACGCAGTGCCGCTATGCCCGCTGTCATAGGTATAGCTGTACTGGCCGAAGCCGATGATGCTGGGCCCCCACATGGTGGCCGGCTCGCCCGAGATCCGTTCCATCATCGCGCGGATCGCCTTGGCGTCCTCGCGCCGAACCGGATTTTCGACGGCATCGATGAAAGCGTCGACGCTGACGTCGGTCGCCTTGGTCTTGTTCTCGGCCATTGCCTGTCCCCCCTTTCCACCGGTTTACCCCTGTCGTCATCCCGGCGAAAGCCGGGACCCGGAGTGACCGGCGGGGCCGCTCGTCGGCATCGCGGGGGCTCGCCCTGGTAGCTTACCTCCCCGGACTGTTGCGGGAACCAGACTCGGACCCTAAAGCGCCCCGTCCCCAAGGAGTCGCTTAGCCATGTCTGACAAGATCAATCGTGTCGTCCTCGCCTATTCGGGCGGTCTGGATACGAGCGTGATCCTGAAATGGCTCCAGCAGGAATATGGTTGCGAGGTCGTGACCTTCACCGCCGATCTCGGCCAGGGCGAAGAGCTGGAGCCCGCGCGGCGCAAGGCCGAGATGGCCGGCGTGAAGCCCGAGCACATCTTCATCGACGATCTCAAGGAAGAGTTCGTCCGCGACTATATCTTCCCGATGATGCGCTCGAACGCGCTGTACGAGGGACTGTACCTGCTCGGTACGTCGATCGCGCGCCCGCTGATCGCCAAGCGCCAGATCGAGATCGCGAAGCTCGTGGGCGCCGACGCGGTCAGCCACGGCGCGACCGGCAAGGGCAATGACCAGGTCCGCTTCGAGCTCGGCTATTATGCGCTCGCCCCCGACATCAAGGTGATCGCGCCGTGGCGCGAATGGAACCTCACCAGCCGCGAGCGGCTGATTGAATTCGCCGAAAAGCACCAGATCCCCATCAGCAAGGACAAGCGCGGCGAAGCGCCTTTCTCGACCGACGCGAACATCCTGCACACCTCGTCCGAGGGCAAAGTGCTCGAGGATCCGTGGCAGGAAGTCCCCGATTACGTCTATTCGCGCACGGTCGATCCGGAGGACGCGCCCGACGCGCCCGAGACGATCACAGTCGATTTCGAGCGCGGCGACGGCGTCGCGCTCAACGGCGAGGCGATGTCGCCCGCAACCTTGTTCGCGGCGCTCAACGAATTGGGCCGCAAGCATGGCATCGGGCGGCTCGATCTGGTCGAGAACCGCTTTGTGGGCATGAAGTCGCGCGGCATGTACGAGACGCCGGGCGGCACCATCTATCACCTCGCCCACCGGGGCATCGAGCAAGTCACGCTCGACCGCGGCGCCGCGCACCTCAAGGACGAACTCGCTCCGCGCTATGCCGAGCTGATCTATAACGGCTTCTGGTTCAGCCCCGAGCGCGAGATGCTCCAGGCCGCGATCGATCATTCGCAGGAAAAGGTGACGGGCACGGTCCGCCTCAAGCTCTACAAGGGCAATGTCGTCATCACCGGACGCAAATCGCCTTACTCGCTCTACAGCGAGAAGGTCGTCACCTTCGAGGACGATCAGGGCGCGTACGACCAGCGCGACGCGGCGGGCTTCATCAAGCTCAACGCGCTGCGGCTGCGGTTGCTGGGACGCCGGGACCGTTAACCGGCGGTTGCCGCCGGGCTCGGTAGTTTTGCGTAATGGTTTCGGACACGGAATGAATTAAGCCCGTCGGCGGAGACCGCCGATGTACCGGGACAACCCTGCCAACGATCCCGAAAGCACGCCCTCGCCACTGCGCGGGCTGCTGATCGCCGCGCCGGTTGCGCTGGGCATTTGGATGCTCGTCGCCGGGCTGGCGCGCTTCTTCGCGAGCTAATCTTCAGTCACTTCGCGCGCGAAGCTTGCGATATCGTCGAGCACCGGCGCCTTGCCGCGCAGCGGCACTGCCAGCGCGGTGATGATCGCAATGTGGCTGAGCCCGGGATAGCGTTTCAGCCGGACATCGTTCCCCGTCGCCGCCAGCGCCTGCGCCAGCGCGCGGCTGTGGCGGGGTTTCACGCGCGTATCGGCCTCGCCATGGAGCAGCAGGGCAGGGACCGAACCGGGGCGCGCATGGGCGACGGGCTGAGTCGCCGGCAGATCGGGCCAATCGCCGAACGCCGCGATCGAAGCCGAATCGTCGAGCGGCAGGAAGTCGTACGGCCCGGCCAGCCCCGCGAGCCCGCGCACTGCCCCGTGCGCATCGCCCAGCCATTCGCGGTCGAGCGCGAGCATCGCGGCGATATAGGCCCCCGCCGAATGCCCCGCGAGCAGGATGCGCTCGCCATCGCCGCCGTAAATCCCCGCATGCCCGCGCACCCATTGCACCGCCGCCGCGCCGTCGCGGACGAAATCGGGGTAACGGACCTGCGGCACCAGCCGGTAATCGGGCACCGCGACGACGAATCCGCGCGCCGCCAGCGCCCGTGCGGCAAAGGCGTAACCCTGGCGGTGCCCGCTGTCCCACGCGCCGCCATAGAAGAAGACGATCACGGGGCGGGGCCCCACGGGCTTGCGCGGCGCGTAGAGATCGAGGCGCTGCCGGGTGTCGCCGCCATAGGCCAGTCCCGAGGCAACGCGGCGCGAGCCGCGGTCCTTGGGCATCAGCGCGTTGAACAGAGTCAGCAGGTCGATCATGCGCGTGGTCATAACCCTTTGCGCTCCCCCGGCGAAGCGTGGGAGGGGCCGTTATCCCCAGATATCGTCGCGATCCGCCGCATCGGCCTTGCCCTGCGCCGCGCCCCTCGCGCATGGCTCGAAGCGATGACCTTCCAAGTGGATATGGGCCTCGACGCCGTCGGCAAGCCGGTCTCGATCGACTTGGAGGAGCTGCTCGCCACGCGGCTGCTCGTCCAGGGCAATTCGGGATCGGGCAAGTCGCATTTGCTGCGCCGGATGCTCGAAGGCAGCGCCGGGCAGGTCCAGCAGATCGTGATCGATCCGGAAGGGGATTTCGTCACGCTCTCCGGCCCCTATGGCCATGTCGCGATCGAGGCAGTCGATTATTCGGTCGGCGAGATCACCCGGTTCGCATCGCGCTGCCGCGAGCATCGGACCTCGGTGGTACTCAGCCTCGAGGGGCTTGAGATGGAAGGCCAGATGCGCTGCGCCGCGGCCTTCCTGATGGGATTGTTCGATGCGCCGCGCGAGCATTGGTTTCCGGCCCTGGTGGTGGTCGACGAGGCCCAGATCTTCGCGCCCGCCGCCGGAGCCGAAATCAGCGAGGAGGTCCGCCGCGCGTCGCTCGGCGCGATGACCAACCTCATGTCGCGCGGACGCAAGCGCGGGCTCGCCGGGATCATCGCGACTCAGCGTCTCGCCAAGCTCTCCAAGAATGTCGCGGCCGAGGCGTCGAACTTCCTGATGGGCCGCACTTTCCTCGATATCGACATGGCGCGCGCCGCCGATCTGCTCGGCATGGAGCGCCGCCAGGCCGAGAGTATTCGCGACCTGGCGCGCGGCACCTTTCTCGGCCTCGGCCCCGCCATCGCCCGCCGCCCGGTGATGGTGCGGATCGGCGCGGTTGAGACCTCGGCGCGCAGCTCCAGCCCGACCTTGGTGCCGCTGCCCAGCGCTCCCGCCGGGGACATGCGCCAGTTCCTGCTCGCCGGACTGGAGGAGCCGCTGCCCGCCGCGCCGCCACCCCCGCCGCGCCCCGCGCCGTCTAAACTGTTCGATCAACTTGCCGCCGCGCCCGAGCCCGCGCCCGCCCCCAATGAGGAGTGGCTCGACTCAGTCGATGTGCCCGCCGTGATGGCCGAGGCGCTGCGCGGGATCGTCGAGGATCCCGATGCCGGCACGCGCACCGCCGCGGTGCTGTTCCAGGATTTCGGCGTCCGCTGCCGCATGGCGGGGCTGCGCAAGCCCCCGCTCGACCTGCCCGGCTTCGCGCGCCGCCTCGCCGCCGCGCGCGCCGGGATTTTCGAAGGGCTGGAGGACGAATGGGCCCCCGCGCTGGAGGCCGCCCATGGCCTGCCCGACGACATGCTCGGCGCGTTCCTGCTCATCGCCCGGGCCGCGCGCGAAGGCGAACCCTCGCCCAGCGACGAAGCGATCGCGCATATCTATGGCACCAGCTCGATCGGCCGGGCGCGCCGCGTGCTGACCTATATGGAGGAGCGCAATTCAATTGTGCTGCGCGTGGATCTCTCCGGACGGCGCTCGATCACCATCCCCAGCCTCGGATGGACCACGGCATCGGTCGAGGCCTGAGGCACGAAAGGGCGAAGTTACGGGACCCTAAGCCGCCTTCCACCGCAGCGACATGCACGACAGGCCGGCATCGATCCGGGCGACGTGAGTGGTGTCGACCAAAGCGAGCCGATAGCCGTCGCGGTCGAGCCGCTGGGCGATGCGCGGATGGCCTGCCGAGAGCAGCAGCGTCTCGTTGATCCGCAGCGCGTTGGCGGCGGGGACTTCGTCGGGGTCGAGGACAAGCGTGCGGAAACCCGCGAACAATCCGCTCGCCGCACCCGCTTCGGTGGTCAGGATCGTCTCCTCGTCGATCAGCGTGGCGATGGTCTTGAGGTGAAGCGCCTCGCGCGGCGGGGCGACGATCTCGGCGGCGCGGCCCAATCGCGCGAGTGCCTCGGCCAGCGCGCGGGCGCCGGCCTCGTCGGTGCGCGCGGAGAGGCCGATCATCACCCGGCTCGGCGTGACCAGCACGTCACCGCCATCGGCAAAACCCTCGGCCAGCCGAATCACCTGGCGGAAATGGCGTTCGAGGATGGGGGCGAGATGCACGGTCTCGTCGCGGCGCGTGTTTGCCCCCGGATTAAGCAGGATCGCACCTTCGCCGAACACCAGGGCGGGATCCTCGACGAAGATCGAATCGGGGAAGCCCTCGAGCGGATCGAGGATCTCGAGCGTCAGCCCCGCCTCTCGCAGCGCCTGCGCATAAGCGGCGTGTTCGCCGAGCACCGCGTCATAGTCGGGCCCCGGGCCGTCATGCGCGCGCAGCCCCGCGACCACCGAATGGCCGGGCGTGCGCAGGATCGCATGCGTGAAGGCGTGGCAAGTCATGCCACCCTTCTAGCTCAGCGGCGCGGCTGGTCCAGCAGGCCGATGAAGAAGGCGGTCACCACCATCTGCAGCCCGACACAGCCGAGCAGCATCGACGGGATGGTGAGGCGCATCAGCGCGGCCGGGTTGAGGTCGCCAAAGCCGCTCGACACCCAGATCGCAGTCGCGGTGATCCCGCCGGCGATCCCGCCGCCAAGCATCAGCCCGCCCAGGATGCAGGCGCGCTCGACCGAGAACCAGTTACGCACGCGGCGCATCATGCCGCTCTCCGGCCACATGCCCGCGATCGTGCCGTAGCGGCGGGCCATCACGCTGAGGCCGATCAGCTGCGATCCCATCAGCACCGCCATCGCGGCGAAGATCATCGTGTGGACGCCCAGCTCGACCTTGCCGATATGAATGTCGGCCGGGATCAGCCCGAGCACGCCGATCAATCCCACCGCCGCCAGCGCGAGCCCCGGATAGAGGAACAGGAATTTGGGCGCGAAGATCAGCAGGAAGCGCAGATGCCGCCAGCCATCGCGCCAGGTGCGCAGGTGGGGCGGGCGGCTGCGGCCGTCGGGCTGGAGCGTGGTCGGCACTTCGCGGATATCGAGCTTCTCGATCGCGGCCTTCACGACCATCTCGCTCGCGAATTCCATGCCCGGCGTGGTGAGGCCCAGCTCGCGGATCGATTCGCGGTTGAAGGCGCGCAGGCCACAGTGGAAGTCGCCGACCGGGATCTTGAAGAAGACCTGGCCGAGAAAGCTGAGCACCGGATTGCCGAGATAGCGGTGGAGCGGCGGCATCGCGCCGGGGGCGATCCCGCCCTGGAAGCGGTTGCCCATGACGAGGTCGGCGCCTTCGCGCAGCTGCTCGACAAAGGGCATCAGCCCCCCGAAATCATACGAATCGTCGGCATCGCCCATCGCGACGAACTTGCCCTTCGCCGCCTCGATCCCGCCGATCAGTGCCGCGCCATAGCCGCGATCGGGCACATGGACGATGCGCGCGCCCAGCGCGTTGGCGATCTGCTGCGATCCGTCGGTCGAGCCATTATCGGCGACGATGACTTCGCCGTTCAGGCCGTGATCGGCGAGGAACGCCTTGGCCTTTTTGACGCACACAGCGAGCGTTTCGGCCTCGTTGAGGCACGGCATCACGATCGACAGCTCGATCTCCTGCTCGGGTGCGGGAGGGCGGCTGAAGGGACGGTCTGGCTTGCGAAGCGCGGTAGCTGGCATGAAGGCTCCTGAGGTTCGCTCAGCAATGCCCCGGCGCTCCCGAAATTTTGGTTAACGCTTTCAAGCAATCTTAACCCGGCAAAGGCGATGAGAGACGCGATGACCGCCGCCAACATTGCCTCGCCGGCTACCGCCGAAGCGCGCCCTTTGGTGGCGCCGCTGCTGCTTGCGCTCGCGATCACCGTGATCCTGACCGCCGCCTGGGCAATCAAGGACTGGACGAACCTCACGCAGCTCCGCCTGCCCGATAATGACGATGTCGCGCGGCTGGCGCAGGTGCGCGACTGGCTGGGCGGGCAGGGCTTCAACGATCTGATGCAATACCGGCTCGGGCCGCCGGGCGGCGCATCGATGCACTGGTCGCGAATCGCCGACGCGGGCCCTGCGCTGCTGATCCTGATCTTCACGCCTTTGCTCGGCACGCACGGCGCCGAAGTGGCTATGGCGCTTGTCTATCCCGCCATCCTGTTCCTCCTCTACCTCCTGCTGATCGCGCGCATCGCGTCGCGGCTTGGCGGGGGCAAGGCGAGCGTGCCGGCGCTGCTGCTCGCCGCGCTCGCTTTCCCGACGATCAGCCTGTTCGTGCCGGGACGGATCGATCACCACGCGCTGCAGATCGTGCTGACTTTGGTGCTGATCGATGCGCTGGTCGCGCCGCCCAGCCTCGAGCGCGGTCTGATGGGTGGCGTCGCCACTGCGCTCAGCCTGGCGATCGGGCTCGAGGCCGCGCCCGAGATCATCGCGGCGATGGTGGCGATCGGCATCGCCTGGCTCACCGGCAAGGCGCAGGACGACCGGCGCGCGATCGGGATCGGCGCGGCGCTGGGCGGAACCACACTCCTGTTGCTGCTCCTCGCGCACCCGCAGGTCTGGCCCGAGCAGTGGTGCGACGGGTTCACCCCTTCATCGACGCGCGCGACGCTGACGCTGGCCGGCGCATGGCTGCTCCTTGGGATTTCGGGCCGCTTCGTCCGCGACTGGAAACCGCGCCTCGGCGTGGCCGCGATCCTGGGGGGCGGCGCGGCGCTGATCGCATGGCGCGCCTCGCCGGTCTGCTTCGCGGGGCCTTATGGCGCGCTCGATCCCTTCCTCCAGCACGTCTGGATGCGCAATGTCAGCGAAGCGCGCGACCTATTCTTCGGGCAGGATACGCTCGGCACCAGCCTCGCCTATGGCGGGCTGGTTCTCGCCGGCGCGGCGCTGGCGCTGTCACGCATCCGCGACGCCAAATGGCGCAGCTTCGCGATCTTTATGGGGCTGAGCGCCATCGCCGCCATCGCCGCGGTGCGCGTGACCTACATCATGGCGGGGCTGGCGGTGATCCCGTTCGCGGCGATGCTGGCCCGCGACGGCACGTTGGCGAAGCGGCTGGCGCTATGGGTGTTCGGTGCGGGGATTAGCTGGAACCTGATCGCGGTGCAGATGGACGCCGCCTTCGCCAAACCCATCGTCGCGGCCAAGGCAGTGCAGAAGGCGTGCATCGATACCGCCGCGATCCGCATCATCGCGGCGCAGCCCGTCGGCACGGTCATGGCCCCGCTCGATCTCGATTCCTGGCTGCTGGGCATGACTCCGCACCACGTCGTCGCCGGCCTCTATCACCGCAACAATGCCGGCAATCTGGCCATGTACCGCTTCTTCCTCGCCCCGCCGGAGAAGGCGCGGACCATGGCCAAGGCGCAGGGCGTGACATTGGTCGCGATCTGTCCGGATCAGCTTCATGAGGATGGGCTCGCCGAATATCGCCCCGGCAGCCTCGCCGAGCGGCTCCAGTCCGATTCTCCTCCGCCGGCATGGCTCGAACCCGTTCCGACGGGCAGCGCAATTCGGCTCTACCGCGTCCGTTGATCCTCCATTAAAGACGGGGACGATGGACAGGGGCGAGCAGCTGCAATGGTGGCAGACACGATGGTTCGTGCTGGGCGCGACTTTGCTCGCGATGATGCCGCTGCTGTGGCCGGATATCCCGCCGCTGGTCGACTTGCCCGGGCATATGGGGCGCTACCGCGTCCAGCTTGAACATGGCGATCACCCCTGGCTTTCCGAATGGTATTATTTCGAGTGGAGCCTGATCGGTAACCTCGGCGTCGATTTGCTCGTCATCCCGCTCGCCAAGATTTTCGGGCTCGAGCTGGCGGTCAAGCTGATCGTCATGGCGATCCCGGCGATGACCGTGGCGGGGCTGTTGTGGATCTCGCGAGAAGTGCATGGCCGTATTCCCGCGACCGCGCTGTTCGCGCTGCCGCTGGCGTACAGCTTTCCCTTCCATTTCGGCTTCGTCAATTTCGCCTTGTCGATGGCGTTCGCCTTGCTGGCGTTCGGGCTGTGGCTGCGGCTCGCGCGGCTCAAGAAGCTGATGCTGCGCAACATCGTCTTCCTGCCGATATCGATCCTGATCTGGGTGACGCATGCCTTTGGCTGGGGCGTGCTCGGCGTGCTCGCTTTCTCGGCCGAGCTGATCCGCCAGCATGACGAGCGCGCGCGCAGCGATGGCGGGAAGCAGGGCTTCACGATCGACTGGCTGGTCCCGTGGTTCCGGGCCGGGATCCAGTGCCTCGTCCTCGCCCCGCCCTTGCTGCTGATGGTGGCGTGGCGCAGCGGCAATCATGTCGGCGGCAAGACCTTCGATATGTTCAACTGGATGGCGAAGATCCGCTGGGTCGTTCAGGTTTTTCGCGACCGGTGGCAGCTGTTCGATATCGCCAGCGTCGGCGTGCTGTTCCTGCTGCTGTTCAAGGCGATCCGCGATCCCAACGTCCAATATTCGCGCAATCTGGGTCTGTCGGCGGTGTTCCTGCTGGCGGTCTATATCCTGTTGCCGCGCGTGGTGTTCGGGTCGGCCTATGCCGACATGCGGCTGGTGCCCTTCCTGATCGCCATCGCGATCGTCGCGATCCGGCCCAAACCGGGCATGTCGTTCCGCGGCGCGGCGACCGTGGCGATGCTCGGCATGGCTTTCTTCACGGCGCGGATGGTGGCCACGACATGGAGCTTCGTTAAATATGACGCGGCCTATGACCGCGAATTGAAGGCGCTCGATCATCTTCCCGTCGGCGCGCGGCTGGTCAGCTTTGTCGGCGAGACCTGCTACAATGAATGGACGATGACTCGCCTCCAGCACGTCCCGGCGCTCGCGCTCGAACGCAAGCTCGCCTTCACCAACGATCAATGGTCGATGGAGGGCGGCCAGCTGATGACGGTGCGCTATTTGAACGACCGCGACCGGCTGGCGCGCAGCTTCACGCACGATCCGTCGGAGCTGACCACCGACATCAAATGTCCGCGCGAATATTGGCGCCCGATCGCGCGCAGCCTCGTGCTCTTTCCGCGCGATGCGTTCGATTATGTCTGGGTGATCCGCCCGCCGCGCTACGACCGGCGGCTGGAGCAGGGGCTGGTGCCCGTGTGGCGCGATGGCGACAGCGCCTTGTTCAAGGTCGACCACTCGGCAGTGCCGGCCGAACCGACCGAGCGCGACTTGCCCCGGCCGATCCCCGAGCGGGCGATGCCGAAAGACGGCAGCCAGATCACCAACTCGCTGTCGCCGCAGTAAGCTTTTTTGATCGGCTCACGCCGATGGACGGTACCGGCCCGCTCCCCCACCCGGCCTCCCATAGTTTACTATCGTTTGGGAGGCCGGGTGGGGGAGCGGGCCGGTACCGCAGCCCAGCGCAGCGCAACAATTCACCCGCGCTTGAACGGCATCATTTCGCCGAGAAACTCCTGTTCGTGCGCCACGGCGGCGCGTTCGCGTTCGAGGAATTCCGCGACCGCGCGCCGGAACCCCGCATCGCGGATGTAATGCGCCGACCAGGTCGTGACCGGCTGGTACCCGCGCGCCAGCTTGTGCTCGCCCTGCGCCCCCGCCTCGACCCGCGCGAGCCCGCGTTCGATCGCCGCTTCGATCGCCTGATAGTAACAGAGCTCGAAATGGAGGAAGGGCACTTCGTCGAGCGCACCCCAATAGCGCCCATACAGCGCATCCGCGCCGATCAGGTTCAGCGCCCCCGCTACGGCCATGCCGTCACGCTCGGCGACGATCAGCAGCACTTTGTCCCCCATCGCCTCGCCCAGCATCGAGAAGAAATCGCGGGTCAGATAGGGGCGGCCCCATTTGCGGCTGCCGGTGTCCTGATAGAAATGCCAAAAGGCGTCCCAATGCGCCTCGGTGATTTCCGCACTCGTGAAGTGGCGGACCGTCAGCCCCTTCACCGCCTCCGCCCGCTCGCGCCGGATCGCCTTGCGCTTGCGGCTGGAAAGCGCGGCGAGGAAATCCTCGAAGCTCGCATAGCCATCGTTGAGCCAGTGAAACTGCGTCCCCGCGCGGAGCAGCCATCCCGCCGCTTCGAACAGCGGCACCTGGTCCTCGTCCAGAAACGTGGCATGCGCCGAGGATAGCTTGTTCTGGTCGGTCACGGCTTCGATCGCCCCGATCAGCGCGGGGGCGAGCGCGGGATCGCGCAGCAGCAGCCGGGGGCCGGGCACGGGCGTAAAGGGCACCGCGACCTGAAGCTTGGGGTAATAGCGCCCGCCCGCCTGCTCCCAGGCATCGGCCCAGCCATGATCGAAGACATACTCCCCTTGAGAATGCGACTTGGCATAGGCCGGGGCGATCGCGGCGGGAGCGCCGTCCGCGCCGTCGATGAGGATCGGAATGGGCTGCCAGCCGGTCGCGGTGGTCGCCGAACCCGAGCGCTCGAGGACCGACAGGAAGGCGTGCGAGAGGAAGGGATTGCCGCCGCCGGCGCATGCGTCCCACGCTGCGGCGGGGATGTCGGCGACATGAGGGACGATTCGAGCGGTTACGGGAGGAGGCACGCTCCGGATGTAGGGATTAGAACGCATCGAGGCCAGCTAGGCTTGGGGCGGATCCGCCGATCGATCCACGAACCGCACCACTCGCTGCGGGAAGGGAATGACGATTCCCTTGTCCTTGAACAACACCCATAGCCGGTTGAGCACGTCGCTGCGGACATTGCCGACGCCGTCCTCCGGGTCGCTGATCCAGACGAGGATCTCATGCTCGACTCCGCTCTCGCCGAACGCGGTCAGGCGGACGTTGGTCTTGGGGGTGTCGAGCACGCGCGGGCTGTCCCTGGCGGCTTGCGCCATCAGTTCTTGGGCGAGCTTGAGGTCGCAATCATAGGCGACGCGAACGGGGATGCGGACGCGGACGTTGCGGTCGGTATAGGACCAGTTCTCGACTTCCTGAGTCATCAGATTCTCGTTCGGAATCAGATGCTCCTTGCCGTCGCGGGTGATGACGCTGACCGCGCGCACGCCGATCTTGTTCACCCAGCCAAAGCTCTCGCCGACCACGATCACGTCGCCCGGCTTGATCGAGCGGTCCATCAGCAGGATGATCCCGGCGATCAGATTGCCGATGGTCTTTTGCAAGCCGAAACCGACCGCGAGGCCGAAGGCGCCGCTGAACACCGCGAACGCGGTCAGATCGATTCCGAGCACGTCGATCCCGACGAAGAAGGCGACGATCACCACCGCGATCGCCGCCAGCTTCTGCGTGAGCAGCTTCTGAGTGGGATCGAAGCCCGGCGAGCGCTGGATCGTGTGGCCGACCACGCGATTGATCAGCCGCACCGCCGCGAACAGCAGGACGACGGTCACCAGCACCGTCAGTACCGACAACAGGCTGATGCGCATCGTGCCCAGCGGCACGGCGGCTTCGTCGAGCTTTGCGCCGACAATGGCGAAGCCGCCTACCGCGCGGCTGAGCACAGCCGTGAAGGCGATCCCCGCCATCGTCCAGGCGGTCCAGCGCGGCAGATGCAGCCCGCGCAGGATCGCGACGGTCAGCATCGCCACGGCGGCGGCGGTCGCGACGCCGAGACCGAAGGCCGCGAATGGGCTCCACGGCCAGGCGGCGGCGATGAGCGCCAGTAGCAGCGCCGCCGATCCGTGGCGGCTGATCGCGGCCATGCGCGGGGCGAGCCCGTCGGCCTGCGCGACGACATGCCGGGTCCACAGCGCGGTCAGCCGGTCGCCGATCAGCTGCCCGACCTGCCAGCCCAGCGCCAGCGCGAGCACGGCGAGCCCGAAGGCGATGCTCGCCTCCAGCAACTCGCCATCGCTGGGAAGCGCCATACCCTGCGTGGCGAGCCAGTGGCCGATCCGGTCCATCATCCCTTCGCGGCCCGGAAGCGGGCGAGGCCGGCGTCGAGGTCGGCGATCAGGTCGTCGGGGTCTTCGAGCCCGATCTGGAGGCGGACCACGGGCCCTTCGGCCTCCCATTTCGTCGCGGTGCGATAGCGCTGGGGATCGACCGGGATGGCCAAGCTTTCGAATCCGCCCCAGCTATAGCCGATCCCGAAATGCGCCAGCCCGTCGATAAAGGCCGCGCGCGCCGCTTCGCCGCCGCCGTCGAAGACGAAGGAGAAGAGCCCGGCGGGCCCCTTGAAGTCGCGGACGAACGCTTCATGACCGGGGCATTCGAGGAAGCTGGGATGGAGCACGCGCGCGACTTCGGGCCGGGTCTTGAGCCAGTGCGCGATCTTGAGGCCCGCCTCGCCATGCTGTTTCAGCCGGATCGCCATGGTGCGCAGGCCCCGGCTGCCGAGGAACGCATCGTCGGGTGAGGCGCATTGGCCAAGCTGATAGGTGGCGTCGCGCAACCGCTGATACCGGCCCTCTGCGGCGGTTACCGAGCCCAGCATGATGTCCGAATGGCCGCCGACATATTTGGTGCAGGCGAGGATCGAATAATCGACTCCCATCCCGATCGCGGGAAGCAGCAGCGGGGTCGCCCAGGTATTGTCGATCAGCGTGGTGATGCCGCGCGCCTTGGCCACCGCGACGATCGCGGGCACGTCCTGCACTTCGAAGGTCAGGCTGCCCGGGCTCTCCATGAAGATCGCCCTGGTCGCATCGGTGCAGAGATCGGCGATGCCCGCGCCGATCAGGGGATCGTAGAAGGTCGTGGCGATGCCCATTCGCTTGAGCATGCCATTGGCGAGGCTGCGGGTCGGATCATAGGCGCTGTCGGGGACGAGCAGATGATCGCCGGGTGACAGCACCGTGAGCAGCGCGCTCGCTACCGCCGCCACTCCCGAAGGATAGAGCAAAGTCGCCTCGGCCCCGGGTTCCAGTTCGGTCAGCGCATCGGCGAGAGACCATTGGGTGGGGGTGCCGCGACGCCCGTAGAACAGCGTATGATGCGTATCCTTCGCGCCGGTTGCGCGGAGATGGGCGACAGTGTCGTAGAGGATCGTCGAGGCGCGCCATACCGGCGGATTGACGATGCCCTGCGTCCATTCCTTGCGCCGCCCGGCCTCGACGATGCGGGTGCTATCCTTCTTGTCGCCGCTCATGCTGTCGCTTTCGGAGTATCGGGGTCGCCGCCCCATTCGGCCCAGCTTCCGTCATAGAGCGCGGCCTTGTGTCCCAGCAGATGCGCGGCGAACACCACCACCGCGGCGGTGATGCCCGATCCGCAGGTGGCGGTGATGGGATGCTCGATTTCCACGCCTTCGCTTTCGAACACCGCGCGCAGCGTCACGTCGCGCTTCCAGGTGCCGTCGGGGAGGAAGAAATCGGCATAGGGCAGGTTGCGCGAGCCCGGGATATGGCCGGGGACGACGCCCGGGCGCGGTTCGGGCTCGAGCCCGGCGAAGCGCGAGGGGCCCCGAGCGTCGATGACCTGGTCACGGGTCACATGCATCCCGGCGAGGGTGCGGACGCCTTGCGGCGCATGGCGTGGCGTGAAGTGGCGCGGGCGAATGTCGGGGGTGTGGCGGTCGAGCGGGCGGCCCTCGGCTCCCCACTTCGCCAGCCCGCCATCGAGGATCGCGACATCGGGGGTGCCATAGGCGGTGAGCATCCACCAGGCGCGCGCGGCGGT
>Ga0164241_10001528_pt1 | contig 28140 bp, 19 predicted proteins | sample OricomyardsoilBY_FD_108780 | JGI IMG/M metagenome (GOLD analysis project Ga0164241, IMG submission 108780) | Backyard soil microbial communities from Emeryville, California, USA - Original compost - Back yard soil (BY) | ecosystem: Environmental > Terrestrial > Soil > Unclassified | place: USA... | reverse complement strand
GATCGAGATGGGATGCCATCCGACCGATCTCGAAAAGACGATTCATCCTCACCCCACGCTTTGTGAATCGATCGGCCTCGCCGCCTCCGTATACGAAGGGTCGTGTACCGAGCTGCCGAACGTGTCAGGGCAGAAACGACCTCGTGTTGCGGCGGACGCAGTGACCCCCGCCGCCGAACCTTAGTATTACGCCGTTTCGTGGGCCGAGCTTCCTCGTCGTTCGGGGCGACTGACGAAACTCTCGCAAATACCGACCAATTCGCGTCCCCGATCGAGCGCCGCGCCGGCTTGGCCCGCGCATTGCTGTACAGCGCAGCATGCGAGCGAAAATGGGTGTGGTTGGGGGTGTCTTGATGGTGCTTGGGGCGTTGGTCGTGAGTTCGACCAACGCGAGGACCGCCGAAGCGCGTTCGAACAGCGGAGACGGAAGCGCGCTGGCTTCCGTACCGGCTTCTGCCCCCATCTCTACCGATGTGCCGGTGACCACCGGTACAAAGGCGAGCCTCGCGACTACCAACCTCATTGCTCCCGTCGCCGCCGCGCCGACTGAAATTATCACCCCGCCTCCGGCCGACCTGAATCTGGAGGATCCCAAGTTGCGTCGGATGAAACCGAACGAGATCACGAAGGGGATGCTCGTGGTCGCCGCGAAGATCGTGCACGAACACTACGCGAAGCCGGTTGGGACTAAAATCGAAGTCGAAGTGGATGGCAAGCGCGTGATCGCTCGCATCGAGCGTCACTTTCATCCAGAAGGTGGGCCGGTAAGACCATGGGGTTTTCACCCGGGCGTCTCGCTCTTTGCTCCGCGCTGAATTGCACAGGTGGCTTTAGCGGAGCCCGCGCGGCCGCGCGCGGCCGTCATCGAGCTCTTCGCCGATGATTGGAAAATGTAAGCCGCTGACGGCGCGTGCAGCGTAAATCCCGCCCATCACCGCGCCCTCCATGCACGCGACGTGAAAGTGATTGTCGATCCAATCACCCGCAATGGCGAGGTTGTGAAATCCGGTGTCACCCGCGCGCAAGCGATACTTTGCGGTGCCCGGCAAGGCGAGGGTACAGCGCTCGGTTGGCCCGCAGTTCGAGCGATAATATTGGGCGTCGAAGCGGGCTTCGCCGTGCCGCCCCTCGGGATCGCGCAGAAGTGCCCAATCGACTTGTTCTGGTCGAGTCGGATCCGCAGCTTTCGGCAATAATCGAGTCAAGTCGTGGCGCAAAAAGTGAAGCGAGTCTCGTCTGGCCCTTCGGCGCATGTCCTCTTCGAAGTGTGGCTCCTGTTCAGGGAGGGGCGGCAGATCCGGACCTGGTTGCGCGCCAGTGAAGTAGCTCACGTCTTTGCCGCCAAAGTTCTCGCGTGGCAGCGTTTGGCTCATGTCAGACCAGGTGTTGAGCGGGTCGGTATAGACCGAGAGCAACGGCTGAGGTTGCGGCCAACCGAGCTCGGGCAGCGTACGATCGAACCACACCTGAAGGGACTGCGTTTGAACGGCCATCACGTGATCCACCATGCGCTGCCAGCGCGGCTCCGCGCGCATCAGCGCCGGCGCGACGAACGGCACGGTCTGTATCGGCATCGCGTAAACCAGCTGATCGAAGTCGCGTCCCGCTTCGAGGCAACAAGTGCGCTTGCCTTTGTAGCCAGAATAATAGGATTCGAGATCGATATTCGCGACTACGTGGTAGTCGCGAATTTGCTCGCCCAACGGTTCGCTCGGCCAGCACGGTAGACCGCGCACGTCATAGAGTGGTTCGTAGCCAAACGGGTCGCCACACCGCAGATCCACCTGCTGTTCGAGTTCGACACTTTGGATGTGTTTGCCGGCCTCGGCGACGTGCAGCGCGCTGGCCTTGTGAAAAAAAGCGAAGCGCACGCCCCTGGCTCGCAGCGCCAGGTACAGCGGGCCGAACACCGTGTCGCCCATGCCGGCCTGCATTTTGTAGTACATTGCACCCTTGTAGGTCGCCCCCATGCGGGCCATCGTGCGGATTGCGACCCCCGCGGACATCGACTCTTCGAGCGCTGCGCCGCGCTTGAACGAAAAGGCTGCGTCGTAAATCGCGCGCGCAAAGGGCGAAGCCAGGGTGGCCTTGGCTGCGCCGTGGCGCGCGAGCCAGTCGCGGAAGTCCTCACCGTCGATGTTGTCACAACCTTGCGGCGTGAAAACGCGATCGACCAAGATTCCGATTGCCGAGCTCAGCGCAAAATCGACCAGCAGCACCGCGCGGTTCAGATCCGGACTATCTTGCGAATGCTCGAGCATGAAGGCGATCAAGCACTCACGTGCGCGGCCGAGGGCGCGGATGAGTGCAGGTGCTTCGACCATGACTACGTGGAGCGCATCACTCACGATCCCGAGGCTCCACTGTAGGACCACGAGCGCAGCTCTCACCCCCAAGTGCGCGCTGGTCGAGCCGCGATCCTTGCTGCGTTCCCAACTCGGGCCTTCTGGAAACACCCAAGATTGCGCGTCCGCCAAGCGCTGCCAGCCAAAAACCGCGCCGATCGCCATCTGTAGCGCCATCGACAGGTAGTCGAGCCCGCTGTTGATCGCGACGCCCACGCCAGGAACCTCGCAATTGCGAGGGAATTGTAGGAACCACGAGTTCCACACGTCGTTTTCGGAGGCTTCGACGACACCGAAGCCGTGGGGGTGAAACGCCTCGCGGAAGGTTGCAAGTGGTGTTCCCTTTGGACGCCCGATGGCTGCATATGCGTCCCACATCATCTCGAAGAAGTTCTGGTAAAACCCGAACAAGATGTGAAGGCCGTGCTCTTCGATGCGGTCTCCAAGACGACGATTGCGTCCGCTCGCGCCCTTCCCACCCAAGCGCCAACCCATCTGATACACGGTGACCTCGTAGCGCGCGGCGAGCTCCGGGGTTCTCGTGAGTTGATAGGCGCAGCTGAGGGCCGAGGGGCCACCACCGAGAATCGTCACTCGCTTTTTCTTCAATGTCATCTTGCGGTCCCCGGAAAGTAAGTTGCCGCAGAGCGCGGTCGCTCGCGTCTACGGCTGCAAGTGCGTCAGTCGATCATACGCGACGCCGAGTTCTATGAAAATTGCCCGTGCGCTCGCGTGGAGTGTGCAGCGTTGTTCAGAGCTCGACAGTAGTCCGAGCTGCCACAGGGCGTTGGCGCGCTCATAAGGTTGCTCGCTGGCCGTCGCGCTCTCGATTGCGGACGCCAGCAGCCGTCGCGCACGCCGCACTTGGCCGCGCTCGAGCGCAGCGCGGCCTTTGGCTAGGCGATGGTGGGGAATGGCGCCGGGGAACGTGCGCGTGGCGCGACTCAAGCCTGCAATCAACGCCTCCAAATGGTTCTGCAACTGCAACGAGGAGCGTCCGATGGGCGCGCCTCGTTTGCTCGTCGCGAGCAGGTCGGCTGCCGTTTCCGCCAATACCGAAAGCGCGGCATGACAGATGAAGAAATTGTAAACGTCTGCGCGATTGCCGACTTCGACGGCTTCATCGAGCGCGGCGAGCGCCTCACCGTAGCGTCGTTGATTGGTCTTGCCACGGGCGATCGCCGCCAGGCACATCAAGAGTTGCAACCCATTGGGGTTAGCTCGCACCAGGCGAATGCCCTCGGGCCCCTCCACCAACTGCAGAGCCGCTTCGGTTTGGCCGCGACGGAGCAGGCAGAGCGCCTTAGCGGCGTGCGCCATGCCTGCGACGGGGGGTTCGACACTGAGCGAAATCGTTGCGCACTCTTGCCAGAGCTCGGCTGCCCTGTCGTAAACACCGCGCATGAAATGCGGTTCGCCCAACATGAACTTTCCGCGGTGGCGCCACAAGCCTGCGCCGAGCTCGGTGGCAATCAGGTCAGCGCGCGCCAAATACGGAATGCCCGCGCTGGGCTCTCCGAGCAAGCTGTGCGTCATGCCTAGATACATGTTCGTGCTGCAGATCTGCAGTAGTTGACCCTCGCTTTCAGCCATGGCTACTGCCGCGAGCAGGTCTTGCTCACCGGCTCTTCGCAGGCCCGCTACACTGAGCAAGTATCCGATCATCGAGCGCGCGAACGCCGCTTCTGGGGAGGGGCCGGCGTTTTCCGCGATGTTGATGCCTTGGAATACGGTGTGAGCGAGCCCCGCGGCATCGCCCTCCCACAAGCAAATCACTTGTAAGATATCGCACGCCTGCAAGGCCAGCACACTCTGCTTGCTGGATGGTGTGTCTGCGGGCTCACGCGCGTCGGGCGCACGCGGGAAATGGCGCGCGTAGACGTGACGCAGCACGCGACCGACCGTGCCGACGCCGGCGACTGGGCGTTTGAACCCGCACAGCTCCACGGCGGCCTCGCAGTCGCGGCGCGCCTCCCTCCACTCCATCAGGCTGTAGTGAGCTTCCGCGCGTTGCCTATGCCAACCTGCGCGGTCGAGGTCGACGAGGAGATCGCCCCGCAGCCTTCGATCGAGCTCGATGGCGCGAGAGTAGAACTCCGCGGCAGCGCGATTGGCATACGCCGCAAGCGCCTGCCGACCCGCTCGAACCAAGTAGAAAATGGCCTTCTCCGGCAGCTCGGCTTGAGTGAAATGATAAGCGAGGCGCGCGTAGTACGGCGCGAGGTCAGCTCGTCGCTCGATGTATTCGGCGGCAGCCGAGTGCAACGCCCGGCGCTGCGCGAATGCCAAGAGCCCGTAGGTCGTGTCATGCACCAAAGCGTGCCGGAAACGCTGCACGGAAACTGCATTCGCTTCCGGGACCACGATGTCTGTCGCGTTGAGCTCGCGCACGTGCTCGTCGACGCTCGGCGCCTCTTCACGCACGGGGTGAATGTCGGCCACCATTTCGACCTCGAAGATGCGGCCAGCGACGCTGGCCACCTTGAGTGTCAATTGCACCCGCGGATCGAGTCGATCGATGCGGCTTTGAATCACGCCATTGAGCGTGCTGGGCACGCTCACCCTGTCGAGTCCGGCAATGTCGTCTACGAAGCGGCATGCGCCGCCATCGACCTCGATCACGTGCGCGTCGCGCAAGCTGAACGCCAGCTCTTCTGCAAAGAACGGGTTCCCCTCGCTCTTTTCCGCGATGAAACGCTGCAATTCTTCCGGTAGCGCGCGTGCCGCCAGGCGTCGCCGCGAGAGTTCGACGACGTCATCTTCACGTAAGCCGAGCAAAGGGATCCGCTCGCGCCCCGTACCGGCGATGAGCCGGGAAAGGGCAGGCGAGGGACGCTCGAGAGGACGCAAATTCACGACCAAGAGCAGCTGCCGCTGGTGCCGCTCTGCGAGATCGGCACACAGCCCGAGGGAAGCGTCGTCCATCCAATGCAAATCCTCGATCGCCATCAAGGTCGACGTCTCGCTGAGCGCGCCGTCGAGTAAGCGGGCGAGGATGGTGAGCAAGTTGTCCGCGCGGATCGGCCCGCTCATCTGTGCGGTGAGCTGTGTCTCCGGAATGTCGAACGGCAAAAGCAGGTTCAAAAGCGGTGCGAGCTGAACCGCCAACCCGAGTTGTTCGAGCCGCGCGCGCACCTGATGTGCTGCTACGTCGGCAGCTTGCTCTTCCACGCCCAGCAGTTCGCGAAAGATGGGACGGAACGCGAAATAGGCCGTATTTTGCTCGAGCGGGTCGGTGCTGCCAGTGAAATAGCGCAGACCCAGCTCGCGAGCGTAGCCGGGCAAAGTCGTGAACAGCGCTGATTTGCCGATGCCAGCTTCACCCTCGACGACCAAGACGCCGCCGCCTTCGCGTTCTGCGGTCTGCTGAACGCGAGCTCGAAGCCGTGCCAGTTGCTCACTGCGCCCGATGAGCGCTTGCGTGGCGCCCTGTTGCTGAGCGCCAGGACGGCGCTGCGCGGGAGAAAATACGGGGACGGCGTGATCGAACCCCTTCAGCTGGACGCTGCCGCGCGCCTCGAACTCGTACCAGCGCTGCGCTCGGCGTCGCGTGGCTTCGTCGCTTAGAATCCCGGTGCCGCCACTAGCTTGCATCAAGCGCGCGGCAACGTTCATGGTACGCCCAATGATCCCATAGTGCGCTCGGCGTGCAGTGCCATGCGAGCCGCAAAACACGTGGCCCGTCGAGATGCCGATTCCGACCGTGACGTCCCGCGACGCGAGCTCCTCGCGAATCGAGGTAGCCGCTTCGGCGCCACGCGCGGCATCGTCTTCGTGCGCTTGCCCCGGTAATCCGAATACCGAGATGATGGCCGTGCCCTTGTCGTCGTGCAGCATGGCATACACGCTGCCGTCCAAGCGTTTCACGACGTGCTCGACGATTCCGAGAGTCTCGTGCAAGCGTTGCAGCCGCTGTTCGCCCTCGTGCAAGCCGGGCGGTAAGTTCACGAACAGCACGGTCAAGTCGCGAAACTCCGCCAGGAACGCGGCGTGCCCCCTACTCAAGCGATCGGCGACCACCGAAACCAGCTGCTTGCCGATGAGGTCGTGGGCGCTGATCCGCTGGCGCGACACTGGTGGGACTGCCTCGAATTCGGCGGGCGCGCTCGTGAGCCGCACGCTGCCGTGTGCGAGCGGGGTGCCCGTTGTCTGGTCCAAGAGGAGACGCCAAGCGCGTGCAGTGACGAGCACCTCGCCGGCGGTGTTATGAGCGTCGGCCGCGAAAGTCTCGTAGAGCGCTTGTCCACACAGCATCGTGGACCAGCGTTCATCGACGCCGCCGATGCGATGTGCCAGCAGATCGCCGCAGCCAAGAGTCAGGCGCAATTTGAGGCTGGTGCCTGGCACCGGCTCGGAACCGTCGAGTCGCTGTCGAATCGAGAACGCAGCGCGCGCGGCGTTGCGCAGGATCGCATCGAAGCGATCGTCATCAGCGGCGTCGAACACAATCAGCAGCGCATCCCCGGCAAACACGTGGACATCACCGCCGTGTTCGGCAGCGACGTCGATCATCACGCCGAAGTAGCGATTGAGCGCCTCCGAGAGGAGCTCCGCACCGAGTGGACCGCGCGAAGTGAATTGCTCGGTGAGCGCCGTGAATCCCGAAATATCGATGAAGAGCAATGCGCCGCTGAATGCTCTCGTGGATGGTCCGGCCGCTGCATCGCTCAGCCCAGCGAGCTCCAGTGAGGACAAATAGCGGGCAAGGGACTCGTCTCGAGTTGCGTTCGCTGGTGCGCTCATTGCCCTAGCGGATCATGGGAAGCACGGGCGACAACTCCGTGTCAACTCAGCAAACCTCTAGGACTCGAAGAGTCTCGAACTGCCTCTAGGGTAGGTAGAGATGCGTCGGTGAGCGCGCTGTGCTCGGAAAACAGTGTCTTGAAAGCCACCCTAGAAATCCTCCATGATTCAGCGCTGGCATGCCGGCAAAGAAGCGAGTGTTGATCTTGGGAGGTGGGCCGGCGGGCTTGGCGAGCGCGTTCGCCTTGACCCGGACTGAAGCCTTGCGCGCCCAATTCGAAGTAACCGTCGTCGAACCAGGCTGGCGGCTGGGTGGGAAATGCCGCTCCGGTCGGCAAGGCCCGATGAATCGTCTCGATCAGAATGGCACTCACTATCTGTTCGGAGCATATGACGATTGTTTTGGCGTCGCTCGTGAAGTGTTCGACGAGCTCGCCCGGATGGGGGAAGACCGCTTCGGAACGTTCGAAAGCAACTTCATTCCACGCAGCTTGCTGGCGATGAAGCAGTTTTTTCGGGGCGAGTGGCACGACTGGCTCGTGCAGCTCCCCACGAACTCGGCCGCGCCCGGCTTCGCTCCTGCATCGTCGCTCGGACTCAGTGACTTTTTGGAGATGGGACTAGAGTGGTTGATCGAGCTGGTTTCGGGCAGCGGCTGCTTGCGCGAGCTTCAGCGCATTGGTGTTTTCCCGGCAGGCGGTGATGAGCCGCCCGAGCCGCATCGGAAGCTGTGTGTGAGCAAGCTCACCGACTACGCCGGCATGAAGGCGCTCGAACTGGCGCTGAGCTTGATTCGCTTGTTCCGCGACGACGGCGATTCGGCGGCACTCGAGTGCATCGTCCGGCTTCTGCGGGCGTTCCGTGAGGGCGCTCGCTTGGCGCTCGCAAGGTGCGCTACCGAGGAGCTCTCGATCAATCGCGTATGGACGCTGCTCGAACTCGGCACCACGATGATGATCGGCGCGCTCGAAGACGACCTATTCTCGCCACTCGGCTACGAAGCGGTCGATCGCTACGACCTGCGCGAGTGGCTGGCCAAGTGGGGATGTTCCCGCGAGTCGCTTTGGTCCGCTCCGCTCGCCACCTGGTACAACGCGATCGCTGCGTATCACCAGGGCGATGTGCGTCAACCGAACATGTCTGCGGCGATTGGCTTCCATGCGCTGTTGCGCCTCACGCTGACCTACAAGGGCGCATTTGCCTATCAGATGCGCGCCGAGGTCGGGGACTCGTTCATCGCGCCGCTGTTTTTCGTCCTGCGCGCTCGTGGCGTGAGGTTTCTATTCTTTCATCGCATCTGGGATTTGGTGCCGTCGCCTGATGATCGGCAAATTCAGAGCATCGAGATCGAGCAACAAGTCGCGCTGCGCAGCGGAGATCCTTTTTCATACGAGCCGCTGCAGGAGGTTCGCGGCCGCTTGACCTGGCCGGATGAACCACGAAGCGCGCAGCTGGCGGATCCCGGTGACTATCGCCCGGCGCTCGATTCCTTTTACACGCCGTGTCGCGGACCGCGTAGTTTCCTAGAGGTCGGTGCCGACTTCGATCACGTGATCGTGAGCTTTCCGATTCAATGCTTCAAGTGGTATTGCTCGAAGCTGCTGACCGCGCGTCCTTTACTTCGCAAGATGTACGAACGCGTGGAGACTACGGAGACGCAATCGGTGCGCCTCGAGCTCAAGCCAGACCTCGAAGGGCTGGGTTGGAATTCGGGCCCCGCCGTGTTGTCCGGCTTCTATCAACCGCTTGCCACGTGGGAAGACAATCAGCAGCTGATCGCCGGTGAAACGTGGCCGCCGGACAATCGTCCCCTGTCGATCGCAACGCTGTTTGGGCCCGCGACTTCACACCAGCCCTATCCTGGTCCAGACGAGTTCACCTACCCGGCTTCCCGGCAGCCCGTCGTCGAGGCGTCGGGCTTGGAGTTCTGCCGCAGCTTTGCCGGTTCTCTATGGCCGCGCGCGGTCGACATCGCGAATCCGCCCTCGCTCGACTTCAACCTGCTAGTGACCTGGAACGACGTTGGGGTGGGTGAAGAGCGCTATCGCGCCCAATCGCTGCGCATGAACGTGGGGCCGGTGGAAGCGTACACGCGCATTCAGCAGGGAACATTGCACTATCGAATGCGAGTCGACGAGAGCGGGTACCTGAATTTGTCGTTCGCCGGTGATTGGACGCGCAACGGCTTCGATCTGCCCACGGTCGAGGCGGCGGTGCTTTCCGGTTTGCAGGCAAGCAAGACGCTCATCGCTGCGCGATGAACGCCGGTTTCGTGTTCCCTTCACAGATCTTCGCCGAAGATTGTCTGCGGATAGCCGGAGATCGCGCGGGACGCCTGTAAGCCGCCGACTGTTGCGGCTTCCACGCAGCCCGCGTCGATCCCGGTCTTGAGCCAGTCGCCCGCGAAATACAGATTGTCGAAGCCGGTTTCGTGGGCGCGCGGTCGGAAGCGGGCGCTGTTCGGCAACGAGAGCACGTAGCGCTCGCTCGGATCGATGTTCAGGCGCGCGTACTGAGAATCGAAGCGCGACTGGTCTACCGTGGCCCCGGCCTGCACCTGTGACCAATCGATCCCGGGCGTTGCTGGCGCCGACAACCGCGGCCAAAACGGTCCTATTTGGGAAGAGAGCCAATTGATCGACAGGTCGCGGGCGCGGGTGTGCTGCGCGCTGGCGAAGGCCGGGTCGGGTGGACGCGGGATGGTCTGCGCGTCGGTCAGCGTGCCGCAAAAGTACAGCACCGAATGTGGCACACTTCCGGTGCGCTCCCATTCTTCACGGGCGAGCAATTGGTCCATGTTGGCCCAAGTATTGTGAGGTTCCGCGTACGCCGTGCCAACGGTGGGGGGATGGTTCCAGCCAGTCTCGACCATCGTGGGCGTCAGCCAGACCTGCATGGCGATGGTCTGGATCGTTTTCAGGTGCGCCAGGGTGTCCGCCCATGGCTGGTAGAACTTGGCCAATGACTCGGTGATTGGGGCAGCGGCCGAAGGCGGAACTGCCAGCACAACCAAATCGAAGTCGCGGCCCCGTTCGAGTACGTAGCGCTCTGCTGGTTCGTACTCTGCCCAGTACGATTCCAGATTCACGTGTGCGGCACGCAAGCGGTCGGCCTGGTCGTGATTGATTTGATTCCAAAGCGGTTCGGACGGCCAACAGTCCACGTTTTTGACGTCGACCAAGGGTTGGTAGGATAGCGGGCCGCGCGTCAGGTCGACTTGTCGCGTGATGCGGAGCGTCTCGATCGAACTGGTCGGCAGGCCATCGCGCTCGTTGTCGAGCGCCTCGACGCGCTGGAAGAACGCGAACTTCACGCCGCGTTGCTCGAGCCACTGATAGAGCGGCGTAAATACGGTATCGCCCATTCCCGCCTGCATCTTCCAAAAGAAGGCACCGGAGTAAGTGAACACGTAACGAAAGAGCGTGCGCAAGCCGGACGCAGCCGATAGTAGCGGCTGCGCCGGATCGCCGTCTCGGTTTGCAAAGAAGAAGCCGTACCAACCTCGCACCAACGCGCCGCCGAGCGTCAGCCCGGTTGCGCCGTGGCGCCCCAGCCACTGTTTGAAGTCTTCACCATCGACGGCGTCTAGTCCTCGGATGAGCAAACGATCTTCGAATAGCCCTCTCAGCAACGCGCCGCCAAAATCCAAAATCTCATACAGGTGACGTAGCGCCGCATGTTTCTCCAGGAGGTGCCCGAGGCGCGTGAATAGACCGTGTAACGCGGAGGTGATCGGCCCGGTCACCGCGTCGACTTCAGCTTGCGCGAGCTCGAGCAAGCTCGACAGCGCCGAAAATGCCGTTTGCGAGCGCTTGACGTGCCTGATCAGCTCCGCGTGCACACTTTCCGGGCTCGGCGCGAAAAGTCCAAGCAGCCTTTCGGCACAATCCTTGGCGTCGCCCGGTTCGCTGTCGTCACCCTCGAGCTCCGCCAGAAAGTCTGCGCCCGCGATGAACTCCACGAGCATTTCGAACATCTCCTGGACGGCGCCGGCCAAGGTCGGTGTCGCGCCACCGTCACCGGGGAGCCCGGGCTTGCGCGGCATGGTGATGTTCCACGTGCTCCAGGCGCCTCCGTAGAACTCCGCCAACGACAAGTAGTCATGGGGCCAGAATGCGCTCGTTTCCGGTGAAAACGGATCGTACCAAGTCGACAGCGGGCGTGACTTGTCGCGCGCCAGGGAATCATAGACGTCGCGCATGATGGCAAAGGCATTTTCGTACATGCCACCCCAGATGTGCAGGCCGTGCTCTTCGATGCGCTGACCGCGACTTGCATTGCGCCCGCTGGCGCACTTGCCGCCGAGGCGCCAGCCGTATTGATAGACCGTGATCTCGAACTCCTCGGCGCGCTGCGAGTTCAAAATCCCCCAGGCTGCCACTAGTCCCGCGCAGCCGCCCCCCACGATTATCACCCGCTTCTTCTCGGTATCTTTCATCGCGTCACCGCCCAAGACACACCGAGCCATGCTAGAGGGTTCCTGCGGGCCTGTCAGCAGATAGGGAATTCACGGGACACGCTCCCGGGTCATGTCGTTAGTTGTCGTCGGTTGGGGGCACAGGTATGTGCTCGATTGTAAACCGTAAGGGTTATCAGGCCGGTTCGCGCCCCCGACGGCTCCGGGGTCAAGCCAAGCAGCTGCTAGATTCGTGACGCTGAGTCACGAGTCCAATGCGCGATCTGAGGATTCCGCGAAGATTCGCGGGGTGAGATAGTCGGAGACATGAACACGCACGGAAAGTTCGAGCGTGGTCTGGTGGCGAGACCCGGTGGAGCAACACCCGCGCCCGGAGCCGGCTCCCCGGCCAACGAGGACGACGCTGTGCCAATTGGCACGTTGATCGCCGGCAAATATCGAGTCGAGCGTGTGCTCGGTGAGGGCATGATGGAGATGACCAGAGCTCTGAGCGACGATCCGAATGCAGAAGAACCTTTGCCCAGCACGCGGCCCCAGGGGCGCGTCGCCCGCATGCGCGAAGCTCGTCTGGCTACCGCTGCACCCGCGGCCGTAGTCGCCGAGGGCGACGCGGCGCGGCCTCCCGAAAGTGATCGAACGCACCCAGCCAGCGGGTGAAGCGGACGGGTAGTTCGAGGTGCCGTTCACCTGGGATCCGACGGCAAACATTCTGCCGATGCAAGTGCGGGCGTCAGCGGCCCCCGCACTTGCGACCAGAGCTTCAGGGCACCGCTTGGGTCCAAGAGAGCATTGAGCCCTCGAGTTTGACCAGCCCGGACTTCACGAAGGCGCCGACGTTCAAATCGAACGTATCGTTGAACGAACCGTTCGAAACTCGAACGCTATCCACATAAACGAGCGTTGCTGGGCTCTGCCAAGGGCCGTTGGTGTTGCCGCTGCGGATATCCATGTTGATCTGTTTGGTGACCTTGGGATTGAAGGCACCGCCTGCCACGATCGGAATGGATAGGTCGACCCACTTCTGACTGAAGGTCGTCAAGTCAACCGCGGTCTCCGGACCGAGGCCGGAGGGCACGTCGCTCATGTACATGACGAGAGAGCCGGCCGTCGCGCCCGGCGCGTACACCCGCATCGTTACGGTGAAACCCGTCAAATCAATGCCTGGCGAGTTCGGCGTCGGCAAAAAGATGTCAGCGTAGCGCTGTGCTTGCCCGCTCGAAGTCAACGGGGTGCTAAATACCGTCAGGCCAGAGGCGGCACCGCAGGTACCCGCGTTGCACACCTGGAGGGGATCACAGGTGACGGACACAGCAGTGCAGCCCGTCGTGCAGTGATCGAGCGCATCGAAGAACACCTCGCAACCATCATTGGGCGGGGTTGTATCGCTACCGTTGCAATCCGCATATAGCGGGGCGCACGTCGGTGTGCACTTGCCAGAGGAGCAATCGGCGCCAGTGGCGCCGACCAAGCTGCAGGCGTTTTCGCACGAGCCGCAGTGGGCCGGAAGGGCCAGATCCGCCTCGCAACCGTCGTTGTCGGTGCTCGCGTTGCAGTCCCCGAGGCCACCGTTGCAAACCAGCACGCAAGTCGCGGCGGCGCACGTGGCACTGCTTGCACTGGTCAGGTTGCAGCTCGTGCCGCACATTCCGCAGTTGTCGACACCGTTGTCTTTGGGCGTGCCGACGCTCAAATCTACACATTCTTTGACCCCGTCGCACGTAGTCAGTCCTTGGGACTCGCAAGTGCCACCGCTCCCGCCGCGTCCGCCCGAGGGCGTTCCGCCACCGTGCCCGGCAGTGCCACCAGTCGAGGGTTCAGTCGAACCAGCCTCGCCGCCTTCACCCTCGCCCGCAACTCCGCCTTCACCCGCGCTCGTGTCGCCGCCCGATGCGGAAGAGCCGCCGGTGTGACCCGCTCCGGCGTGTCCTGCATTGCCGCCACCAGCTCCGCCATTACCGTAGTTGGCGGACAGTGAGTCGAGGTCTTTCATACACCCCGAACCCACGAGCAAAAACAGGACGGTCAGCGCACCAGCCCTCGGGACCCAGGACGACATCTTCTCCATCGACGACACTCATATCAGAACATCCCTGTGCGCGACGAGGGGGCAGCCCCGACCTGCTAGCCGACAAGATCTCGCCCGCGCAGGCGACCGATTAGCCCAGAGTTATTGTCGCCCGTGCGCGAGCGAGCACCACGAGCAACTCTCGGACCAAGACTCGGGAAAACGACGTAAATTTCATAAGCCGGTACGAGGGGAAGCGGTGTAGGGTCGTGTATTTCAAGCAACGCCGTTTTTCGCCAACGGGGACGCCAAGAAAGGCCCTGTGCGGCGGGAACGGACCTGTCCCGCTGTTCGCCCATGTTGCACCGCTTCACTCCTTGTCCTTGCGCGGTGCGCGAGCATGTGCGGCGGGCGACTCGTCGTGGGCAACGCGACACGCACTCTCTTCGAGCATTGCCAGTGCTCGCCGCTCTGGTCGCGAGCCTGAGCGCGGCACCGACGGCCCGCGCAGCCGACGCCGAGCCGGCGCGTGCGACGAACGGCGCGCCGCTCTACTTCCTCAATGACGTCGACTACGGGAGCGACAGCGAGTTCAACCCAGTTCAAGTGGCGATCAATCTCTCATACGACATTTTGCGCAGCGCCTCCTATCAAGACAATCCTTTCAAGATGGCGTACGCGACCGGATTCGGAAACGTCGCCAAGAACCTGGCGCATCCCTTCGATGCGATTGAAAAGAGCGGCGGTGCCGCCGAGTTCATTGGCCGCGAAGTATTCCCGATCAAAGGCATTCGCCCCGACTATGGGCAGTGGGTACCGAACTACACGCTCCACGTGCTCGGTGAAGGGATGGTGTATCGCAAACTTTGGAGTTGGTACGCTGCGAGAGACGTCCCGGTGCCGTGGTTGTTCGGTCTGCTCAACACCGCCGCCGCGCAATTCGTCAACGAAGCGGCTGAGAATAGCAGCTTCCGTGGCCCGAACACGGATCCTGTCGCCGACTTTTGGATCTTCAATCCGATCGGCTACACGCTATTTTCGATCGACCCTGTGGCTCGTTTTCTCTCGACGACCGTCAGGATCAACTTCTGGCCGGGTCAGGCAACGCTCGATGTCGTGCATTTGAAGTTGCTGAATACCGGCGGCAACTACAGCTTCAAGATCCCGCTCCCTTACACGAAACTGAAGTTCTTTTACTACACGGGTACTGACGGACTCGGCGGCGTCTCCATCCCCACGAAGAGCGGTGATTCGTTCTCTTTTGCGGCCGGCACGCACCTCTACACCATGCGCGCCAAGTACACGGACCAGGGCGGCCGAATCATCGTGCCCGATGATCTGGCGTTCTCCGTTGCGGCATTCTGGGACCGCAACGAGTCGTTGATGAGTTCGCTACAGCTGATCGGGCCAAAGCATCCTGGGGTGCTGCTCAACGTATACCCCGGCCTGCTGCACGTGGCAGGCTTTCGCTTCGGGCTCTATGCGGCTGGCGGCTACTATGACGGAGCCGCGCTCGGGCTGAGCGTTTCGTGGCTGCCCGTGGGTCCGGGTTTCGCCGGCTGGACACGCACCAGCCAGGAGTTCTTGTAAGAGTCAGTAGCTCGAGAACAACTCCCACAAGAATTTGTGGGCGAACGCTGGCCAACCGTGATTCGTGTTGCTGTAGTTCGGATCGGTGTGGTTACACCAATACACTGGAAAGCCTGCGTCGCAGCCCTGGTACATGACGCAGTTGGAGAGCGTGTCTTTGTAGTCGGACACTTGCATCGTGTCGGTGCTGCAATGATTCAGGGCCGCGTAAAAATCACGCGTCTTGGGACCATTCGCGGGACCGACCACATTGTCGTTCTTGCCGTGAATGACGACCGCGGTGACCTCGCCTTTGCACTGGCGCTTGATCGGAACGTCGAGCGCGTAGCCAGTCACCGCCTTGGTCGCGGCAGGCGCCGTAGCGCGGAGCTTGTCACCGTATTCGCAGCCGAGAATGCTCGCGAAATCACCGCCCGAACTTTCGCCGGCGGCGAACACGCGCGCCTTGTCGACGCAGAAGCTTGCCAGAACTTGCTCGTAAAACGGTTCGAAAAAGGCCACGTCACTCGGGCCCCAACCGTTCCCATTGTTGGCCATCGTTGGATATGCGCGAATCCACGCCTCCTTCGGGCCCGTGCTTTCGAAGCCGGCGTTGCCTTCAGCCCAGCTGAGCGGATTACCCGTGGGGTTGAACATCATCAGCACGGGGTAGGGCTTGTTCGGGTCGTAATTGGTCGGCAGCTTCACGTAGTATTGGTGACCCGAAACCATCAGCGGACTGGCAGAGCTGCCGGGTGTTGGGTTTGCTTTGCCACAGCCAGCGCTCGGCACTGCCGGCGCCTTTCCGCCGCTGGGCGCACCGCCCGCGCCCGCACCAGCGCTCACGATTGGCGCACCGCTCACACCACCCGCGCTGCTCGTGCCACCAACCGAGCTGGGAGCTCCGCTCGCGCCGGTTTGATCCGGCACGCCAGCCTTGCCCGCGGCGCTCATGTTGGAGCCGCCTGCACTGACGTTGCTACCAGCGCTGGCCGGGCCGCTCCCGGCGACGTTCGCAGGCGAGCCGCCGCTCGCGTTTGCGGAGCCCGCTTGCTGATTCGACGTCGAAGGGGCATCACTGCCGCAGGCCGCGAGCGCGAAAGTGCCAAGGACTAGGGCGCCACAGCAGACCAGAGCGGATTTGTGCATTTCGTTTCGAATCTGACGGAGGGGGAAGCGCAAGCCAAGGTGCGGCGACCGCGGCCGCCATCGCCTGAACGCAGTGACTTTGGAGCACTGTTTCCATCTCCGAATACGACGTTTCGCTCGAGAACTTGCGTCATTTCGTGGCCAATATTGCTGAGCTGGCGGAAGTTTCTGGGCAGAACCGAGCGCTCGGCCCTGGGCGCTCTCATTATTGGACGGATTGAGCGCGCGCCGTGCCGAGCAAAACGCGCTCAGCCGTTTGCGCTGTCTCGAATCGAGCCGGCATCGGGCCTTTCAAAATCTGGGGTCATTGATCGTGACGGCGTCGGTCACCGACGTCGCGCTGCACGAGATCTTGCCGTTGGCATCGACGTGGGTCGTGACGTCAGCCGCGCGCCACATCAGCCCAAAATCGAGCAGCCCCGAGTTTCCGCCGACGAAGTTTTCGGGACTCGCTGGTGGGTCGAAGGCCGCGGCTCGCTGTCCTCCGCAATAGACGAACACGTGCGGGTGCGCCGGGTGACCGTCGAAATTTTGGACCATGACGCGGAACTGTTGCGCGTCACCTGGGTTGTCGAGCTGAATGCGCTCGGTCGTTCCGCTGGCCAGTTGCTGATTGTTGTCGTTTGCAGTGCGCGGATTCGGACAGCGGCCAACGCCAAGGAAATCTTGAAATGCCAGCGTGCTGCAGGCGCTCAGCGTCGAATCCGCGTAACCCCAGTCCACGCGCGGCTGGTTGAAGCGCAGCGTTGCCGCTGCGTTCGACGTATTGCAAGTCGTCGCGTCGAGCCCTCCGTTGACGTTCGTCGTGCCCGGTCTGAACCAAGGAGCGCGGTCGAAAGGCGTATGTAGATAGAGATCGAGATCGGCCGATGTGCTCGTGTCCCAACACAGCTCGATGCGCATGCCCGCCCCCTCGACTGGCACCTCCAGGTTGCAAGACGTTTTATCCCCGCCAACCCCGGTGACCTCGAGCGTGAGATGATAAAACGCAGGTCGAGATGGCTGAAACGTAAGCACGCGCTCATTGACGCCGCGCAACGTGATCTGCGCGTCCTGCACGACTCCATCACAGTCCTCCATCTGGACGCTCCAGTGATAGCCCTTCACATCGCCAATCACGAAGTCCGCGCCGTTGAGCTTCGCGATCTCGTTTGCTCGGATCCCGGCGACGCGCGGGTCGTCGCCGGTGAGTTGGCAATTGGTTCGCACCGGTGGCGGGCCAACGTTTACCCCGCCGCTGCCCCCGCCTCCGTTTCCGAGCTCGCTTCCGCTTCCGCCTTGACTCAGCGACGTCGGATCAGTGTCCGAGTCTGTGAGCAATCCAGTGCGCGCGCCGCAGCCTTGTGTCAGAAGTAGCAAGCCCAAACCCCACCCCACCCGAATTGGATGCATCGCCTGCAGCGTAGCTTGCTCCCGAGCTCTCGACCAGCGCTGGATGCTCGTTCGGCTAACTCCGGAGGGCGGCGTCGCGGGTGTTGGAGAGCGACGCCGCGGGGCCTGAGTTCGGCGCTAAGAGCCGTTGCATTGGACGACCTTGCCGTGACTCTTCGTCTTGTAAAAGACGTATTGAGCGGTGTACGGAACCTGCGAGATTGAGCCCAGGTTGCTGTTGTCGCAAGCCGTGCTCGGCGCAATCCCACCCACGGTGCCGAGGCGCTGAATCGAGGTGACGTCCGAGAACTTCCCGGAGGTTGCGCCGTGAGTGGTCGCCTTCAACAACAGCCAAGGTATTGCGCTAGGGTCGATGGTCGCGCCCGCAGCGCGCGCGGCAACGACCGAGCTCCCGTCGTTGCCTTGCCAGGTGGGGCCGATGAAGTGCGTGCCGACGAGCTTGTCGCAGTCGTCGAGCAGATTTGCTTGAGGTGCCACGAACGTCCACGCAAAGCCGGTCGCCGTGGCGTTGCAGATGTAGATCTGAACACCAACGCCGGTCAGGCTCGCCTTGATCGTTTCATCCGCGGCCGGCGCGAGTGCTGGCGGCACTCCCGCAGGACAAATGCCCGAGCTCAACGCTTCTTCAGCCGTGCTCGTTTCTTCGGTCGTTGTTGGTGCGCCGGTGCAGCCGCTCGCGAAGAGACCCAAGCTGACGCCGAAACCTAGGACTAACTTCGAATGGTACATATCGATCCCTCTCCTGACGCGACTCCGTGTCGCGACGAGCGGCGTCAGTGCATGATGCGGGCCACGCCTGAAACGCTCGCGAAACGCGCGAAAATCGCCATTCGACAGCGTGGTTGCGCACTGGAGCTGCGCAACTTTGCGCACTAGAGCTGCGCAAAGCGACGGCTCAGCGCCATCAACCCACCGTGGGACTCGAAGATGTGGCGGGTCGATTGGGAGGGTGGCGAGTGCTTTCGAGAAGCAGCTGGCGCTCCGCTCACCGCGTTGTTGCGAGGTGTTCACCAGAAGGGACGATGAACCCGCGATGCTGCGCCGGTGAACCGTCGAATTCTTGGCTTCTTGGCGAGTGTTGCGCTGGGCGTGAGTATCGTCGGCTGGTCGGGACGCGCGGCGGCCGGCAATGACGATCAGCTGCCCGTGGGCGGCGAAGCGTCGCTCTACGGCGGGGCCGTGATCGCGACGGTGTCGGATGGCGCGGCTGGGTATCACAATCCGGCGGGGTTATCCCAGAGCCAGCGCAATCAACTGGATGCCTCGATCACCGCGGTCGGCTTTCGGTTCTACACCGCGAGCGAGCTTTTGCGTTCGCCGAGCGGCGAAGCCACGGGCGTGACGATGATGGAGTTCGTCCTCGTTCCGACCTCCGGCACCTATACCCGGCGTCTGAGCGATCGGGTCGTCGCGTCGTTCGGCATCTTTTCGCCGCGTACGCAGTTCCTGATCATGCAAAAGGCGCTCAAACTCACGGAGCCAACGCCGCAGGGAACGGACTGGAACGTCGCGATCAATAGTATCGTCTTTACTTATTTGATAGGTCCCTCCGTCGCCTATCAAGTAAGTCGCCAATTCTCACTCGGCGGCTCCTTTCATGTCCTTTACAACTTCGAGGACACCGCGGCTCAGGCGGCCGGTGCCGAGCGCGACGCCGGGGTGCCCCCACAGCAGCCTTTCATCGGCAACTCACAGTTGTTCGTTCGCACCACGTATGGCTTGCAGCTCGGTTGGGGCTTTCAATGGCAACCGCGCGAGCAATTTCGGATCGGGTTTTCGATGCAGTCGCCCGGTTTGCAGATGTTGACTTGGCGGCAAACCACGAACAGTGCCGGCATTTCACTGCCGGTGACGAGCTTGGGCGCAACGTCGGCTCATACGCTCAGCACGGCCGAGGGCTTTCAGAGCAAGCTGCAGCTGGTCTTGCCGCTGCGTGCCGGGCTCGGCGTGGCGCGCTTTTTCGATTGGGGCCGCCTCGAGGTCGACCTTGCGTACCAGAGTGCGCTGCCGGAAAGTGAGCTCGGGCCTGCGCGAAAGGCGGTGCTCAACGGTCGCGTCGGCGCGCAATATCGACTCTCGCCGACGCTTAGCCTCGGTGCGGGCTTGTTCACCGATCGCGCGGCCACGAATGCGTCGTCGTTCGGTCTCGTTCACGTCAACATGTACGGTGGAACGTTGGGCATCGCGACCGGAACCGAACACCGACTCAATCCTGGCGAACGCGCCAAATCACTCGTGTTCGCGTCGACGCTCGGACTTCGCTACGCGTACGGCCACGGTGAGATGGGCACGCTCGAAGTGAGTCCGATCGCGCCCGGTTCGCCTGTCGCGCGACCCTTTCAGAGCCCGATGACCATCCACGAGATCATGTTGAATTTCGGCTCTGCATTGAACTTCTGACGCGCGAGGGCGTGATGTAATGGCGGTCCGAGGCCTCTCGCTCTCGAGCGGACCACGACGCCGAAGGCTGCGCCGACATGAGCCGTGTCGCGTGACCATCAACAACCAATCTTCTCCTGGAATGAGCTCGTCGCCAAGTTGCCACTCGGTGCGAGCGCGCTCGCGCAGCGGGCGATTGGCTGTCATGACCGCCGCGGGATCGTGCGGTGCTAGGTATCGGTGGAACTTTGTGAGCTGCACGGTTGAGTGACGTCATTGCGAATGACTTGCCAACCCGCACGAGGATGGCAGCGACGCGGGAGTTCGAGTATGGGATCTCCTCCCGCAAGAGCCGACAATGACCTGGATCGTCCCCGTTTCCGAGAGTGAACGCCACGCAGGCTGCTTATCGTCAATCAACGCGGAACGAGCCTACCAAGCGCTGGACGATCATGGCTGTGTGCTCCTGCGCGGGGTGTTCGACACCACCAGCATCGACGTTCTCCATCGGGAATTCGCCGACCAATATGGCGCTTATGACGGCGAGCAGATGGCGGCTCAAGCGGAGCAGCCCGCACCGAACCCGGTGTATTGGGTGGGCGAGCGACGATACGAAATCACGCCGCATATGAGCGGGGCCTTCGGCGACCCGCGCTTGTTCGCCAATCCGATCTTGCGCGGCTTTCTGCAGCCGCTGTTGGGTGAAGCCATGCGTTTGAGCGGGCTCACGCTGGTGGTCTCGTATCCGGGCGCCGAGCAGCAGCATACGCATCGCGATCACCCGCCGCTGTTCGATGACCCTGACGTGGCGCTGAGCTTGCCGACGTACGCCATCAACGTGGCCGTGCCTCTGATCGACGTCGACGACGAACTGGGACCGACCGGCATTTGGCTCGGCTCACATCGTTGGCCGGATGACGGCATGACCGAGACCGAGGCGATGACCGTGGTACCGTTTCAGCGCGGCGATTGCGTCTTGTTGGACTACCGGACGCTTCACGCCGGAGTTCCAAATTGCGGGGACGTTGCCCGGCCGATCGTCTACATGGTCTACGCGCGCACCTGGTTCTTCGACGAGATCAACCATCGCATGCGGCCCTCGCTCGGGATGACCCTCGAAGAGTACGAAGCTTTGCCGGAGGCGGTTCGCCCGCTCGTGATGCGCGTGTTCTCGCAGCACGCGCGTGCTCGCTTCTTCGCGCAACCGGACAACGGCTGAACGCATGGCGGATTTTGCCGGATTGGCTGGCAAATGCCCACTGCTCGCGAATGATTGTTGCAGCAATGGTTACCACCTCGAATCGGGCTATCCAGTTGCCGACGCCGGGCGTCCGGCTATGGGTGGTGCGTTAAAATAGGCTCAAAAGGCGCGGGCCGCACTGGCGGCCGCGGGGCGTTCCGTCTAGCACCATGAAATGGTTGTCGCGCGATGCGAATTGGCCGCCCAAGAGAGGGAGTTTTGCTGGCTCCGTTTGCGATAGCGCGGCTACAATGTCGCCGTTGGCATTCTCCGGCGACCAGACTACCGGAAACGCCCGAGTGCTGCGGAAAACTTGCGTAAGGATTGTGTCAATGAAGAGTACGAGCCTCTGTCTGCCGCTTTTGTTGTCGTTGTGCGCTTCGTCTGCCTGCTCGTCGAGCTCGAGCACTAATACACCGGCAAACGGCGGAGCTCCCGGCGGCGCAGGCGCTCCGAGTACGGCTGGCGGCAGTTCGGCCGGAACGAGCTCCGTTGCTGGCAGCAGCGGAACCACGAGCGCGGCCGGCACCAGCAATGCCGGCGCGAGTTCGGGCGGAGCTAGCGCTGGCTCGGTCGGGACGGCGGGCGCGATTGGGACGGCAGGCTCGAGCACTACTGACACGGCGGGAGCGGGAGGCGGCGCGCCAGTCGCATGTCCGACGCTTCCCACCGCAGCCATCGCCGCGAAGGACATCATCCAATTCAACGATGATGGCGGCTGGTGCTGGTACCAGGACGAGCGAGTGGTCGTCGATACCAAGGCAAAGAAAGCGGTGATCGGTTCGGTCGCGACCGGCTCGTCGCGCAACGGACAACCCGAGGCCGTCATCTACGACTTCGCGAGCGGTATGAAGACCAAGTACAATCTCGGTGGGAAGCTCAATCCCGATGATCACAATGCGCCGGGTTTCGTGGTCATGCCAGACGGCAAGTACGTCGCCATGTGGGCTACCCATCGCGACAATTGCAACAGCTACTATGGAGTCTTCGACGGCACACAATGGTCGTCGAAAACGTACGACTGGACGAAAGACGGCTGCGAGTGGGAGGCTGGCAAGAACCCCAATTCACCTCACAAAATCACCTACGCCAATCCTTGGTACCTCTCGTCCGAGAGCAAGATTTTCAGCGCCGTGCGCTCCATCAGCACGAGCCCTGCCATGCTCGCCTCATCTGACGGCGGCAACACTTGGAATCTCTATGGGCGGCTCACCGCAACGCCGACCGTGGGCTACGTCGCGGGCTACTACAAGTACTGGGGCAATGGTACCGATCGCATCGACTTCGTTGCCACCCAAGCCCACCCGCGGGACGACAAAACCAGCTTGTTCCACGGCTACTACAAGGGCGGCAAGCTGTTCGACAGCACGGACAAGGTGGTCGACGACAACGCGGGCGACACCACCGCGCAGAACATCGACAAGTTTACGAGCATCGTCGCGCACGGCGCGATGATCAAGACACCGGGCGGAACGATTCCGCTCTACAGATTCTGGAACCACGACATCGTTCGCTACGATGACGGCACGATCGTCGTCATGGGCCAGGGCCGCGCGGACTTCCCTGACAGCACGCCAGATCCGACCGGAGCCGATCCCGACAAGCGTTTGATCTACGCACGCTGGGATGGCAAAGCCTGGGCAGTCACGTACCTCGTCAAGGCCGGCCCGAAGCTGTATGCGGACGAGCAGGATTACACTGGCCTGGGTGCGGTCCACCCCGACAATCCAAACGTGATCTTCTTGTCATCCACATTCGACCCGCGCACGGATATGGAGGTTCCGAGCAAGAAGCACGAAATCTTCATGGGCGTGACGTGTGACAAGGGTGCTACCTGGCAATGGGCGCCACTCACTGAGAACTCGACCAAAGACAATCTCCGCCCTGTCGTGCCCCGCTGGGATGCAAATCACACGTTCCTGTTGTGGGAGCGCGGTGACTACGTTTCGGCGCAGACCTACAAGACGGAGATCGTCGGCACGACCGCGTTGTCCAGCGCTGCGCCCTGAGCCTGCGAATCGAGCGCTCGGACTCGTTGTTCGAGTCCGAGGCTCGGTTCTGTCGTGTCGTGATCTGAAAATTACGACGCAACACCCAGCACGCCTCGAAAAGAGTGCGAATTGGCTGCGTGCTCGACGAGCGTGGCAGAATGCGCACCACCGCATGCATGACTGGTGCGCAGAGTTGGTTGTGCTGGCGATTGCGCCCGAGCCCCAGCGCTTCTCCGCTCAGGTCTCCCTCCCGTGCGCCCGCCTGGCGTCGAACGGCCCGCCGCGGTCCGAAATGCCGCGATTTCAGCCCGGAATTCAGCTGGTCACTTGCGATCGGCAAAATTGGCTGAATGACTGCGGTATGGTCCGAAAAACCTGGTTCATCACCGGTACCTCGCGCGGCTTTGGCCTGGAGTGGACGACCGCAGCGCTCGAACGTGGCGATCGAGTTGTGGCAACGGCCCGCAAGCTCGACCCGCTCAAGGCGCTGGCGGAAAAGTACCCCGATACGCTCTTTCCTCTCGAACTCGACGTGACGAACAAGGAAGCCGTCGCTGCCGCAGTCGACCAAGGCTACGAGCATTTCGGCGGGTTGGACGTCGTGATCAACAACGCGGGCTACGGCCTGTTCGGGATGATCGAAGAGGTGAGCGAGGCACAGGCGCGCGCACAGATGGAGACCAACTTTTTCGGCGCGTTGTGGGTCACACAAGCCGCGCTTCCGCATCTCCGTGCCCAGAAACGAGGGCACATCATTCAAGTGTCTTCGATCGGCGGAATCACCGCGTTTCCGTTCGTGGGCTTGTACCATGCGTCCAAGTGGGCTCTCGAAGGCCTGTCGCAGTCGCTTGCGCAAGAAGTGCGCGGGTTTGGCATTCACGTCACGCTGATTGAGCCCGCCGGTTTTTCAACGGACTGGAGCGGTTCTTCCGCCGACCGTGCCGCGGCGCTGCCTGCCTATGACGCACTCAAGCGGGAGGTCGCCGAGCAACGTAAGAAGCGTTGGGTCCCCGGCGACCCCGTCGCCACCCGAAGCGCGATTTTGAAAATCGTCGACGCCGAAAATCCGCCGTTGCGCGTCTTCTTCGGCGACGCGCCACTGGCCATGGCCAAGGCCGACTACGCCTCTCGCATCGCCCTGTGGGAGGAATGGAACGCCGTCGCGATTGAAGCGCAAGGGTCGGGAGCCGCTTGAGCCCTAGCCGTTCGTGAGCGGAACACGCGCTCTTCTCGCGCGCGGCGCTCGGCCGCGCAAAGGAGCTCCTCGCGCGCGAGAAGTATTGCCCGATTGAAATTGACCCTACGCCAGCGCTCTGCTTGCGTGGCGCCGTGAACGAAGCTGGCAGGGTTCCGGAGTCGAATTTCGCGGGGGAGCGCGCCGCTACGGGGCGAGACAGGAGCGAGCGGCTCATCGAGTGGTTTTGGCGTGGCAGGGCGATTCGAGAATGGCAGCGAGCGTCGCCACAGTCCCGCGCTCGCTCGCTCGAGTTCGCCGTGCGTTCGGAGTCGAGCGCAGAGCTTGCGCGCTTCGTGCTAGCGAGTGCGGAGTCGCTCGCTTTCGCGGTCGGATGCGAGTTGTATCGTCAAGCGAGCTACTGGGAGCTGAGCGCGCTGGGATCCGCAGCCACCGCGCAACCGACTGACCCGGCAAGCGTCTGGGAAGAGCTGAGTGACGAGCTACTGCTTCCGCTTGCGTCCGACGTCGACGAACGACAGCAGCTTCGCGCGCGGCTCAGCTCCGGCAACTTCGTGACATTTGCAGAGCTGTCGGAGAAGGAGCAAGTCACGACCCTCACGGCGCTGAAAAAACTGCACGTTGCGCTCAAAGCGCGTTTTGCGCAGCAGCAACGCGGTTTTTTTGCGCTTCGCAGGCAACGCGCGCTTCGCTTGGGAGGCTTGCTCGTTTGCTTGGTCGCGATACTGGTCAGCGTGATGCTCGTGCGAGCGCGCATCGCTCGCGGCGGGGACTTGGCGTACGGCGCAGATTGGCGGACCAGCTCCAGGTACTCTGGAGAGGAAGGCTGCCTTTCCCCCGATCAAGAGTGCACCGGGAAAACCGGCTGGTTCTTTCACACTGCGGAGGGTGATTCCGCGCCGTGGATCGAGTTCGACCTCGGTAGCGAGAAGGCCGTGTCGAAGATGGTCGTCGTGAATCGCGACGATTGTTGCGCCGAGCGCGCAATCCCGCTGGTGGTCGAGGTGAGCCTCGACCAGGCAGAGTTTCGGCCCGTCGCTGAGCGGCACGAGCAATTTGCGACCTGGCACGTTAATTTTCCGCAAGCTCGAGCGCGCTGGGTACGTTTGCGCCTGGCGGACCCCGGGCTGCTCCACTTGAAAAATGTTCGTATTTTTCCGTGACAGAACCTTGATCGCGTAGCGCTCGCGGAGCGCCATGATGATTCGGAACTCCTGAAACTGACGCAGCCTTCGAGCTCGCAGCTCCGAATCATATCGAGTCCAAATCCGGCAAAGCGAGTACAGCGTCGCGCTGAGTGCGGCGTGATTGTCCGCTCTCCGTTGGGACGTGGCCGCATTCGTGGCGATTTTGAACGCGCCCACAGCGCTTCAATCTGATCTGCGAACGGGTGCTGCGTACTTTCGCCTCGTTGTTGCTTGTCGAGTGTTCGAGTCGCTTCACGCTACATCGCTCTGCACTCGACTCGCCGCGTATTCTCGGTAGTCTGAAGAGTGGAGTCCCCGTGCCATCGTCGAGCTCACTGTGGAATAGGCAGCGGATTGCTTATGGGTTTTACACCTTGTTGCTGGTAGCCGTCCCCCCACGGCTTTCGAGCGCACAAACGGCCACCGATCTCGAACGGGCGCGCGCCTTGGCGGGCGAAGGCTTCGAAGCGTTGAAGCGCAAGGACTTTGCTGCGGCGGAGGACCTATTCCGTCGTGCGGATGAGTTCGTGCATGCGCCCACGCTCGTGCTCGATCATGCGCGTGCGCTCGTCGGTTTGGGAAAGTTGGTGGAGGGTCACGAGCGCTACGAGCAAGTGATTCGCGAGGGCGTGGCTGAAGACGCTCCCTGGCAATGGAAGAAAGCTGTCGTCGAGGCGCGAACCGAGCTTGCCGCCGTGGACCGACGCATGGCGTGGTTGACCATTGTCGTGCACGGTAGCCAAGCGGCGACGGTAGAAATTGACGGCAAAATCGTGCCTGGCGCAGCACAAGGGGTGCGGCGCGCAACCAACCCTGGGCTGCGCAACGTTTCAGCGCGCGCCGACGGCTTCTTGCCCTTGCAGCGCTCCATCACACTCGAAGAAGGCCAATCAGCGCTCATCGACTTGAGCATGGTGCCGGATCCCCACGCGGCCTCTGCGCCTATGGTGTCGCAGAGGCCGCGCCGCATCGTGCTGGTCGCGCCGCCGTCGCCGCCACCGAAACCCGATCACACGGTTCCCATCGTCTTGTTGAGCGTGGGCGGCGCGGCATTGGTCGCGGGTGCCGTCACTGGCGTCATGGCAATCGGCGTTCGCTCGGATCTGGAGCAGGCTTGCAACGGAGACGTGTGCGTACCGACGAACGAGGGCGAGTACGCAGACTACCGCCAGCAGCGGGACAAGTATCGCACGTTGGGCACCGCTTCTGGCGTGTCCCTGGCAATGGGCGCGGGGCTGACGCTCACGGGTGCAGCGCTGTTGCTCTTCACTGGCAAACAGTCACCATCGGAAAAGCGCGCGACGGAAGCGCATTTCACGCGTCCATCGTTGCGAGTGGGACCAGGCTCCGTGTTCGTCGGAGGGGTTTTTTGATGCGCGTGCCGTCGAATTCCGCGAGAAGCGCGCGCCGAACGACGGGCACCGCTTTGTGCGCCGTTCTCATCTCGTTGTTCACCGCCGTGCAGCCGGCGGCTGCGGAGGAGAGCGCGTCCGATCGCGCCACGGCACGCGCGCTGGCCGGTGAAGGGTACGCGGCGCTCGAGAAGAAGGATTATGTGACGGCGGAAGATCGCTTTCGGCGCGCCGATGAATTGATCCACGCGCCGACCCTCGTGCTCGATCGCGCGCGCGCGTTGGTCGGCCTGGGTCGCTTCGGAGAGGCCTACGCGGCTTATGATTCGATCGTTCGAGAAGATCTGCCGCCGAGCGCACCGCCGGTGTGGAAGCGCGCCGTTTCCTCCGCCACCGCCGAGCTCGAAACGGTCAAGCCCAAGGTCGCGTGGTTGATCGTGCGAGTGAAGGGAGCGAGGGAGCCGCAAGTTGCAATCAACGGCCGCGCGCTGCCGGCGCCAAGCCTGGGCAAGCGAGTCGCGGAAACGCCTGGTGAACTCCACATCGTCGCCAGCGCGCCGGACTACGTGACAAAAATCATCGACCAGCGCGTGGGCCAGGGCGAGGAAAAACAGTTCGAAATCGCTTTGCTCCCGATGCCCAAACCTACGCCCGAAGTGGTGGTCGTTCCGCCTCCGAAAGCCGAGCACTCGGATCGCACCTCGGACGATGCCCGAAAAGGCCGACGAACACTGGCGTATGTTTCGCTCGCCGTGTCCGGCGTTGGCGTCGCCGTTGGTGCGACCACGGGCATCCTCTGGCTCAACGCGCGTAGCGATATCAAAGCCGCGTGCGGCGGGCTCGATTGTCAGCCTCAGAACGCAGCCGAACAGGACCGGCTCGATGCCGATAAGCGCCGCTACGATACCTTCGGCACACTCTCCGTGATTGGGTTTGGCGTAGGCCTGGCGGGAGCTGCAACGGGAGTCACGCTGCTCCTCACTCAACCCAAGGAACCGGCAGAAGCTCCGGCAAGGCAAGCTGCCATTCGTGCCTACGTCGGACCCGGGACGGTCGGGGTCTATGGAGCATTTCAGTGAGCGATCGTAAACGAAGTAAGGGGACCAAGCGCGCGCCGCGTTGGGCTCTGCTCAGCATTTTGCTCACTTGTCTGCTGTTCGGCTGTCAGGTCTTGTT
>Ga0164241_10001527_pt1 | contig 28153 bp, 29 predicted proteins | sample OricomyardsoilBY_FD_108780 | JGI IMG/M metagenome (GOLD analysis project Ga0164241, IMG submission 108780) | Backyard soil microbial communities from Emeryville, California, USA - Original compost - Back yard soil (BY) | ecosystem: Environmental > Terrestrial > Soil > Unclassified | place: USA... | reverse complement strand
CGCCACGCGCGTCACCGACATCCTCGACATCGTCAAGCTGCGGGAATTCGCGGTGCGCAAGCCGCACCAGCTTTCCGGCGGACAGCGGCAGCGCGTGGCGCTGGCGCGGGCGCTGGTCAAGCGGCCCAAGCTGCTGCTGCTCGACGAACCGCTCGGCGCGCTCGACAAGAAGCTGCGCGAGGCCACGCAGTTCGAGCTCATCAACATCCAGGAACAACTCGGCGTCACGTTCATCGTGGTCACGCACGACCAGGAAGAGGCCATGACGCTGGCCTCGCGCATCGGCGTCATGAACCGCGGCGAGATCGTGCAGATCGGCACGCCCACCGAGATCTACGAATTCCCGATGACCAAGTTCGTCGCCGACTTCATCGGCTCGGTGAACATGTTCGAAGGGCAGCTCATCGAGGACCTGCCGGATCGCGCGCGCATCCAGTCGGACGAACTCGGCGGCGTGGTGTACATCGATCACGGCATCAGCTCCGCGCCCAGCGCCACGGTGTGGGCCGCCATCAGGCCGGAGAAGATCAACATCCTGCGTTCGCCGCCGCAGGACACCACCGAGAACTGCGTCAAGGGCGTGGTGAAGGAAATCGCCTACATGGGCGACCTGTCCATCTACCTGGTGAAGATAGACACCGGCAAGATGGTGCGTGTCACGCTGCCGAACGTGGAACGCCTGTCGGATGACGAGCGCATCCTGTGGGATGAAACCGTGTGGCTCAGCTGGCACGCCTCGAGCCCGGTGGTCGTGACGCAATGAAACTGGCGTCGGCGCGCATGTCCCGCGAAGCGCCGGGCCGGCTCGGGCCGCTGTGGACCTTCCTGTTCCGTTTCGGCCCGCCGCGCTGGACCGAATACGTGCTGCGGAACTGGTCGGGGCAGCGGCTGGTCATCGCCGTGCCATACCTGTGGCTGCTGGTGTTTTTCCTGGTGCCGTTCCTGATCGTGCTCAAGATCTCCTTCGCGGAGTTCTCGCCGCTGGGCCGGCCGCCGTACGAGCCCGTGTTCCGCTGGCTGGAAGAGGGCGCGCTGCAGATCAAGCTGCTGATCGGCAGCTATTCCTACCTGCTCAACGAACCGCTGTACGTCTCCTCGTGGATGTACTCGATCAAGGTCGCGTTCTTCTCCACGCTGTTCTGCCTGATGCTCGGTTACCCGATGGCCTATGCCATCTCGCGCTCCACGCCGACCTATCGCAACGTTTTCCTGATGCTGATCATCCTGCCGTTCTGGACTTCGTTCCTGCTGCGCGTCTATGCGTGGATAGGGCTGCTCAAGAACGACGGGGTGATCAACAACGTGCTGCTGGCCATGGGCCTGATCGACGAGCCGGTCACCATGATGAACACCAGCTTCGCGGTGTACATCGGCATCGTGTATTCGTACCTGCCGTTCATGATCCTGCCGCTGTATTCGAATCTCGAGAAACACGACAACACGCTGCTCGAGGCCGCCTCCGACCTCGGGGCCGGGCCGATCAAGGCCTTCATGCGCGTCACGCTGCCGCTGTCGATGCCGGGCGTGATCGCCGGTTCGCTGCTGGTGTTCATCCCCGCCGTGGGCGAATACGTGATCCCGTCGTTGTTAGGGCGCGCCGACCAGCTGATGATCGCGCGCCTGCTGTCGGACGAATTCTTCCTCAACCGCGACTGGCCCAAGGCGAGCGCCGTGGCCATCGCGATGCTGCTGCTGCTGGTCGTGCCCATCATGCTGTTCCAGCACTTCCAGAACAAAGAGCTGGAGGCCCAAAAACGATGAGCAGTCAACGATGAGCAAGCAGCGATGAAGACGCAGGGCCTGTTCTCGAAGAGCGTGCTCGGGCTGGGCTTCCTGTTCTTGTACGTGCCCATCCTGTCGATGGTGGTCTACTCCTTCAACGACTCGCGCTCGGTGACGGTGTGGAACTCTGTGACCTCTCCGACACTCAAGTGGTATGGGCGGCTGTTCGGCGATGAGCAGATCCTGTCCGCCGCCTGGCTGTCCATCCGGGTCGCCGCCATGTCGGCGTCCGGCGCGGTGGTGCTCGGCACGCTGGCGGGCCTGGTGCTGGCGCGTTTCGGTCCCTTCAAGGGTCGCGCGCTGCTGCAAGGCCTTACTACTGCGCCGCTGGTCATGCCCGAAGTGATCACCGGCCTGTCGATGCTGTTGTTGTTTGTGTCGCTGGAGCAACTATTCCACGCGTTTTTTGGCTGGCAGTTCGATCGCGGCGTGATGACCATCACCATCGCGCACATCACCTTCACGATGGCTTATGTCACGGTGGTGGTGCAGTCGCGGCTGGCCAGCTTCGACGATTCGCTCGAGGAGGCGGCGCTCGACCTCGGCGCCCGGCCGGCCCGGGTGTTTTTCCGCATCACGGTACCGCTCATCCTGCCGGCCATCCTGTCCGGCTGGCTGCTGGCATTCACGCTTTCGTGGGACGACCTCGTGGTCACGCAGTTCGTCTCCGGACCAGGGTCAAACACGCTGCCCATGGTCATATTTTCCCGTGTTCGACTAGGTGTAAGCCCGGTCGTGAACGCACTAGCAAGCCTCATGGTTCTGGTAGTGGCTCTCGGTGTGATCCTGTCGGCGGTTTTGATGCGCCGCCAGGAGCAGCGCCGCAAACGCGAGGAACAGATGGCCGCCGCCGGCTAACTACTGATAAACTTCCACCATCGACTTTGACGAGGATTCGATCAATGGCCAAATCAGCCCGTAAACACAATGCCCCCTGGACGCCCGTGGATCTGAAGAAGATGCGCGACCTGGCGAAGAAGAAAATGTCCGCCCGACTGGCCGCCAAGGAACTGGGCCGTTCCACCGGTGCGGTCAAGTACAAGGCGATGGTGGAAGGGATCCGCTTCCGCTACATCGACCAGCCGGCCGGAGTACAGAAGAAGCTCGCCCGCAAGGCGAAGCGCGCCAAGAAGAAGTAAGGCGTCCGATGCAGACGCCGCGTACGGGGGTGCGCGGCGGCTGACTTGAGCTTCCGATGAGCAAGCTGCCCGACGTCGGCACCACGATATTCACGGTGATGTCGCGCCGCGCCACGGAGATGGGCGCGGTCAATGTAGGACAGGGCTTTCCCGACTATCCCATCGATCCCGATCTGGCCGCCTGCGTCACCGACGCGGTCCGCGCGGGTTTCAACCAGTACGCGCCGATGGAAGGCAACGTCGCCCTGCGCGCCGCCATCGCCGCAAAGATCGCCGCCGGCGGGGGTCGCCAGGTCGATCCCGACTCCGAACTCACCGTCAGCTGCGGCGGTACCGAGTCCATCTACTCTGCCATCCAGGCCATCGTCGCCCAGGGCGACGAGGCCATCGTCTTCGATCCGGCCTACGACGCCTATGACCCGGCCATCCGCCTCGCGGGCGGACGCTGCATCCACATACCGCTCGAGGCGCCGCATTTCCGTTACGACTGGCAGCGGGTGAAACGCGCGCTCACCGATCGCACGCGCATGATCATCATCAACAACCCGCACAACCCGGCCACCTCGGTGGCCACGTCCGGGGATCTCGACACGCTCGCGGAGCTGACCCGCGATCGTCCCATCACCGTGCTGGCCGACGAGGTCTACGAGCACGTGTTGTACGACGGGCGCGTGCACCAGTCGGTGATGAATCACCCCGAGCTCCAGGGCCGCAGTTTCGCGGTGTACTCCTTCGGCAAGACGCTGCACATCACCGGCTGGCGGGTCGGCTACTGCGTCGCGCCCGCGGGGCTCACGCGCGAGCTGCGCAAGGTGCACCAGTTCAACGCCTTCAGCATCGCCGCGCCGTTGCAGGAAGCCATCCGCCTGTACCTCGAGCGCCATCCCGATGCCTGGCGCAGCGTCGGCGGGTTCTTCAGCGCCAAGCGCGACCTGCTGCGTGCGCAACTGGCGGACAGCGGCCTTACGATGCCGCCGGCGCAGGGCAGCTATTTCCAGCTGGCGGACTATGGCCAACTCGTCCGCTTCGCCGCGCTCGACGACGTGCAATTCACCGAGCGGCTGATCAACGAAGCCGGCGTGGCCGTGATCCCGCTGTCGCCTTTCTACCGTGAGCCACCGGCGCGCATGCGTATAGTCCGTTTGTGCGTGGCCAAGCGCGACGAGACACTGATCGAAGCCGGCCGCCGCATCAGCGCCTACACCAGGGAGAAGAGTCGATGAGCTTCCGGCTCAGCATCGCGCAGCAGCCCCTGGCCTGGCACGACGCGCCGGCCAATCGCGCGCACTTCGCCGCGGTGCTGGCCCCTTTGGCCGGGGCAACCGACCTGGTGATCCTGCCGGAGATGTTCACCACCGGGTTCACGATGCAGCCGCAGCAGTTCGCCGAGCCGGCCGACGGCGAGACGCGCGCGTGGCTGCTGGAGCAGGCCAAGGCACTCGATGCGGCGGTGGGCGGCAGCGTGGCGGTGAACGACGACGGCCGCTACTACAACCGCTTCATGCTGGCGCTACCGGGCGGACCCACCTACTGGTACGACAAGCGGCACTTGTTCCGCATGGCCGGGGAACACCGGCAATACGACGGCGGCGACCATGCGCTGATCATCGAGTGGCGCGGCGTACGCCTGTGCCCGCTGGTGTGTTACGACCTGCGGTTCCCGGTGTGGAGCCGTCGCCGCCCCGAGCTCGACTACGACCTGCTGATCTATTCGGCCAACTGGCCCGCCGCGCGGCGGCTGGCGTGGACGACCCTGCTGCGGGCCCGGGCCATCGAGAACCAGTCGTACGTCGCCGGTGTGAACCGCGTGGGCGACGACGGTAACGGCATCGCGCACCTCGGCGACAGCGTGGTGCTGGATTTCACCGGCCAGCTGCTGGTCGAGCTCAACGACCAGCCGCAGGTGGTGACGGTGCCGCTGGACCTCGAGGCGGCGCGTGGTTGGCGCGACAAGTTTCCCGCGCACCTCGACGCGGATGCCTTTACGCTGGAGCCATGAAGAAGCCCACGCTGGTCAATCACCCGCCCGACGTATCGCCGCCGCCCGGCAACCAGCCGGTGATCGCCCCTATCTACCAGAGCGTCAAGTTCGAATTCGAGACCATCGACGACACGTTGCGCATGCTGCGCGGCGAGACGCCGGGGTATTTCTACATGCGCGCCAGCAACCCGACCACGCGCCAGCTGGAGCTGACGCTGGCGCAATTGCAGGGGCGCGACGATTGCCTGGCGACCGCCTCGGGCGTCAACGCGATCGCGCAGACGCTGATCTCGCTGACGCGCTCGGGCGATCACATCCTGTACTTCATCGAGACCTATGGCCCGACCCGCAACATCATCCGCCGGCTGCTGGCGCGCTTCGGTGTCGAGCACACGATGCTGTCGATCGAGGATCTGGCCGGCATCGAGAACGTGCTGGCCACCCGGCCCACGCGCCTGGTGATGTTCGAGAGCCCCACCAACCCGGTCACCAAGGTCGCCGACGTGGAACGCATCGTGGAGCTGGCGCATCGCCACGGCGCGCTGGCCGTCATGGACAACACCTTCGCGGGCTTCCACCAGCACGGCGAATACGACGTCGACGTGTTCGTGCACAGCCTCACCAAGTACGCCTCCGGCACCGGCGACGTCATGGGCGGGGCGGTGATTGCCCGGCACGACATCATCGAGGGCATGCGCGGGGACTTCTCGGTGCTGGGAGCGTTGCTCGATCCGCACGCGGCGTTCCTGATCCAGCGCGGCCTCAAGACCTACTTCGTGCGCTACCGCGAGCAGACCCGCGCCGCCACGCGCATCGCCGAGCACCTGCAGGCGCACCCGGCCGTGACCCGCGTGCACTACCCGGGACTGGCGTCGCACCCCCAAATTGCGCTGGCACGCAAGCAGATGCGCGAGGCGGGCACGGTGGTGACCTTCGACCTGAAGAACGGCAGCGAGGCCGCGCGCCGCTTCAGCGAGAGCCTCAAGTTGTTTGCGCTGACCGCCAGCCTCGGCAGCACCGAGTCCCTGGTCATGCCGCCGCAGCTGGTCGGCAGCCGCGATTTCACGCCCGAGCAGGCGCGCCAGTCGGGTATCGGGCCCGGCACCGTGCGGCTGTCGATCGGTCTCGAGGACATCGACGACCTGATCGCCGACATCGACCAGGCGCTGGGCTAGGGCGTGACCAGGCCCTAGCACCACCCAGTTCACGGAACGCAGTCGCGCAACCCCGGAAAATTGCGCACGTTTCCAGACCGTGAGCTTATGTTGAATCGTCAGAACCCCGTTGCCGGCGCGGCCTTCGACGCGCGCCGGGTGGTCGTCGCGGAGATGCGCGACAGACTGCGCGACATTCCCGCCGCACCCCTGGATTGGCAGGACTTCGATCCGGCCGCGGTACGCGGTCCGAACCCGGATCTGCGCCTCGCGAACCTGGGACGGCTGCTGTGCAGCGCTCCCGCGCGCAGCGCAGAGCTGCGCGGCTTGTGGAAGGAGAGCGTGGTCACCGCGGCGTTCGCCCTGGATCTCGGCCCGCGCCTGGGTGGCGATGCCGCGACCAGCGCGCTGGCCGGCCTGCTGCACCGCCTCGGCGACATGCTGGCGCTGCGCGCCATCGCCGAATCCGAACATGCCAACCACCTGCGGCTGGACGCGGCCGGCAAGGCGGAGCTGTGCGCCACCTATGGCACCGAACAACTCGAGCGGGTGGTGCGCGCCTGGGGCATCCCGGCCCGCGCCGCGGCCACGGCGGCCGAATGGCGCCGCTTACGCGAATTCCCGGCGGCCGCCGCCGACGCGGCCGCTGTATACCTCGCGCGCCTGCTGGCCATAGAACTGATCTCGCCGGCGTTCTGCGCGCCGGGCATGGTCGAGCTGGCGGCCGAAGAAGTGGGCCTGGATGCCGCGAGCTTGTCGGCGCTGCGCGCCGATGCGACGATAGCCGCCGTCCTGACAAGCCTGCAGTAGTTTGATCGTCCTGGGAGGGAGCGATGAGGACTGCTTTCCGTAACGGCGCCGCGCGCGCCGCATGGGTGATGGCCGCGTGCCTGCCGCTCACGGCCGGGGCGGCTCCCAGCATTGCCGATTTCGCCGCGGATACCGACTTCGTGTCGCCGGCGATCTCACCCGATGGCAACCTCGTCGCCCTGGTGACACGCGTGGAAAACACCCGCGTGCTGGTGGTGCTGGACGCCGTCAAGCGGGAACGCCGCGGTCTCATGGCGGCGATTTCGGATACCTTCGAAATCTCCTGGTGCACCTTCAAGACCAATGACCGCCTGCTGTGCGGCCTGCGCGGCACCCAGTTCGAGGCCGGGCAGCCTTACCCGGTCTCGCGGCTGGTGGCGATCGATACCTCCGGCAAGGCCAAGCCCAAGGTGCTGGTCCAGAACAGCGACAAAGGGGTGTCGCAGTACCAGGACCGCATCGCGGACTGGCAGATCAACGATCCGCGGCACGTGCTCATCGAGCTCACCGACGAGTACTCGGTGTTTCCGACCGTGCAGGCGCTCGACATCTATACCGGCCTCGCCAGCGTAGTGCAGCGCGCGCGCTCGCCCATTCTCGGCTGGACCACGGACCGCGCCGGCGTGGTGCGTTTCGGCGCCGGCTTCGACAACAACAAGGCCACGTACATCACGCGTGACTCGGCCGAGGACAACTGGCGCACGCTCGCCAAGTGGGACCTGGGCGAGGGCGATTTCGAGGCCATCGGCTTCGGGCCGACACCCGGCACGCTGCTGGTGAACTCCAGCCACAATGGCCGCGAGGCCATTTTCGAGATGGACCTCAACGAGAAGAGCAGCCGCCAGCTGCTGTTCTCCGACACCGAGGTGGACGTCGGCGGGCCTATCTACTGGCCGGCGGACCGCCGCATCGTGGGATTCAACTACGACAACGAGATGCCGCGGCGCATGGTGTTCGACGCGGAGGCCAAGGGCATCTTCGACGCGATCGACGCGGTGCTGCCCAACTCGGTCAACTACGTGATCGATTCCTCCAGCAACGGCCGCAAGCTGCTGATTGCCTCGACCAGGGACTCCCGCCCCAACGACTACCACGTGCTGGACCTCGATGAGAAGAAGATGACCCGCGTGGCGAGCGCCAACCCGGCGCTGGCCAACGCGCAGCTCGCGTCGATGAAGCCGGTCAAGATCAAGGCGCCGGATGGCACGTTGCTGCCGGGTTATCTCACGCTGCCGGTCGGTTCGAATGGCAAGAAAGTGCCGATGATCGTGTATCCGCACGGCGGACCGCACGTGCGCGACCACTGGGGTTTCGACGAGATGGTGCAGTTCTTCGCGAGCCGTGGCTACGCGGTGCTGCAGGTGAACTACCGGGGTTCCACCGGTTACGGCTACGAATGGTTCGATGCCGGGCTGCAGAACTGGGGCACGGTCATGGTCGATGACATCACCGCCGCCACGCGCTGGGCGATCGCCGAGGGCATCGCCGATCCCGCGCACACCAGCATCGTCGGCTGGAGTTACGGCGGCTACGCCGCATTGATGAGCGCGGTACGCGAGCCCGACCTGTACCGCTGCTCGGTCAGCATCGCCGGCGTCTCGGACCTCAAGGCGCTGGCGAACGACGACAGCCGCTTCTACGGCGGCCGCAAGACCATGAACCGCATCCTCGGCACGGACAGCGACGAGCTCAAGGCCGGTTCACCGCTGCGCAATGCCGAGAAGATCAAGGTGCCCGTGCTGCTGGTGCACGGGGATGACGACATCCAGGTGCTGGTCGAACACACCAAGCGCATGGCGCACGCGCTGTCCGGCGCCAAGAAGAAGCACGAGCTGGTGATCATCAAGGATGGCAACCACTCGCTGTCGCGCTTCGAATGGCGGCAGACCTTGCTGACGAAACTCGAAGCTTTCCTCGCCGCCAACAACTAGCGGTGCCGGGAGGGGGTTTGCGTGTTTTGTAGACGTTCACGCAAGTTTTGACACTCCGCTTCCCGCATCCGGGTCGTTCACAATTCCTGCTTGTTCGTCATCAAGGCGGAGGCATGGATGCCGCGTCGGCCACGAGTGCACCTGGCGGGTGGTTGTTATCACGTAACGCTTCGTGGCAATCATCAGCAGAATATCTTCCCCGTCGATGGCGACCAGCGCCTGCTGAACCTGATCGTCGCGCGAGCGCTGGATCGGTTTCAGGCACGTCTCCATGCGTATTGCTGGATGAACAATCACCTGCATTTCCTGATCCAGGTTGCCGATGATCCGCTCGCGCGCCCAATGCGCCAGATTGCGTCCGAGTTTGCGCGCGCCATGCAGGCGAAAATGCACACGACAGGGCACTTCTTCGAACGGCGCTACCACGCGACGCTCGTGGAAGCAGAGAGGTATCTGAAAGTCCTGGTGCGCTACATTCATCTGAATCCGGTCGAGGCGGGGCTTGTGACCGACCCGTCTCACTATCCCTGGTCGAGCCATGGCGCCTATCTCGGAAGGCCGCACGACCCCTGGTTGACCACCGATTTCGTGCTGCAGAACTTCGGCTCGACTCGCGAACTCGCCATCAGGGCATACGGCGGATTCATGGAGACTGAGTGTGTCGAGCCCTGGCCGGAAGATGTCGGTGGCAGCTGGGACGCAACGGAGATTCTGGGAACCGAGGAATTCATCGCGCGTGTCCGCCAGGCTGCAACTGAACCCAATACACGCCAGACGTTGCCTGGTCTCATTTCAGAGGCGTGCAAGAGATTTGGAATTGCCGCCGAAGACTTGAGGTCGGCGATCCGGGATTCCTATCTGACCCAGGTGCGTGCCTGGGTCGCGCACCAGGCAAGGACTCGTCGAATCGCGAGCCTCGCGGCGGTGTCGCGGGAATTGTGCAGGCATGAAGCGACGCTCAGGCAGGCGATGCGACGCTATCCAGGGGAAATCGAGTGAGGGGTTTGCGATACACGCAAACCCCCTCCCGGCACCACTCTGTTACATGTTCTTGATCAAGGCGTCGCCGAACTCGGAGCACTTCACCTTGGTGGCGCCTTCCATCAGGCGCGCGAAGTCGTAGGTCACGATCTTCTGCGTGATGGTCTTGTCCATCGCCGAGATGATGGCATCCGCGGCTTCGGTCCAGCCCATGTAGCGCAGCATCATCTCGCCAGACAGGATCACCGAGCCCGGGTTCACCTGGTCGAGATCGGCGTACTTCGGCGCCGTGCCGTGCGTGGCCTCGAACACCGCGTGGCCGGTCACGTAGTTGATGTTGGCGCCCGGCGCGATGCCGATGCCGCCCACCTGCGCGGCCAGCGCGTCGGATAGATAGTCGCCGTTGAGGTTGGTGGTGGCGATCACGTCGAATTCATCCGGGCGCGTCAGCACCTGCTGCAGGGCGATGTCGGCGATCGCATCCTTCACCAGGATCTTGCCGCCTTTGAGGGCCGCGGCCTGCTCGTCGTTCGCCGCCTTCTCACCCGAGGCGGCCTTGGTGCGGCCCCACTGTTCCCAGGTGTAGAACTTGTCGGCGAACGCCGGGCTCTCCGCCAGCGCGTAGGCCCAGTTGCGGAACGCGCCCTCGGTGAACTTCTGGATGTTGCCCTTGTGCACGATGGTGACGTTGCGGCGCTTGTTCACCACCGCGTATTCCAGCGCGGCCTTGAACAGGCGCTCGGTGCCCTCCTGCGACACGGGCTTGAAGCCGATGCCGGAGGTCTCCGGGAAACGGATCTTGGCGTAGGCCTTGGGGAAGGCCTGCTTGAACAGCTCCTTGAACTTCTTGATGTCCTCGGTGCCGTGTTCGAACTCGATGCCGGCATAAATGTCTTCGGTGTTCTCGCGGAAGATCACCATGTCGACCTTCTCGGGCGCCTTCACGGGCGAAGGCACGCCCTTGAACCAGCGCACCGGGCGCAGGCAGACGTACAGGTCTAACAACTGGCGCAGCGCCACGTTGAGTGAGCGGATGCCACCGCCCACCGGCGTGGTCAGCGGTCCCTTGATCGACACCAGGTATTCGCGGCAGGCCTCGACGGTTTCGTCCGGCAGCCAGTTCTTGAAAGCGGTGAAGGCTTTTTCGCCCGCGAAGACTTCCATCCACTGGATCTTGCGTTTGCCGCCGTAAGCCTTCTGCACCGCCGCGTCCATCACGCGCACGCTGGAGCGCCAGATGTCGCGCCCGGTTCCGTCACCTTCGATGAAGGGGATGACGGGCTGATCGGGAACGACGAGCTTGCCGTTCTTGATCGAAATCTTCTCGCCGCCCTGGGGCGGTACGGGCTTGGGACTTGCAGGAGTTGCCATCGGGCGTATTTTCTCGAGAGGTACGAAAGGGCCGCGATGCTAACACAGTACAATTCCGCCCCATGGCACTGACCCTGAACACCACCCCGGCGAATGATGGCTTCGCCATGCCCGCCGAATTCGCGCCGCACGCCGGCTGCTGGATGTTGTGGCCCGAGCGCCCCGACAACTGGCGCCTGGGGGCATTGCCGGCGCAGCTCGCCTTCGCCAACGTGGCCACGGCCATCGCAAGGTTCGAGCCGGTGAGCGTCGGTGTGTCCGCGGGGCACTTCGAGTTCGCGCGCGCGCAACTACCTGCGCACATCCGCGTGGTCGAGATTTCCCACGACGACTCGTGGATGCGCGACGTGGGGCCCACCATCGTCACCAACGCCAAGGGCGTGCGCCGCGGTGTCGACTGGCGCTTCAATGCCTGGGGCGGGTTGCAGGGAGGCTTGTACTTCCCCTGGGACCAGGACGACCTCGTGGCGCACAAAGTGCTCGAGATCGAGGGATGGGATCGCTACCGCGCGCCCATCATCAACGAAGGCGGCGCGATCCACGTGGACGGCGAGGGCAGCGCCCTGGTGACCGAGCAGGTGCTGCTCAATCCCAATCGCAACCCGGGCGTGTCGCGTGACGAGATGGAGCGCCATCTCATGGCCTATCTCGGCGTGAGCCAGGTCATCTGGCTGGGTGACGGCGTGGTGGACGACGAGACCGGTGGACATGTCGACAACCTGGCGTGTTTCCTGCGGCCCGGCGCCGTGGCGCTGCACTGGACCGACAACAAGCGCGATCCGCAATACGCCGTCTCGCAGGACGCGCTCGAGCGGCTCGCCAGCACGCGCGACGCGCGCGGTCGCCGCATCACGGTCATCAAGCTTCCCATGCCCGGCCCGCTGCGCTACCGCGCCGAGGAAACCGTCGGCGTCCAGGTGCGCGAAAACGTGCGCGGCCGGATCACCGGCATGCGGCTCGCCGCGAGCTACGTGAACTTCTACATCGCCAACGGCGGCATCGTCATGCCGCTGCTCGACCCGCGCACCGACAAGGCGGCTTCAGCCAAGCTCAAGCGTGCGTTTCCGGGCCGCAGGGTGGTCGGCGTGCCGGCGCGCGAGATCCTGTTAGGCGGCGGAAACATCCATTGCATCACCCAGCAGGTGCCCCGATGAGCCAGCGACCCGTGCCGCGCCGCGACATACCCGACAGGCTGCGCGTGAAGCCAGGCTCGCGCCCGAAACTGGCCGACGCCGACGCCGACCGCGCCTTCGGCTGGGACAAGGACAAGGCGATCGCCGCCACGGCCGAGAACCTCACGCGGCTCGAGGAACTGCAATACAAGATGTATGCCGACGCGCGCCACGCGATGCTGGTCGCACTGCAGGCCATCGACGGTGGTGGCAAGGACAGCACCATCCGGCGCGTCTTTGGTGCATTCAACCCGCAGGGCTGCACGGTGACCGCTTTCAAGGGCCCGAGCGCCGAGGAACTGCGCCACGACTTCCTGTGGCGCGTCCACCGGCACGCGCCGCCGCGCGGCGAGGTCGCGGTGTTCAACCGCTCGCACTACGAGGACGTGCTGATCGTGCGCGTCAACGACCTGGTGCCCGAGGATGTCTGGAGCCGCCGCTACGACCAGATCAACGATTTCGAGCGCCTGTTAGCCGCGGCGGGCACCCGCGTTGTAAAAATTTTCCTGCACATCAGCAAGGACGAACAGCTGCACCGGTTCCAGGAGCGGCTCACCGACAGGCGCAAGAACTGGAAGTTCGATACCGGCGATCTGGAGAAGCGGCAGCAGTGGCCCGCCTACACGCGCGCGTTCGAGGCGATGTTTGCCCGCTGCTCCACCGACCACGCGCCCTGGTACGTGGTTCCCGCGAATCGCAAGTGGTTCCGCGATTTCGCCGTGTCACAACTGCTTATTTACGAGTTCGAGCAGATGCCACTAAGGTTCCCGGCGCCTAACTTCGATCCCCGGTCTATCAAGCTGGTGTGAGCTTGATAGGCGGCCTCCTAGCATTGTCGGCAACCAGCGACGATTGTTAAGGACAGTATTGTTGTTAGACTAGGCCGGAACCACCAGGCACGAAGAGGACTGCACGAATGGCCACGAAGAAAGGTGCTCGGCACATGCGCGAATGGTCGGCAGGCGACATGAAGAAGTTGCGGCAATTCGCGAAGTCGAAGGTGTCGGCGCGCGTCGCGGCGCAGAAGCTGGGTCGTTCGCCCGGCGCGGTGCGTTACAAGGCCATGATGGAAGGCGTTTCGTTCCGCTCCATCAACAGGAAGCGTTAACCACGCATCTCGCTCGCGGCCTCGTCCAGCCACTCGCGCTGGGCCCTTCGATAGTGGGCCGGGGCCAGCCGGGCCCGTTCCAGCAGCGCCTGCAGCGTCTGGCGCGCCAACGGACCCTGTCCCAACCGCTTGAGCAGCTTCGCATAACGCACGCCGGCCTCCGCGCCCGGGTAGTAGTCGGCCAGCGTCGCGTACTCGGATAAAGCCTTCTCGTCGCTGCCCTCGCCCTCGAGGGCGCGTGCGTACAGCAAGTGTCCGTCGGGCGAGCGGAATTCCGGGTTCTTCCCGATCAATTCGTCGAGCGTGTGGCGCGCCGCCGCCGGATCGCCGGCCGCGAACTGCGCGTGTGCGTAACCCAGCAGCAGCTTGGGATCCTCGGTGAAGACTCCTGTAAGACAATTCTGATAGATAGGCACGGCTTCCGCCGCACGTCCCATGCGCACCAGTTCGTCGGCGTACTTCTGCCGCGATGCCACGGTACCGCTCACCTTCATTGCGTTTTCTGCCTGGCGCAGGCTGCCCTCGGGGTTGAGCGTGCTGCGCAGGCCACGCAGGGCGCGCCGGCTAGTGCGCGAACTGTGCAGATCCGGGAATATCTCCACGAAGAAATAGGCCGCCGAGCCGATCAGCGGCAGGGCCAGCATCACGAACACCCAGACCGTGTTCCGGCCCGTGCGGATGCAATGGATGATCAGCGGGATCGAAACCGCGATTCCGACGATGTAGAGCAGTGGCATATCAGTGCGTGGCGAAGTCCAGGGAAAGGAACAGCGCGCGGTCGCGCGCCGGGAAGTATCGGTAGTTGCCGAAGGCGTAGTCGGCGCGATCGGCATAAGCCGTGTCGAAAACGTTGTCGACCCGCAGGCTGGCGCGCAGGTCCTCGCTGGCGCGCCAGTCGAGGCGCAGGTTGGCCACGGTGTGCCCGGCATAGGCGGCGGTATTGGCCGCATCGAGGAAGTACCGGTCGACGAACGCGACGTCGACCGCCGCGTGCAGTGCCTCGTTGAACTGCAGGTCGACACCGAGGTTGTGTACCTGGCGCGGCGCCGTGTCCACGTCATTGCCCTTGACGATGGTCTCGCCGCCTTCGATGGAGCGCGAGAAGTCGTACTGGTGCCGCGCATACGTGCCGGCCGCGCGCAGCGCCAGCCACGAGGTGAGACGCGCGCGTGCCTCGTATTCCACGCCGCGATGGGTGGTGCTGCCGTTGTTCACGTTGAAACCATTGGCGTCGCGCAGGATCACGTTCTTCTTGTCCATGTCGAACACCGCGGTGCTCAACGAAAAATGTTCGTTGCGGAATTTCCAGCCTGCCTCGATTGACTTCAGCTCCTCGCTGTCGAGGTCGGCCACCGTCTGCTGTCGCTGCAGGCGATAGACCTCGGTCATCTCCGGTGGGCGGAATCCCGACGAGCTGGACACGTACAGCATCGAACGCTCGCCCGGCTGCCACGACAGCGTGATGCGCGGTGCGACGTTGCCGAAGTCGTCGCTGCGGTCGGCGGGACGCGAGTACAGGCAACCACCGGGGCAGGGCACGCCGTCCTGGTCGGTGTTGCCGTCGAGCATGTGGTTGTCGTAGTCGTAGGTGGTGTTGTCTGCCCGCAGGGCCGCGGCCAGCGACCAGTGATTCGCGAAGCGCCAGTCGAGCGCCAGCGTGGCGCCCACGGTGTCCGAGCCAACGGTGTAGTCGTAGTGATAACCGGCGGGACGAATGCGGTTGGCCGCGGGCGTGCCGTCGGTGGCCGGCGCCGGCTGGAATTCCGTGAGCTCCGAGTCCGCGGTCTCGGCATCCACGGACAGGCGCGCCTCGAGCGCGTTCGCGAAGAAGTTCATCGCCAGCGTGCTGCTCACCAGGTAGCTGGTCTGCGCGTTGTGCTCGAAGGGCTTGCCGATCAGGAAGTGCTGGATGAAATCCATGCGCGATCGCCGGTAGATGCCGGCGAGTTCGAAGCGGCAATCCATCGCGAAGCAGTTGTCGCGCTGCCAGTGCGCCGAGACGCGCGCGCTCGAGGCATCGCGGAACGCTTCCGGATTCGCGTTGCTGCGCGCGATGGCCTCGTCCTTGTAGCTCTCATAGCCCTGGATGAAGCCGGCGGTGTCCTGGTTGAGCACCGTGCCCGCGGCGCGGATCCGCAACTGGCCGCCGCCGACGTCGCCATCCGCGAGCAGGTTGAGCTTGGCTTCCTTCACGCCCGAGGAATCGCGCCAGCCCGGCGCATCCGTGCCGACGCCATAGGCGCCGACGCCCCAGTCGCCGAGCTCCTGCGCGAAGCCCAGGCGCAGCCGCTTGAAGGAATCGGATCCGCCCTCGATGCCGGCGGAGAAGTCCGCAAGATCTGCCACGCGCGGCGTCAGCAGGTTCACGATGCCGTGCACGGCGCTGGCCCCGTACATGGCCGATCCCGGTCCGCGCAACACTTCGATGGCGCCGGCCTGCTCGTAGTTGAGCTCGAACATCTCGTTGAGATTGCAGAAACCCACCGGGCGGATCGGGATGTTGTCTTCGGCTACCAGGAAGGCGCCGCAGGCGCCGGCACCGGCCAGCACCGGCGAGCGGATGGCGGTGAGGCTTTCGGAACCGCTGCCGCGCTGGATGTACACGCCGGCGCTCTGGTTCAAAGCCTCGGACTGGTGCTTGGCGCTGAGTTCGGCCAGGTTCGCGCCATCGATGCGCGTCACGCTCGCCGGCGTCGTCAGCGCATCACGCGGCTCGCGCGTGGCCGTGACCACCACCTCTTCGCCCGACGACACATGGGTCTTCGCGGTTTCGGTGGCGGGATCGCCGGCGTTGGCTGCGAGCGGCAGCAGGGCCACCAAGGTGAAGGTGTAGCGCATGATTGGTGGCCGATTATCGCCACGAACGACTATCCTTGCCACGGTGGCAGTGAACAAGAAAGCGGGGAATGCAGCCTGGTTAGCTGCCATTTTCCTCACGTCGGCCCTGGCCCTGAGTTCTGGAACGCCCGCGCAGGAAGCCGCGCGCCCGGGCGACCCCGGGCGTCCCCGCATCGGGCTGGTGCTTTCAGGCGGCGGCGCACGGGGTGCGGCACACATCGGTGTGCTGAAAGTGCTCGAAGAGAATCACGTGCCCATCGACGCCATCGCCGGCACCAGCATGGGTGCGGTGGTGGGCGGCCTGTATGCCTCGGGCCTGTCGGCCGCCGACATCCAGCGCATCATGACCTCGGTCGACTGGCAGGACGCATTCCGTGACCGGCCGGCGCGCAAGGACCTGAACTTCCGCCGCAAGCTCGAGGACCAGAACTTCCTGGTCAAATTCCCGCTGGGACTCAAGAGCCGCAGGTTCCGCCTGCCGCGCGGCCTGGTGCAGGGCCAGAAGCTCACGCAGATCCTGCGCAGCCTGACGCTGCCGGTGTCGCAGGTGCAGAGCTTCGATGATCTGGCGATCCGCTTCCGCGCCGTGGCCACCGACATCGTGACCGGCGACCGCGTGGTGCTCGACCACGGCGACCTGACTACCGCGATGCGCGCGAGCCTGTCGGCGCCGGGCGTATTCGCGCCGGTGGAGATCGACGGCCGCCTGCTGGTGGACGGCGGGTTGTCTTCCAACCTGCCGATCGACGTGGCGCGCGAGATGGGCGTGGACATTCTCATCGTGGTCGACTGCGGTTTCCCGCTGCTCGAGCGCAACAAGCTCGACTCGGTGGCGACGGTCACCAACCAGATGCTGGCCATCCTCATCCGCCACAACGCCACCGCGCAGCGCAAGACGCTGGGCGATGAGGACGTGATCATCGACCCGGCGCTGGGCGACTTCTCCTCGCTGGATTTCACCGAACACGAGAAGGCGATGAAGATCGGTGAGCAGGCGGCGCGCGGAGTGGTGGCGCGGCTGGCGGCGCTCGGGGTGCCGGCCGCGGAATTCCAGCGCATCGTCGATGCCCGCGCGGCCGTCCGCAGTGATCCGCCGCGCATCGACTTCCTGCGCGTCGAGCCGGGATCCGGGCGTTATGCGGATGCCATCGATTCGCTGTTCGCCGACCAGGTGGGCAAGACCGCCGATCCCACGCTGCTCGGCAAGCGGGTCAACGAGCTCTACGGCCAGGGCAACCTGGAGATCTTCGATTACCGCGTGGTACAGGCGCCGGGGCAGCCGGGCGAGGATCCCGCCTACGGCCTCAGCCTGAGCACGCGGCGCAATTCCTGGGGTCCTAACTACCTGCGCTTCGGGCTGCAGCTGCAGAACGACTTCGAGGGCAACTCGTCATTCAACGCCGCGGTGCGCGGCACGCTGGCCGAGATCACCAAGTACGGCGGCGAATGGGTCTGGGACCTGCAGGTCGGCGAGACGCCGCGCGCCGCCACCGAGGTGTACCTGCCGGTGGGTTATCGCTCGCGCTGGTTCGCCGCGCCGCACGTGCAATTCCAGATCCGCACACTGCCGGTGGCCGACGACGAGGAACACATCCTGGCGGAATACCGGGTGCGCAGCACCGACTACGGGCTGGATGTCGGCCGGGAGCTCGGCAACTACGGCGAGGTGCGGGTCGGTTGGGGCCGCAAGTTCGGTGAATCGCAGGTGCGGGTCGGAGACCCGATCCTCGGCTCTTCGGAGTTCGATTCGCGCACCTTCTTCGGTGAATTCCGTTACGACAGCGTCGACGACGTGAACTTCCCGCGGCAGGGCGGCACTTTCTCGCTGGGCTGGCAGGCCGAGCGTGAAGGCAAGGGCCTGTTGAACGACGCCGATGCGGACCTGCTGGTGTACGACCAGCTGTACGCGCATTCCTGGGGCCGCAACACCGCCATCCTGTGGGGCAGCGCCGGCCTGCGGCTCGACAACGACATCGACATCGTGCGCTCGTTCTTCTCGCTCGGCGGCTTCCTGAACATGTCGGGCATCACGCCCGAGACCCTGGTCGGACCGAACTACGCGATCATGCGGGCTATCTACTATCGCCAGGTCGGGGTCGGTGGCCGTGGGTTCCTGGACCTGCCCGTGTACCTCGGGGCATCGCTGGAGCTCGGTAACGTGTGGGATTCGCGCCAGGAGATGTCTTTCAGCAGTGCGCGCACCAACGGCAGCGTGTTCGTCGGCCTGGATACCATCCTCGGCCCGGTGTATTTCGCGCTGGGACTGAACGACGGCGGCGGCTCGGCCTACTATCTTTTCCTGGGTCGGACTTTTTGAGTGCTGACGCACACGATGGAAAACGCCCCCGAAGCGGGGGCGTCCGTGAGTGGCAAAGAATATGAGAAGGCCGGCGTTACAGGCCGCGCGACTCGTGCAGCTTCTCGACCTTGTCGAACTTGAGCGCCGGGCGATCGCCCGGGCGCGAGTATTCGTGTTTGCGTGACATCTCGATGAGCGCCGCGTCGCGCTCCGACGCCGTGCCGTACCAGTGCGTCTTGTTCCAGTCCGCGCCCAGCAACTTGCGGAACGGGTCGCCGGACATCAGCGTGATGCGCAAGCCAAACGGGCGCTGGATGCCCGCGTCGGGATTGCGCAGATTGTGAGGATGCACGATGGCCATGAGAACTCCGGGGACCGCGGTCGGAAAACGGCGTAAGGGTACGAATGGGCGCACCCCCGCGCAAGACAATAACCCGCAACTTCGGTTAAGAACGTTGCCACTCTCCACATCCGGCCAATAACATCGGGCCAGCGCTCGGATTCAGGGTGACAAATGCGAATCGCCTGGGTTTTGCTGACACTTGCGCTCGCGACAGGCGCCCATACCCAGTCCGCGGGCAGCAAGATGACGCCCGAGATGTACCGGCAGATGCTCAAGGACATGCAGTACTGGAACGCGCAGGGCACCCGATACGATGAGATCAGGAAGCGCGCCAATGCGCTCTACCCGGACCGGCGCAACACGCCGCTGCGCGACGTGAACATCAGCGACGGGGAAATTCGCGAAGTCGAGGCCATCTCGCGCAAGTACCTGCCGCAGGCGTACGTGAACATCTCGCCCGTGGTCACCCATTGTCCCTGCGAAGAAGGTCCGATGTGCACCGCGCAGGTGTACGTGGTCGCGCAGACCGCGGACAAGACCCGCGGCCTGCAACTTTCGCAAATGAAAGGTCGCTGGGAGGTGGGCGCCGTGCAGCAATGGTGGCTGCGTCGCGAAGACATCGTCCGGCAGCACACCGGAAACCAATTCCTCGATGAATACCTGTACGAGAAGGCCGTGCACGAAATCTACGAGGAATTCCCGGTCTGTGCCGACCAGGTGATGCCGGCCAGCCAGGCCGCGTCCGCGACGCCAACCCCCCAAGAAGAAACCCGGAAGAAATGACGAAGAAACGATCGCCGCCGACCGTGCGGCCCGTGCGACCCGAAGACTACGACGCGTGGAAGCCGCTCTGGGACGAGTACAACGCCTTCTACGAGCGCACCGGTCCGACCGCGCTGCCCGACGAGGTGACTGAAACTACCTGGCGGCGGTTCTTCGACGCGAGCGAGCCGGTGCATTGCATCGTGGCCGAGATCGACGGGCGCGTCGTCGGCATCTGCCACTACCTGTTTCATCGCAGCACCTCACGCATCGAGCCGCTTTGTTATCTCAATGACCTGCTCACCGCGCCCGACGAACGCGGCCGCGGCATCGGCCGAGCGCTCATCCTGGCCACCTACGAGCGGGCGAAAGAGGCCGGCTGCCGGCGCGTCTATTGGCTGACGCACACCACCAATACTCCTGGCCGCACCTTGTACGACAAAGTGGCGAAGCACTTCGGCTTCATCCAGTACGCGAAAGACCTCGCCTGAGGAAGCGGCGGGCGCAACGCTGGCAAGCTCGCGCGACGCCGGTAAGGGCTACTTGGGCGGGCTCTTGCCGCAGTTCTCGATGGCGTCGCCGCTGACCTGCGCCATCTTGTCGGCCACCACGTTCGAATTGGGGATGAGGGCTTTCTTCAGCAGTTTGTCGCCCGCCGGGCTGGCGGCGAATTCCCGTACGCTCGCGGCTTCCTCATCGTTCAGCGGTACCTCCGGCCGGGTGCCCTGCGTGATGGCTACGATGGACTTCACGTAGCGGGCGCCGGCCGGCGTGCGATAGAAGGAGATGGCGGCGGCAAGCTCTTCGTTGCTCAAGCCTTCCGCGAGCGCCGCGGTCACCACGTCCGAGAATTCCGAATGCGGCACGGCATTCAGACAGGCGAGCTGTGCCATGGACAGGTTGATGCCGGTGTTGTTGTTGCGCAGCCCGGTTTTCATGGCGCCCGCGACCATCTCGTCGGCGCGCATCAAGCTCATGAGCAGTTTGGCCTTGGCCGCGTCACCGGCGTGAACGGCCGCGGCCGCAAGCCACGACGCCAGGATCAGCAGTGCGAATCTCGGTTTCATGCGGCTCCTTGCGCTCGCAAGTTATCACGCGACGCGGTCGCCCGCGCCTTCACGGTCGCGCCAGTGCAGGATGCGGCGCGTCACGAACAGGTACACCTTCTTGCCACTGGCCATCCAGGCGCGCGCGGCCAGCGAGGGAGTCGCGAGGATCTTCTTCTCGCGCGCCGTGAGCCGCTCGGGTAGATAGCTGCGCTTGTGCTTGAGCAGGTGGCGGATGTCGTCGTGAGCCAGGGCGCGCAGCAGCGCCCCGCGCCGGGAATCCTTCATGACTCTCCGCGGGCGCGCTGTCATCGCCAGCTGGAAGTCCACCAGCGCGGGTTTGCCGTCCGGCGTCACCAGCCAGTTGGTTTCCTTGGCGAGATCGTTGTGGATGACGTTCGCGGCGTGCAGCCGCCGCAGCAGTCGCGCGGCGTCGCGAAAGTAACGGGGATCGCGCGGCTTGGCGTGTTGCATGGGGGACGCTTCGATCCAGCGCCGCGTCAGCACGTGCGGTTCGAGCGACAGCACCGCGGGAACACCGGGAGTGCCGGTGCCCAGCGCGAGTCGCGACAGCGCGCGATGTTCACGTCGCATCAGGTGACGCGCCAGCGCGCGCGCCCAGGGGCGTGCGGGGCGGGTGTCGCGGATTACTGTGTCGCCGACGCGGGTGATGGTGCCGAAGACGTCGGCTTTCAAAAGAATGGGGGCAGGGGGAATGGGGTCAGGCACCATTTCCGAAGCGGAAATGGAGCCAGACCCCGTCATTGCCATTCGCCGCGCAGGCCGGCGACGATTTTCTGCAGGCCGGTGGCGCTGGCGCCATCGCCGTGTACCGGCGCGGTGGCGATGACTTCGATGCGCGACCAGAAGCGCGAGGGCATCTGCGTCATGGCGGCCTTGCCGTCCCGCCGGCTGAAGAAACTGCCCCACAAGCCGCGCAATGCCATGGGCACCACCGGCACCGGGCGCCGTTCGAGGATTTTTTCCACGCCACGTTTGAACTCGCTCATCTCGCCGTCGCGCGTCAGCTTGCCCTCGGGGAATATGCACACCACTTCGCCCGCGGCGAGTTCGGCATCGATGCGATCGAAGGCTTTCTGCAGCGCGCCCGGATCTTCGCGCGCCGGCGCGATCGGTATCGCGCGCGCGGTACGGAACATGAAACCCAGCACCGGGATCCTGAAGATGTTGTGGTCCATGACGAAGCGCACCGGTCGCCGCACGCTGCCACCGATGACCAGCGCGTCCATGAAGCTCACGTGGTTGCTCACCAGCAGCGCCGGCCCGGTCTCCGGGATGTTCTCGAGTCCGCGGGCGCGGATGCGATACATGGTGTTGACGAACACCCACGTCAGGAACCGCATCAGGAATTCCGGCACCAGCGTGTAGATGTAGGTCGCCACCAGCGCGTTGAGCACGCCGGCGAGGATGAACAGTTGCGGGATCGAGTATCCGAGCTCGAACCAGCCGATGGCCAGGCCCGCCGCCAGCACCATGAAGCCGGCGTTCAGTATGTTGTTGCAGGCGATGATCCGTGCGCGATGACTCTCGGCACTGCGCGACAGGATCAGCGCGTACAGCGGCACGATGAACAGTCCGCCGAACAGCCCGATCAGCGCGCAATCCAGCGCCACGTCCCAGCCGCCGGCGAGCAGGAACTGCGTCCACGACATCAATGCACCGGCGGCGGCATGTGCCTGGGGATGCTCGAAGTACAGGTCGATGAGGCACACCGTCATGCCGATGGAGCCCAGCGGCACCAAGCCGATCTCCACCTTGTGGCCCGACAGGCGTTCGCAGGCCAGCGAGCCGAGCGCGATGCCGATCGAGAACGACGCCAGCAGCAGCGTGAACACGGTCTTGTCGCCACCGAGCACGTCCCTCGAGTAGGCCGGCAGCTGCGCCAGGATCAGGGCGCCCACCAGCCAGAACCACGAGATGCCGAGCAGCGACAGGAAAATGGCGCGCGTGCCCGACGCGAAGCGGATCATTTCCCAGGTCGCAGTGATCGGATTGAAGTTCACCTTCAGGTCGGGATCCGTGGCCTCGGCGCGCGGGATGAAGCGCGCGCACAGGTAGGTGCCCAGCGCGACGATGACCATGGTGGCGGCCGCGGCGAGGTTCGCGTGGCTTCCGCCCCCGGCCGCATGCTCGGCCGACGAGGTGGGCACCAGCAGTCCGCCGCAGATGGTGCCCACGAGGATGGCGAGGAACGTGCCGGAGTCGACCAGCGCGTTGCCGCCCACCAGTTCGCTCTGCCGCAGGTGCTGTGGCATCAGCGAATATTTGAGCGGGCCAAAGACGGTGGCCAGCACGCCGAGCAGGAATATCAGCGTGAACAGCGAGGGCAGGTGTCCGAAGTACAACGCGACGGCGGCCAGGATCATCAACACCACTTCGACCAGACGCGTCTGCCGGATCAGCCGGCTCTTCTCGTACTTGTCCGCGAGCTGGCCCGCCAGCGCCGAGAACAGGAAGAACGGCAGGATGAATAACCCCTGCGACAGGTTCGTGAGCACCGCCGCATCGCCGGCGGCAACGGTCGCGCCATAGGTGATCGACACCACCAGCGCGTTGCGGAACAGGTTGTCGTTGAATGAGCCGAGGAACTGCGTGAGGAAGAACGGCAGGAAACGCCGTGTCCCGAGCAGCGCAAACTGCGAGCGCTCGGCGCCCGGCACCTGTTCCGGAAGACTCATCAGGCTTTGTTGGGCTTGCGCCAGCGTTCGCGGCTGGCCGCGTTGCGATGTTCGATCACCACTTCGCGGCTCTTCTGCAAGGTGCCCGACTGCGGCGCGATTTCGAGCCCGGCGTTCACGTCGGTCATCGCGAGGTCGAACTGCTTGAGCCCGACGAACACGGCCGCGCGATTGTTGAAGGTGCGCCAGTTGCTGCGGTCGAGCTCCAGCGCCTTGTTGCAATGTTCGAGCGCTTCCACCCAGCGCTTGAGCGCCGCGAAACCGGCGCAGACATTCGAATGCCCGGCCGCCACGTCGCGGGTGCTGGCGGGTTGCTCGAGACCCGCGAGCGTCAGGCGCACGCCTTCCTCGTAGCGGCCCATTTCCAGCGCGTCGGTCCCGGCGGTCAGCAATGGATTGGTCGGGCCGATCACGGTGGCCGATTGCGCGGCGCTCAGGGCGTCATCGGCGCTGGCGCTGCCGGGCCCGATGAGGGCCGCGGCCAGCAGGGCGGCAAACAACCCAGGGCCTGGGGCGAAACGCTGCATGGCGGTTATATAACGCGCCGGCCGTGAAGTTGCCACAACGCGCATCGGACTTCGGGTCTCGAAAAACGCTACAGTTCGCCGCAGCCACAGAAGGTGCCTGAAATGCCTCGCTTAATGCTCATCCTGGCGGCCGCCTTCACGCTGGCTGCCTGCACGACGTACAAGACCTGGACCGCGGCCGGCGAAAGCGAGGAAGAGGGCGTGGTGAGCCTCTCGTATGAATACCGGCGCTTCGAGAGTCCGCAGGTGGACGAGCGTGCCGGCATCAGCATGGCGCGCGAGCGCTGCAAGGACTGGGGCTATCGTGACGCGCAGCGCAAGGGCGAGGACCGCCAGTGCAAGGACGGGACCCAGTCCGATTGCTCGAAGTGGCTGGTGATCCGCGAGTACCGCTGCCTCGACGGCCCGAAGAAGTAGCTAGGGCCTGTTCACACTATGGACAGCGATGTCCATAGTGTGAACAGGCCCTAGTTCATGTAACGCGACTCGAAGGTCGCGAGCGGCTTGCGGTTCGCATCCAGCAGCTGCAGCGTTTCGCCGCGGATCTCCCAGCCCGCCACCTGGCTGAACATGCCGAGGAATTTCCGTTCCAGGTCCATGTTCGACACGCAGGCCATCATGGTGCCGCCCATGCGATCGAACCTGAGCTCATCGCCGTTCAGCATGTAGGCGCCCATCATCTGGTTGCATCCCGAGAATCCGGCGATCCGCTGGTTCTCCGAATGCAGTACGAAATGGACTTCGCGCGCGTCCTGGGGGGTGCTGATCACCTGGTCGCCGAGCTGGGTCAGCTTCCAGTAGGTGTTCAACAGCTGCGCCGTGGACTTCGAGTCGGCGGCCGGCGAGATGGGTGGCGCCGGATGCGCGCACGCGCCCAGCAGCAGTACGGCCAGCATCAGTGCGGAATTCGGTCGCATGACAACCTCCGTGTCAGATCGAGAGACGGTACGCCGTACACAGCGCCACGAGAAGGTAGAGCAGGAAGAAAGAACCGGCATCCAGGAACGCCTTCCAGAAGACCCCCGGGTGCACGTCCAGGTGATCGGGCAAGACCCGCGCTCCGGTTCTGGGCCACCACTTGTTCGGCGTGGCGGCGACGTATGCGTGGAACGCCTCGGGGAAAGCGTCGGCGAGGAACTGCTCCTCGCAGGCGGCGGCGTAGATCACCAGCGCCATGATCAGCACCACGACGATCACGCAGAGCAGCACCGAGCGCGTCGTGAGGCCGAGGCCGAGCGCGCCCAGCACCGAGCAGGCGTACAGCGGGTGCCGGCAGCGCGCGTAGGGGCCGGTCGTCACCAGCTCCACGTCCTTGTGCCCGGCGATGAACACCGAGGTCCAGATCCGCCCCAGGCAGGCGAGGGAAACACACAGGAAACCCAGCGCGCCGGAAACGTAGTAGCCGGTGTCGGACACCGTATCCGGCCCGATGACCGCACTGGCTGCCACCAGCCCCAGGTAGATCGCGAAGGTGGCGCGCAGGCGTGGCGTACTCGCTGATTCGGTCAATGCAATAAGTCCCGGGCTTGAGCGGTCTGCTTCAGTATAGGCGCGCCCGTGCGTGTCACGGATGTGTTGAGAAGCCATGTTCAAGCCCCCACACTTCGGCTCCCTGCGATGACTTTGAAGGAGCCCGCCATGGCCCTGTTCGCCAAGAAGACCACGATTCCTGCGATGGACGAAGCGCTGCCGGGTCGCAACACCCCGCTGCCGATCTCGGGCAAACATTTCGTCAACGGCAGCAACATCAAGCAGCCGGCCGCGGGAACCCTGGAAGAAGCCATTTTCGGACTGGGATGTTTCTGGGGCGCCGAGCGCAAGTTCTGGGAACTGCCCGGCGTGGTCAGCACCGCCGTGGGATATGCCGGCGGTCACACGCCCAATGCCAGTTATGAAGAAGTGTGCTCGGGCCGTACCGGTCACACCGAAGTGGTGCGCGTGATCTACGACGCTGACAAGATCAGCTACGAAAACCTGCTCAAGGCCTTCTGGGAATCCCACGATCCCACGCAGGGCATGCGCCAGGGCAACGACGTCGGCACGCAATACCGCTCCGCCATCTACTACACCACCGACGAGCAGCGGAAGGCCGCGGAAGAGGGCAAGCGTCGCTACCAGGAAGCGCTGAACCGCGCACATCGCGGCACCATCACCACCGAGATCCGCGAGGCGCCGGAATTCTTCTACGCCGAGGAATACCACCAGCAGTACCTGGCCAAGAACCCGAACGGGTACTGCGGGCTGGGCGGCTGCGGGGTGAACTACACCCCGGCGGTCGAGGTGGCCTGAGGAGCCTTCAGACTTCCGGCCGCGTCCTGAGGCGTAGCTGCAGGAACAGCGCGATGGCGATCCACGCCAGCGCCAACCCGGTCATGCCGCCCATGGCGCCATGGAAGAGCCGGCGGCCGAAGGGAAGCCTCGGAAACTCGAGGTAGCCGCCCACTCCCAACAATGTCGGCAGGCCCAGCACGAGCAACAGCGCGAACACGCGTTCGCCGTGGGTTGCCGCGCGCGCCGGCGGCGTGGGATCGATCGCAGCGGCTCGAGTTTTCCTGCGAAGCACGACCCAGGCGGCGAGCACGACCAGTCCAACTACCGTGCTCAGGTGCTGGAGAAATCGATACAGCGGAAACTGCTTCCCGAAAAATTCGATCTGCGTCGTTTCCAGGAAGGGAAGGTGATGGACCACCGGCGTTTTCCCATGGGTGAATCCGTCCCAGAGAATGTGCGTGGCGGCACCGAGAAGCACGGCCGATGTCGCCAATGCGAAGTTGCGCGACGTGAAGGCACGATCGGAGCGCTGGAACATGTTGCGCCAGCCGTCGGGCAGCAAGGCCAGTGTCGGTGTCTCGAGCAGGTGCACGTACACCAGCCAGACCGACAGTCCCACCGGCCAGCAGAACTTGAACAACCCCGGCAACGAGTGCGACAGCAGGCCCGGCCCATCCGGCACGAAATACGCGAAGTCCGGCGACATGCTGCCGATCATCAATGCGGCCAGGGGCAGGCCGGTGCGACTAAAAGGCAGGGCCGCGGCGGCGTGCGAAATCGTGAACGGCATGGGCGGCGATGGTAACAACCGCCCGCGGCGGAAATGCTGACCAATTGTGGCGGCCGGGGCTTCGCTCCGGATCGAGAATGGCGGTGTTTCGCGTGATGTGATCCTCGCGCGCTTCCTCGCGGAGTCCAGATGTCCAGCGAGCCTTTGTCCGACGCCCCTGCCATCAACGCCCGCATCACATACCTGGCGCCGGGCTCGTTCATCAATCGACGTTTCGTGGCGCCGGCGCGCGAGGTGAACACGGGCGAGTACCTGCCGTACGCGGTGACGATTCGCGACGCACGACCACGCGCCACGGACTTCACGCTGGCGAGCCACGGCTTCCAGCTGTTCGAGCATTGCAGTGAAGTCCGCAGTTTCCGCGACAAGGCCGAAGTGGAGACGAAGTATCCGCGGGAACTGGTCGCGGCAATCCAGCAGTGGACCGGCGCGGATCGCGTCGCGACCATGAGCTGGATGGTGCGCACTTCGGGCAATCTCGACGCGCACCGCCAGGAACAGGTGGGCTACCAGCACCGCGGCGGCGTCCAGCCGCCCGCAGCCGAGGCCCATTGCGACAGTTCTCCCGATCGCGTCGATGCCATGGCGCTGGCGCTCTACCAGCAGCGGTTTCCGGATGCGCCGCCTTACCGGCGATTCCTTTACACCAGCTTCTGGCGCGCGTTCTCGCCGCCGCCGCAGGACTATCCGCTGGCGCTGTGCGACGGCAACAGCGTCGGCGACGAAGAGGGCGTGCCGAACACGCTGTTCGTGGTGGACCGGATTCCGGAGCGTGAGGAAATGCTCAAGCCTGTGCCGGACGAGCACCAGCGCGTGGCCGCGGCGATCTTCCGTCACAACCCGGAGCATCGCTGGTGGTATTTCTCGAACATGACGCGCGATGAAGCGCTGCTGGTGGTGTTCCACGACAGCCGCCGCATTCGCCCGTGGCGCGTGCCGCGCACGGCGTTCCATGACGCCAGCCGCCCGGAAGCGCAGCCGCGCGAGAGCATCGAGTTCCGCTCGGTGGCGTATTTCTCGTGACGCCTGCGCAGGTGGTGGGATCCCTCGGGTTCAGTGAGCCGATGGGCGCGCGCCCGAAGTTTCATGCCAATGACACCCGCCTCGATGTACTCAACGTGGTGCCGCGCGCCGTGCCCATCGAGGATG
>Ga0164241_10001526_pt1 | contig 28154 bp, 20 predicted proteins | sample OricomyardsoilBY_FD_108780 | JGI IMG/M metagenome (GOLD analysis project Ga0164241, IMG submission 108780) | Backyard soil microbial communities from Emeryville, California, USA - Original compost - Back yard soil (BY) | ecosystem: Environmental > Terrestrial > Soil > Unclassified | place: USA... | reverse complement strand
GTAGTGTCTCAGTTTGATTATCGAATGCTCACCAGTTAGGTCGGAGTTGTACTCCGACCCTGTTGCGGACGGGTCCGGAGTACAACTCCGGACCAACCTTCGGCAAACTGAGACACCACCCCCGGCATCGGCGGCTTTGCATGAGTTGAATATTTCCCCATATTGCGAACGCTCTTCCGTATACGTCTGCTAGGGGTGCCCCGAATCATACCGGGGCTGAGATGATACCCTTTGAACCTGATCCGGCTAGTACCGGCGCAGGGAAGCGGCCCAGCGCGACCTACCCACTTCCCTGCCATCTCCGGCGTACGCACATCGAGCATGGGCATCCGCCCCCAATCCGAGCACGCGACGAGTCGTGACGCCACGCGCTACGCAATGCATTCATTGTTCCAGTACGATATATCTATCCTCTCCGCGCTATGAGTAACACCAGCAATACGAACGGCAGCGCCGTGGAGCTCACACAGGGCTCCGTTACGCAGTTCCCCCGCTCACGCAAAATCCACGTCGAGGGGAGCCGCGCCGATATCCGCGTTCCGATGCGGGAGATCACGCTCGATGAAACCCCGGCGATGTTCGGCTCGGAGCAGAACGCAGCCGTCACGGTCTACGATACGTCGGGCCCGTACACCGATCCGGACGTCACGATCGACCTTCGCAAAGGGCTCCCCGAGGTGCGCACCCCCTGGATCGAGGAGCGGGGCGATACCGAGATCCTCGCCGATCTCAGCTCGAGCTACGGCCGCGAGCGCGCCGCCGACCCCGCCACCGCGCATCTGCGCTTCGAGCATATCCGCCGTCCGCGCCGCGCCAGAAGCGGCATGAACGTCTCGCAGATGCATTACGCCAAAAAAGGGATCATCACGCCGGAGATGGAGTATATCGCCATACGCGAGAACCAGCGCATGCAGGAGATGCGCGATGGCCGACTGCTGCATCAGCATCCCGGCCAGACCTTCGGCGCGTCGATCCAGCGGGAGATCACCCCGGAGTTCGTCCGCAGCGAGGTGGCGCGCGGACGGGCGATCATCCCGGCGAATATCAACCACCCCGAGGTGGAGCCGATGATCATCGGACGGAACTTCCTTGTGAAGATCAACTGCAACCTCGGCAACTCCGCCGTCACCTCCTCGATCGAGGAAGAGGTGGAGAAGATGACCTGGGGCATCCGCTGGGGAGGCGATACGGTGATGGATCTGTCGACCGGCAAGAACATCCATGAGACGCGCGAGTGGATCATCAGGAACTCCCCGGTCCCGATCGGCACAGTGCCGATCTACCAGGCGCTCGAGAAGGTGCATGGCAAGGCCGAGGAGCTTACCTGGGAGATCTTCCGCGATACCCTCGTCGAGCAGGCCGAGCAGGGGGTGGATTACTTCACCATCCATGCGGGCGTGCTGCTCCGCTACGTGCCGCTGACCGCCAGGCGCGTAACCGGCATCGTCTCGCGCGGCGGCTCGATCATGGCGAAGTGGTGCCTGGCCCACCACCGCGAGAGCTTCCTGTATACGCACTTCGAGGAGATCTGCGAGATCATGAAGGCGTACGATGTCTCCTTCTCCCTCGGCGACGGGCTTCGTCCGGGCTCGATAGCCGACGCCAACGATGAGGCGCAGTTCGGCGAGCTGGAGACGCTCGGCGAGCTGACCCAGGTTGCCTGGAAGCACGATTGCCAGGTGATGATCGAGGGCCCCGGCCATGTGCCGATGCATATGATCAAGGAGAACATGGACAAGCAGCTCGAGATCTGCCATGAGGCTCCGTTCTATACGCTCGGACCGCTCACCACCGATATCGCCCCCGGCTACGATCATATCACAAGCGCTATCGGCGCGGCGATGATCGGCTGGTTCGGCACGGCGATGCTCTGCTATGTGACGCCGAAGGAGCACCTCGGGCTGCCCGACAAGCAGGATGTACGCGAGGGGATCATCGCCTACAAGATCGCCGCGCACGCCGCCGATCTCGCCAAGGGACATCCCGGCGCGCAGATCCGCGACAACGCGCTGTCGAAGGCGCGCTTCGAGTTCCGGTGGGAGGATCAGTTCAACCTCGGTCTCGATCCCGAGCGCGCCCGCGAGTTCCACGACAAGACGCTGCCGAAGGAGTCATCGAAGGTGGCACATTTCTGCTCGATGTGCGGGCCGCATTTCTGCTCGATGAAGATCACGCAGGATGTGCGCGAGTATGCCGAAAAGCAGGGCATTATCGAGCTGGATCTGGCGCTCACCAAGGGGATGGAGGATAAAGCGAAGGAGTTCGTGGAGAAGGGATCGGAGCTGTACCAGGGGGTATAAAAGAGCATTGTATATAATAGGGGCGACTCCTGCCGGGGCCGCCCCTATGTATTTATAGTAGTATCACACACATAATGCGCATCACTGTGCCGGTCATCCTATGCTTGCAATACATCTGTCTATCACCTGATAATGAGCAAGCAATATCCCCGCTGGTGGAAAACCACCCGCTGATGGACACACGGTGATCCGGATATCAACATAATTCCACAACAGCTCATGAGACGTGCGGCTATTTATTTCATCATGACGATCGTATCGATAGCGGCATGGTCGGGCATCGCCTTTGGGCAGATTGCCGACACGCTCTATTTCGATGACAACTGGAACCCATCCGATTCGGCTCACGCGGAATATTATCGGACCTGAAAGTTAGCCGATAAGAACTTCTATCTCGTGGAAGACCACTATCCGACGGGCATCGTGCAGATGTCGGCCTACGCCACCTCGCTGATGCCGCTGGTCATGGACGGCCCGGCCAGATATTACTCTTCAGATGGAGCCCTTAATGCAGCCGGCGAATACGTAAAGGGGGAGAAAGAGGGAGAATGGCAGGAGCCCCAGATGGTACCCGGCTATGGATGGACCGATGGATCGGGACGATACATCAATGGAGCGAAGGATGGTATCTGGAACTACGTGTATTCGAATAGCTTGAAGAGCGCCAACGAGTTTTATCAGAACGGCAAAAAGAGTGGACTGTACCACCAATAGCATCGTAACGGACAACTGAAGACCGAGGGGATATATAGTGCGGGAAGAAAGATCGGTATATGGAGGGAATGGTTCCGCACAGGAGAGTTGCCTCGGAGAGCACCCCCATCGGCGATTCCATTCCATATATCGAAACGTACTATTTCAACAGCGGAAAAGTCAGCGCACGCAAGACCCATCATCAGACATCTTATAAGCTGATCGACGCGACATACTGGAATGAGGATGGCTCGGAGCAGACCGATACGATTGAAATCGACAGGGAGCCAACATTCTCGCATAATGGCAGATATGGTGCAGGTCATACAGGACAGTATACGATATTCGGAAATCGCCAGAAGGAACAATATTGAGGGGAAGGTCATGATCGTTATGATGATTTCGACCGAGGAGCAGCCTGAGGATATCGTGGTAGCCAGCACGACCGATGCGCTCCTCAGCGAAGAGGCTCTGCGGACTGCGCGAATGCTGAAAGACTGGAAGCCCGGCAGAAGCCATAACCGGTATGAGGATCTCTATATCTCCATACCATTCGTGTTCAGATTGAATTAACGGATAAGCGTTATCATGTCCGCACGATCCATCGCTTCAGCACCATAGCGATACGGAGATCGCGGCAGTAGTTTTCGAAAGGACGAGGATATGTTCCCGGACGACACCCAGTGTGTTGTCCGCATATTTTCAGGAGCTACCGGCAGCCGGACAATACGCACTGTCCCAGGCTGCTGGAGTGCTGGATCGGAAGCTGAACTCCGGCCCAGCGTATCGGCACTCGACAACCAGCGTAAGACACTGCCGGACAATAGCCCGGCATCTTCCCTCGTAGTTATATTCGCATGTGGTGCATCGAGCACAGGCTTCGTGGCACTCCCCTTCTTATCCATACGAACAGATCTTCCATGCGTATACTCGTTCATTTTCGTCGTCTCGTCGCGCTCGCTCTTGCTGCGGGCGCAACGATGACGGCACACGCCCAGATCGGCAAGCTCCTTCCGGTCGACGAGGGCTTCCGCGATTCGTCATTCGTCTTTTTCCGCGCCCGGCTGCTGGAGGCCATCGAGAAGCAGGACGCGAAGTACCTCTACAGCATCGTCGATCCGAATATCAAGGTGAGCTTCGGCGCATCGAACGGACTGGCGGCCTTCAAGGAGCAGTGGCACCCGGAGCGGAAGGATACGAAGCTCTGGCGGACGCTCTTCCGGGTGGTCGCGGCCGGAGGGGCGTTCCGCGAGGGGAACTTCATGGCGCCCTACGCCTACGCTACCTTCCCCGACAGTCTGGATGCGTTCAAGCATGGGGTGATCACCGGCAGCGGCGTCCGCGTCCGGGCCCATCCCGATACGACGGGCGATCCGATCGGCACGCTCAGCTCGGAGATCGTCGAGGTGGCGAGCTGGCAGGCCGAGGGGCTATCGGCCGGCGGCGGCTGGATCGGCGTGACGCTGAAGGATGGGCGGCGCGGCTATGTTGCCGAGCAGTATATCTGGAGCCCGGTTGGCTACCGCGCAATCTTCGACAAGAAGAACGGCAAGTGGGCGATGACGGCGCTGATCGCCGGCGACTGAGAATCCCCCGCCGTATGGCGGTACCATCGCCCGGACGGCCCGGGCGATGGTACCGATGGATTATCGACATCATCACACCATCAACATTTTTATCAGGCACACCACACACTCCGGCGGCATACGTAGGTGGAGACAACATTGCCGGCCGCACCTCGAAGCACGATATACCGCTGAACGGTCATCACCAAAAGCAGGGAGCCCCACGAGATCCCGATGGATAGCCCGCCTCCGCTCGCGGCGTACGGCCGATACAGTGGCATACTCCGCGATTGCAGGGGATGCATGGAGGCGGCGTACCATGTGCACATCATATTTCCCCATCCGACGGGGAATATTTTCCAGCAATGTATGACCGATTGGTCATTCATAACTGATTACAACCAGCCTGCCCATACAATGAAGTAATATCGTTATCACAGGGGCATCCCCAGGCCTGGAAAAAGCAACAGCCATGCGGCTTGCGGCCGAAGGCTATATGGTCTTTGCCACGGCCCGCCCACAGAAGGATCGGCAATCGCTGGCGGATCTGGCGGAAGAGATCATCCCCATCCCGCTGAGCCTGACGCGACGTCAGAATATTTCGAGGACATTCGAGGATATACAAGCCAGGGCCGGCGCCGATGACATCTATGCTCCGATCAATATGGCGGGGTTCAGCTATTTCTCCCCATCGAATATTTTTCAGTCGAACGGGCGCGCGAAATGTTCGAGGCACATTATTTCGCGCCGATTCGTCCGAGCCAGCTTTTTCTTCCTCTGCTCGAGCAATACTCCCAACGCAACGCCACCAGAAGCCGCATCATCAACATCCTTTCCTGGGTGGCGATCAGCGCGGGTCCATGGAACTCCCATTATTACGGCTCCAAGGCGGCGCTGCTGATGTTCAGCGAACCGCAGCACTGTGAGTTCAACACCATCGGTGTGGATACGGTGGCGGTATTGCCGGGGATTATGAGCACGCCGTTTCTGGACAAATTATTGACGGAGATCGAGCGCGGGCTACGCGATCTTCCGCCACGGGGAGTCGCCGGGTATGGCGCATATCTGCGACGCATGGGGTCCATGGCGCGACAATCACCCTCCAATCCGATGGTCAGCGACCCGGATACGATAGCGAAAAAACTGGCAGCCATTATCGGACGGAACAGGCCGAAGTTCAGATATTATCCGGGAACGGATGCAAAGGCAGTGGGATGGATAAGCCGCTTTATCCCGTTCACCCTGCGGTCGATGATGTTTCGGCGTGCATCCGGGGTATCCACGCCGTAAAAATTCATGGAACTGGGCCCACACGGCCAACAGCATCCCGATCATCAGGGATACCGGCCGTCCATTATGTCGCGCGCCATTCGGGCGCCGGCCCCGCGCCGGGTCCGTTGCTCCATACCGCCAATTACATTGCCGATACATATGAAGGATATAAAAAGGCCGGGACGTATAGCACACGAGGAAGCTGCCAACTTACCTGTCTCGCGTACTTCTACGTCCCGGGCCATAGTTCATGTCGCAGAACTGTTGCTCTCCATTCAACATGCGACACGACAATATTTCTTTCAGCGCCTGGCTGTATTTCGAGGGAGTTATCGATCCTACCTATGGATCTGGATCATTTTTCCCTCTACACTAGGTAAGATGACATGAGAGTCGGGAATTGCACATCGCCGTAGAAAAAAATTGAATTATTGTGGAGGGAGAGCCGGAAGGAGAAGAGGGGAAAGAGAAATACGGAAGGATATATGGGATGCTGCAATGGTGATGCTCCGGTGGTGATTATGCCGATCCGGCTTCATCACGTCGCCCATACCACGCAGGTCATGGAGAGATGCAATCGCCCCTCCCCATGACCCTCGCGGTCCCTCATGGGCGACCGCATGCTACAGTCCGAATCGGCGCACGGCGAGATCCTCCAGCGTGATCGTGTGGCTGCGCCGCTCCCCCGTGGCGAGGAAGCCGATGACAGCCTCGCATGCAACCGAACAGGCGAGCGTCACAAGATTGCGCGCGAGCGGATAGTCGCACAGATCCTCTCCCGCCGGTGACGGCACCCGGTAGATATCGTTCCAGATCACCTCGGCGTAGCCGCCGGCAAGCCCCGCGTGCACGCAGGGAATATCCGACGCGGCGCACCATGCGGCAACGGCGCCGCGCGATGCGCTGTTGTCGAATGTCTCGACCACCAGATCGGCTCCGTGGAGCAGCTTCCCGGCATTCCCGGGGGTAAGCTCGGCGTTCCGCGCGGTCACCCCCGCGCCGACGGCCCGATAGAGCGTGTTGGCGAGGATCGTCCCCTTCTGCGCGCCGATATCGGAGCGGTGGTACGGCTGCGTCGAGAGATTGCGCTCCTCGACGCGGTCGCGGTCGATCACCGTGATGCGTGCGCACCCGGAGCGGACGAGACTCTCGGCGATATTGGCGCCCAGCGCGCCCGCGCCGCAGATCGCGATCGATGTGCGGCGCATCAGTTCAAGAAGAGCATCGGTGCGGTAGCGTGATTCATGCAGCAGACGTGTCATCCCGTATCCCATCGTACTATCTCACTGGCGCATCCATCCGGGACGATCCCGTATGACGCCGACCAGCGACTGCAAATCGAACGTGCGATCCTGCCCGCTCAGGCAGATCCCGGCGCTGATCACCGTCAGATCCCGCTTGCGGATCGTGGAGCTGTGCTGCTCCCCATCGGGAGTCTGCCATTCGACAAGCCAGAACTCCCCCTGATCACGATATCCCCGGAGCACTCCTCCGCCGACCCGCAGGGCACGCCGCAACCTCTCCTGATCGTTGCGGCCATGAGCCGCCCCGCAGACGATACCATAGGCGATGCGATCCTCCGGCGTCAATCCTCTGATGCGGAGCGCATCGGCGGGAAGGCCATTACCGGCGGCAACCCTGAGCTCATCGGCGATCGCGGGATCGGCGCGGCGATCGAGATCGTCGTACCAGTATCCCGCGCCATCGTAGCGCGCGACGATCGCGTCGAACCGTCCTCCGGCGGCCACCAGATGGATCTGGACCGGCCCCGCGTTCCCCCGATGCCCCCCTGCCTCGTCTTCATCCATCGGATAGGCGAGCCACGTTCCTCCCTGCAGGTGGACCGCAAGCCGGAGCCTGACCTTCGGGAAGAGGGAGAGATATGCGTCGATGGTGGGCAGATCGGCCTCGTCGATCAGCTCGGCCTGATGGTGATCGATCGCGCGAAAGATGCCCCATCCCTCGAACTTCTCCTGAACCGGCGTCAACGTATACGGTATGCCTCCAACCATCGTCCGCACACGGCTCCCCGCGATGCAGGGCGCCAGAATGCTGGTGCCGATAAACTCCTTCTCTTCCTCGGCGAGCTTTGCAATGAGCGCTCGTACATCGGTCATGGTCGTTCCAGGCGTTGATGTGGGGGAATCTGCCTCTTTACGCAAGCATCGATGATGGTGCAGCGAGTTCATTTGCATGGGATCTTCCAGCATTCATTGTTAGTGATAATCCGGACAAACGTTCCATTCGACATATGGCATAATCCGCGCCGGGGAACATGGAGCGTTCCCCCGGCGCGGATTCGATCAGTCCTCCGACTTTCCGTCGTCTGACATCAGCACGATGCGCGGCGTGAACCTGGCGACCGTGCTTACCAGGTCGGTCTGCAGCGCCAGCACCTCATCGATATTCTTGTAGGCCTGCGGGGACTCGTCCATTCCACCGGCCAGCAGCTCCACGTCCTGCGCCTTCAGCCAGGTATCCCGCTCCCGCTTTGGGATCGACTCCTTGGCCTTCTTCCTGCTCATCAGCCTTCCGGCGCCGTGGCTGGCGCTGTTGAGCGATGCGCCGCTCCCCTTCCCCGTCACGATATAGGATGGATGTCCCTGCGATCCGGGGATGATGCCGAGCACACCCTCGTGCGCCGGCGTCGCCCCCTTGCGGTGGACGATCACATTCCGCCCCTCCCACTCCTCCTCCCAGGCGAAGTTGTGGTGGTTTTCGATCTGTGCCAGCGGACGCATCCCGAGGCGCCTGGAGAGCGCCCGATGGATCGTATGATGGCAGGCCGAGGCGAACTTCCCGGCGAGGTTCATGCTCGTCCAGTACTCATCCCCCGCCTCCGTGCCGAGCGGCAGCCATGCCAGATGGCGCAGCTTGTCGGGCAGCTTCGTCAGCTGCTGCGCGAGCTTCGAGTAGTGATCGGCGATGGTCGCGCCAACGCCCCGGCTTCCCGAGTGCGTCATGATCGCCAGGTAGCTTCCCGGCTCCAGCCCAAGCCGTCCGGCCCCATCGTCACCGACCTCCAGCATCCCGGCGTCGACGAAATGGTTACCGCTTCCGCTGGTTCCCAGCTGCGCATGCGCCTTATCCTTCAGGTGCTTCAGCAGCCGCGTCGCCTCCCAGTCCTCGTCGTCGAGCACATCGTGCTGGCGGCGATTGAACTTGTCGAAGGAGGCGCCCACGCCGAAGCGGGTCTCGTCACGGAGGAATCGCCGGAGCTGCTCACGCGACGCGCCGTTCTGGAACATCGATGCATCGGCCGGATAGATGGTCATCATCATGCGGCATGCGATATCCACCCCCACCATGTAGGGGGCAACGGCGTTGTCGAGCGCAACCACCCCGCCGATCGGGATGCCGTAGCCGACATGCGCATCGGGCATCAGCGCGCCGGCGACGGTCACGGGAAGGCGCATGGCGTTCTCGAGCTGCTCGACGGCGGCCGGATCGATGATATCGCGCCCCCAGACCGGGGCCTCCAGCGGGATATCCCGCACCTGCTCCATCTTCGGAGCACGCGACGCGATGATCGCCCGAGCAAGCCCCTGCAAAACATTTCCCTCGACATTATGGAACTCCGGCTCCAGCCGTACCTGCTCCAGCGTCTCCATGATCGTATCGTCGGTGTTCCCCGCATCGGCAAGGGACGCGGCCAGACGCAGCGCGATTCCTATCGCCTCTCCCTGCGGCCAGCCGATTTCCACCAGGTCATTTCCGCTGATCATTACCGTATACTCTTTCTGAATTTCTAGTGACTGACTATTTCGTTGCTGCTCCTGGCGCCTCAAATTCCAAACCGCATGACGACCGGCGCGTACGTATGCCCTACACCCCCGGAAGCTCCACCACGCGTGTGGCGATCCTCTCGATGAACCTGCGATCGTGCTCCACGAAGAGCATCGTCGGCTCGTATTCGAGCAGCGCCTCCTCGATCTGCTCGCGCGACATCAGGTCGATATAGTTCATCGGCTCGTCCCAGATGAACAGATGGCTCCGCACGACGAACGACCGGCAGAGATCGACCTTCTTTCGCTCCCCCTGACTGAACGATTCCAGCGGCCGCTCGAAGATCTCGCCCGACACGCCGAGAGCCCCCATGATGTTGCGGAAGCTCGTCTCGTCGATTCCGGCATCCCGCAGATGCCCCCGCAGCTCCCCCTGATTCCAGAGAGGCGTCTGGTAGGATCGCGCGATGCTCAGATGCCGAGGCATATGGATGAGCCCGGAGGCGACCGGCAGCTCGCCTGCGATCGCGCGCAGCAGCGTCGTCTTGCCGCTGCCGTTGGCTCCGACCAGCGCCACCCGCTCCCCCTTTCGCAGGACCAGCGAGAAGCGATCGATGATCGTGCGATTCCCGATCGCGATGCCGGCATCCTGAACCGTCAGAAGGATCTCCGGCGATTTCGTATCGACGCCGAGCTTCAGACTCCGGGAGCTCTCCGCGTTCTTGAGCAGATCGCGTTTCTCCTCGATCTTCTCGTCGATCCTCCGCTCGGCCTGCAGGGCGCGCTTCATCTGCTTTGCGGCCCGTCGCGAGACGAAGCCGCTGTCGGCAGCGCTGTCCTTCTCCCGCTCCTTCGCATTCGACCAGCTTCGCCGTTTCGCCGCGCCGGCCTCGAGGTCGGCTATCTCGCGCCGCAGGTTCTCGCTCCGCCGTCGCTCGAAGCCCTCCTCCAGCTCCATCTGCTCCTTCCACTGCGAGAAGTTCCCGCGGGTGATCCTTACATCGTTCCGGTTGATCGAGACGATATGGTCGACGCAGGTATCGAGGAAGTGGCGGTCGTGCGAAACCACCATGAACCCATCCTTGCGGGAGAGATAATCGCCGAGAAGCTGCCGTCCCTCCATATCGAGATGGTTGGTCGGCTCATCGATCAGCGGATAGGCCCCCGTGGTCAGAAAGAGCGCCGCGATCAGCGCCCGCGTCTGCTCCCCTCCGCTGAGCGTATCGAACCTGCGCTCCAGCAGTTCGGCCCGCATCCCGATCGCGGCGATCTCCTTTTCGATCAGCGCATCGATCTGGTAGCCGCGCGCCTCCTGATATCGCTCCAGGATATCGCCGTAGGCGGCGAGACTCTCCGCATCTCCAGCCGCAAGCAGATGTTCCATCTGTTCCTCCCAGAGCCTGAAAGGGGCGATATACTCCTTGATGATCTCCAGCGCCGGCAGCGTCGGATCGGGGGGCAGGTACGGGAAATAGCAGCTCCGCGCCGGCATCATCACTGTGCCTCGCGACGGGACCAGCTCACCACGCAGCAGCTTCAGCAGCGTGGTTTTCCCTCTGCCGTTCCGCCCAACCATCGCGCTCCTCCACGACGTATCGATCGTGATCGATACCCCCTGGAATACTTCCGTATAGGGGGAGTCGTAGTGAAAATCGAGATCCTGGACTCCTATGGATGACATACAGCTCTCCCTATGTTCTCACTTGTTCATCGATGAAAGGTGATTTAGTTTCCGGGTGTAGACCCGGTCCGCCCCTCCGCCACGATGGTGTCGGCCATTTCCCGTCCCGCCGATCTATAGTCTCCCCGGCGGAACTCCCGCGCCGCCGCACCCGATGCGATGACGCGAATAATGCCGTGCATCCGGCCCCGCGCAAGTCCGAAAGGCTACGGCGGTACGCTCCATGTTCCGGGGAGGGACTCCGGACGGCAGGGAGGCCATATCGCCGGTCGTTGCGGGACAGGCTACGTGTGTATGCCTTTGCGATCGGGGCGCGCGACCGGATGCGACGGTCTTCAATGCAATGTTCTCTCTCGGGGCCGCGCCGTTCATCCGGACACGGCCCCCCTCTCTACTCCCTGGTGTGGTATAATCTCTCGGGCGTCGATCGCCATATCCGGCTTCGCGCAAATTCAGGAAGCTTCATTATGCCGCCTTCCCACTAGGCCACCGCACGAGATAACTGTCGTGCGGGGAGGAATCGAACCTCCGTCCTCATATCCAGTATGTAAGCTTCCCAGGTCGGGGCGCGAAGCCGGATGCGACGATCGCGTCGCTCATCGTATCCTTTCCCGGTCATCATCCCGCCTGACCTCCCGGGCGGAAGCGATCGCCACAGACGATCCCATGCAAGTCGGAGAAGCGTATAAAACCGACGCTCTGGCCATTGAGCTACCGGACTGAACGTCCGGGGAGGATTTGAACCTCCAACCTTCGGTGCCCTTTATATGTATGCTCCTCCCATCGGGGCATGGGATCGGATGTGGCGATCGAATCGCTCCTCATCCGGTTCGGTCATCATCATCGTCGTTCATCTCCTTTGGCAATCCATCACCGTATCCGATTCCGCGCAAGTCCGGGAAGCCAGGTGATAACATTCGGATGCTCTACCATTGAGCTACCGGACGTATCCGGGGAGGACTCGAACCTCCAACCCTCCGATTACGGATGTATGCTTCCCCTGTCGGGACGCGAAGCCGGATGCGGCGATGGTGCCGCACCTCTCTGGTCGAAGCGCGCCGGTCTCCTCCGGCGGCTCCTCTCCTCTGCGATACTCCTCGTTGTGGAATTCTCTCTCTGCCGGACGATCGCCATAGCAGGCCCCGCGCAAGTCCGAAAAGCATCGGTTGTCTTTGCTCGAACCATTTGAGCTACCGGGCGGATGCCCGGGGAGGACTCGAACCTCCCTATAAAGAGTATGTATGCTTTTCACATCGGGGCGCGCGGCCCGATATGGCGATCGCTCATTCGGCCGGATCGTAGAGGAACCGGTATGGTCCCTCCACGGACGGCATCGGTTACGCGGCCATCGCGACCCTGTCCCGGCGAACCGGCAGGGAGGTGCCGAGGATCTCCATCAGCAGCTCCAGCCGCGACGAGCGCGACAGCAGCGGCAGAAGGTTCGGCAGCGCGTAGTAGTCTCCGGCGAAGGTGAACGTATCCACCTGCACGCGCCGCTCCCGCAGGCGCCGCTCGAGCTGTCCCGTCGCATGGCCGACCTTGACGATCAGCACGTTCGGGGCTACCCCCAGCTCATCGACATAGGCGTCGTACGCCTCGCTGAAGAACGGGCCGCTGTTCTCATCCTCATCGGTCACGATGATGAACTGCTCCATCGCGACGCGACGCTTGCGCAGCGCCTCCACCGCGCATCCGATCGAGGTTCCCCCGCCCGCCATGATCCCGATGAACGCACGCTCCCAGTCGGAGAGATCGCTGCCATCGGCGGTGATCCGGTACGGAAGCGTATCGAACGCATAGACCTCGAGCGGGGCATCCGCGACGCCGGAGATCATCGCGGCGAGCTGCTTGCCGATCTCGATGGCGCTATCCATCGAGCCCGACTTGTCCACCAGAAGCGCCGTCGATCTGGTGATCCGCCCGCGCAGCTTCACCTGCTCGTCGGCGATCTTCTCCAGCCGCTCGACGGTATCGGCGTCGAGGTCGGCCGCATCGATGGCGACCCGCGCCTTGAATGCCGATACACGTCCGGCGGTGCGGGCATCACCGAGCTTCCGGTCGATCAGCGCCTTCACCTCGGGGTGGCCGAACGCGCCGCGCGCCTTCAGCGAGCCGACGTTGTTGATCAGCTCCTGCGGCGTCATCGCGTTGATGAGCGCCACCAGCACCGTCGGGGTCACCCGCCCCATCGCGCCGACCGCGATCGTGTAGGGGATGTTCCGCTCCACGATCAGACTCGCCTGCTCGGCCGGCGTCTCCGCTCTGACCAGCAGCTTCACCGCGTGGGCAAGGCTTCCGGCGGGCGGAGCGTTCTTGAAGAGGATCGCATCGGCCCGCGCGTCCGGCCTGATGTGCAGGCCCGCGTAGAGCGTCTTCATCGCCTTGCGTGCTCTGACCGCCGAGCGGTCGAAGAAGACCGGATCGGCCTCGCGCTTTCGCAGATAGCGCTCCACGGCGGTACGCATCGAGCGGGGAACATTTCCCCTGCGACGCTTGACGTAGCCGACGACGCGGGCCACCTGATACGGCGGCAGCTCCTGCAGCATCATGAATCCGGCGTCGCGATGCTCGCTCAGCGATCCGATCAGCAGGTTACCGATAAAGACCTCCTTATGGTCCCGAAGGTCGCCGTTGCGCTGGTACCAGACCGCAAGGCGTCCGTAGAAGATCGGGTCGATCGCCATCATCTCGTCGTGCAGCGCCGACACCTCCTCCAGCTTCCGGCGCGGGTTGGTCAGAAGCGTATTGATCAGATCGAGCCTGGCGTCGCGCTCCTGAACCGGCAGCGCCTCGCGGCTCGAAGCCTGATACTGCGCGGCCTGGCGGAGGCCGGCAACGCCCGCGTCATGCCGCGCCTCGGCGGTTGCATCCGCGGTCACCGCGCCGGTCCCGGACGAGAAGAGCTCGCGAATCGCCCTGAAAATCTTTCCCATGTTCTTCATTGTCGTCATTTCCTTCATTGGATATCCCGGCTCATCGTTATGAACGCGCCGTTCAGGCGCTCCGCCCGGGATATCGATTCGGCATATCCATCGAAGATCTGTGCTCCGACGGCCGCCATGATATTTCCCACTCCATCATGGATGGATACATAGTTGCTATATCGGGATACCGCGCAAGTCGGCGAGGCGAACGCAGCGCTGTTGGCGCCATGGTGTTGTACAGGATTCGAACCTGCGGCCACCGGTTTGTCGGAGGCTCCGGAGTGTATGCCTCGTACGTATGGGCGCGGCCCCGATATATCGTTTCACTCCACATTCGCGTTCCTTTTCGGGCCATCCCCCATCGCTTTCCACGGGGGCTATTCGTCGGAAAAGTGCGTACTCTCCCATGCCGATTTTTCAGCGATTTATTTTTTCGTTGAAAATCGGAGACGAATTATGGCATCGATCCGGAAATTATTTCATCCTGGCGAGCGGCTTGTTTTGCCGCGTGCCTGCTCGAAGGTTCAACCGTATACCGCCTCGGGACGGACGATCAGATCACCGTTTGGTCGGCGCTCAACGATATACCCATCGAACCTCGCGACGGTTACATCGAAGTGACTGGCGAGCATCCGGATGATATCGGACTCGGTTGGAATCGATCGCGATTCCAGGTGGAGCTCGCGCTCATCCAGATCATGGGAGCGACCTTCAAAACGTACATGGATCATCACAATTCTCCTTTTTCTGCGGTTTTTAAATCATTTACGTATGGAACGGTGGGTCTATCAACGAAAAAACCCACCTTCGCGCGTCCGGCAAAGGTGGGTCATCTGTTCCGACAGATGCTACTTCATGATCATGAAGCGGGACCACCTCGAGCCGTATCCGAGCATGTGCCATCGACCATACCGGCAAACCGGTTTGGCTGGGCTTCATGTCGATATAGGCTGAGTATGAGTTTCATCGTCGTAATCCTTGAGAACTCCCGCCATCATGAGCGGGGTTATACAATTGGAGCGCAAAAGTACTGCGGGCGCATCACGCTTGTCAAGCACTTTTTCAAAAAAGATTTTTTTATTCGATTTATTCGCGACGTGATATTTCTTCACGCCCTTTTCCCGGCGATATATTTATCTTCGATTCGCCTCCACGGTCATGCAACTCACGATGAAATTCTGCACCGCATAACCATGCGCGGTTTCGTATCATGATATCCCGTGAATATCGCTACCCGGAGACGATCTATCCGGAAGCGAGATGGCCGGGATACGCACCAACAGGCATCTCGTTTCACTGAAATTCATCCGGTGGCACCGATTTTTTCGGATCGTCGACGCATGCGCCGCCGGCCCCGATCGAGCCGGGGCCATATATCCGTATTCAATGACATTATCGTGGGCGGATGTTATCTCCGCTGTATTCCATTATGCTGCTGACAATCACGACAACCAGACAACCCGCGACCGATCTCGGATATCTCCTGCATAAGCATCCCGAGCGAACGCAGCGCTTCGGGCTCAGCTTCGGCGCGGCGCACGTATTCTATACCGAGGCATCGGAGGAGCGATGCACGGCCGCGCTCCTGCTCGATATCGATCCCGTGAAAACGCAGGGGCCACCTTCCGGTATCGGAAGGTGGCCCCATTGTATGGAATGAGAACGATTGGAGATCGCCCTGCGACTAGCGCGTGATGGCTCCCTCCTGCATGACGGCACGCAGCGGGACGACCACGGCCTGAACGTCGTTGCCTGCGGGCATACCCTGGCTCAGCTTCCCTCCATCCTCCTCGGGAGCGGACATTCTATGGCCGCATTCAGTGCAGATGGGGGTGACGGCATTGACCGCTCGCCCCACGGCATTGATGTCAGAGATCAGCAGGTAGTCGTTGACTTTCGGCATGATCCACTGCTGAGTGAGGAACGGAAGGTAGAGGAGATACGGCTGTTCCTTCTCATTGCATTTGGAAACCCCGTACGGATCGGTGCCGATCACATACATATCCCCCAGGCCGGCCCCCATCGACAGCGTGGCTCCGACCATCCCGATATCGTATTGTCCATCCCCATTCCAGTCGTTCGTCCACGCAACGCTGTAGCCGTACTCCTTCTCCAGCACGCCGGCATAGGACATGCTCAGCAGCGGGAACCCGCCGTTGGTCGCACGCATCCTATGAACCCTGAAGGTGTTGTTATGCCGCCATGTTCCGGCCACGAGGAGTCCCCCGGCCGGCTCGTACTGCACATCGTTCAGACATGCCTCATGTCCCGGATCATCCCCCACCGCGGTCTCCTGGATCAACGCGCCATCGCTGCAGTTGAACACGCCGATATACTCCTGCATGCCTGCCGCCGAAATATTCTCCGTGTAGCCCACCACGGAGAACTCCGCGCCGTCGGCGCTCACCGCTATCCCCTTCCCCTCGGTATTCCCCGAGCCCCAGTGACGGAAGGACCAGGTAAGGGCTCCATTAAGGGGATTGACTTTCACCACCCAGATATCCCTGTACTGATTGGGAAGGGAGGAATAGCTGCGCGTCCCCCCCGTCGCGATAATCGAGTTGTGGCAGCCGATATCGAGCGCGTTGAGACGATCCTCCCGCAGGCCACCATAGACTTTACTCCAGTTGAAGTTGCCGTTGGCGGAGCTTACACTCCATATCCATCCATCATAATCCCCGGCCCCGGCCCCCCTGGTAAGGCCGCAGGCGTAGATATCCTTGGCATCGCCGGAAACGCGAACATCCTTCCCCTCGTCATGGCTCGAGCCCCCATAGGTTTTGGCCCATACGACGACGCCGGTGCTGGTAACCCTCATCAGAAACGCGTCACGGTTCGCGGGAAGCTCGCTGGTGCCGGTATAGCCCACGATGATATAATCGCCATTGGGCATCAGACGGATCTTCCGCCCATGATCGTCCCTCCCCTGCAGATCGAAGACATATGACTGCACCAGATCGCCGCACGGATCCAGCTCCGCGACATACACATCGTACGTAGCCCCAAAGCTCCGCGTCTCCCCCACCGACACGGTATTTCCGTTCGGCAGCCTGATGATCCCGCCATCCTGCGTCGTCACGGTCGCCCCGTTGCCGCCATCCCAGTTGGCCCCGCCGACCGCTGTATGGAACTGATCGAACTGCGCCGCGGCATAGCTGCCGCCGGCAAGCGCCGTGGTCACAACAGTCGTCAGAGCGATAAGCGATCGCCGGACGATTCCTCTTCCGAAGTTCCCTTTCATGTGTGTCTCCGAAATATTTGTGGTTGAAGGTATCTGCCGCCGATGATAGATAGGCGTGGTACCGCGCCAGCGGGGGGCAAGCCATCGGCTGAATGCAAGATAGACCGTGATGGAAGGGAGGATTTATGCAGCGCACTACATAAGAATTACATAGACGCCCGGACCCGTGATGGAGCCATGCGGATGATCAGATACCGGCCAGAAACATCGACAGCGACATGGAGCTCGGGACCCCCATCTTCTTTCTGATATTGCCGCGATGGATCTCGACGGTCCGCACCGCGATGCAGAGAAGGCTGGCGATATCCTTCGACGAGAGGTTCGCCTTCAGCAGCGTGCAGACCTTCAGCTCAGTCGGCGTCAGCATCGGGAACTGCCGGGCGATGCTCGAATGCACATGGTCGCTCCCCGAATAAAACCGCGCCGAGACCACGCTCCAGTCATCGGTCGAGGAGAGCCCGGCGCAGAGCGATCGCAGCGCCTCGATCGAATCGGACAGCCCCTCCCCTTCAAGCTTCCGGATATGTGCGTTGAGCCGCGTTATCAGCTCGTTCCGCTGCAGAAGCTGCAGTGTCATGGCGGTAACCTCACGGCTCCTCGTCTCGACCTCCTGCCGCAGGCTCTCCAGATATGCCTTCTCGCTGTGGCGCTCCTTCCGTATCCGCTCCAGCTCCATCCGCACCTCGACCTTCGCCACGTCGCGCTGAGTCTGGCGGCCGAGAAGCGCCTCATGCATCCGCGTATACTCGACGTGAAAATCGTAGGCGGCGGCGGCATCGCCGGCACGCCGGTATGCATCCGCGAGGAGCTCGCACAGTTCGCATTCGAGCTCGACATGGCGGCCGGCACGGGCCACCCTGAGCGCTTTCCGGAGGTAGCGGATCGCGGTGCTGTGATACCCCTGCGCGTTGTAGCAGCGGCCGATGTTGCAGTAGATATACGGATCGAGCCTGTCGTGGCCGATCCGCTGTCCGATGGCAAGCCCGGTCCTGAAACAGCCAAGCGCCGTCCGGTAATCCCCCAGCTCGTGGTGGGCACGCCCCATGGTGTTCCAGGAGGCCATCTCCCGGTCGCTCAACCCCAGCGATCGGTAGATCTCGTTGGCGCGGAGGAGGTGGCCCAGCCCGTCGAGCGGACGATTCCGTTTGACCATCACCCCGCCGAGATTGTTCAGGGTCATGGCCTCGCCATACGGATCGGGGAGCGCGCGCCGTATGATCAGGCTCTGCTGGAAATAGTGCTCGGCCTGATCGTAGTCCTCGATGCGGCCATAAACCAGGCCGAGGTTGTTGTAGCAGCGGCCGAGATTGAAGCTGTCGTCGAGCTCCTCCCAGATCGCGGCCGCGCCCCGCAGCGCCTCGATCGCCGGGGCATACTGGGTCAGCTCCTTCCGGGCCAGCCCGATGGTATTGAGCGCCTTGGCGACGCTATGACGATCGCCCGAACGATCGAAGAACTTCATGCAGCGCGTGGCGGTCTCGATGGCCTTTTCATGCTCCCCCAGCCTCATCATCAGCATGGCGATCAGATAGTCGACCCGCACAACGGCGGCGCGATCGCGAACCGCACGGTAGCTCTCGCGGCATCGCTCGAGATGCCTGATAACAGCCTCTACCGGTTCCGTCGAGATCATATACGCGGAGGCAAGCTCCAGGCTCCGCGCGATCCCCCGTTTATCGCGGATCGTCTCGGCCAGCACCAGCGCCCGCTCTACGCACTCCCGTCCCAGCGCCGGATTGGCCCTCTGCAGCGCCTGACCCGTATCGATCAGCAGCCCCAGTTTCTCCCTCGGGTTGGTCAATACCGCAAGCCGCGCCTCGACCTGCTCGATAGTCTCGATAAGGTTAATGATCGGCATGAATCTATGGCGTATCGATGATGTTGTTATGGCTATGGAACGACCCGGCAGCGGGTCCGGACAGGAGGAGAATACCCCATTTCCCCCATCAGATGCAAGAGACGATCCGGAGCGCCCGCTCCTCCGGGGGACTCCCCCTCCGCCGGCACTCATCGAGTGAGGACCGACCGGCGGACAGTGTCTCAGTGTGATCGTCGAGCACTGATACTCTGGGCCGGCGTTGCACTCCGGCCCAACATGCCGGTACCCATCAGGCAGAACCGGCCGGCACCGGCGATATGATTTTCAGCCGCCGCATGATATCTTGCGCGTGCATTCCGCCTTCCGTCGGCAGCCCGCATCGTGGAGCGGTCCAGAGAAGACTCCATGTGCAGGTTGACACGCCAGAGGCCGTTGCGCCACAATGCCTGCGTTCCAGGCAGCCAGGTCGCCCCATTTCCGTCCAGTCAATCCATTCTCCTTATGGAGCGTTCCCCCATGAACAGCATCCTACGGCTTGCCATGGCCCCCCTGTTTCTGGCGCTCGCCGTGCCCACTGTCGCCGACGCGCAGAGCCCATCGATCTCGGGGATCATCAACCGATATACTCCCGTCATCGCCATCGACAGCTGCGGCAGTCTGATCGTCGAGGGGGCCGCGGGATTCGGGGTCGGCGACACGGTGCTGATCATCCAGATGATGGGGGCAACCGCCGACACCGCGTCGCGCCTCGCAACCGGCTATGGCGCGATCACCTCGTACGGAAGCGCCGGCAACTACGAGCTGGGGATCATCGCGACGATCGATGGAACCACGATCACGCTGCGGGATCTGCTTGTGCGCCGCTACGATCCGGCCGGAGCGGTACAGCTTGTACGCGTCCCCCACTATAAGGACATCATCGTGACCGGGAACCTTACAGCGCCCCCATGGAACGGGAGAACCGGCGGCGTGATCGCGCTCGACGCATCGGGCACCGTGACGCTCCGCGCCGACATCGACGCTGCGGGGATCGGCTTCGGCGGCGGGCGCACCACCAACGTGGGCTACAACCAGTTCAACGGTCTGTTCTGCACGATCGCCTCCGGAGGGGGAGCGGTGAAGGGGAAAGGGATCGCGGCGAATAACGCGGAGCACGAAGGAGCGCGCGGGGCGTACGGCAACGGAGGAGGTGGCGGCAATGCCCATAACGCCGGCGGCGGTGGCGGTGGCAATGGGAGCCGGGGGGGCGAGGGAGGCAACCAGTACGATGGGCTCGGCTCGGTCGCCATCGGCGGGCTGGGAGGATATCCGCTCGCATATGGCGAATCGCTCCGCACGATCTTCCTCGGCGGCGGCGGCGGAGCCGGACACCAGAACGATCGCACCGGCACCGCGGGAGTTGCCGGAGGGGGGATCGTCATCGTACGCGCGGCGAAGCTGGATGGCAACAGAAGAGCGATCATCGCGAGCGGACGGAGCACCCCCGACACATCGGGCAACGACGGGGCCGGAGGAGGTGGCGCGGGGGGAACGGTGCTGCTCGAGGTGGCGAGCATCACGGAGCTGACCGTGCGCGCACGGGGAGGTAACGGAGGGAACGTGATGAATGCGCGGGGCGCGTCGTGCCATGGCACCGGCGGAGGCGGCGCGGGGGGCGTCCTCTGGACCACCACCACAGCCGCGCTCGGCGGCATCACCGTCGATACCGACGGGGGAATACCCGGCATCGAGACCAACAGGGAATCCCCCTGCTTCGGCTCGACCTATGGCGGCAAACCGGGGGAGCGTGGGATCACCCTGCTGAACCTCGCCATCCCGCAGGGAGCGACCCCGCGTCGCGTCGATGCGGGAGCCGATGCCACGATCTGCGCCGGCACCGGCACGATGCTCAGAGCGACGGGAGCGCCGGAGGCCACCTACCGCTGGAACCCGAGCGAGGGCCTTGCCTGCGACAGCTGCGCCGAGACGCTCGCCACGCCGCTTCAGCCCACGACCTATGTGGTGACCGCACGGCTCCCCAACGGCTGCATCTCCATCGATACCGTCGCCGTGCGGCTCCTCCCCTCCCCAGTCGCCGACGCTGGCCCGGACCGGGCGCTCTGCCCGGGCGAGACGGCGATCCTCTCGGCCTCCCCGGCCGGTATGCTCTACAGGTGGACTCCGGCGGAGGGGCTGAGCTGCGCCGACTGCCAGAGCCCAACCGCGTCGCCATCTGCCACCACGGTCTATACGCTCACCGTCATCAACGCCAGCGGATGCAGCGACAGCGCTCGGGTCACCATCACGGTACATCCCCCGCCCCAGGTGACGATCACCGCCGATACAACGATCTGCGCCGGGGAGCCTCTGGCGCTCACTGCGTCGGGAGGCGCCCTCTATCGCTGGAGCCCCGGGGACGGCTTGAGCTGCACCGACTGTCCGGACCCGGCGGCGCGCCCGGCGCGGACGACGGTCTATCATCTGGAGATGACCGACGCCAACGGCTGCCACACAGCCGACTCGGTGCTGGTGACGGTGCTCTCGGTGACGGCCGACGCGGAGGGGGACGCCACGATCTGCGCCGGCCAGGCCACCCCGATCTCGGCATCGGGAGGAAGCATCTACCGCTGGTCACCGTCGGAGGGACTGAGCTGCGCCGACTGCCAAAGCCCGATCGCATCGCCGGCCGCCAGCACCCGTTACACCGTGATGGTGGCGAACGATTACGGCTGCGTCGCCAGCGACTCGGTGATGATCACCGTCCTCCCCCCCATCATCGCCGACGCCGGGCCCGATATCTGGCTCTGCCTCGGGGACAGCATGCGGCTCGCGGCGACCGGCGGCGTGGCGTACATCTGGTCGCCGGCCGATGGATTGAGCTGCACCGATTGTCCGGATCCGATGGCATCCCCCTCGGCCACCACGCTCTACAGAGCCACGGTGACGGGAGAAAACGGATGCCGGGGAGAGGACTCGATGCTGGTGACGGTGACCGCCATGCGGACGGTCAGGGCGCATATCGGCAGAGAGCACAGGGGCGCGCCGGGAGCGAGGATCACCATGCCGGTGATGCTCGACGATTCGCTCGATGCGCACGATGTGGGAACGTTCGAGATCGAGATAGGCTACCAGCCGGAGCTTCTCCGCGTGGAGGGGGCCACCACGGGGGATACGCTGACCGCGGGATGGAGGATCGACACGCTGAACAACGATGGAAGGCCCGGCCGCTACCGCGTCCGCCTCTCCCCTCCCGGCGGCGAGCGCCTGAAGGGAACCGGGACGCTGGCGAAGATCGTGGCGACGGCGTTCATCGGCCCGCACGATACGACGGAACTGCCGCTGGCGCTGACGATCCCGAACCTCTACTGCGCGGAGATCGTGCCGGAGCCGGGACGGTTCGCGCTCGATTCGCTCTGCGGCCTGAGCTACCGTCTGATGGAATGGTGGGAAGGAAGCTATGCGCTCGATGGCGCCAGCCCCAACCCGTTCAACCCTTCGACGACGCTCAGCTTCTCGCTGGGACTTGACGGTCGGACGACGATCGATATCTACGACGCGCGCGGAGCGCATTGCGCCACGATCCTCGACGCCATGATGGCGGCGGGACGGCACAGGATATCATGGGACGCATCGGCTTATCCGTCGGGGATCTTCTACTATCGTATTCGCTCGGGAAGCTGGAGCGAAGGGGGAACGATGGTGCTGGCGAAGTAATCCCCTACCCGATGTGGGGACCGGCCGGATCGCGCGACTTGAATGTGCGGAACAGATAATAGAGCGAGGGGAGCAGCACAAGGCTTCCGGCCGCCAGCGCCCATACCATCGCGCTCAGCACCGGCCGTGGGCTCGCCGCGGCCTGATAGGCAAGGCCAGTCGGCACCAGATAGGGGAACTGCGCGAACGCCCATCCGAGCAGGATCAGCGTCACCTGCGCTATGGCCGCCGCGCGCGCCATCGGGAACTTCCGCCGGTAGAGCGCCACCAGCGCGCCTACCGCGCAGATGCTGACCGCAGCCAGCAGAAACGGCGCCCAGGGACGGGTCAGCCCCTGGAACAGATGCGGCGCATCATAGCGCGCCAGCCAGAACACCGCCAGCGCCACCGGAGCCAGCGATGCCCCCGAGGCGATGGCGCGCAGACGGAAATCGTTCTGCAGCGCCGGGTCCTCCCGCGTGTCGAGCGTCAGGTAGGACGCCGCGAGAAACGCGAACATCCCCTGCGTGAACAGGCCGCACGCGATTGCGAACGGGGTCATCCACCCCGCGACGAACCCCGAGAGGACGACATCCCCCTCCACCCGGATGGCGCCGCTGGCAAGGCCGCCGAGCGAGATGCCGAGCAGAAACGGCGTGAGGAAGCTGGCGATCCCGAAGATCGTGCTCCAGCGGCGATGCACCACGTCATCCTGCGCATCGTATTTCCTGAAGACGAAGGCCGCGCCGCGCAGGACGATCCCGATCAGGATCAGCGTCATCGGGATATGGAGCGCCGTCATGATGGCCGCGGACGCCGGGGGAAACGCGGAGAACAGCAGGACCACCACGAGGATCAGCCAGACATGATTGGCCTCCCAGACCGGCCCGATCGCCGAGGCTATCGCCTCGCGCTGCCGGCGGGCGCGGGGGCCGAACGCCAGCAGATCCCACATCCCGCCGCCGTAATCCGCTCCGCCGAGAAGCACATAGAGGATCAGCCCGGCAAGCATCACCCCCAGGATGATCAGTTCAGGCGTGATCTGCATCGGGGGCCTCCATCGCCGACGGTGGATCGCTGCGCTTTCTTCCGCCGTTCTCGATGAACGTGCGGCGAAGCAGGAACACAAGGATGATCGACAGGAAGATGTACAGCAGGGTGAAGCTGACGAAGGGAACCACCAGCCCGGTCATCGGCGTGACGGCGTCGGCGGTTCGCATGATGCCGTAGATCGTCCAGGGCTGGCGCCCAAGCTCCGTCACCATCCATCCCGTCTCGATGCCGATAAAGCCGAGGGGGCCGGCCGCCACCATCGCCCGAAGGAACCATCGCCCCTCGGGGATCTTCTTCGTCCGCCACCATCGCCACCCGCCCCACAGCGCCAGAACGAGCATCGCGATGCCGGAGGCGACCATGATATCGAACGACAGATGGACGAGCAGACTGTTGGGCCACTGATCGCGCGGTATCTCCTCGAGCCCCGTCACCGTGGCGCTCGGATCGGCATGAGCCAGAATGCTGAGCCCGTACGGGATCTTCAGCGCGTAGTCGGTGGTCATGGTCGAATCGTTCGGTATCCCGGCTATCACCAGCGCCGCCCCCGACTCGGTTCGGTAGTGCCCCTCCATCGCGGCGAACTTCGCCGGCTGCAGCTCGGCAACACGCTTGGCGCTGAGATCCCCGCTGAGCACCTGCAGCGGGATCGATATGCAGGCGACCGCCAGGGCGATCCCGAAGGCACGGCGGTGGAACAGGCTGGCGCGGTCGCGAAGGAGAAAGAACGCATGGATGGCGGCCACGGCGAACCCGGTGGCGACATAGGCCGCGAAGGTCATATGCAGCACCTGATGGAGCGACGCCGGGTTGAGCATCGCCGCCAGCGTATCCACATCGACCACCTTTCCGTTCTCCACGCGAAATCCGGCCGGCGAGTTCATCCACGCGTTGACGGTGACCACGAACATGCCGGAGAGGATGCCGCTCGCGGCGACGATCACCCCGGCGATCCAATGCATCACCGGAGATATTCTGTTCCAGCCGTAGAGATAGATGCCGAGGAAAATGGCTTCGGTGAAAAATGCGAACCCCTCCAGCGAGAAGGGCATGCCGATCACGGGACCGGCGTAACTCATGAATTTCGGCCAGAGAAGGCCCAGCTCGAACGACAGGACGGTCCCGGAGACGGCCCCGATGGCGAAGAGAATCGCGGTTCCCTTCGCCCAGCGTTTGCTCAGCTCCAGATAACCGCGATCGCCGGTGCGTAGATAGCGTCCTTCGGAGATCGCCATCAATAGAGGCATGCCCATTCCCACGGCGGCATAGATGATGTGGAAGGCCAGCGACATCGCCATCTGTGAGCGGGCAAAGAGAAAATCGCTCATCGCAATTCAGCTCCGTTGCTACGCGACGCCGGCACGTTTTGCCGGCCGGAAGAACTTAGCGAATAGCGGATGCGAAGTCAGCTACGAGCCGTATCAATGGCTATCGAAGTGTGACAGCGGCGCCCATTGCCCCGCCCGGCGACGCCGTTACCCGGCCGCAGGCACCAACGATAGAGAGCGAAACACCGAGCGGAACAATGACAGAACGATGGCGTTATAGGACGCCGCTGACGCCTGTTACGCTGCGTTACCGATGCGGGCGAACAGAAATAACGGCGCCGTGGAGCGTGGCGACGGAGCGATAATGGCGCATAATGATGGTAACAATGTATAAGCCGATCGCGGAAAGATCGGGCGATTTCAGGTGTATATAATGACTTATGCGAAGAATTTCCCCGATTATCCCGGTGTATTTCATTGGAGCGGGGAGTTGAAGAGGGATGGTGGCACTGTACGGGGCGCGATGCGGAAGCGGACCGGGCCACGGAGCCGCCTGGGGAGCGGGCCGGGGGTTGTACGGGCGACGATATTCTACTAAGTTGGGCGATGTTCACGAAGGATTGAGCGACTCACAGATGTGCTCCCCCCACGGATGTGCTGAACGTTTTCAAGACCTAACCTCATTTTCTGTTCTTCATTTTTCTGGAGTATCCGAACATGAATCGATCTCGTACCATGTTGGCGCTTGCAGCCATGATGGCCGCCGCACCGGCTATGGCGCAGATTCCACAGACGATCAGTTATCAGGGGGTTCTGCGCACAGCCACTGGTGATCTTGCCAATGGTCCATTCAAGCTCACGCTTCGTCTCTATACCACGGAGACCGGCGGCAGCCCCATCTGGTCGGAAGTCCACAACAACGTCACCGTTGTCAATGGAATCTTCAACGTCATTCTCGGCAACGCGCCTGGCACCCCTGTTCCGCTGAACCTTGCGTTCGACAAGAAGTATTATCTGGGCCTTAGCGTCGGCGATGTCGCAACCGAGCTTTCGCCTCGCACGGAGCTGACCTCGGCCCCGTACGCACTGAACGCTCGCATGGTGGTCGACAGCGCCATCGTCACCAACTCGCTGGCCAACGGCGCGGTCACCGCACCGAAGATCGCCACCGGCACCATCACCGCCGACAAGATCGCGGCCGGAGAGGTGGTCACGAGCATCAACGGCCTGCATGACGACGTCGTGCTCAAGGCAGGGCAGAATATCACGATCACCCCGTCGGGCGACAGCATCGTGATCGCTGCGACGGGCGCCGGCGGCATCACGCAGGTCAGCGCCGGACCAGGCCTGACAGGCGGCGGCACCACCGGAAACGTCACGCTCGCCATCGCCAACGACGGCATCACCAACTCGATGCTCGGCTTCCACTCGATCACCGAGTCGAAGATCGCCGACAACTCGATCGTCGAGCGCACCATCGCCGACGCGGCGGTGACCCCTCGCAAGATCAACATCGCCGGCGCGCTTCCGGGCCAGGCCATCACCTATACCGGCGGCGGCGTCCCGGTCTGGGGCTACCCGACGGCGGGCGCGCTCCTGGTTCCGTTCTCGCAGACGGCAACCACCGCCCCGACGATGTTCGCGCTGACGAACAACGGCACCGGCGCTGTCGGCTCGTTCACGATCAATAACCCGGCCAGCGCAGCCGATGCACTGATCGGTGCAACCAACGGCACCGGGTCGGGAGTGTTCGGTATCCATAGCAGCACCAACGGCACCAGCGCCGGCGTGCGCGGCGAGACCAACTCGCAGGATGTAAACGCCGTGGGCGTTCTCGGCGTGGTAAACTCGACCACACCAGGGGGCTTCTCGTCTGGCGTACGCGGCATCAACAACAGCACCACCGGGCTCGGCATCGGCGTCTATGGCTCGCAGGCAGGAAGCGGCTGGGGTGTCTATGGTACCGCACCGAACGGCATTGGCGTCAATGGCAACAGCACCGGCGGCTTCGGCGTCTATGGTACCAGCACCAACGGCACCGCAGTCTTCGGTAGCAGCAGCACGGGCCAGGCTGGATACTTCGAGATCAGCAACCCGGCCAACGGCAGCTACGCGCTGAGCGGCACCACCTCGGGAAACGGCATGGCCGTGTATGGCTTCACCAGCGGCACCGGCAGCGCCGGCTTCTTCGAGGTGAACAACGCGGGTAACGCCGTGGCGGCAGTGCAGGCAACCAACAATGGCAGCGGCGCTGCGGTCTCGGCCATCAGCAACGGCTCGGGCCAGGCAGGCAACTTCGAGATCACCGACGCGGCCAACACGGTTGAGGCTCTCGATGTCACCACCGCCGGCACCGGCCGCGCGGGCGCATTCGAGATCAGCAACAGCGCCAACCCATCGGCGGCCGTCGAGGCCATCACCAATGGTTCCGGCGCAGCTCTGTCGGGCATCAACAATGGCACCGGCGAGGCGGGTCTGTTCAGCGTGACCAACGCGGCCAACACCGACGCGGCTGTCGCTGCATCCACCGCCGGGGTCGGCCATGCGGGCATGTTCAATGCAACCAACCCTGCTAACGCAGCCGACGCTCTCCAGGTCAGCCAGGCTGGCACCGGCATCGGCGCGGCGGTCAACGTCACCAACGCAACCAACGCGCAGGCAGCTCTGCAGGCCAGCCATGTCGGCAGCGGCACCAGCATCTCCGGCATCAACACCGGCACCGGCCGCGCCGGCAACTTCTCGATCAACAACGCAGCCAACGCCGCGTTTGCGCTGAACGCGCAGACGAACGGTACCGGCAGCGCCGCCAACTTCTCGATCACCAATGCGGCCAACACGAGCACTACGGTGGGCGTGGCGACCAATGGTATCGGAAGCGGCATCACCGTGCAGCTGACCAACGCATCCAACGGCGCACGCGGCATCGACGTTCAGCAGAGCG
>Ga0164241_10001525_pt1 | contig 28176 bp, 18 predicted proteins | sample OricomyardsoilBY_FD_108780 | JGI IMG/M metagenome (GOLD analysis project Ga0164241, IMG submission 108780) | Backyard soil microbial communities from Emeryville, California, USA - Original compost - Back yard soil (BY) | ecosystem: Environmental > Terrestrial > Soil > Unclassified | place: USA... | reverse complement strand
TTGTGAGCGCAACCGCCTCATTGCTCTCTGGGAGTTCGAGAACGAGGGGTTCTTTAGTGCGGGTAAGGGGCACATGCTCAGGTTTGCACTGACAACGTTGTGCGGTCGCTCGAGGCCTTCCATTGAGAGCGACTTCGCGTTTCAGTGCCTATCGCTACTCGAGCTTGCTCGACCGGAGAGACATTTTCGCCTTTCGTCTGTACAAATTTCCCACCTGAACCCAAACACTCGAACCTGTCCCATTTTTAAGAGCTCTCGTGACGCTGATCTTAATTTGGCAATCTATCAGCGCGCTGGCATTCTTTGGGATACAACAGTCGAAGCCGGCAATCGGTGGAATCTGGAAATTCGAACCCGGCTCTGGCACATGTCTGAAGATGCGGAGCTTTTCCGCACCACGAGCGAATTGGTTGCGGTTGGAGCGTCATTTGCCGGGAGTCGAATGGTTCACGCAGATTCTGAGTACTTGCCGCTGATCGAGGCAAAGATGCTTTCTTCGTATAATCATCGCCATGGAACATTCAGCGATGCTCTCGACGGGGAGAGGGCCCATCGCCTGCCTGAGCCAACCGAAACCCAACTGAAAGACCCCAACTACGCAGCGAAGCCGTTCTACTGGGTGCGATCTGACCACGTCGATGTACAGCTGAAGCCGATTTGGCAGCGAGAATGGTTGATTGGCTGGCGTGATGTGACGGATGCCCGTGCCAGCCGGCGAACGGTAGTTCCTTGCGTTATTCCTCGAAGCCCGGTTTCTGATAAGTTCCTTCTTCTTTTCCCATCCGTTCCACCACGCCTGGTTGCTTGCTTATACGCGTGCCTGTGCAGCTTTCCGCTGGATTATGCTGCGAGGCAAAAAGTCGGCGGCACAAGCCTAAAATCCTTCACCATGAAGCAGCTTCCTGTGCTGGGACCGGATACCTATTCTGTCCGAGCTCCGTGGGACCAGCGACTTTCACTCGTGGATTGGATCGTTCCGCGCGTGCTCGAACTCACGTACACCACGTGGGATCTCCGTGCATTTGCCCTAGATCTTGGCCACGGCGATGAACCCTTCGGCTGGGATTTCGGTAGACGCTCGCAGCTTCGAGCCGAACTGGACGCTGCATTCTTCCACATCTATGGACTTACTCGTGACGACACGGTCTATATCCTTGAGTCTTTTTCTGCGGTTCGAAGAAACGACGAAGCAGCGAACGAGGGCCGTTTCGTTTCGATGTTGCGTATCCTCGACGCATACGACGCGCTCGAGCGCGCCGCTCAGGCGGGCAACGCGTACGTCTCGGCCCTGTTCCCACCGGTCGAAGTCTTTGAGAAGGGGCCTCCCGTCGACGACGCAAAGGCTCTCGGGTTGCTTCGTGTCTGTACACTCGTTCGGCTTGCGGATGACGCGCTCGACCTGCATCTCCTGACTGAGCACTACGACTTCGGCCCCGCGGTGTTGGCATCGCTCGGACCCATCGGTCAGACACCGGAAGCTCGCGCGTGGGCGGCGAAGCGGCCCGACGTACCCGGCTTGAAGTCGACGCTCGAAGAGCTGCTTGCCACCCAGATGGTCCGCGTGCTGCCGCGAGGCGACGGCTTCGTCGTGACTGCCACGGAACACACGCCACCCCGCGCGAAACTAGACGACTGGTTCATCGCCGAAGCGGGCCTCCTGATGACGCTCGGCAAGAAGTTCGCGGAGGTCGAACTCACGCGCCCAGTGCCGATGCGTAGCGAAGAGCGCAGCAACGTGTTCGACCTATTTAGGTCCAAGAAGTTGGGGTGATATGCAGTATCGGCTCGACCTCCACCAACCGCAGCACGTGCTTCATGCATCGCCCAAGCGCCCGAACCCGGCTTTGTGGGTTCGGTGCGTGACCCTGCTCGCAGCGCCTCATCCGGACGAGATCATCCGAGAGGTCCCGCTGCGGCGCGGCCTCAACATCGTGTGGGCACCACCGCGCGACGACGCGCACGCGGAGCTGTTCAAGGCCGGGCTCGCGGGCCACACCGCTGGCAAGTCGACGTTCTGCCGAATCATCCGCCACCTACTCGGCGACTCCACGTTTGCGAGCGACGCCACGACTCGCCGCATCCGCAGCACGTTGCCGCATGGGTGGATGGTCGGTGAGGTCGTGGTTCAGGGCGAAGTCTGGGTCGTGGCGCGCCCGTTCGGTCTGGGCGACAAGAGCTTCTGCGTGCGCGCCCCGGCGTGGAGCGATGCGCTGTTCGGCACTTCGCCTGAGCCGGAGATCGAGATGCGTGAGTTCATCGCCCTGCTCCAATCGAGCCTGGTAGGTGAGCTCACGGACGTGAGCTTGCCCGCAGCCGACGTCGCCGTCGGCTGGGGGCACGTCTTGCCTTGGCTCACGCGCGACCAGGAGTGCCGCTTCGCGGAGAACCTCGAATGGCGCCGAAGCTCCGAGCTACAAGTCGACGACCGCAACTTCATCGTGCGCCTTCTCCTTGGGTTCCTCTCGCCAGAGGAACAAGAGGCACTAAAGCAGCACAAGCGGCTTCAGGCAGAGCAGAAGCGCCTTCAAGCGAAGCAGCCGACGCTAGAAGCGCAGGCCGAAGCTGACGACCGACAGGTCGGGCAACAGCTCAGCATCGACATCGCGCCCGGCACGCCGCTCTTTCGAGAGGCCGTAGACCGAGCCCTACTGGAGCGCCGCCAAGAGCACGAAGCCGCGCTGAAGCGAATCGCTGCCAATGACGAGACTGCAAAGGCGCTAGCATCTCTCGAGGCCGCAGTTCTCGCCGAAGGCGCCGTGAAGACCGCGAAGGCGGAGGCCGACGAGCGCTTGGAATTTGAAAGCGAGCGGCGTGACAAGATCGAGAAAGGTGAGCGAGCCGACTCCACGACGTCGCTGCTCGCGGCCCGACCGCCAGATATGCGCACACACTGTGCGATTCCTCTCGTGCGGGCGCGGGCCGAAGGATGCCCACTGCAGGTCAGTTCTCTGACCGACCTGACCGAGCGCAAGCTGATGAGCACCTTAGCCGACGACTTGAAGGTCGCCCAAGCGAGCGTGCTGGCCTGTCGGGAAGACGTTGAACGTCGTACCGCCGAGCTCGAAACCGCAAGCAAGACAACCCTGGCCGTTCGCAGGAGCTACTTCGCCGCGCAGACGCGCATGACCAACCAACGCGAGGAACATCATCGTGCGCTCGGCGTCGTGACCTCGCTGACACAAGCGCTGAAGAACGCCGAAGACAATCGGACAAAGGCGGCCAAGGGCAGAGCCCGGCTCGAGGATCTAGTGGTCGAGCTCGAGACCTCTCGCACGCTACAGGAGAGCCTGCGCGCGCAGACCCAGGGTCGCGTGGGCCACTTCGAGCGCGTCTACGACTACATCGTGCGGGCCCTGCTCGGACCCGAGGTCGCCGGCAAGATCGCGCAAGCCGGCAAGCGCCTGACCCTCGACATCGAAGAGCACGGCAGCCGCGAAAGCGCAGCGCTCGACACGCTCAAGATCATCGCGTTCGACTTGGCCGCGCTGGCCCATAGCATCTCCGGCAACGGCGACCACCCCCGCTTCCTCGTCCACGACGGCCCACGCGAGGCCGACTTGGCACTCCCAATCTTCGGCGCCGTCATGCTCTTCGCGGCCGAGCTCGAGCGCGTCACCCACACCGATGAGCCGGCCTTCCAGTACATCATGACGACGACCACCGAACCGCCAGAATCCCTGCGCACCCCAACCTGGCTCAGGCTTCCTCTGAGCGGATCACCCGCCTCCGAGCGATTGCTGCGCCGCGACCTCTGAGCAACGAACAACTGATCAATGGAGTGACAAATGGGTGGCGCTAAAGAAGCGTGGATGGAGCAGCATGAGGGTCCGCCGTTCCTATGGAGCGCGCGAGGAAAGCACGTCTGCGTGGGGTGCATCAATGATCGAGCTATCCGTAAGTTCATTAGGCAGAGCGCCTCGGGCACTTGCAGCTTCTGCAAGTACAAGAACGACACAGCAGCTCCCTTCGACCAGGTGGTCGAATTCATCTTCGCGCGCCTCTCATCGCAGTACGGCCTCGCAATCGAGACGCTGAGCTATGACGGGCGAGAGGGCGGCTACCAAGGAGGCACGTTCGATTCCGAAGAGCTGCTTCGCTATCATTGTGAGCTGAACCTGCCTCGCGATAAGGACGAAAGCCTCATTCAAGACCTAGCCGAATGCCTTGGCGATGAGCCGTGGTGCGACATGCTCGGAGCCACGGATGCGGACGTGCTTGCGAATAGTTGGTCCGCGTTCTCGCGGTACATCATGCACGAGGCACGCTTCTTTTTTGCGGTGCATGCGCCGTCCTACTTGAGAGATGCTGATCCGTCCGATCCCGTCGTCGAGCCGCTTCTAATGCTGAAGCGAGCCGTCTCGGCACTTAGGCGTCAACGTTGTTTCGTAGAGATCGACCAAGGCACGAAACTGTACAGAGCGCGCGTTCAGCGACGCGGCGAACGTCACGAGACGGTCCTGCAGTTGGGGCCGCCTCCGCCGAAGTTCGCCGTATCGCCCAACCGGATGAGTCCAGCCGGCGTGTCGTTCACCTATCTGGCCGAATCGGACGCAACTGCCGTTGCAGAAATCGCCCCGAAGCGCAGCGCTACGGTCGCAATAGGCGAGTTCGAGACGCTGCGCAGTCTTCGCGTTGTGGACCTCACCCGTCTGCGAGGCGTGCCGTCAATATTCGATGGCTCGGATCGAGCCCATCAGCTCCGCACCGACCGAGAGTTCTTGACCGGCTTTGTCCGCGATATTCACCAGCCGATCGACGATTCTATCGCACCTTACGCTTACGTCCCCACGCAGGTCGTTACGGAGTTCATTCGTGCGTCTCGATTTCACGGAATGCCTATTGACGGGCTTCGCTATCGCAGCGTGAAAGGCAAAGGCGGCAAAAATCTGGTTCTATTCACCGGCCGAGAAGCCTTGGCGTTATCCAAGGCCGAATCTGCATCGCTGTCCTGGGAAGAGCAGCGAAAGGCTCCGGGCTCTCCCGTATTGGCTCTCAGCCGCAGGTATCAACGTCGGTATCGACCTTGAATCGGTCTGCCCAAACTTCGGCCCACAGTCCAGCAACTTCGAGCTGGGCTCCTCCTAACCCCAGCTGAGACAGACGTGATCACCTACGCCCACGGCGACATTCTCAAGGCCGACACCCAAGCCCTCGTCAACACCGTCAACTGCGTTGGCTTCATGGGGCGGGGCATCGCGCTGCAGTTCAAGGCGGCGTTCCCGACGAACTTCAAGCTGTACGAGGCCGCCTGCAAGCGCGGCGATGTCCAGCCCGGCAAGATGTTCGTGACCGAGACGCGCGCGCTGACCGGGCCGCGCTTCATCATCAACTTCCCGACCAAGCGCCACTGGCGCGGCAAGAGTCGTATGGAAGACATCGACGCCGGCCTGGTCGCGCTGGTCCAAGAGCTGCGTGAGCGCGCCATTCGCTCGGTGGCGATCCCGCCGCTCGGCAGTGGGCTTGGTGGCCTCGCGTGGGCGGATGTGCGTCCGCGCATCGCGAAGGCGATGGAGGCTCTACCCAACGTCGAGGTCACCGTGTTCGAGCCGGGCGGTGGGCCAGCGGACGCGCAGCCGAATCGGTCGAGCAAGGTTCCAGTGATGACCCCGGGACGCAGCGCGCTCGTGGGCCTCATGGCTCGCTATCTGTCGGGGCTGATGGAGCCGTGGATCACCCTGCTGGAGGTCCACAAGCTGATGTACTTCCTGCAGCTCGCTGGCGAGCCACTGAGGCTTCAGTACACGAAGGCGCTGTATGGGCCGTATGCCGAGAACCTTCGCCACGTGCTTCACACGATCGAAGGGCACTTCGTCTCGGGCTACGCTGATGGTGGTGACGCTCCTGACAAGCAGCTGGAGCTGGTCCCTGGTGCGCTCGAAGACGCCACGAGCTTCCTCCAAGCGCACGGCGACACGAGTGCCCGCTTCGAGCGTGTAGCCGAGCTCGTTCGCGGCTTCGAGACACCGTTCGGCTTGGAGCTCCTGGCAACCGTGCACTGGGTCATGGCCGAGCAGGGTGCACGCGACTCCGAGACCGTGCGCGAGCAGGTTTATGCTTGGGGGCCACACAAGCGCCGCTTCACGCCCGAGCAGCTCGAGCTCGCCGCAAGCCGCCGTCGTGCGGCTGGATGGCTGCCCGCGTGACCGGTGGGGCGCTCCCATGAAGCTGCTGTATCTCGACTCGAACGACATCGCGAACCTCGGCGACGGCAAGTACGGTGACGACACCATCGTGCGGTTGAAGGACGCGCTCGACCAGGCGGGTGCGAGCCTGGCTGTGTCCCACTTCCATATCATCGAGGCTGTGGGCAGTGATGTGGGCGAGGCCCGGTGGCGCAGGATCCTCGACGCTGGCATCGAGGCCGAAGCCTTCGTCGGTGATGTGCGGGACCATGAGCTCGTGACGGCCGCCACGACGCTGGGCGATGCGACCGCGCAGACGCATGCGCCTCGTGTCCCGCTGCGCCTCGTGATCGACGTCATGTTCGCTGATGCGCGCGCCCACTACGACGAGCTGCGGAGCATCCATCGCGGCACGGCCACCGCTTCGTTCTTGTCGATTCAGGGCGACGACATGGCGCGTAAGCCTGACTTCAAGTCGTACGACAAGAAGGTCGTCGACTTGCTCGCCGAGATCGACACCGTCGCCAACCGGCTCGACGGCAAGATCACGGCGGCGAAGGTGCGGGGCGTTGATCTCGGAGCCAGCGTCCGCAACAAGCGCGGCGCGGGCGTCGACAAGCTCTTCCAAGAGAACCTCGGTCATCGCCTCGACGATGTGATCGAGGCGCAGCGGTCCGCAATGGTCGCCATGCTGCGCGAGCCGAACCCTGCTGCCGAGAGCGCGGCTCAGATTCGTGGGTTCTTGCGCGACGCCAACATCGAGCTGAAAGGCAAAGCCAAGAACCTCAAGGTCGGGCAGCTCATGGAGGTCTCGGTCATCTGCCAGCGCGCGGCCGGACTCGGTGTGCGCTTCGCGTACTCCGACATGGAGCGCCTGTTGGTCAACCGCATCCCCCACGTGCTCGACTACTACCGTCGTCGCGACCCCAATCGTATGACCGAGGTGGGCGACGAGCTCGACGGCGACCACCTGACCTACCTGCCGTTCGTGAGCCTCATGACGGCCGACGGTCGAACGGTGAACTGGATCAAGCAGACCAAGCTGCCCAAGCTCCTCGCTGTGGTGAAGCGCCTGTCGCCAGGCGGGAGCCGCGAGCTCTTCGACGCTGTGCTGAAGCGCCTGGACACCGCGATAGATCTGGCCGATCCGATGCCCAGTCCCTCACCTGCTTAGCTCTGCGAGGTCGTATGGCTGCTCCGAACGAGGCGCGAGTGCGAGATGTCCTTCGCGTGCTGTGCCGCATTCCGGTCCCGCGTGGACAGCTCGTCCTCTATCGATTGCTCATCGCGGCGCCAGACGTCGGGACGACCAGCGAGCAGGTGCGCAACGCGCTGCAGATCAGCTCGGCACAGCATCGTGGCTTGATGGCGGCGCTCACGCTGCGCATCAACAACACACCGCGCGAGCTGCTGCCCGATGAGAAGCCTGGGCTGGCGTTGATGGTGCGACAGGAGTGGGGCGGAGCGCAGAACACCTATTGGCCTACGCCGGAGCTCCTGGCGGCCGTCACGCGCCTGCCCGCCCTCGCCGAGCTGATGAAGCGGCCGCTCGAAGAGGTGGCGCAAGGCGGCGCGGTGTCGTTCGAGCTGCCGCAGGGCATGGCCGCAGAGCCCGTTGTCGCCGTTGCGCCGCCGATGCCGACGGTCGTCGTCAAGACGCCGTTTGGCGAGCTGCTCGCCGACCTCGACGCGAGCGGGCTGGTGTTCCCGAGCGAGCTCATCGCGAACCTGCTCCTGGCCTTGCAGGTCAAGCGCTTCGTGATCCTCACGGGCATCTCGGGGACCGGCAAGACGAAGATCGGCCAGACGCTGGCGAAGCGCTTCCGGGCGACGCGGCGCGAGGAGGTCGTAGCCGAGGTCGATGAGCGCAGTGCGGTCGTGCAGGTGCAGCCCTACATGCACACTCGGCAGCGGATGGTGCTGCCGGTGTCGGTGTCGAGCCAGCTCGGTCGGCCGGACGAGGGACCCGGGCGCGTCAACGCGCGCTGGCCTGGCGGCACGCTGGAGCTGGCCACGTATCGGCAGAAGAGCGCGTTCATCGTGCTCTTCAAGGGCAAGCTCAAGGCCTGGATCCGCGACTCCTTCGCGCTCGGGTCGAGCCTGGTCATCCGCCTCGATGGGCCGGAAGGCGAGCTGCCCGACACCGTCGTGTTCGAAGCGCCGAGCGACACTCAGTTCACCGAAGTCGTGGTCAAGAACGCGGAGATTGTCGCCGTGCGGCCAGACTGGACCGACCACCGCGGGCTGCTCGGTCACTACAACCCGCTGGCCCAGCGCTACGTCGTCACGCCGTTCCTGTCGCTGCTCCTGCGGGCTACCGACGAGGTCGCGCAGGCCCACGAGCAGAAGGGCGCGCCGACCCCGTTCTTCGTGCTGCTGGACGAGATGAACCTCGCGCGTGTCGAGCACTACTTCTCGGACTTCCTCTCGTGTCTGGAGTCGGGGGAGAAGCTGCACCTCCACGACGAGCCGCAGGTCGAGGAAGGCGAGACCGAGGACGACGGCCCGGCCATCCCACGCCAGCTCGCGGTCCCCGAGAACCTGTTCATCATCGGGACCGTGAACGTCGACGAGAGCACCTACCTCTTCAGCCCCAAGGTGCTCGACCGCGCGTTCGCCATCGAGCTGAACACCGTCGACCTCCGCGGGCTCGCGGACGGCATGGCGCGTGGCAGTGAGCTCGACCTGGTGAAGTGGGACGGCACGCTCGCCGCGCCCGTGCAGCCGAGCCGGAAGGACTGGGTCTGGTTCTCGAAGCATCAGAACGGCGAGCTGGTGACTCACGTGCAGGCGTTGCACGACCTGCTCGCACGCCACCACCGCCACTTCGGCTATCGCGTCGCGGAGGAGCTCGCGCGCTTCGTGTGGCTCGCCGTCGCGCAGACCGCGAACCCGGGCGAGTCCGCCGACGAGGCGCTCGACCTCGCCATCCTGCAGAAGGTGCTGGTCAAGCTGAACGGCACCCAGGCCGAGCTGCAGGAGCTGGTCGAGTCGATGCTCGAGCTGATGCTGGCCGGCGCGGGCGGCGCGCCCGAGATGCGCAACCTTGCCAAGTGGCGCCTCGACCCGATCACCTCGACAGTCGTCGCCAAGGACGAGGCCTCCGAGGTGCAGCCGCTGTTCCCGCGCTCGGCCGCCAAGCTCTGGCGCATGCAAGAGCGCCTGCGTCGGCAGGGGTTCGCGTCGTGGATCGAGTAGGCCTGCTCGTCCCGGTGGCCACCGGCAAGGGGCCGCCCGCCGAGCCGACCGCCGACGGGTGGCGCCTGCAGAGCGAGCGCGAGTATCTTGTCGAAGGCGACGCGGCCGCGCTGACGGCTGTACTCGACGCGCTGCCGACCCGCGTCGCGCGGCGCTGGGGCCCGGTCGTGCGACTGACGTTCGGCAACAGCGTCGGTCGCGTGCCGGCAGGCCCGCTCGGCACGCTGCACCTGCAGTCCGGCAAGTGGGACGAGGCCGACTACGACCACATGCTCGCCGGCGTCGCCGAGGAGGCGCTATCGCTGCCGTTCGCGACGAGCGCCGCGACCGCGCTGCCCTACGCGCGCGACAGCGAGCTGGCGGATGAGCCGCCGTACCACGCGCTCGTGTGGTTGGCCCACGCGCTCCTCGACACGCCGCTGCGACCATTGCTCGGCGCGCTCAACGGGCTCGTCACCGACCCGCACCGACGGCTGGTGCGCTCCGAGCGCGAGGTGCCGGTCGAGCTGGCGCGCTCGCTGGGACCGCGCACGATCGACGACATCCTTTCGCTGCGCTGGCCGTTGCAGCGCGTGCAGAGCGGCCAAGGGGTAGGCGGATTCATGCCGCTGCGCATCGCCGAGACGTCGGTCCAGCACAGCCTCGACACGGCCGAGAACCGCTTCGTGAAGGCCTTCCTCGATTCATGCGCGCACCTGGTCGCGCGCGTTCGGACCCGCAGCGCCGCGCTGACGCCGGACGCGCGCCGCCGGGTCGCGCGTAAGCTCGACGCCGTCGCCCAAGCGCTGGCGCCCATCCGGCGCGCATCGATGTGGCGCGCGGTCGGCCGCCTGACCCACCTGGCGACCGGCTCGAGCGTCATGCAGCGCGACGCCCGCTATCGCGAGGTGCTGCGCGCCAGCGTGCTGCTGCGCGGGGCGTCCCGCGCGCTGCCGCTGTCCGACGACCAGGTCACCCAGCTCCTCGAGGTCAAGGACGTCGCGCTGCTCTACGAGCTGTGGTGCGGCTTCATCCTGCTCGGGCTGCTCCGCGAGCTGCTCGGTCCGCCGCTCGAGGTCACGCCCGTGCGCGACGGCGCCGCGGGCAGCAATGTGCCTTGGGGGTTGCGGGCGCGCTGGCAGACCGGAGTCGAGCTGGCGTTCAATCCCAGCTACACGCAGACCAATGGCTGGCATGGCCGCTCGAGGTCGGTCGATCTGCGCCCCGACCTCGTCGTGCGGATCCCTGTTGGGCCACACGCCGGACTCCACGTGTTCGACGCCAAGTTCAAGCACGACGGGGTCGACGGCGCGGTTGTCGAGGCCGACATCCACAAGATGCACGCCTATCGGGACGCCATTAAGGGCGTGCGCAGCGCCTGGGTGCTCTTCCCGGGCGCGAAGCCAGTGCGCTTCCCCGATAGCGAGGGTTCGCCGTCAGGCGTCGGCGCGTTCGTTTTGCTGCCGGGCCACGTTGACGACGCGCTTCGAGACCACCTCGCGGCAGTCGTCAATTGAGCGGACTACGTGCGCCACGCGTCGCTGAAGTGCTCGGCGAGCGTGGGATCTGCTTCGAGCCTGCGATTCAGCACGATGACGGCATCGGCCTTCTTCGTGCGATAGCTAGCGATGTGATTGCCGTGCACAATTGCAGCGGCAAGGCGGCTACGATAGTCGGCATCATCGAGATTGGGAATCTCGTGGTGAGCCGCCCGGAGCTCGGGCACGACGCCCTGCTCACTCTTGTCCGGCGGGATCGGCAAGCCCTCCTCGGCAATCACGATGTAGTCGACGTTCGCCGGCTTGTCGTCTTGGAAGTGCGCCGCGTGCAGCACGGCCAAGAGCTCTGCTTCCGCCGACGATGACGCCGCATAGACCGAGAGCCGCCCTTCGTCTTTGTCGCGTGGCGTCAGAGCTCGCTCGAGCGTCGCCTGAATTTCTGCCGGGCTATTGCCGAGAGCGCGACGCCCGACTCGGAGGAAGAATCGCATCAGCCGACATCACTGGGGCCGGCTGTTCAGCTCTTCTCGAACTTCGATGAGGGTGTCCTTCACGTCGGGATCAGCGTCTTGGTCGAAGAGGTCGAGGAGCGCGTCGTGGCTGGGCAGCGCCGCCGCCAGTCTGAGCGTCAGCTCGCGCAGCGCCGCGTCTTGATGCGCGGCAAGCTTGCGCACCACGTTGCTGCCGACGTGATCGCTGGAGTTAGTCGCTGCGGCCGCCAACGCGCGCAACAAGGTCTCACTGTAGGAGCGCAGGTCAGCCCGCTCCGCCGCGTCTAGGAGCTTGTCCGCGGCAATCTGCCATACACGCTTGTCTGCGATATGCGCCAGCAGCTCCGCGGCGGGCCGCAAGGTGTCATCGCTGCGCTCGCTCTCCATGCGCGCGATCAGCCAGCGTGCGCCCTGTTGGCCGTGCGTAGCGAAGCGCGCGCGAAGCGCCTTGCGGCCGGACGGACCAGCGAATGGCCCTTCGCGATCGCCGAGCGAGAGGTAGAGCCGCTCGAGAGCCGCGGTATCGGCGTAGGTCGACGGCGAAGTGGTCGCTGAGGATGAATGGACGTCGTAGCCGCGGTCGACGATGGCCGAGTTGGAATCCCAGTTCACGTTGATGTCTCGATTCCGAGCTGCGTCAACGCGAGCTCGGAGAGGTGGGTCTTGAAGAGCTGGTTGACGGCGGCGTTCAGACGCTCGAGCTCGCTTTGGGAGTCGTCCACGAACGCGGCGGAGGCCGTCGTCTCGACGCGAACTTGATGGATTTCATCGCGGACCAGCCCGGCCCTGATGACGATGGTCTGATACATACCGTGCTTGCGGACATCGAAGCGCAGATCGATGCGCTGCGGATCATCTTCCGCGCCGAGCACGAACCCCCGGAGCGCCGGCAACCACGCCACCAAGTCGGGTATGGACGACCAGTGCCGGCCTCGCTCGAGCAGATCGACCTTCGTCACCGAAAGGGACTTGAGGCGCACGGTCTCGTCACCCCTCGAGTGCCACGTGCTGAGGAAGCGGTCGAAGCTCTCGAGCGCCAGCGTCAGCACCCCTTTTTGGTCGCCGCGCGATCGGAAGCGCGGGTAGCCCAGCCCTTCAACGCTGCGCCAGTTGAAGACGAGGCGGTCTTTCTGCAGCTGCACGACCTGGTTATCGTCCTCGCTCACGTACCATGCCCGGATCTCGGGTGGCCCCAACGAGACCGATGGGTGCTCGGAGATCGGGGCCTGGGGGACAGCGCGTGGATAGGCGGAGAATGCTTCGGACCAGATGCGACCGAGCTGCAGCGCGTCGAGCGCGGCGAGCGGCGCGAACTCGAAGCCGCAGGCGACCTCGACGATCGGGGGCCTCTGCAGTCGGAAGCCGCTGTTGTTGGGTTTTCCGGCAGTTACGCTGGGCACGTGACGCTCCACGGGGAGAAGATAGGGCAGACCGATCGTGTCAGCCAGCCGCTGATACGCTTTCAGCGTACGGAGCCAGCATCATCCTGACTTCCGAGGGGCTGATCGCGGCCGGCGGCGACGCTCTTCCCGTGCGGTTCGTCAGCACCATGCGGATCGACGACCCGGGCCAAGCGCGTCGGCGAGCCGGTCCAGGTGGCTCCAGTAGGTGGTGGAAGCGGGTGCTGCAGGCGCTTCGACTGGGTGGTGGAGAGCGCTTCGAGAGGCAGGCCGAGCCGCACATGGCGGATGGCCGAGGCGCTCCGAGCGGCTGGTCGAGCCACATCCTGTGGGTCGACCTCGCCGCTCGCAGCGCCTGCGGCATGGGCTCAGGCCGGGTCGTTCACTTGGTCGGGGCCTTACGCGGACCCGTACGTCCGAAGCGGCCCATGTACTGAACGAGCGGAGCGAACAGGGTCAGGATCTCGGGGTTAGTCTTGCCTTGCGCGTTCACCTGGTCGTTGACCTTCCGGAGCATCTCCCAGGCCTTGCCGTCGAGGATGAAGTTGGCCTGCTTCAGGGTGGTCAGGACCACTTCGACCGAGGCGATGATGTTGTCGATTCGCTCCGCGTCGTCGCCCGCCTTCTCGAGGCCGTCGGCGGTGACGCCGACGGGCAGGACGAACCTGCCTTCGGCCTTGCGGATCGCATCGGCCGTGTCAGACGCCGCGCTGCCGATGCCGCGCGGCGGCTTGGCGATGGCCTGCACTTGGTCATTCGAGAGCTTGCCGGCGTCGGCCGGGACCTCGATGTCGTCGGGCATGACGACCGTGACTTCACCATGAGAGACGCTACTCATTGCTGATCCTCCGTTGGTTTTCTTTGTTCGCCGCAGGGCGACCACCACTGCTGGCTTTGCGAAACAAGAGATAGCGGAGGTCAGCGTGGTGTGCAACCGCGCGCAGGGAGAAATCCGGGTCAGTCGAGCCTGAGCATTCGGGCCATTGCCAGTGCGGAGTCGGACCGTTGTCCGACGTGGGTCACGGTGACCCCACGGATGGCCCAGTTCGGGTCGCCCGAGTGGTGGATGTTGAGCAGCTCCGGCCAGACCCGCTTGGCGCTCTGAATGAGAAAGCGCTCGACTTCCGTGATGAGCTCATCACTGGCGCGGGGCGGCGCGACAGCGAAGAGAACGACGGGCGTTCCGTGCGTCCATGTGTGCACGGCCGTGTTCAGCTTCTGAAGCTTGTCTACCGCGAAGACCTCTTGCCGGAAGCTCCGGCACGCTTTGCCCACATATGCGGCTCGTAGGCCTCCGCCGTTCCTGATGGCGAAGAGACAACAGCCGCGCGCCCCACCCAGGTCTTCATACTCGGCGAAGAAGTCGCGTCCGTCGTCCTTGCCGATGTGCTTGGCCCCACGGTGGTTGGTCTCGAACGGAATTTCGAATGGGCCGTAGGAAACGAACTCTCGGGTCATGTCGGGTTCGCTCCGTTCTTCGTGCCCGATTGCCCGGGCTTGTTGAGGGGCGCCAGGAAGGGACTGGGCGTCCCAGTCCAGGTCACCGCGAGCTGGTCACGCGCGCGCGTCATCGCGACGTAGAGCAGGCTGCGCTCTCGCGCAATCAGGTCGTCGCGGTCTTGCGGATCGTCGCAGGCTGCTAGCGCACCCGAGCTCGGCAACGTCGAAGCGCTGGCGTCGTGTACGAGCACGGCTTTGAACTCGAGGCCCTTGGCGCGATGCATCGTCCCGATGCGGACCCCACTCTGCGCCTGAGCCTCTTCGTCGGACAGCAGGTGAACGGCCAGGCCCGCACCCTCGAGCGCTTTCTCGAGCGCGGTCACGCGGCTGTTGGTTCGCGCGAACAGGCCGATCGCCGCGGCCTCGATACCCGCGTCGAGCCACGTCCGGACGATGCGCACGGCGCCGTCGCGCTCCGCGTCGGCGAGGTCGAAGCCCTCGAGCGCTGGCGCGGGGCCCGAGTGCAGGCTCCGCGCCGTGCGCGCAACGGTGCCACCATCCATGTCGTCGCTGGAGACCGCGGTCGCCTCGAGCACGCGGTCCGCTGCGCGCCGAATCTGCTCCGTCGTCCGGTAATTGAGCCGCAGCACATGCGAGCGGCCGCGTACGTCGATCCCCAGCGCCGAGAGCGTGAGACCACCCGCATAGAGGCGCTGGCCCGCATCGCCATAGAGCGCGAGCCGCTCCGGGGCTTTGCCCGCAAGCGCACGCAGGAAGCGAAGCTCGATCGGCCGGAGGTCCTGAATCTCATCGACCAGCACCGCATCGAAGGTCGGCTTCACGCGACCTTCTTCGATTGCGCGCAGCGCGAACCTGCAGAGTCCCGTCCAGTCGAGGCGGCGCTTGCCTTCCAGCTCGGTCATGGCGCGCTCGAAGACCGCCCACAGGATCTTGCGTTCGGTCACCGAGAGCGCCTTGCCCCGGCCCGTGCGGCGTGCCACGCGATACTCGGCCCACGTACCAAGACCCTGGGGCGCGACGACGTTGTCGTACTCATTGCGCAGGAAGCGCGGGTCGATTTCGGGCGCGAGCGTCAGGCGAGCCCGCTCGAGAGCCGCTCGCACATCGCTGTCGGACGCTGGCTTCACGAGGGCGTCGACGTCTTGGCAGATCGCCAGCGCACGTGCGTGCACCGTCGAGACCGTGATGCGTGCGAGCTCGTCCGCGCTGCATAGGACTCGGAGCTGGCGCAGCAGGTTGTGAGCGAGCGTCGTGACGAAGGTGGCCACGAGCACGTGGTGCCCGGCTCTCGCGAGATGCCGGGCGCGGTGTAGAGCCACCGTGGTCTTGCCAGTCCCGGCCGAGCCGGTGACCTTCACCGGTCCTTTGGGAGTCGCTTGGACCAGCGCGCGCTGAGTCGGGTGCAAGAATCCAATCCAACGATCGAGCGGCGCTTTGAGCGCGGCCTCGAGCGTCAGTAGGTCGGGTTCGACCAGCAGGCTCTGCTGCGCGCCAGCGAGGATCGGCGCGGCTGCCGGGATCGGAACCGGCGGCGTGACGAGCTCGCCCATCGCGAGGCGTACGAGGCGGTCGGCGACCTCCTGAGGGAGCTTGCCAACGACGCTGAGCAGCTCGTCTTCCGTACGAATCTCTCGCACCACCGGTAGCCACGTCGATGGCACACCGAGGCTCGACAGGTAGTCGTCGCTGCGCTCCGCGAACAGTGCGAGCTGGAGCTGCGGCGGGGTTGTGGTGGAAGGCGTGGGAAGAGGGGTGGGAGCTGGCGCTATTGGCAGCTCGACGATCTGCAGCTCACCGGTGGCTTCGTGCCGGCCGATGTCATGGCGCTCGGCCCACTTGTAGGCGGGGTCGTGACGCCCTGCGTGGACCGCGACCCAAGCATCGCCGTCCCGATAGAGGATGGCGCGTAGCGCTTGCGTGATGCGGCCCGACCAGACTCCGGCGGAGCGTGCGCTGTCGATTCGCTCGAGCGAGATTGCCGGATGCGCTGGGTTGTCGCGGAAACGCAGCATGAAGTCGAAGACGCGACCCTTGTCGATGCTCGGCAGCTCTGCCACGGAGTCGAGGAAGCGGTCGGCGATGATCAGCGCGGTGGTCATCGCGGCATGGCCTTGGCGATGCGCTCGACCACCCTGTCCGCCTTGCTGGCGGCCTCGGGCCCGTCGGCGGCGTGGAGCAACAGGTCGGTCTCCTGCTTACTCAGCTCGACAGGGTTTCCGATCAAGCGAAGCGGTGGTCCGGACAGGAACACGAACGCAGGTCCCCCGAGCGGCCCGAAGTCGAGGAACCAATAGCCGTGGTCCGACTCGTCTGGAGTGGGTGAGCGCTGGCACATCAAGAGGTCGAGGCGCTCGGAGGCGTAGCGCGTCGACTTGCGCAGCCGCGAGGCGTCGGTGGCGAAGGGGCCCGTCGGGAAGTTGGTCAGCGAGTTGAAGATGGCGCCCTTGAGCTCGATGACACTCCAGCGCCGCACGGACGCGTGGACCATGAGCGCCGCGATGTGATCGGCGACGAGGTCGAGGTGAAGCAGATTGGACTCGCCGCCGGCGGCGCGGAGTCGACCCACCGTGGCTTTGGCTCCGAGGCCTTGGGGCAAGTGGACCAGCTCGTGCGCGACGTAGAGGAACGCGGCCTTGAGCAGCTCATCGCCGGTCGCGCCGCTGGTCAGCAGCAGGTCGGGGTAGCCGCGGTCGACCCTGAGCTTCGAGCCGTCGAGCTGGACCTTGTCGTCGTTGGTGAGCGCTGCGAGCTCGACGCTGACGACGTTCTCGAGGAGTGCGCCGACGTCGAGTCCGTGGATGGGCTTCTTCCACGGGGAGAGGATAAAGCGCTCGAGATGGAGTCGCAGTTGCTCGATTTGCGAGTCGCTTGCTCGAGACGCTTCGGACTTGGGCGTCGTCTTTGGCATCGGCGCAAAACAATCCATAGCGGCGACGACGCGCTGCACGGTAGGGGCGCCCTCCTCGAGGATCTCCCGGGCGAGCAGGGCGGCGTCATCTGTCCGACCTGTCAAGCGAGGAGCGAGTGCCGCCGCCACGCCCTGGGCGACATCGTCTCGCCAGCCGGCGAGACCTCGCACTTCCGGCACCGCGAGCGCGTCGCGTTCGTCGGTGGGGTCTCGCCAGAGGTTCCAGTACGCGTCCGCGAAGAAACGAGCCCATGGGGCTCGCTCTCCCTTGAACCACCTCAGCTTGTTCAGCCCCGCGTCAAGGCTCGGAAGGCTGGTGACTTCGTCCGATTCACCAGGCACGAACACTTCGAACGCTGTCTCCCAGCCGCGTTCGAGATAACGTGCCGGTAGCTCTCCGGCGATCAACATTTCGAAGACCAGCGCGGCGCATCGCGGGTAGTCGTCGGCTTGCCGCATGGGCTCGAAAGCCAAGTGGCTCTGCTCGACACGAAGCAGGCTCGATACGAGGTCGCGCACGACGGCCGGTTCCAGGCTCGAGTCTTCGACCACCCTCCACAGCGGCAGATAATGCGGCCAGTCCTTGAGGCCGCGGTCGAGACCCGCCATCAGAGTCAAGAGCAGCACCGCGTCATTCGTACGGCCGACCTCAGTCAGCTGGAGAAACAAGACGCGGAGAATCTCGAGTCGGTGAGGGCTGCGTAGAGCGGAGACCGCGTGCTCCAAGACCCAATCGACGAGCCTTGACGCAGGAATGGCGTACCGCTTGATGAACTCTTCGGCGCCGCGCAAGACTACGTCGGCATCCCCCGCGTCCGCGTTGCTGCTGACCCACTCCGCAACTCGCGTTGCCAGAGCCTCCGTGCCGTCCGCCCATTGGAGAAAGGCATTGTAGAGATGCGGCTTCGATGCCTCCCACTTCAGTTCGATCAGCGTTTGAAGCGTGAGCTCACCCGCTCGCTCGCTGGTCCATAGTTTGTTGTCCCGCATCTTGTTCACGCGCTGCAGCCAGCGCGTTGGATCAGACCTCCACGCACCGCTGTCCCAGATCTCGGTGATGCGCGTCGTCGCTTCTTCAGGCTCCAGCGTGAGCGTGTAGCTGAGCGCGGCGTCGAGGCGGCCCTCGAATCGTTTGGCGTCGATGGACATCACGGCCTCCTTGGTTCGAGTGCTGCCAGAACTTGTTCCAGTGCCTCGCCGGCGCCTGGAACCAGCACCAAGAGGGACTGTCCTCGCGCTGCGAGTGCGGCTTCGAGGCCATCTGGTGTGGCGTTCTCACCTACCAGCGCGAGCTGCCGGTCGCCGAGAACAACGATGACCTCGACGAAGCCTGCGACGCGACCCGTCGGTCCGGAGACGTCGCCGCCGGGCTGGACCTCGACTCCCGCGGTCGACAGGCGCTCGATGAGCGGATGCCATGCCTCGTCGAACAGGCCCAGGTCGAGGTGCGGCAACTCAGCCTCGGCGCGAGGTTCTAGGCCTCCGGGCGGAGGCGCTCCGAGTGCCCCGAAGACCGACGGCATCGAAGCGAGGAGCGCAACCCAGTCGCTCGAATGAGGGAATCGCAGGACTTGCCAGCCGATGTCACTCAGCCCGTCGGCTTGTGCACGGTCGACAGCTTGCTGGCGGACAGCGTCGTGATGGGGGCCGTCGATGAAGATGGCGAGGCCAGCATCTCGATAGAGGAAGTCTGGCTTCACCTGAGCTGTCCCTATGTCGAGCAGCACCTGCGCGTCGCTCGGCAAACGCAGCCCGAGTCGATCGACCAGCTCGACGAAGCGCCGCTCTAGATCGGATTGGGTGAGCCGTATCAGTCGCTCACGGTGCTCGGCCCGTGGGTCGCTCGAGGGCGACGTCTGGACGGCCGCGCGTGACCAGCGCACGAGCAACTCTACAATGGCGCGACGGTCGACGAGCCCGTGGTCGGGCTGGTTGAAGTAGGACAGCAGGCAGTCGTAGCAGGCCGCCTCGCACAGCTCGCGACGACCTGGTGGTCCGCCGAGATCTTGGCCCGTGGTGGGATCGAAGTGGCAGAGCTCCAGCGCTCGGCGAATCACCCGGTGCCAGGCGTCGGGCTCGTCGACGAGTCGGCGCAGCACACGCGCGCCGCCTTCCGATGCCTCGTAGAACAAGATGCGTCGCCGGTCTGCTGAGGACGGCAACGGCTCTGCAGCCAGCTCGCGGTCTTCGAGCTGGAACTCGATCTGGATCGCCGACTTCAGCGCCGCTTGCAGGGACGCCATCTCTTCGGTCTCGAGGTGCTCGGCCGGGGCAAGCACGAGCGCGTTCTTGCGGTCCTCGACAAATGGAATCACGCGCTCGGCACCCGACGGCTGCGACGGCTGGACATCATCGTCAGCTTGCTCCCACTTGCCCGTCGCGAAATCCAACATGAAGCCGTCGGGCTGGTCCTTCTTGCGATTGCGCCATCCGTAGTTGATGCGCCATAGCGAGGCCGACTGGCCAAACGTGAGCGTGGCGACCTTGGCATCGCCATGGACTTCGGCAGTACGAACAGACAGACGTCCACCGCGCGCGGCGAAGCGCACTGCGGTACGGAGGTCATAGCCGAAGCGCTGTCGCTCTTCCTCGTCCGACGTGATCCGGTCGCGCCTCCGTGCGACCACGTTGCGCATCGGGAACATGTTGCGGCGGGCGGGTGGGAGCTCGACCCCGCAGTGCTCGCAGACGTCTGGTGCTGGGTCGTCGCCGAGCGGATGGTAGTAGCCACAGGCCGCACATCGAATAGCTCCGACGAGTGGCGTCGCGCTCGAAGACGACGTGCGGTTCGATGCGCTCGGCGCTTCGGGTGCGGCCAGCACGCGCTGGACGCGGAAGCGTGAGCCCTCGTGATACAGCGTGTTCTGCGGTCCGAACTCCGCGATGGCCAGGAAGCGGGGTCGCTGAAGGTACTCATCACGGCCGCCGCGACGCCCGACCTGGAGGAAGGCTGAGAGCGGCAGACGGGGGAAGTTGTAGCCGGGCAGGAAGCCCTCGGACGCGAAGTAGCGGTAGCTGTAGAAGTCCGAGCTCGGGTCCGTGCCTTCTTGTAAGAGCACGTCGCGCTGGTTCTCGGCTTCGCGTCGCAGCATACGCGCGCGGTCGCGCTCGTCGGCGCTGCGCGAGGCGTCACGCGCGATACGGTCCTGCCGCTTCCACTGATCGAGTGCCGCCCGATAGAGGCTGCGCCAGCGCTCGCAAGCATCTTCGAACGCTTGCGGAAGTCGGTCGAGCACCTGAGCGAGCCAGGCGTCGACGGACTCCCCTGGGGATGTGAGCTTGTCGACGACCGCGCCGAGCGCGGTGCGTGAGCGCGTCAGCGCGGAGTTGCGATGTCGCACGTCGTCCAGCGCCTCACGCAGTGACGGGATGACCGCGAGCGTTGGCTCATCGCCCGCCACGTCGAGGACTTCGGAGATCGAGCGTCCAAGCGAGACGCCGCTGACGCCGAGCCAGATGGCGTGTACGTGGGCGCGGACGAGCTCGTCGTTCTGGAGATCCACACGCGGCGGGCTGACCGCGCCTGCGACCATTCGGCCGGGGTGGCGGAAGAACCAGCGGTCGTGCGAGCTGCCCGCGGAACAATACGTGAGGATGAACGCCGGTTGCCCACTACGGCCAGCGCGCCCGCTGCGCTGGGCATAGTTGGCGGGCGTCGGAGGCACGTTGCGCAGGCCGACGACTGACAAGTCGGCGATGTCGATGCCGAGCTCCATGGTCGGCGAGCAATAGAGCACTGGTAGGGTGCCCTTGCGAAAGCGGTCCTCTCGATCGCGGCGCTCCTTGTCTCCGACCTGCGCGGTGTGCTCGCGGGCTTCCAGAGAACGCAGCTCGGGCAGGGCGTCGCGGTAGAAGGTGCGAAAGTACGGGTTGGCTCTCAAGCCGTCGGCGGGAGCCGAGGGGACACGAATCGGATCGTGGAAGGCACGCGTGCCATCACCAGCACGAAAGACGAACGCGGACGCATTGACGCGATACGTGGCGCCCAGCGGCGCGATTTCCTCACGATGGAGGAGGCCAGCGTGTGCGAGCACGCGGAACAGCTCGGCGATGACCGGCTCGGTGTCGACGAGGCTCGGAATCGGTGCCCCGAGCGTCCCGAGACGTCGTAGCAGCTGCCCAAAGCCGGCACGCGCCGAGACGAAGATCACTCGGTCGCGATAATAGGGCAGCTTGAGGTCGCTCGACTGTGAGCCGGGCACCGCCCATACCGACTTCGCGAGGAAGCGGATGTCGTCGAGGCGCCATGTCTCGGTGAGCGACTGGTCGGCTTGCTGGCGAATGGTCTCGAGGCGCTCGGGATCCAGGAACTCGACGCGGATCGCCAGCTCGCGGCGAAGATGATCGAGCAGGGTCTTGGCGACTGCGAACCGCTGATCAGCGGTCGCGAGTGCGAGCGGCTGCGGACCGGCCTGCCAATGTGAGTCGGATGCTGCGAGGTGTCGTAGCGAGCGGTACTCGATCTCCATGAGCCCGCACTCTTCGAGGTTGGGCGAGGTCACGCGCCAACCGCGTCGAAGGTCTCCGTAGAATATGTGGCCAATGATCGACCGAAAGGCCCGCTCGGTATCCTCCCGCTGCAGGAACTCGACGTCTGGATTGACCGCGTACGCGCTGAGCGGCAGGGCGAGCGCGTCGAAGATCCCCGGCAAGATCTGGTCGTGGAGCAGACCCGCGCTGCCCGCCGTAGTCAGGGCTTTGGCGACGCCGCTGCGGATCAATCCCTGAGTGACGAAGTCGTTGAAGTGGCCCGCCTGAAGCGATGCGTCCTGGCGATTGTCGGTGAACGCTAGGAGCTTTCGGGCGTGCGCGGGCACTCCCTGGTGGGGATCGCGGAGCTCACGCAGGAGCCCGAGCGAGGTAATGGTGGTCGCTGTGCTACGACCCTCCGAGCCCAGTGTCGCGAGCTTGCCGAAGTCGCTGCGCTGATTGCCGGCGTAAGTGACTCCGCACCGCAGACAGAACGTGAACGGAGCGTCGAGCCACAACGCCCGCTGCGAGCCTTTGCCTTCGACGCCATCGGGCGAGACCACGATCGGTCGTGGCAGGTGCCCGGCCATCGAGCGCTTGAGGCGCGTCAGCGTAGGTGAGGCCGGATCGGACTCGAGCCAGGCTTCCGGGAGTCTGGAGGGATCGGGCAGGCGGTCCCGGACCCACGGATCGTCGGGATCGAGGTAGATGAAGCCGACATCGTCTTGTGCGCCGGAGGACGAGCTGTCGGCCGCGGTCGCGCACTCCCCGAGGTCACGTCCTACGAACCGCAGCGGGCCCTTGCCGCCCTCGCGTTCCCGGCGGACGACGTAGTAGTCCTGGCCGCACTCGCGGCAGAAGACCAAGGGAAGCAACACCTTCGAGCGGTCCTCTGGCACAAACCGCTGACCCTCGAGCGTCAGGTAGCGCGTCTGCGGCGCCTCGGGTGAGGCGTACACGGCGTCCCCGCGGGCGATGAACTGATGCAGGCGGAAGGCGAGCGCTGGGCGCCCGTCTCCATCGAAGATGTTCGCACCGTCGAGGAAGGTCTTCCGCAGGACCTCGAACGCTCGCTCTGGATTGGCTCCCGACTCATCAGCCAATCGGGTCGCGGCGTCGCGCATCGATGTTGGACGCGCACGCAGCAGGCGTTCGCCATCGGGGTCTGGTACCCGGGCGAGCCCCAGGCGGGTCTCGACCCAAACGCTGATGGGATGCGCGAGGAAGGCAGCTGCGGAGTCGATTGATGGCGTGTCCCAAGCTGCGATTGCACGCGCGAGGTCGAGGAAGAACGACGGGCTCTCTTCGATCTCTGGTGTGCGTCGCTCGAGGGTCTCGCCAATCACTCCCGCGGCGGTAACGTCGACGCCGAAAATCGAGGACGCAACGGCCGCGATCGCTGCTCGTTGCTCGCCCCATGACACGCCTTCCGAGTCAGGAGCCGCGAGTGTCGCCGAGGTACCAACACACTGCAGGTCCGGAGCGTTGCAGGCCTCGCGCACACGCCGCGCGAGGAGCGCCACATCGGCCCCTTGGCGGCCGCGGTAGGTGTGCAGCTCGTCGAACACGAGAAAGCGTAGGCATTGAGCTGCTCGAATGATCTGCTGTTCGTGGGGACGCTGGAGCAACAGCTCGAGCATCACGTAGTTCGTCAGCAGGATGTCGGGCGGGTTGCTGATGATGGCCCGTCGCTCTTCATCCGACTCCTGTCCCGTGTACCGCTGGAAGGTGACCGGGTGGGAGTCGCCGGGCGGACGCAGGAACTTCTGCAGCTCACCGAGCTGGCTGTTGGCCAGGGCGTTCATCGGGTAGACGATGATGGCCTTGATCCCGGGGCGACCGGTGGGGGCGGCTTTCGTGCGAATCACGTGGTCGACGATCGGGATGACGTAAGCGAGGCTCTTGCCCGACCCTGTTCCGCTGGTCAGCACGTACGACAAGCCGCGCCCGGCAGCGTGAATGGCTTCTGTCTGGTGTCGCCGCAGTCGAAGTGGTCCTAGCGTCCGTCCGTCCGGAGCTCGCGCCACGAAGATGTCACGGCATCGAGGATGCAAGTCTCCGTTGCAGACAAGCTGCTCGAGCCCGTCTCCATCAGCGTAGCTCGGGCTCACCTGTACTAGCGGATCGGGCCAGAGAGCACCGCGTTCGAGCTCGGTGCCGACCATCGCGCGAACTCGATCATCCCGGATGGTGACAAAGCTCGTCGCATAGCTCGAGTAGTCGGCGATGACTCGGTCACGAAGGTGAAAAACGTCCAGACGGCCCCCCTGGCGAGGCTGCAAACGTACTGGAGGTTTGGCGGTCTGCCAAACGGACGCAGGACGCGCTGCCGCTGCGCGGAGGGGCTACGAGCTCACACCAAGGGACCTCGACCCGACACGCTGGGTCCCAGAAGACCGCTGGTCGACTCCGTCCGCGCCGACGGGCAGGCGCGTGAAGCGCCACGCTCGCAACCATCGACGGAGGTAAATGACGCGGGTACCGCTCCCAAGCGCGCGGCTGGCCGCCTCAGCCGGGCGCGAGGGTGAGGTCGAGGTCGGCGATGATGGACTCGAGCTCGGGCAGCGTGCGGGTCGCGGCCAGGGCGCCGTGTAGGGCGTCGGCGCGGTCGGCGGCGTAGGCTGTGATGGTGGCGTGCGGGTAGATGTCGGCGTCGGCGGCGGGCTGCCAGTCGAGGCTCGTGAACTGACCGCCTTGGGCCCACAGTGCGCCGACGACGCGGGTGCCGGCATGGATGCGGCGGGCGGGCGGCAGGTCCCAGGTGTCGCTCGCGGCGCTCATGATGTCGCAGCCGGCGGCGATGAGTCGGGCCATGAAGTCGCCGAAGGACGTGCTGGCGTCGAGCACGCCGCGCAGCTCGTCCTCGCTCGTCGGGTCCATCGACGAGGCGTCGACGAATGGGTGCGTCGGCGGCACCCAGCCCTCGGGCGGCGCGGCCATCGAGCGCAGGTGGCCCGGCCGCGCCTCGACGCGTAGGAGCGCGGCTCGATTGCGCACGACCAGGTAGGCGCGCGGCTCGCGGTCGGCGCTCATTTCTGGCCGATGAGGCCGATCGAGTCACCGACCTTGGTGCCGCCCTCGGGGGTGGTCGCTTCTTTCTTGGGCGCGGTCGTCGGACTGGGAGCGCCGCCGACGGTCGCGCCGCCCTTGGGCGCCGTGTCTTCCTTGGGCTTGACGTCCTCGACCTTGGGCGCGTCGTCGACCTTCTTCTTGGCGTCGCGCGGGTTGACGTTCTTGAGCTCGCTGTCGGAGCAGACCTTGCCGAGGATCTTGGCCAGCTCGGGCTCGTTGGCGTTGACCCACGAGCGGCCGTTGTTGCGGTCGCGCGAGGTGTACGGGTCGGTGCCGACGTTGGTGCCCTGGAAGGCGCAGCCGGTCTGGGCGAAGTACTCGTAGACCGTCGACGACGAGTAGTTCACCGAGAAAGTGTCGTCCTTCTTCATCTCGGGGCCGTCGGCCCACTCGGTCTCCTTGGGCTTCTTCTTCTTGTCGTCGTACTCGGACTGAATCTTGGCGTGATCGGTCTTGTTGAGGCCGAGCGAATGAATGGTGTGGAAGAACTCGTGATTGGTGGTCGAGTACCCACTGCAATACACGCCGGCATTGAAGACCTTGGTGCCGGTGTCGCCCGTCTTGGGGCCGACCTTGCCGTTCTCATTGGTCTCGGTCGTGCCATTCTTCTTGGAGTGCTCCATCCATTCTTTCGAGTGCCAGCCCTTACGCGCGACCGACTGGTCGACCTCGTCGCCGGTGAGGTTCTCCTCGGCGATGGCGGTGTTGCGCGAGGTCTTGATGCCGCCCATGCCGCGCGTGATGTCCCAGGGACGGCCGTCGAACGTGTAGGTGCCGGCCCACTGGCTGAACTCGGCGAAGTCGGTCATCAGCTTGTCTTTCGGGATGATGACGACGAAGGCCTCGTTGGCGAGCAGGTTCTTGCAGACCTCGGCGTTCCGGAGCTGGCTCGACAGGATACGGATGGCCTCGGTACGCGAGCCGCCCTTGTTCACGACGGAGTCGGGCGTGCGCAGGAGGATGCGGCAGACGACCTGCGCGAGCTGCTCGGCGCCGAGGCTCTCGGCGTGGCTGATGAACTTGTCGGCGGTGCGCAGCTTCTCGACGACCGACTTCTCGCGCGTGTCGAGGTAGGTGAGGATCTGGTTGTAGTCGAGCGTGACGAGCTCCTCGACGGTCAGCTCGACCTTGGCGTCGGGCAGCTTCGCGACGACCGGGTTCTCCTTGACGTCCTCGACCTTGGGCGGCTCATCGAGCTTCGCGACCGGCTTCTCTTCCGACGTGATGGGCGGCGGCACGTCCTTCGGCGGCGGCGGCACGTCCTTGGGCGGCTCGATGGTCGGCGCCATCTCCTCGGGGGGCACGAGGTCCACCTTGGGCGCGTCGACCTTGGGCGCGTCGACCTTGGGTGCCTCGACCTTGGGAGTCTCGTCGACCTTGGGTGCCTCGACCTTGGGCGTCTCGGGCTCGGTGGACTTGCCGCCGCTGAGCGCAACGCGGACCTGATCAGCCAAGAGCCGCACGCCCGGCAGCCGCGACTCGTCGTGCTTCTTCGAGCCGTCGTGCACGCTGAGCCAGCTCTGGATCGCCTGGTCGAGCTCGGCCAGGAGGCCCGGCTGCTTCGAGGGGCCGGCCTTCAGGTACTTGCCGTAGAGGTCGTACAGCTTCGCGTAGTTGGCGTTGGTGAGGCGCGCGCCGGTGCCAGGCTTCTTGAGCTCGGCGTCGACCGGGGCGAGCTGCTTCTCACCTTCCGCGAAGGAGAGGCCGCGGAGCTTCGACTTCGCCGAGCTCGACTCGACCTTGCCGCCGGACGTGCCGCCCGAGCTCTTCGGAAGGGCGTTGTTCTTTGCCTTGCTGACCATGCGCGAGACTCCGTTTTTCATCGAGCGCGCGTAGGCCATGTCGCCGTCGCGCGGTCGCTTCGAGGACCCACCCGCAGCCCAACGGCCTAACAGCCCGGACTGACTGCGTCAAGCACGCGGTTGGGGCGGGCCGGTCCCAGAGGTGCTCTGCGACGATTCAGTCCGCGTCGCGTCATGCGCGACGACGCGTACTCTGATCAAGCCTCGAGCCATGACGTGGCGGGTGCGCGTCAGGTGGTCAACCACTTCAAAGAGTGGGAGCGCATGGTGAAGGAGAAGTCGTCGAACGCACCGGCGTTCCGTGCGGCGTTCGAGCGCGTGTTCGATGCGCAGGGCCTCGGGTCGACGACGCAGAGCCTGGCCAAGCGCCGCCTGCTGCGACAGGCGGGCGCGCCGGTGGCCTTGCTCGAGATGGCCGAGCATGCTGATCTGCAGCGGGCCATCAGCGCCCACGAGCATGCGCTTGGCGCGCCGACTGCCCTCGATAGGGACGCCATCGAGCACATCCTCTACCCGGCCGCACCGAGTTCTGGAGACTTCCCGAGCAAGGGTGTGATCGGTGGGCACCTGACCAGCGAGCTGATCATGTTTGCCGAGACGGACCCAGAAATTGTTGTCCGCGAGGTGCCTTCATCAACTGGCTCTGGGATCCGTCGCTATGGCAATGGAGATGGAAGGTGGATGGAAACAAGCCCCGGCCCGGCAGCGGACAAGCCCCGGGCGAGGCTCACTTCGACCCAGCGAAATGGACTCGGTGCAATGTGCCAAAGACCACCTTCGACAACGCGGCAGTGATGTTGCGCGAGATTGAAGGTGCGTGGAGCACGTGGCGAAGAACGGTCGGGGCGCCAACCTCGGACCCGGGTATGGTGGTCGTGCGGTCGCCTTCGGGCCTGTTCTTCAGCATTTGGGTGGCGCCGGAGGGCTCTGGCTGGAAACTATCGACTGCCTACGTGAATGACGGACGGGTCCCATGAATTCGGTTCCGACATACGTTGATGTTTCTGCGATTCGGGTGCCGCTCGAAAAGGTCCACAATCAATTTATACCACGAAAGAATCGCCTTGGGACCGACGGGCTCGTGTCGCAGATCAATGGGCTGATGAATGGGCCACGCGAGCACGGGCTCGAGGACCTTCGCGCCGGACGAGACATCGTCAACTACGGCTTCTCCTACACCAAGCGGTATGCGCCAGATCGGCAGCATGCCTCTCAGGTGTCGGTCGGACTATATACGTGGTTCGCGCTGACGGGGCAGATCAGGGAGCCAGACGACGGCTACATCATCGCGGAACAATGCCTGGACACCATCTGGGTTCCGCGCGCGTTCTTGCTCGAGCTGACCGAGAAGATCATCGAAATCAACGACGGGGTGCAGGCGGGAACGATCGAGCCACACTTCGACGAGTCGATGCCGACGGTCGACTGGCCTGAGTTTCCGCCTACGTGGGACGAGCGATCGGTGGACGAGTGGCATGAGTATCCGCTCGGCGGTCCGATGTCGGACGAGGAGCTGATCGAGCTGGAAGCCGGCCTGCGCGAGCTGGAGGCGCAGGAGGCGCCGCTGCGCGCGATGAATCCACCATACGGTGAGCTCGCGCCGCGCGACGAGATCCTCGCGGCGTTGCGTCGCAGCTACTGCTTCCGGTCGGTCCACCGCATGGTCAGGGATGGTGGGTGGTACCGACGCGAACGACTCCTGAGTCTGGAACTGAACCTGCTGGTGTCCTACCACGACGCTTTCGACCAGACCTGGGATTATCTTCAGAGCGAC